>Ga0209725_1001736_pt1 | contig 12107 bp, 13 predicted proteins | sample I18A1metaG_FD_184145 | JGI IMG/M metagenome (GOLD analysis project Ga0209725, IMG submission 184145) | Lake sediment bacterial and archeal communities from Gulf of Boni, Indonesia to study Microbial Dark Matter (Phase II) - ​I18A1 metaG... | ecosystem: Environmental > Aquatic > Freshwater > Lake... | reverse complement strand
TTGAAGCGCCCGCGGCAAGCGCTATAGCCGCGTCTCCCGGATTTCGAATTCCACCATCTGCGATAATCGGCAAATCGGCACCGTAATCCTTCACGGCATCCGAAACTTGCGCGGTCGCGTAAAGTGTCGGTGCACCGGCTTTAGTTGTCTCCATGGTCGTACAGATGGAGCCGGATCCTATGCCTACTCTAAAGCCGGCGATCCTTTCCAGCTTAGTTATCGCGTCTTCAGCAGCCTTGTAAGTTCCGATATTGCCTACAACAACGTCAGCCTCTACTGCGTCAAGAATCTTCTTGGTCGCTTCGAAAACATTGGCGTTATGGAAATGCGCCACATCTATGATGATCATATCAACATACTTATCCAACTGTTTTGCTCTCTCCAAATCGAAAGGTGAAGTCGCAGCTCCGCAGAGAAGTTGACCTCTCTCATCGCGAGCTGCGTTGGGAAATCTTCCCCGAAGCAGAATATCCTTGATCGTGATGAGGCCCTTCAAGCGTTTCTGGTCGTCGATTATGGGTAGCTTCTCTATTCGATGCCGATGCATAGTCTCCTTCGCATCTTCAATATCGATCCCCTCAGGCGCTGTGACAGCCTCCCGTGTCATCAAGTCTTCAACCTTCAGGTTCGGGTCGGCGAAGCGGACGTCCCTGCCAGTGAGAATTCCGGTAAGCTTTCCTTCCTTCACTACGGGTAGCCCGGAGATATTGTGTTTCTGCATGAGCTCAACCGCGTAGGCGATTGTTCTGTTCGGCTCGATCGTGATGACCTCACGAATAATGAGGGACTCCGCTCTTTTCACATGCTTAGCCATCTCAACCTCTTCTTCTACGCTGCAATTCCTGTGAAGAACGCCTACTCCACCTTGGCGAGCTAGAGCAACCGCCATATCGCTCTCAGTGACAGTGTCCATAGGCGAAGAAACGTATGGAATATTCATGGGGCAGTTCTTGCTGGCTCTCGACTTGATATCAACCTCACGAGGCTCAACCTCGGTGAAACCAGGCAGCAAGACAACGTCTCGAAAAGTGACCGCCAAATCAATATTCTTGAACTTATCGCGGTAGCCTGAAGTTGCCATAAACATTACTCCACAACTGTCTCGTAGGTTTAGACAGATAGATGCCAGAGATTACTTAAATATCCTTGCACTAGGCTCTGTCAGTAGACAAGAGCCTGCTTACAGGAACGATGACAGAATATTCTGCTTATCAACAATAGGCCTCCATCGGTTACTCTAACACTTGGAATGGCTGGCAGAGAGAGAAATGTGATCATCAGGGTATTCTCAGTTTGTCTAGCTCGGAGTTGCTTCTCAGCTCTCCGAAAAGCATGCAACTATTCTTAACCATCCCAAAGGCAGCTTGATAGATCTCATATGTGTAAACGTTGACCAGCTGCCTGTTCTCAATCAAAAGATCAAATGGAAATACTCCCATGGCCGCCTTGACAAGTTCCTCGTAGCTCACTCGTCACTCATTCAAGGCTACATTGGCCGTCGTCCGCGCAGGCCTGGATGAGGATGGCAAAGGAAATTCGAGTCTAGACGTAATCGTCTGTACGAGAGCCTTACGCCCTTTATTAGTTGTTCAACTGTTCTCTCGTCGGCGACTTTAAGGAGATGAGTTTCGCAGGTGCAGTCACTTGAACCAAAATGGGCAGCTGGAGAACTCGCTCCAAATTCTCTACGTACGGATTGGTTGACCTTGCATTCCATGCTTCTCTTGGTCTCGGAGTAAACGACTGCGAGGATTTGAGATAATTCATGCTTGAGAGGGTAGTCGATATGCCAGAAGTTTCTCTTCGTTTTGCGCAAATGTCTAGTTAGTCTACCTTCAATTGATGATGCTCCGCTTCCTCGTGCTGAGCCTGTATAGAGATACGTGGCTTTCGGTAGCCTGATTCGTTCGAGAGTACCAATCTCTATGCTGACCGAAGCTTTGAGTTGAATGATCAGCGTATAGATGCCTTTCAATTAATTCCATTCCAAGATCTTCTCGATCTCAGATGCAAGAGTCTTGCCGACTCCAGGAATCTCTTTAAGCCTCCTAGATCGATAGAGCTCCTCAATATTCTCTTCAAGTTCTTCAACCGCCCAAGCAGCCTTTCGGTAGGCCCAAATCCTATGTGGGCTCTCAAGCTCCAGTTCAAGTCTGTATGCCTTGTCGAAGAGGGCAGCCGCAATCTCTTTGTTCCTTTTGAAAGGTGAATCGAGAATATATCTGGGAATCCTATCTGCAATACCGTATTTCTCACATAGAGCAGCAATTTTCTTGCCGACAGCGGAGGCAAAGCGTCTCAACATATCTTGACTGGAATAGAGTTCATCATATTTCTCCACTAGGCTGGGGAAGTGATTTTGAATCAACTTCATGTATCTAATCTTCACATTATCCTCCAGAGTCAATCCCCCGCCCGCAAGAACGTAACTTCCACCATGCTCCGCTGTGGACTTGACAATCTCTTCGAAACTGGCGTCACTATCCGTCAAGTACGGTAGAACAGGCATCAACGCTGTTCCCGTTAGGATTCCAGCTTCACTGATCTTCTTCATAGCCCTCAGTCTACTTCTCGGAGCGGAGGCTTTCGGCTCGAAGAGTCTCGTCAACTTCTCGTCTAATGTTGTTATGCTGATTGAGACGCAAACCCAAGAACGCTGATTGATCTCCTGTAAGATATCCAGGTCTCTCAGGACCAGTGGAGATCTCTCAACTATGTGGACTGGAAAATTGAGGTCTCTAATCACCTCAAGCATTTTTCTAGACAGTTTGAATCTACCTTCAACAGGCTGATAGTCTCCGGTGACTATTATGTCGCGAGGGACCTTCGGCAGTTCCTTTCTGAGTTGTTCCGGAGCGTTCGTCTTGACCTTGATTATCCTCGAGAAATCTTCAGGATTGTCGATCTGAAGGTATTTTCTGGACCGTGAGTAGCAGAATTCGCATCCATGCTCGCAACCGACATATGGGTGGGCTGAATACTTGTCCCAGAACCATCCTCCGTCAACATGTCTATGCACATTCAGGACTTTCTTACATCTGTACGGTCTATATTCAACTGCCATGAATCTGATGCCACTCAAATAGGGATACTCTTACATTGTAGATGTAACTTTCGAAACTGAGTTAGTGAGAGAATGAAAGAGTTTGGCGACGCGTATACATTTGGGACACTCGACATAGACGGAAAGAGGTTCCCGAAAGTTCTCCTCGGGACCTCACCCTTCCTAGGCGCAGGTCAGTTCGGAGCGAGATCCTACGTTTATTATCGGCAATTCTATGAGAATCCGAAGAACATAACGAAAATAATCGTTGAGTGCGTTAAACTAGGTTGCAATGCGGTTCAAGCGATCTGCGTTCCACCTGTTGTAACAGCTATTCAGGATGCTGTCAACGCTACAGACACCGAGATATTCGTAATGGGAAGTACAGGCCTCGGTGCGATCTCGAATGAGATTGAGCAAATGAAGCAGCTGAAAGCGCAATCGATAGTGACGCACGGCTCTTATACTGATAGAACTCTCGATGGAGATCCACACAAACTTAGGCAAACCCTGCAAGCCATAAAGGGTGAGATCGCCGGAGTCGCTAGTCACACACCTGGAACCATGATTGAGAAAGCTGCTGTAATAGAAGAGGTCAAAGTCATGCTGGTCCCATTCAACAAGATCGGCCTCTTCATGGATCCTTCATTTGAATCAACGCTAGAGGCTGCGGAGTCTGCAAGAAGGATCGGGAAGAAAATTATCGCAATGAAGTCGCTTGCAGCTGGGAGGTTAGAACCCGCCGTAGCGTTCCAGTTCTTGCGGGACAGAGTTGATGGTGTAGCTGTAGGCTTAACGAACATGAAGGAGATAAGAGAGACCTTGGAGGTTGCGAGAAGTTACTTCGGGTGAAGAATCAATCTTCGGGTTTTTGAGCCTTGACAATTATACTCAGAATGGTCTTCGTGAAGTTTGCTCTTGACAGCACCTTGACATGCCTGAATCCTGCTCTCTGCATCTTCCTCAGATAGTCTTCTATCTCAAGCGCACCTGCAACGCATCCTGCCCAGTATCTGGGATCTCTACGAATCTCCTCAGGCAACCTTCCTTCAGTCACTATGTCAGAGATGATCATCCTGCCCCCCGGCTTGAGCACGCGATAAGCCTCTTTAAACACCTTGCCTTTGTCAGGAGCCAAATTTATGACACAGTTACTGATGACGACGTCGATGGACCTTGTTTCAACAGGCATATCTTCCGCGTCTCCGAGCCGAAATTCAACGTTCTTAAGACCTAGTCCTTTAGCGTTCCTCATCGCTTTTCGAATCATCTCTCTAGTAAAATCAATGCCTACAACTCCTCCTGTCGTGCCGACTTTCTTAGCTGCGAGAAACGCGTCTAGGCCTCCTCCAGACCCTATATCCAAAACAGTCTCCCCTACCTTCAACTCTGACAACGCCACAGGATTCCCACATCCGGCGAACATCTCCTTAACTTGGGCAGGCAGATCCTTCAGTTCTTCATGCGAATATCCTGTCAACGCGGCCGTTTCGATTCCGGAGAGCAACAGAGATGGATCGCTGCAACAGGAGCATCCTGAAGTGGCAACCTTCGCATAGCTCTTCTTCACGAATTCCTTGATCTCATCATTCTTGATCTTCTTCATGGAATATCGGATGTCCAATATGAAAATCGCATTACTTAAGTGTATTGGGGATAACATTCACCTGAGCTAAACATGCTCAAGAAATCAGCTACGCCTCCGCGTCGTCCTCCTGAATGCTGCGATATGCGGGGACTACTTTCATTCCTCATACTTTGGTTGCTCTCGAAGAAGGATATGTATGGGCAGGAAATTGCCAAAGAGTTGGCGAAGAGGAAGGGAGAGAAGCCGAACCCGGGCACATTGTACCCTGCGCTCAGAGATTTGGAGGGGAGGGGCCTCGTGAGATCGAGTAGACATGAGAGAAAGACGGTCTACAGGCTAACTAGAGAAGGAAAGGATGGGCTAAAGAAGGCGTGCTATTACTTCTGCAGGGCTTATGGAGAGATCTTCCGAGAGTACAAAGATTTATGCATGTAGACCCATTTCTTTGACAAGCTTATTGAGGAGTAACTCTGACATCTAATAGTAACATCTTGACGCGTGAACAGTAGATGAAGGCACTGATACTTGCGGGCGGATACGCGACGAGGCTACGCCCACTAAGTTGCACAAGGCCCAAACTGCTCTTTCCGGTAGCTGGAAGACCGATGCTTGAATGGACTATAGAGAACCTTGCGAGGGAAGGCGTCGACGACGTTATTCTTGCAGTCAACTACTTGGGAAACATGTTAAGGAAGCATTTCAAGGCGAGATTCAAAGGCGTAAGGATCAGATACTCGATAGATCCAACCCCTCTAGGGACAGGGGGCCCAGTAAAACAAGCTCAAAGACTTCTAGAGACTGAGGAAGCTTTCCTAGTGATGAACGGCGACATCATATCTGAACCTCCAATAAGATCCATGTTGCAGGCGCATAGAGAGACTGGCGCGGTTGCCACTATAGCTCTCCACAAAGTCGAGAACCCTAGCAGGTTCGGAGTGGCGAAGATAGCGGATCGGACAAGGATAGAAGCTTTCATAGAGAAGCCGAAGAAGAGTAGGGCTCCGAGTAGTTGGATAAACGCAGGCATATACATCATGGGGCCAGAGGTCTTCGACTATATGGATGCTGGAAGGAAAGTCAGTACAGAGAGAGAAGTCTTCCCCTTACTAGCCAAGAAAGAGAAGCTATACGGATTCAAGTATTATGGTCCATGGTTCGACATAGGCAAGTTCGAAGACTACATGAAAGCCAATAGAGAGCTACTGGCGAAGATCTCCAAGAGAGAGCCTCTGGTGGGCAGTGGCGTCAAAGTGCCGAGGACTACACGGCTTATCCCTCCGATAGCCATAAATGGGAAGGTTGAGATAGGCGACAACTGTCTTATCGGACCTTATGCTGCTATCGACGATCGTGTTGAGATCGGGCGAGGGAGTAGGATAGCGCAATCGATAATCTTCCGAGAAGCAAAGATAAGGGAGCGCTCATCTATCAAAGACTCAATTGTAGGCGAACATGCTGTGATCGGAGCGAAAGCGAGAATTAGAAGAGTGATCCTCAGCGACTACGTGATAGTTCGGGATGAAGTGAAACTGGGACCAAACGTCGTAGTCTGCCCTCACAAAGAGGTTGATCGAAGCGTCATCAAACCGATGAACATTAAGTGACTTGAGGCTGAAAAGTTCAATGGAGCAACGTAGGCTTTTCGGAACGAACGGGATCAGAGGCGTAGTCAACAAAGATATAACAGCGAAATTTGCTTTGGAGATAGGGCAGTCGATAGGTACGCTGTTCGATAACGGTAGAATACTTCTTGGGAGAGATGGAAGAAGTAGTGGTATGCTCCTCTCAAGTGCAGTCGCTTCAGGGTTGATGGCTGCAGGATGTTCAGTCTACGATGTCGACATGATCCCTACACCAGCCTTACAGTACGTCACAAAGGCGTGGCGGTTTGATGGAGGAGTCGTTATCACCGCAAGCCACAACCCGCCCGAGTATAACGGGATTAAAGTGATTGACGCTGATGGGATAGAGATCCCCAGTGAAAAGGAGATCAAGATTGAGGAAACCTACTATGAGAAGGGGTGGAAGATAGCTGGATGGCAATCTATCGGCAAGATGAATTTGAAGACAGGTGCAATTCAAGATTATAAAGCCGCGATCAAACGGCATGTGGATCAAGGGAAGATAGAGAAAGCTAGGCTTAAGGTCGTTGTCGATCCGGCCAATAGTGTGGGAACTCTGGTGTCGCCGAGCCTTCTGTCAGAACTCGGCTGCAGAGTCTATACAGTAAACGCTAACATAGACGGGTCTTTCCCTGGAAGGAATCCTGAACCAACGCTTGAGAACCTGAGGGCTATCTGTGAAGCGGTTAGAGCTTCAGGATCGAATCTGGGAATAGCATATGATGGCGATGCGGATAGGGCGATCTTTGTGGATGAGACTGGTCAACCGCATTGGGGAGACAAGAGCTTCGGGATAGTGGAGAAGTTCTTCCTTACTGAGAACCCAGGTCAGAAAGTGGTCACACCTGTGAGTTCATCGCAGATGGTTCGGGAGATTGCTGAAGAATACGATGGCGAGGTTGTGTGGACAAAAGTCGGCAGTACAATAGTGTCGCGGAAGATGTTGGAGATCAATGCAAAGCTGGGTGGCGAGGAGAATGGAGGGATCTTCTATGGACCGCATCTAGCTGTTAGAGACGGCGCGATGACATCTGCATTGATCGTAGAGATACTTGCGAAGACAGGGAAGAAATTCTCGAAACTTGTTAAAGAGCTTCCTAAATACTACATCCATAAAGACAAGGTTCAATGTCCCAATCAAGCCAAGAAGAAGGTTCTCGAGAGACTTGTAGATGAAACTAAAGAGGATCGCGTGGAGACGGTCGATGGAGTCAAGATCTGGTTCCCGGACAAGAGTTGGATTCTAATTAGGCCTAGCGGAACAGAGCCTATCTTTAGGCTATACAGTGAAGCGAAAACGAGAAGCAAGACTATGAACCTGATCTCAAAGTACAGATCTACTCTGAAACGATTGATCAAGAGTAAGCTTTAGAGCGAGATGCTATTTTTGGAGTTTTCAGAGTACGCTGCTCCACTCACAACTTTCGCCCTAGGTTTTGCCCTCACATATGTGTTGACTCCCATCATCGCGAGCAAGACGGCTCGTTCAGGAATCGTCGGCATCGATGTACATAAGCTCGATAAACGGAAGGTTCCCGAGATGGGAGGGCTCTCCATAGTAATTGGACTGGGCGCCTCCACAATCGTTTCGATGATAATCTTTCCTGAGCATTTTGCGAAGTTCATAGCTTTTCTACTAACTGTGCTGATCGCCGGATTTGTAGGAGTGAGAGACGACATAAAGCCTTTGAATCCCAAGCTAAAACCCCTCTTGACTGCAGCGGCCTCGATTCCAATACTACTTCTAGGCGTTTTCTATCCGCGCCCGAGTCTACCGTTCATCGGCAGAACTCGCCTGACGATAGTATATCCGCTCCTTATACCTTTCGCCGTAGCTGTTCCAGCGAATGCTGTGAATATGATGAACCCTTTCAACGGCGTTATGACTGGAACATGTAGTGTAATCTCCTTGGTCCTCGCAATTAGCATGATGATAGCAGGCAGAACCGAAGATGCGATTTTGGCTGCAGCTTTACTCGGATGCCTCCTAGCCTTTCACAGATTCAACAAGTATCCGGCGAGAGTGTTCTCTGGAGATACAGGTGATCTCTCGGTTGGAGCAGCTTTAGGTGCATTAGCTATAATCGGGCGGGTTGAAGTGGCAGCTGTGGTGGCTATGATCCCCCATATAGTAAACGCATTCTACCTTCTCTCTACTCTAGGCGGCCTGTACGAGAGGAGGCAGATATCGAATAGACCTACAAGAGTCCTCCCTGACGGCAGGATAGAGGCAACAGACGACAGACACGCTCCCGTAACCTTGACGAGAATGATCTTGGCTCAAGGCCCACTGCGGGAGCCTGAGATAGTCTCAATAATGATCGTCTTGACAGCTATCGCTTCGGCTTTCGCAGTATTTACTCAGCTTCTAATTCCTGGGTGAAGTAGGTTGGGCAGGGTCCTCTCTCTAATCGCCATAGTAGTTTTCGTTTGGTTTTCTCTGATGTTCGGCCTGTTCATAATAGTCAAATATGTTCTCGAATTATCGATTCCACTTTCAGGTATTGTCGGCAGCGTATTGGCAGGGACGATAAGAGTTGTAGCTGCCTCTTCCATCGCGATATTCTGGCTAATTTTATGGAAGAAGGTTGCTGAATTCTACTTCTGGAGGAACATGCGTAAGACTAGTTGAGATGCTTTAGCTCGCGCAGGATGACCTCTACAGGATCTTCCATTCTTTCCACAAAGCTTTTGGCTTTACCTCGAATACGTCGACGATAGGGCTCGTCCTCGAGCATATTCACGGCTCTTTCAGCAATTCTAAATGGGTCAGTCTCTCTGACAACGAAGCCAGACGTAACTAGAAACTCCTCGATGATCGTCGGCTTGTTTGGGAAGCATGATATCGATGGTACTCCAAGCATGACAGCTTCTGTTGTCATAGTTCCTCCTCCTCCAATGAAGACTGAGCTGAATGAGAGGAGATTCGGCCCGTTCACCAAGGTCTTCGGAATCACTACGTCACGCTTGAATTCTTTCCTCAGAATCTCCGCTTGGTAGTCGTATCTCGGCAACGCAACTATTTCCGCTTCAATCTCCTTCCTAAGCATCTCCCGGATAGCACTAACAGTATTCATCGATCTCTCTCGCTTTCTCGCTAATAGATAAGCGGCTGAGGATTCTTCGAGCCTAACCGTTACCAGCTTCCTCCGCGACTTTATCCCGTCTTTGACCAGAATATGTCTGTCAGGTCTGAAATTTCTAAGCCATACGATAGGGTCCAAAGCGTCGTACTGGACTATTTTGGCTGCGGATATCCCGTAACCGAGCCATTTCTTCTTCGGAATTACAGCTGGCGTGAAGAGCCTCTCTGAAAGTGGAATCGTGAGTCTCGACACGGCCTCCGCATGTGGTGAGTCGCTGATACAGAGATGTGGAATCCCTAGGCCGAAAGCAACTCTAGCGGCTTCTGGAGACGAAAAGGATAGCGCTACGTCGGGTTCACGTCGACCTATGAACTTAGCAAGTTTAGCTACTCTCTCTGCGCTTGCTGAAAGCTTATCTTCTATTCTTGCTCCTCCATGCTTTCCGATGGCAGAAGCCCTCAGCCCATGCGCTTCTAGAATCTGATTGACTTCACGATACAGTCTAGTTGTCAAGACAAGTCTGTAGCCTTGCTTCATCAACTTCCCAGATAAGATACTGAACAGATTTCCCTGCTTCGGAGTTAGGATGTCTATCCAGATTACCTTACCCATCTATCTTTTCTCTCTCACTTTCGCTGAGCGACAAACTGAACCTAAATGTTTTTACTTTAACGTTGTTGAGTACGGAGAGTTAAATAATTGTTTGAAAGACTATTAAAGCAATCAATTCGGAACGGATTATAATCTATCATAGGTTGTTCTAAATGACGATAATGAAGCTTGGTACTGACGAGATAAGGAACAAGGTCAAGAATCATTCGCTGACCGTTGCTGTTATCGGAGTCGGGTGGATGGGTCTTCCGACGGCTTGTCTATTCGGCGAAGCAGGAGCGAACGTGATAGGTGCGGACTTGAACCCGGAGGTCGTCGAGAAGGTTAACAGAGGTGAAAGCTATCTTCTGGAGCCCGGGTTGCCGCATCTTCTGAAAAGGCTCACAAGCGAGAAGAGGCTCAGAGCTACGAACAATATTCAGGAAGCGGCATCTGAGAGCGATGCAATAATTCTACTGGTCCCTACGCTGATCGATAAGCAGAGGTCTGCCGACTATTCAGCTGTTGAGAATTCATGCCGAGATATAGGCAAAGGGATACAGAGCGGCTGTCTTCTGATCTTTGAGAGCACATGCGGTCCCGGCGTCACTGAGAGAGTGGTGAAGTCGACTGTAGAGAAATACTCGGGACTGAAGGCTGGAGTGGATTTCGGCCTTGCCTATAGTCCCATAAGGGCGATGGGTGGTAGAGCTCTGCGCGATATTCAAAGTTACCCAAAAGTTCTAGGGGCTATTGATGAGAAGAGTCTAGAAGCCGCCAGCGCACTATTGTCAACCATCGTTAAGGGAGAGATCGTGAAAGTCCGAGATATCAAGACAGCTGAAGCCTCAAAACTTTTCGAGACCGTATACCGCGACGTGAATATAGCTCTCGCCAATGAGTTCGCCATGTTATGTGAGAAGGCTGGGATAGACTATGATGAAGCTAGAGAGGCTGCAAATACTTTGAAAGAGTATTGCCATCTCCACATTGCCGGCGTGGGCGTAGGTGGCCACTGTCTTCCTGTCTACCCATATTTGCTGGCGAGTGAAGCTGAAAGACTGGAAGCCAGATTGAAGCTTGTTCTGAACGCTAGAGAGATCAATAATGGAATGCCCAGCCATACTGCTAGACTGGTCGCTGACGGTTTGAGGGCTTCAGGAAGAACGATGAAAGGCTCCAAGGTGGTTGTTCTCGGAATCTCGTATCGAGCCAATGTAAAAGAGACGAGGTTCTCCCCTTCGATTGAGCTTATCACACTCTTGAAGCGTAGAGGCGCTCGAGTAGTAGTTTTCGATCCCAAGTTCAGCGCCACAGAGATGGCTGATATGGGCTATGCAACTGAGCCTACTTTGAAAGCCTCCATCGAGAAAGCCAACTGCGTAGTGATAACAGTTCCTCACGATGAATTCCGAAAGATAGACGCGAGAGATTTGGCTGCAAGCGTCTCGAAATCAGCTGTAATCGTGGATTGCGCACATATACTCGGCCCATGGCTCGTCGAGAAGACTGGTTTGATATATAGAGGAATCGGGAGAGGAGTGTGGACTAGATAGTAGTCAGCTCAATGCAAGGAAAACGGTATATGTAGGTTGACAGCAAACCAACTATTCTAATGGAAGGTCGCAGCAGAGATGAAGAGAAAACTCATGGATATACTCGCCTGCCCAATCGACAAGTACTATCCTCTAGACCTATACGTCTTCGAGGAGAAGACGGAGATAGTTGAAGGCCTCATAGTCTGCCCAAAATGCAACAGATTCTATCCGATTATAGAAGAGATCCCTCACATGCTTCCAGACGAGTTGAGGACCAAGAATGAAGATCTAAGTTTCCTAAAGAAATGGAAGGAAAAGGTTCCCCAGAAGATCCTAGACGAAGGGAAACCGTTCAATCTTAAGACACAATGAACTAACTCGCCAACTTATCGTCTAGTAGAAAAGTTCAAGAACAGTCTTCTCGCTACTTTCTTCTCTGAGCAGCCCGGTGGTGTAGTGGACAAAGCTTTGCATGGCGTCTAAGCATAGCGGGCTTTGGTTCTCTTCTATGAGAGAAGAGACCCGCCGACGGGAGTTCGAATCTCCCCCGGGCTACCATTTATCCTTGGGAAATGCGTCCAAATTGCGTCGTATCCCGTAGGCAATGGCTTAAAGCTTCGCTGATATTCATTCATGATC
>Ga0209725_1001735_pt1 | contig 12110 bp, 13 predicted proteins | sample I18A1metaG_FD_184145 | JGI IMG/M metagenome (GOLD analysis project Ga0209725, IMG submission 184145) | Lake sediment bacterial and archeal communities from Gulf of Boni, Indonesia to study Microbial Dark Matter (Phase II) - ​I18A1 metaG... | ecosystem: Environmental > Aquatic > Freshwater > Lake... | reverse complement strand
TCTAGGATTGAATTGATATCTAAGTTATTCGATTGAATATGATGATCGGCGGCCCACTCTTGAATAGAGAAGAGCTGTCCTCGCGCTGGGGCAATATTTGGCTCGGTTTACTCCATTATTAGAGGCGTGTAAGTGCTTTGTGGTGTAAGGTTAGCAGCCTAATAGCTGCTGTCACTCTAGCCTTGAAAGAGATGCATTTCCCAGCTGCACGAGATGAGATCTTACACCACGTTGACGAAAGGGTCGTTGAAGGATGGAACGTTAGAAAGTTCCTCGATCGAAGCTTAACAGAGAGAAGTTACTCGTCGCTTCATGAAGTTCTTAGAGATCTAGCAGATTGGATTGAGAAGCAAGGATAGGGTCGTGATCTGAAGCTACCAAAGTATCGTCCATTCAAACATGTTAACCAACATCTTCTCCTCAAGAGAGTTTACGCTGAAGGCGAGAAACAGCTCCAGAAGAGTTGCGGCTCCACATTTAACTTGCCAGCATCGCTGAAACATTCACGTCAAATATCTTTCAAGTCAGGTTAAGGCTGAAGAACCTATGAAGTAGATGCCGAGACCCACAAGGAAGAGTGCGCTTCCAACGACCAAGTAACGTAGAAAGCGGTCGCTCATGAATCTCCTGCCTCTATCAACGCAGTATGCTATCGAGCTGAACCAGCCCATATCTCCCAAACCATGCCCAATCAAGAATAGAGCGAGGCCGAGGACACCTGCAACCTCTAAACTCTTATACATGATTGGAACACCGATCGCAAGCCACCATAACGGAACGTAAGGGTTGCTGCAGCTCGTCAGGAACCCAGACATTATCGAACCATAAGAAGAGAACCTATGGCTCCCACTTCTTTCCGCTTGAAGGCTAACATTTCTTGAGGACCATGCGAGGTAGATGCCCATCGAAATCAATGCAGCTCCGCCTCCATATCCAATCGCCATCCTCGCCTGATCGGAGGCGAGAAGAGATCCCAACCCGATGAAGAGAACTGAAACTATAATCGCTTCTAGGATGAAGTGGCCTGTAACTATCAACGGTCCAGCTCGGTACCCTCTCTTAACAGATTCCGCAACGGTCACAGCGAAGACTGGACCAGGTGAAACTGCGCCTGCCAGCGCCGCGAAGAATGAGGCGACCAGTAAACCCAGAAGCTGAAGCATAACGAATCCTCCTCACTCGGCTGATGCTTCACTACCTTTGGGGGCTCTCAGGCGCTAGCTCTGCGGATGGATCGTCCGTCTGACCCTTGAGCAAGTTCTATCAGCTTGAGCCATAGCTCATTTTCTTTTCATCTGTACTATTTTTGCCAATTCTATACCATAGTAGTAGAGGAAAACCGCTGTCGCTACCGCGATGACAGCTCCACCAGCATACTTCAAGTACCTCCGTCTAGTGGCCTCCGCTTTCTCCACTTCACTCAAAACATATCAGCTCCCCTCACTCAAACATCGTTCCTTCCTTCAGATATTTGTTGTTGTCCAGATTTTTGAGCGCGCGATCGAATCCTTAGCAACTAGGCTGATTCGATTGACGATGATCTCATCTTCATAGTTTAGGGAAAGAATTCCCCTTTCTCTCAGCGGTGGATGAATCGCTCGTCTTCCCCTCGAGCACCTCTTATCAGCTTGAGCCATAGCAGGAAGGCATATATGAAAACCCTCTACAGATTCTTTTCGAGCGGTCTCGCTTGATTGAAGTTGAGTTAGGCGACCTCGAGAAGGTCGGTAAGGAGATCTCCAACCGCTTGGAGAACAAGTTGGGAGCTGAGGTAGTTTTGAAGGGGGACAAATTGATTGTGTCTGATAAGAAGGATGGCTCAAGGTCTGGGGTTAAGGATGTAAAGATTCAGTTGAAGCGTGTTCTATATCACCTCGGCTTCTCTGATAAGTATAGGGTATTGGCGGAGCACGGTAGAATCCGGATCGTTAGAGAGAAAGAGAAACCTAGACAGGCGCCGGAGAGAAGAGGCGCGGCTCCTCCACCATCACAATCTCTGCCCTACCTTTTCCCCTAGACAGTTCCTTGGATAGTCGTTTCAAATTAGCTAGCCATTGTGCATCCAGTGATGTGCCGAACCATATGAGTTGAAATCTCGGATCAATATACAACATATCAATGTGACAAGGAGCTCGTAGTGTTCATTCGAATATCAAGGGAGAAGAAAATTTGGTCATAACGATAAAGCGAACACTTGTAGACGGAATCTTGGCCTACTCAAGGGATACGCACCCAAAAGAGATTCTACTTCTCTTAAGAGGAGAACGAGACAATGGCTTTCAGATAAATGAGTTTGTTATACCTCCTTCAGCAATACATGGCCTAGGGTTCTCCACGTTTCAGCCTCACATGATTCCATTCGATCTCTCCATTCTCGGTACAGTTCATTCACATCCTTCAGGAGGGTTAAGACCCTCCACGTATGATCTTAACCACTTCTATGGAAGAATAATGATGATCGTTGCCTACCCATACAGTTCAATTGAAGATATCGCAATCTACGATGGAAGAGGCACGGCACTTCCATTCAAGATAATATGATGAATTTGCTATGGAGCACCAAGACGATCGAAGAAGCGAAGTGCCTCATAGAACACGGCTTTGAATATTTCTGCGCCGTCGAAGATGGTGCGGGGATGAGGCTCGCATCCGGTGTCGAATGACGAGGTCTCCCGATCTAAGGCTTCTAGTTACAAATAGATTAAATGCAATACGTTTAGCGTAGTTAGGCAAGATGCCGTGATAAATGTTAGGAGAGATTCACATGAAAGTTAGGTGGGAGATACGGCATCGTATTGAGCCAGGGGATATAGGTTATCTCACTTATCTTCACGGGATCTTGTATGCAAAAGAATACGGCTATGACGAAACGTTCGAAGCCTATGTTGCTTCTGGAATTGCAGAATTTGTTCAATCGTTCAGTCCTGATAGAGATCGAATTTGGCTGGCGGAGACAAACGGTCGGATTATCGGTTCCATCGCCATCGTCGGACATTCAAAAGTAGAGGCACAGCTTCGCTGGTTCCTCGTTCATCCCGATTATCGAAGGCTTGGCGTTGGGAGAGAACTCATGCAGGAAGCACTTCAGTTCTGCAAGGAGCATAACTACAAAATCATATTCCTTTGGACCACAAGCGAATTATCGGCAGCGAGTCATCTCTACACATGCTTTGGCTTCAGAAAAACTGAAGAGAAAACGCATGAGATTTGGGGAAAAATGGTCACAGAAGAAAAGTATTGTCTATATCTATGAATGCGCGCCAACTGAACATTCTACCTGAGGTTTTCTCGCGGGTTAAGCTGATCGTTCAGGATTCTTCGTTGCGCCGCTCTCAATATCTAAGAGAATGTCGCGGCGGATATGTCGAGCTTGGCTGCAACTACATGGCTATCGCTTCGTCTTGGATGGTCGAAATATCCATTCTCGAAGGCAACTCTGATCACTTCTTTCTGTCTCTCCGTAAGGAGTCTCCTCCGTTCATCCAGAGGAGCTACTGCGAGGATTTTGACATCGCATCCAAGACCTTCAAGGCTGCTGCAAATCTCCCCCCGAGTCCGATTGCTGTCAGTCACCATTAACCATGTCATGTAGCCGTTCCTAATCTCAACGGGATAGGTCAAGAAGTGTTTTGAGCGCATGAGATCTTTTTCTTCTTTTTTCTATGCCTCCGAAATATCTTCATTAGATGTCCAAGAGGAGCCTAATCTCCGATCGGAACCATACAAGGTTAAGGCAAAAAGTTTCTCTCTTGAATGAGAGAACGTCTCAGAGCGGGAAAAGGTCGGCGTTTATATTGCATTCAATCATTTATTAGAGGCGGATGGAAGATGAAGAAGATCGGCGTAATTGAGTTTCTAAAGCTTGTAGTAAGCATTTTGATCTGCCAGTTTGCAGGCTTCATCGGTTCATTTTTCACTACACCTTCAATCCCGACGTGGTACGCAACTTTGAATAAGCCTTTCTTCACTCCGCCAAGCTGGTTGTTCGCCCCGGTTTGGGTAACCTTGTATACGCTTATGGGAATCTCAGCATTCCTCGTTTGGCGCAAGGGACTGAGTGATCAACATGTAAGAACAGCTTCAATCGTATTCGCAGTCCAATTGATTCTAAACGTCTTGTGGTCAGGTGTATTCTTCGGATTTAGATCCATACTTGCCGGGCTCATCGTAATTGTGATCCTCTGGATAGCCATATTGTTGACCATACTGAATTTCTATAAGATATCAACGACAGCCGGGCTACTGCTAATACCTTACATCCTGTGGGTAAGCATCGCCGCCGCCCTGAATTTCTCAGTATTGATTTTGAACCCCTAATCGAAGAGTTTGAAGAGATCTACAAAAGATTCAGCATTAGCTGAGACAAAGAAGCAGCGGATTCACCTTAAAGGTCCATGAGAGCTCGAAGATGTTTGGTATACCCGACTTCTGTTGCAGAAATTGAGGTCATGTTGGGAGAAGATCTTACAATTGCTAGAAGAGAATGAAAAACTGTTTGGCATACGAATTGAAGACCTTTTAACTGTTAACGGAACCGTAAGAAGACCGGGAGAAGTCTACAGGAAAGTTGTGCCTGTTGAAATTGCTGCGTTAACGAAGTATGAAAGAGGCATCCAATGTAAATATGGTTTAAGATCTTAGCTGAAACGGTTTGGCTGCAGGCTCTAATGATCTCTGTTGTGGCTGAATAACCAATTCCTCGGGGTCTTAAAGGATTCCAGCCAGAAAAGCGATGACCCTCATGATCTCAAGCTCAAGAGCTACGTCGGCCTCCACGGGCAAAGTTGGTCGCGGCTTTTCTTGCCTCTTCGAGTAGAAGTGTCAATGGTGCGAGGCTGTAAAGGTAAACCCAGTCCAAAGTTGATAGCGGTGCTGTTCCAAATAATGGCTGGAGGAAGGGAACGTACACTAGAGCTATCAGAAGAGCCGTCTGCGACAAGGCTCCTATGAAGAGCCATCTGTTTCTAAGAGGGCTTAGTCGAAATGCTGACTCGGAACTCCTAGCAGAGAAGAGGTTTCCTAACTGCCCAGCCACAATACCCACCAACACGATCGTTGTCCCTTTGGCGTAGATTCGCGGATCGTTGACTGTCATTTGACCAAAAGTCCATCCCACGGTCATCCAAGTGTGGAAGGCCCAAAGAAGTCCGCCGACTGACATGATGAGGCCAACGTAGAGTGCCCTAGCCAAGATGGATGGATCAATGAGCCTGCTTCCCGCCCGCCTTGGCGGCTTCATCATGACACCCGGCTCCGGAGGTTCCATCACAAGCGCCAAGGAGGGCAAGACATCTATTCCTAAATCTATGGCCAGCACTTGAACGACCAACAATGGGAGCGGGACCTGTAGGAGTACGAATGCTAGGAAGGCCACTAGTTCAGCCCAATTGTGTGTGAAAACATAGTAGACGAACTTTCTGAGGTTGTCGAACATCCCTCGACCAAGTTTCACACCTTCCACCATCGAAATGAAATTGTTATCCAGCAATACCATGTCAGCGGATTCTCTCGCCACATCTGTGCCGCCTATGCCCATTGCTATTCCGACTTCCGCTTCCATCAATGCTGGCGCATCGTTCACTCCGTCGCCCGTGACGGCAACGGTTTCGCTTTTTGATTTCAGTGCTTGAACTATTCTCAGCTTCTGTTCCGGTGCGATTCTGGCGAACACTATCTCCTCTCTATCCAAGATTCTTCTCAATTCATCGTCCGAGATCTTGGCAAGTTCATACCCTGAAACCACGACATGCTCGGGCGAAGTCACTATTCCAATACGCTTCGCGATCGCTTCCGCTGTAAACTCATGGTCGCCCGTGACCATGATCACTCTTATCCCCGCGCGTCTAGCTTCCGATACCGCCGCCTCAATGTTCGGCCTTGGAGGGTCAAACAGAGCCGCCAAGCCAAGGAACGTCAAGTCCCTCTCGACTTCTTCGGACGAGAATTCCTTCAGCTCGTTCGTTAGGATTCTCATGGCCATGGCTAGGACTCTAAATCCCTCAGCTGCAAATTCGTCCATTTGATTCCTTATGATTTTCCTCAATTCGTCATTGAGAGGAATGTGCTCGTTGTTGTAGAAGATGGTGGAGCATTTGGAAAGGACCTCCAGTGGAGCCCCCTTAGTGTAAACGATTGTCTTTCCCTCGCGGCTTCCATGGATACTACTCATCATCCTCCTCTTCGTATCAAAAGGAATCAAAGCTACTCTGGGATTTTCTGCTAGGGCTGCACTTGCGTTGAAGTCACCTTTTCCAGCGAAGACCAAGAAGGCGCCGTCTGTAGGGTCACCTAGAACAGTCCATCTGGGGATTCTGTCCGATGGAGCTACAAGTTTCGCATTATTACAGAAGGCGGCGACCTCGAACAGCTTCAAAATGTGAGGTCTCTCTAACCTGGTTACCCTTCTACCTTGACTTGTCACAAAACCTTGTGGAGCGTACCCATCCCCTGTGATCTCGAAGATTTCACCGCTCGCCCACAGTTTCTTTACCATCATCTCCCCACTGGTGATTGTACCAGTCTTATCAACGCACATTACCGTCGTGGATCCCAGAGTTTCAACCGACGAAAGACGTTTGACTACAACATTCTTTTTAGACATGGCTAACGCGGTGAGAGCTAACGATAGCGAAACCGTCAGCTGAAATCCTTCCGGAACAAGTGACACCATAACTCCGATAGCGAAGAGGAGGCTGTCCATCATATTCAAATTGACGAGGACCTTAGCCACAGCGAAGAAGATGGCGCTAACAAGTACGGCAACTATGAAGTTAATCTTGGCCGTATAGTCAATTTGTCTCTGGAGAGGACTTAGGGGCTCCTCGATCTCACGAGAAAGAGATACAATCTTCCCAAACTGAGTATCTTTGCCGGTTTTGAGGACAACGCCTCTAGCGGCTCCAGATACCATGGTGCTACCGGAGAAAACGATGTTCTGGTAATCGGTGATGCCGTACACGGCCACGCCGTTCCTCATCGTCGCGAATCGTCTTTGAGGTTCAGATTCTCCTGTCAAAACAGAGTTGTCTACTGACGTTTCAAACGCTCTCGTCAACCTAGCGTCCGCAGGAACCCTATCCCCTTCCTCAAGGGCTATGATATCGCCGGGAACTATCCCAGCGATGTTCACCTCTTTCAGCTCACCATCTCTCACCACTTTTCCATTCGTGGGAACCAGTCTCGAGATGGCTTGAACAGCTTTTTCAGCCCTGTACTCTTGAATTAGGCTGAAAAAGGCATTCAGAATAACGACACTAAGGATCGCCATCCCCATTTCAAGGGAGCCTAGGTCTCGGTATACATAGCCGCTCAGAAAGGAGAGCAGGGATGCAACTAAGAGTAGGACATTGAAGAGATTCTTGAATTGAGCGAAGAACTTGTCAACAGCAGTTGTCTTCTTGCCTGACGGAATAACGTTTGGTCCGTACTTCTCTAGTCTATGCTTCGCTTCCTCGCTGGAAAGCCCATCCGGGGCAGTTCCAAGCTCTCGGTAGACTTCCTGAACGTCAGCAAAGGCTGCCCTATCATAAGACAAGATAAACACCAGCTGCAATAGATCCTCATGCTTGGTTGCCCTGTCAAAGATCCGAAACCGAGTACGGCTATAAGAGTCTTGCCCCTTCGGGCGGGATTTACACCTCCCTCAGCATGAGCTATAAGAAACTCTTTCTGAGAGATCGAGCAGCCAGGATACGGTATACTTGCGATAATCCGTTAAAGGTTCTCGACTACTTCTCCATCCTCAAGCCTGATGATATGTTTGACCTGTTCATCCAGCCCGCTGATGTGGCTGACTAAGAATATCTGCTTGAAGCTTTGAGAAAGCTCCGTGTTGAGGAGATTCAAGATTCCTTCCCTCCTGGCTTCATCTGAGCTTCCAAGCGGCTCATCCAGGAACATGAACTCAGGATGCATCCCTTTGACCTCTGGCAGTAATGCTAAGGCGAAGGCCAGCCTCATCGATAATAGAAACTGGTCCTCTGTCCCACCTGAGAAGACATCCCTCTCCTTGAACTCTCCAGCTTCTGGATCCCAGACTTTCAACCTATACTCTTCGTCGAGTTGAACCGCCTTGTATCTTCCAAGGGTTACAGTAGGTAGGATGCGGCTCATGTACGCCTCCACGTTCGGCCTAACTCTTTCTCGAAGCGCCTCAGCTGTCTTCTCGACGCCTTCAAGCGCAAGCTTAACCACTTTAAGCTTCTTCTCAAGTTCCGCAACCTTAGCCTCCTGCTCCTTGGCTCGTTCCTCAACATCCTTATGCTCCTCTAGGAACCTCTTTCCTTCATTATGCCTATCTTGCTCCGACTTCAAGGTCGCTTCCTTCGCCGAGATCTCTTGCAGAAGCTTCTCCCTCTCCACCCTAGTCCCATTCAGTAACTCGCTTGAGAAAGAGATCTCTCGAAGCTCCGGAAGCCTGATCTCAGTGATGTTCCTCTGAAGATGCGATGCCTTCTCCTCCGTCTCTTTAAGCCTCGTCTCCGTCTCAGGTTTGGCCGCGATTCGGGCTAACAGGCCTCTAGCTCTCTCCTCAAGGACGCTCTTCTCCTTCCTGTCTGCTTCAAGTTGCCTTGACATCGCTGCTACAACAGACTTTACTCCAGATGAGATATTCTGAACATAGATGCCTGAGAACCTCTCTATGCTCTTGCAGAGTTGATCAAGATCCTCTTCGATGGACTTGATCTCTCCTTGGGATTGCTGGATAACTGCCTTTAGAGTTGAACTTTCCTGCTTCAGCCTATCTAAGAGCCCTCGCTCAGTTAGATACTCTCTAGCTGCGCGTTCTTGAAAGGATCTCAAAGCGAAGAATAGAATGATTCCAACTGCAGCGATAAACCCTGCATATAGCCCTACAATAGCAAACGATGGTGCAGAAGCCAGAAGGCAGATCACTAAGGCGATCCACGGAGCCTTCGAAGGTTTGGCTAGCACTTTGGCCTTCTCAGACCTCTCACATATTTCAGAGGCAACCGTCTCTTGCCTCTCACGTTGGCTTCTGATCGTTGCTTCAATTTCCGTCAACTCGCTGAGGCGTTCTTCGCATCTCGCCATCGCCTCCTGAACCTTCTCAAGGTCTGAAAAATCTTTGAGCTTTGTATGCGTCTCCTCAAGATCTTTCACAGCGCTCTCAGCCTGAGCGATCTGTCTCTTCAAATCTTCGACGAGAGGTTTCATCGCATCCAATTGAGCTGAGAGCTTCTCTCTATCCTTCACAGCTTTGTCGTATGATTCGAGCTTCGAGAAGAGCTGGTCAGTCGTAGCGTACTTGCCCCTAGTTTCCTTAATATCTATGTCCAGTCTCCAAATGCTCTTCTCTATCTCTTCAACTTCTTTGAGCTTCTTCTCGTAATCTTCCAACTCTCGCTTTACCGTCTCAAGTTTATCGCGTTCCGCTGGCAGAAGCCCAACCGTAGTCCTCGTCCCTTCTAGGCTCTTCTGTTCTTCTCTCAGCTTCTCGTTTACCGCGGTGAAGCTCTCTAGGTTGAGGAATGCGTTGATCACTCTCTTCCTATCTTCCTTACTCTGCTCCACAAGCCTTTCAAGGTCCTTCTGTGCGACGACGTTGCTCGCGATTATCTCGTTGAAGGTTATGCCTCCGAGCAGGTTCTCAACCTCCTTGGTCACAGTCTTAACCGTGGTCGCTATAGTCCTCTTATGGCCGTCGCCAAGCAGTTCCTGAAGGCTCGCTTCATTCGGCTTCGACATGTGAATCTTCCTTATGACTTGAAATGTTCTATCGGCTATCGAGAAGGTCAGCTGGACGGATGCGTCATTCGCTCCGTAAGCGATTATATCCTCATTGGATGGCATCGCGCTCGGCCGGATCATTCTTCCGTAGAGGGCGTAGAGTATCGCGTCAAGTAGGGTTGACTTGCCGCTCTCATTCGGCCCGGCGATATACGTTATACCCTCCGAGAATTGGAGTGGGGAAGAGAGCTTCAGCTTCTTGAAGTTGTAGGCGTAGAGAGCAAGTAGCTTTACCAAGCTCCAGCCTCCTGGAGCATAGAGATACTCTTCATGAGCGCCTCTTGGAGCTCTATCCTCTCTTGCTCAGAAGCCTTAGCCATGATCGACTCGAAGTATCTTTTCAACTCTTCTAGAGGCGTGGTTCTAGGAAGCGCTCCCACGGGCTCGTACGCCTCTATCTCCATCTCCCTCTCATCAAACTCTAATGCGAAGAACTTTTCTTGGAACTGGGATAGGAGAGCGGGCCGCTTGTATGTCTCCAGAAGCTTGAGGCTCATATTGCCGACGAGCTTAACCCTCAGGATGAGTTCCGGATCAACCGTCTTCAAAAGCTCTTCTTGGAGAATCCTGTTTACATCTCCACTGCTGGGAATATTGAAATTCCTTGTCTGAAGCTCCCTTGCAGGGGTTTCTATAAACTCATCAGAGATAAGACCGGTCTTGTTGACTTCAAGCCACATGAAACCTTTCTTCTCCCCCTCCTCTAGAAATGAGGCTCTCTCGGTGCTTCCGGGATAGATCACCACAGTGTCGCCGAAAGCGTTCTTCTGGTGCCTATGGATGTGTCCAGCAGCTACAAGTTGATAGCCGCTCGGGAGATGCGAAACTCTTATCGTCGGCTCGGTTAGAGAGTAGACTCCTTTGAAGCCCTCGATCGGGTAGTGGAGCATGAAGATGTTTACGTCGCCCTTGGGCTTCTCAAACCTCATTGAAGCGAGCGGGTCCTCGTTCACGCTCAGATTCGGGTTGAAGCTGACTCCGCTCACCTGAACCTTCAGCCCCGACTTCTCGAAGACGCTTGACTCAGGCTGGAGGAAATCAGAGAAGAAGCGGGCATATCCAGACTCTCCGTAGAGGGAGAGCGGAGAAGCCCCCTGCTCCAAACTCCTAGCGGTGTCATGGTGGCCGCTTATCAGGAAGACTTTGATCCCTTTCTCAGCGAGAGCGCGGAAGTGCCTCATCATGAGGCTTCTCGGAGGATTCCGGGGAACAACGGAGTCGTAGAGGTCTCCGCAGATCAGATAGATATCAGGCTTCTCCTTGAGAGCATACTCAACGGTTGCTTCGAAACATCTAGCGAAATCTTCCTTTCTATCGAACCTCTTCGGTCCATACATGGCGGCTGAGATATCCAGATGGTTGTCCGCTGTGAGGAGTACCTGTACGCTCAACCGCTGCACCACAAACCTTGGAGCATATTAAGTGAGGAATCTTTCTCAACACACTACGAGTGAGAAAGAACGGTTTAATATACTTAATTTGCTTTCGTAGGCAAAGCTATTACAGCATTATCTTGCCCTCGAGCACCGTTATGGCCCTGCCTCCTACTCTGACAGCGGTCGGGTCTCCGCGCTGATGTTCCACCTCTACGTATATCGTGCTTGGTCTACGGATTTCATACCCTTGCTCGATCGTGAAAGCTGCAGGAACTTGAGTTCCTAACAGCCCGTACTTGCATAGATAGGCGCCTAGGCCGCCAGCGGCGCTTCCTGTGGCTGGATCTTCAAGCACACCTGCACTTGGAGCAAAGAAGCGGACATGCACGAAGGCCTCAGGCGTTATGGTCTCACGAGTGAAGACGCAACAGCCAACCAGACCAAGCTCTTCCTCAACCTTCTTCAGAGCTGAGAAATCAGGGCTCAAAGATGATACCGCTCTCAAGCTTCGCATCGGCACGATGAGTTGGAGTATGCCTGTTGAGACGGCTTGAGGTCGCAGACCAGTCGAGATAATCTCGTCGGCACGCGTCCCTAGACTTTGGGCGATTGAATCGATGTCTTGGATCATCTGGCCAAATTCAGGTCGGCCCTGAGTCATTACGATCCTCTCAACCTCACCATCTTTCACGTAGACATCGATGGGCAAAACGCCGATTCCTGTTTCCTGGTGAACAGTCCCTTTTGGGCTTCGGATTACAATTCTCTTCTCCTCCAGAAGCGCAAATGCTGTTCCGATGGATGGGTGGCCTGCGAAAGGTATCTCCTTGGCTGGAGTGAATATGCGTATCTTGTAACTGGCTCTCGGATCGGAAGGGGTCAGTACAAACGTCGTCTCGGATAGATTCATCTCCCTAGCAATGGCTTGCATCTCATCTGCGGTGAGGCCCTCACCATCCAATATGACGGCCAACGGATTTCCCG
>Ga0209725_1001733_pt1 | contig 12112 bp, 10 predicted proteins | sample I18A1metaG_FD_184145 | JGI IMG/M metagenome (GOLD analysis project Ga0209725, IMG submission 184145) | Lake sediment bacterial and archeal communities from Gulf of Boni, Indonesia to study Microbial Dark Matter (Phase II) - ​I18A1 metaG... | ecosystem: Environmental > Aquatic > Freshwater > Lake... | reverse complement strand
ATATGGGCGTTCAGGGCCACTTCTTTGCAGTTCAAATCGGCCAGGATCTGTGGCAACACTTGGGCAGATGGCGCGGCCCCGTAATCCACGACGATGTAGCAGTTCGCTTTTTTGATGGCTTCCACATCGAGGGCAGACATGAGGTTAGTTGTGTACCTGCTGATTACCTGGGGAGCATAATCAATCTGGCCGATTTGGTCGAGATAGACACGGCGGAAATCCTCCCGGAAAAAGACACGCTCAATGTTTCGCTCCGTGTTCTTATCCAGGTTAAGTCCGCGCTTGTCCATGAACTTAATATCCACAACTCGCTGGTCATAGGGCGAGACACGCACATGAACCCCTCCTGCTGCATCGCTGATCCTGGTGATATAGCGAGCCACGGGGATGGGGACGAAGCGCAGGTCTGCCACATTGATGCCAGCCGAGGGCAATCCGCCGATGATCCCCCGCTTGATCATGCGCGCACTGCGGTGCAAATCGCGGTTGATCGTCACGGTGGAGCCTACGGGCAAAGAAGCGCCGAAAGCCGCCCCCAATTTGGCGGCGAACTCGGGGGTGATATCCACGTTGACCAGGCCCGACACGCCATACCGCCCGAAGAGTGTGCGCCTGGCCTGGGAGCCCCAGATAACGCTCGCCTTCACCGTCGCGCCTGCCTCGACCTCTTTCTCCGGCCAGATTTTGACGCCAGCATGAATCACGGCATCCTCGCCCACTGTTACGTTGTCGCCCAGCACCGCTCCTTCAAAGACGACCACCTTGCTTTTCAAACTGCACTGTCGGCCCACGATGGCACCCCGTAATTCGGCGCCTTCCCCGATATAAGAGTTGCGCCAGACGATGCTGTGGTCCACATAGGCCCGCTCATCCACCATGCTGTAGTCTCGAACCACCGTCGGGCCGCGCAAGATGGCTTTGCTTTTGATCTGCACACCATGGCCGAGGAATATCGGCCCATACAGTTGTGCATCGGGAGCGATCTGTGCCTCCCCGTCGCACCAGATGCCGCCGCCGATATGTTCACCCAACGGATCCAGATGGACAAGCCCCTCCAACAAATCCCTGCAGGCACGCACGTACTCTTCCAGGTTTCCCACATCGCACCAATAGCCGCTAGCGATGAAACCGTACATCGGATCGCCCCGCTTCATCAGGATAGGGAAAAGGTCCTTGCTGAAATCAAAGGGAACTCCCGCCTCGAAATAGTCCAGCACTTGAGGCTCCAAAACGTAGATGCCCGTGTTGACCGTATCGGATATCACTTCGCCCCAACTCGGTTTCTCCAGGAATTGCCGGATGCGACCATCCTCGCCGATAATGATTACCCCATACTCCAAAGGATTGGGAACGCGGAAAAGCGTGATAGTGGCCAGAGCGCCCTTCTCCTTGTGGTAACGGATGATCGCGGAGAGATCAAAGTCCGTTACCGCATCGCCGCTGATCACAATGAAAGTGTCATCCAGATACTGCGCGGCGTTCTTCACGCTTCCCGCCGTGCCCAGCGGCACTTCCTCGAGGGCGTACTCGATATTCATGCCCAAGCTGCGTCCATCTCCAAAATAGTCCTGAATCCTTTCCGCCATATACTGGACAGTGACGACAACGTCTGTAATGCCATGCCGCTTGACTAAATCCAAAGCATGGGCCATCACAGGCTTATTCACCAGGGGAACCATCGGTTTAGGGCGAGCAATTGTCAAGGGCCGCAAACGCGATCCCGCGCCACCAGCCATCACTACCGCTTTCATGGTTCTCCCCCCTTTCCGCTAGTGCCTATCCGGCAACTCTCTGCGCGAGGGCGCACCCACAAAGGATGCGACTAACAGTCAGCAGATAGGCTCATAGCGATAGCCCCGTGCCGACAAGCGGAGCGCAACAGTCTCTTGCTACACCTAATCATAGCATAAAGCCCTCAAAATGTAAACTCCAAGTTGAGGTTTTGTCAAATCTATGGTAGAATGAACGTGCAGAACTCTTCTACCCCGGAACTTTTCGCGATCAGGCAACGTATTATCGCTGTCACGCACTCTGCCTACGGGCAGGTGTATCGGAACGGCGTTGTATCATGGACTAAATGATCTCTCTAACTTGGCGTCAGAGGAGGAATTGGGATGACGGCTAGAGAACCAAGAGGTACCGAGGATCTGTTGGGGCAATTCCGAGAGCTGGGTCAACAGTTGGAAAAGGCGATTCGCAGGGCCTGGGAAAGCGACGAAGGGCAAGAGGTTCGCGAGCAGATCGGCAAAGGCATCAAGGAGTTGAACGAGCGACTGGGCAAGGTGGCCGAGGAAGCACGTAAAAGCCAGACGGTACAGGACATACAAAAGCAGGTCAAAAGCGCTGTCGAGGTAGCTCGCACCGATGAAACGGTAGAAAACTTGCATAAGGAGATCAGCCAGGCTTTGCAGTCGCTCAACGATCAGTTGAACAAGCTCATCAAATCTGTGCCCGGTGGCAGGCCCCAGAAGTAGAACTCCGTTAAGCAAGCATGGAATGGGAAGAGTCTTACCACGCCAGGATGCTGCTTGAACGAGGCAGAGCAGCCCTGGCGGCCAAGCGCAAAGATCGGGCACAGCGTCTCTTCGCCGCTGCTGCCGAAGTGGACCCCAACAACGCGGAAGCCTGGCTGGCGCTGGCGGAAGTCACCGAGGATGCCCGCCAGCGCATGACGCACATTGCCCGCGCTTTGAGCCTGGACCCGGAGAATCAGCGAGCGCGAGAAGCACTGCGGCAGGCGAGGCGCGATCTGGCCCAAGACAGGGCTGGAAGACAAGCTCCGCGCTTCCAGAGCGCGACTTTTACACCGACAAAAGACTCTTCGCTCCTTCGGTGGATAGGCGGCCTTGCTTTGCTCGGCCTGTTCATCGTAGGCTTGGGCCTAGGCGGCCTGACCGCCTTCCGCGGGGGTGGCGCCTGGCTGGCGTCGTTTCTCCCGCCAACGGTGACACCCACCGTGACGTCGACCGGCACGGCCACAAACACGCCGACCTCTACAGCCACACCCACGGTCACCTACACGCCCACCGCGACGCAGACACCCACACATACATCCACCGCGACAGCCACGCCCACGTCAACTCGCACTCCCACGTGCACTGCGACCTCCACGCCGACGGCAACCCCGACGCCAGAGAGGTGGATAGACATAAACTTGGCCGCGCAAACTCTAGTCGCCTACGAAGGGAACAAGCCAGTACTGACAACCAAGATTTCCTCCGGCGCTATGGTGACTCCCACCCTCAGAGGGACTTTTCGTATTTATCTAAAACTGCTTTCTCAGACCATGAGCGGCCCGGATTACGTGACGCCAAATGTTCCTTACGTCATGTATTTCTCCGGCAGCTACTCACTGCATGGGGCCTATTGGCACGACGAATTTGGTCGGCCGAGAAGCCATGGCTGCATCAATCTCCCCGTCGAAGCTGCCAAGTGGGTTTACTATTGGTCAGGGCCCCAGGTTCCTCCTGGCTGGACCAATGTGCACGCCAGCGAAAGCAACCCCGGATCGCGGGTCGTCATACACGACTAGTTTGACTTAAAGCAGGTGTCCAAAAGGGGGGCAAGTTTGCAAATCCGCAAGATCGCTCTGCCCATCATCAGCCTCGGCCTGATTGCTCTCGCTATACTGGCCGGAGCGGGTTATCTGGTGGCGACGTTCATCTTGAAAAGCCAGCCGACAGGCAACTTCGCCAGCGCTTCCCTGGCGATTGCCTGCCTGGCAGGATATTTGGGAGCCACCCTGGCACAGGAATTCATCAGAGATCGGCGCGGCCAACCCTTTCGCCTGCTGCACCTTCGCCGTGTCTGGCTGTGGCTGATCCTGGCTGGCATTGGCCTCTCCGTGGGCGTCCTGGTGCAGCAGTCACCCTGGGCGAAATATCCCCTTCCCCCATTCCATGTCCTAACCCTTGCCGCCTGGGCATGCTTTCTATTCTCGATGGTGTACTCCTGGTTGCCCCGCTTAACCATCCGTGAGACGGCTTTGCAGGTGACCTACGGCGCTTTCGTCGCGACGAGCGTAGGGGGACTTTTGGAGCTTATCCTGCTTCTCCTTTTGGGGGTGGCCGCTGTGGTTGCAGCAGCCCTCCTGCCAGGCGGCCAAACCTGGCTGGAAACCATCCGAAATGCCCTTCGCGCTCCTACATTGCTGAGAGATCCGAAGCACCTGGCCGAGCTTCTTCTCGTTCCGCCAATCACTGTCACCCTGGCCGGCGGATTGACTATGATGGTGCCGCTCGTCGAGGAAAGCGTGAAAAGCCTAGGGGTGCTCGCTTTGATCCATCATCTGCCCGAGCGGAACCGGTGTCTGGCCTGGGGGCTGCTATGTGGCCTGGGGTTTGGCCTGGGAGAGAGCATGCTGAGCGTGGCCAGTTTGGGAGCAAGTTGGGGCGTGACCATTGTGGCAAGGATGCTCACCATGATCCTCCATACGCTCACGGGGGGCTTGATGGGAGTGGGATGGTATTACGCTGTACGCGAACGACGCCTGTGGAACCTCGTCGGCTTGTATGCGCTCAGTCTGGCCCTCCATGCCCTTTGGAACGGCGTAGCTGTGCTGGGCAGTTTGCAGGCCCTGCTCCTCATGGCCAGATAGACTCCAACTTCTCTATCACGTCTTGACCTCTCCCTGCACGCTAGACAGCGGCTGACCCCTGGGAGCAGAAATAGACCCGGCAACCTATGCGCTCTTGCCCGTGGCAGGCTCTCCCGCGAGTAACTTTTTCAGCTTGCCTGCTAGAATCTGCTTGGAAACCGCGCCGACCACCCGATCAACCACCTCGCCCCTCTTAATAAAGAGCATCGTCGGGATACCCTGAATGCCGTAGGAATTAGCCAGGTCGGCGTTACGGTCCGTGTTCACCTTGGCCACGATCACCCGCCCATGGTAGCTGCGCGCCAGTTCTTCGATGATAGGTGCAACCACCCGACAAGGATAACACCAGGGCGCCCAGAAATCCACCAGCGCAGGCAACTCCGCCTGCAATATCTTCTCTTTGAACTCGTTCCCCTCTACATGGAGGGCGAACTCTTGTGCGTTGGCCATTATATCCTCTCCATTCGACATATAGGCTACCCCTCTAATGTATTTGGCCTCTATCCCACTCGTGACGACCATAATGGTGTACTCCACCGAGTAGTCATCATAGCTTGGCGTTTTCATCCTCTGGGGGGAAGGCTGCCTCACTCATCCCGCGGCATCGGCTGTTCGGGAGCCTTGATCTCCACAACCTCGCCGTGCACGTTGATCACCACGCGGAAGCCCATCATGCCGAGCAAGTTGCGCGCGTCCTCCGGCAAGCCGTATTCGAGGAGACGATCCATGTTCTCGAAGGAAGCGTCTATCATGGCCTTAGTAAAGATGTCGTCCTTGCCCAGCATTTCCATCATCTTGGCCGTGACGATCTCCCGATGGGAGAATATCTGCTCACGGAAGGCCTCAAGCACCTGTCGGTCAACGGCCTCGCTGTCTATATGGCGGCGAAACTCGCCATCCGTGACCACGTAGCACGGCGTACCTCCCACCGAGGTGACCTCGACTGGATTTCCCGCTTCGTCATACACCAGGCCAGCGAAAAGGGCTGACCCTCGTTTCGCCTGGTTCACAACTCGACTTCCTCCCCGAACAATTCGGCTTTCCGTGCGGATGTCATTTCCATACATTACTCGGGAGAGATTATATGACGCGCCGCGTATGGCGTCAAAACTCTGCTCAGGGAAATCACGCCCAATAAAAAAGCCATCCTCACGCGGAGGATGGCCAATCAGTGTATCCCAGCCGTGCGCAGGGCTGTGGATCATTCCACCTTCTCGACCATGATGGAACAATCGGTCACCAGGGCAGCGATGGCACCAATGGCCGCCCAGACCGGGAGCAGAGCGATACCCACGACACCTATGGTGAGAGGTACCTCAATGAGAGTTTTCCCCTCACTGTCCTTGATGATCAGGCGGCGAATGTTCCCTTCGTGTAGGATCTCCTTGACTTTGCGCACCAACTCTTCGCCTGTGGTCTTGAACTCCAGCTTGCGCACCTTCTTTTCCTCGGACATGCTGTTCACCTCCTTTCAGCTCATGATACTCTGAAGTATTCTACGCATCAGGAGGTATCGGGTTGCGTGAACAGATAGTACTATGTGTCATTGCGAGAATGACCAAGCCGCCGGGCGTCATGCGCAAGGACAGGAACTTGCCCCACTGTCACTGCGAGCGCAGTTTGCGAAGCAGTCTCAAGGCGGGACTGAGATCGCTTCGCAAAGGACGCTCGCGATGACAGACCGCCAAGTTTCTGAGTAGACCCAAAGGGCCAAGGCGATCCCCAAGGAGAGTGCTTCGCTTCGCTCGCAGTAGGCAATACTTTCTAACTGCCTCTAACCCTCAACAGCCTCATGCCATTGGCAATGACGACCATGGATGTGCCGACATCGGCGAAGACAGCCATCCAAAGGGTCGCCACGCCCGCCACCGCCAATCCCAGGAAGAGCGCTTTGATGAACAAGGAAATGGCGATATTCTGTTTGATGGTGCTCAGTGTCTGGTGACTCAAGCGCATGGTAGGCACCAGTTTGGTGAGGTCATCGGCCATAAGCGCGACATCCGCTGTTTCCAGTGCTGCATCCGTACCTATGGCCCCCATGGCCACGCCGACGGTGGCCTGAGCCAGAGCTGGTGCATCGTTCACGCCATCGCCGATCATCGCCACCTGGCCATGCGCTGCGAGCAGGTCCTTGATTGCCTCCACCTTGCCCTCCGGCGATAGGCCAGCGCGCACCTGATCCACCCCTGCTTGTCGGGCAATCGCTTCCGCCGTGGCCTGGTTATCGCCGGTCAGCATCACTGTCTGGACAACGCCGCTTCGCTTCAAATCAGCGATCACCTGCGGCGCGGAGGGTCGCAAAGTGTCGGCCACAGCGATGAAAGCGCGCCGACCGCAGCATTCATCCTCCACGACCACGGTCGTCTTTCCCTCAGCAGCGGAAGCGTCTACCAACTGGCAGAACTCCGGCTTGGCGACATCTTTGTGGTTCTCGTGGGTGTAACTGTGGCTGCCTACCGCCACTTTATGGCCTTTGACCACACCGCTGATGCCGCGCCCCGGCTGCGAACGCACGTCCTCAGCAGAAGTCCGAGCGAGATCCACGCCGTAATTCCCCGCTTGGGCAACGACGGCCCGCGCGATAGGATGCTGCGAGTATTGTTCCACAGCCACAGCCTGGGCGAAGAGTTCCCGGCATTCGGTGCACTTCTCCGACGCAATGTCACTATCATGCAATTCGCACTGAGCACCGACGACGACCGGCTGCCCCTGCGTCAGTGTTCCAGTTTTGTCAAAGGCCACCACCTTGATCGCTCCCAACACTTCCAGATAAGCCCCTCCTTTGACCAACACTCCCATGCGCGCCGCCGAGGCAATGGCACTCACGATGCTCACCGGCGTAGAGATGACCAGGGCGCAAGGGCAGGAGATGACCAACAGCACGAGGGCGCGATAGAACCATTGTCCGAAGGCGCCCGCTCCAAGTAGCGGGGGAATGATCGCTACGCCAACCGCCCCCGCGATCACCAGCGGCGTATACACGCGGGAGAAACGGTCTACGAAGCGTTGCGATGGCGCTTTGCTGGCCTGGGCTTCCTCTACCATGCGGATGATGCGGACGATGGTATTATCTTTGGCCAGCCGTGTGACGCGCACCATCAGGGATCCCTCGCCGTTCACCGTGCCAGCGTAAACTTCGTTCCCCACCTCTTTCTCCACAGGGATGCTCTCTCCCGTGACGGGGGCCTGATTGACGGCGGAATGTCCACTCTCCACGATGCCATCCATCGGGATGCGCTCATCAGGCCGCACCAGAATCCGGTCGCCCACGGCCAGGGTTTCCACCGCAACTTGCTCCTGTCTTTCGCCGGCCAGTCGCAGGGCCGCCTTCGGAGCCAGGGTCATCAGGGAGCGGATAGCGGTACGGGCGCGGCTGATGGTGTAGCTTTCCAGGGTGTTGCCCAGGGAAAAGAGAAAGATCACCATCGCCCCTTCCGCCCATTCGCCGATGGCCATGGCACCGACAGCAGCCAGAGTCATCAGAGCATTCATGTCGAGGGAGCGGGTGGCGAGGAAGCCGTACCAGCCAGCGCGCGCCACATTATATCCTCCGACCAGGATGCCGAGGGCATAGAGTGCATTGCTCGCCCATTCCGGTGTTTGTAGCAAATGGGACACAAAAGCGATGGAGACAAGCAGCCCAGAAAGGCCAGTGAGCAGGTCGCGACGGTGCTCACGAAGGCGTGTGATCCAGCCTGCCGCTTGGGCTGTGGCCTGCGCCGGTTCCCCACGCAGGGTGGCAGGATGGCCCATTTGCTGGCCAAGCTTTTCTATGGCCCGCCGCAAAGCCTGCCGCTTCGCCGGATCGGGGGTCGCTGGCGCCACAGCCAGGGCCGCTGTGGCGAAATTGAGGGTGGCTCCGCTCACTCCCTTAAGCTTGCGCACCGCCTCCTCAAAATGGGCGGCGCAATCTGCGCAATCCAGATCGCCCACATCGAAGACCAGCTCTTGGGCGTCCTTGTCTTGCGCCGGGCCAGCCTTCATGGCTCCAGCCTGGGCGTCTTTTGAAACATCCGTAGCCACAATCCCTCCTGTTTTCTCCATGACCATGCAAGCCCTGACTAAGAGAGCCGCACGGGTTGCCCCGAACGCATGGATTGGTAGGCCGCCAGGACAATCTCCAAGGGACGGCGCTGCGACCGCCCGCTGGTGATGGGCGGCGTCCCTGTGCGGACGGACTGGATAAAATGCTCGACTTCCAAGAGAAAGGTGTTTTTCTCCGGCACGTAGATTTGATGCTGAATGAGCGTCTCCCCTAGGCGGAAGTCATCCCGCTCGCTGAACAGACGAATGATGTTTCTATCTTCCACGACGATGCTTCCCAACTCCCCGTCAATGCGCAGTGTGTGCACCTCTGATCCGGCAGCCGTGGTCAGGCTCTTCATGATAAAGGTAAGCACAAAGGTGCCGACCGCCCCATCACGAAAGCGAACCAACGCCACGCTGGTATCGTCACCCTCCATCTCTATGAATCGCTGCGGTGCGCGCAGGGCATAGACGCTCTCTATCTCGCCGATAATCATCCGCGCCCGCTCAAAGTCATGGACGCCACCGGCCATCATCGCCCCACCCGCCGCGGCCTCAGCATTCAAGAACCAGGGCCGCTCCTCTATGAAGGAGCGCGTCAGATAGCACTGTCGCGTCACCTGTAGCAGGGCGGGCCGACCGATGACCCCGTCCTGCACCAAGTCGCGCACCTTGCGCCAAAGCGGGTTGAAGCACTCGTTCTCCGCGACCATAAGGATCACGCCCGCCTGCTCCGCCGCTTCAATCATCTGGTCGGCTTGCACCAGGGTGGCGGCGATGGGCTTTTCACACAGGATATGTTTTCCCGCCTTCGCCGCGGCCACGGATACCAGGGCGTGGAGATTGTGCGGCAGGCAAACATCCACTGCGTCCACTTTCGGATCGGCCAGGGCCTCCCGGTAGTCTATGGTTACGTGCATTTCCCTTGGCCCCCCTCCCAGGGATGCGTTCAATGCTTCGGCGCGGGCCAAGTTCACATCCACGGCCCAGCGCACCTCCGCCCCACATTCGGCAAAGGCCTGGGCATGGCGTGTCCCGGCCCAGCCACAGCCGATGATAGCAACGTGCAGTGGCTTTTCTACAGTTGCACTCTTCATTTGACCTCCCGGCTGAAGGAAGGGCCTGTGTCCAAGAAAAAGCCGGAGAGGCACGGCGTCTTCTCCCGGCTTTTTATCTTGTCAGATAACAGGCCATCAATTCATCAAAGCAACTTCTTGAATTCCTCGATTGTCATCCCCCCCATCTTTGATAATTCCGCCCATCGTCAAAGCGTTGATCGGATTGGCGCGGGGGACGATGATGATTCGCTCACTATTGGTCATAGAGATATGCTTGCCTTCGCGGACAACCCAAAAGCCTGCCTTCGCAAATGCCCTGACAGCGCGCTGATGGGATATCCCTGGAAGCTTGGGCATAGCTATACTGGCACCTCGACCAGGCAGGTGGTCTTATCTTTCGTCAGTTCCTCCACCGTGGCCAAGTAGGTCATGATGGCATCTTTTATGTTTTCCAGCGCTTCCTCTTCAGTCGCGCCTTGCGACCAACATCCTGGCAAACCAGGACACCAGACAGCGTAACCTTCGTCGGTCTTCTCCAGCTTCACCCTGTACTTCATAAGGACCCCCTAAAAGTGCCTCGCCTATCTGTCCCTTTGCAAATAATTGTATCACAAGCGGGCTGCAACAACAAACCGATTCGGTTGCAAACTCGGCAATCTCTTCTCTATTGGATTCGGGCAGAACCTGCCACGGCATCGAGCCTCCCGTCTATTACGGCAATCTAACGGCAGCAAGTTAAGTCACACCGCTGGTAGCAACGTCAGCTCTGAGGAGTTATTAAGCCGTTTGCCATCTTGAAGCTGTCAATTTTCGCAGTGCCTCCCGAGCTTCCAAATGGTTTATGTCCAGCGCCAGCACCTCTTTGAACGCCTTCTCGGCCTGAGCGAGCTGTCCCAAGCCAAGCTGGGCCAGGCCGATCAGGTAGGTGTATAGGATACGGTTGCGCTTTTGCGGGTCGTCCTCGAAAAAGATGAATCTGGGCGCGGAAGTGATGAACCCAGGTTTGCTGGATGCCCCCAACTGTTGCGAGGCGTAGTCAAGCAACTCCTGTAGCCGTTTGCGGCTAGCTTCCTCCTGGCCCAGTTTTTTCATCGCCAGCGCCTGGTAATAGGTAAGGAAGGAAAAACCAGCCTTCGCCTCCGCCACGCGCTGGAAGCAGGCTCTGGCTCCTTTGTCATCTCCCAGGGCTTCTTTAGCCAGCCCGATGAAGTAATAGATGTGCGCGTCAGGGGTCAGCGGGTGTTTCCCCTCACCCAGATTCTCCGGGTAGGTTAGGGCTGCTTCAAAGTGAGCCAGCGCTTCCGCTGCCTTGTCAGCGTCGAGGGCTACCTGTCCCAGGAGAAGATGCGCGGCGATGTACTGGCCAGAGACGCGGCCTTCGCCACCCTCCCAGGGATGGAAACGACGGGATCGAATTATGTCCAGTGCCTTCTGGGGTTGTCCCAACTGGTTGTAGAGGGTGGCGCGTTCGACGGAAAGGTCATCGCGCTGCTGTATCAGATCGGGATGCTGTTCCAGGCGAGCCAGGCGCTCAGCAGGAGGAGTGCCCAGCAACCTCAGCAACTGATCCAACTCGGAGAGCAGGCGGGCATCGCGTGGGTTGACCTCGAAAGCCTTCAGGTAGCAGGCTTTGGCTTTCCCTGGATCGTGGCGAATATTACAATAAGCGATGCCCAGGTTCCGCCAGGGGATGGAAAAATCTGGATGCAACCGACAAGCGGTTTCCCAGAGCCGCATCGCCTCTTCGTGGTGCTTCTTGTCGTAGAGCAGGTTGCCCAGATAATAGCAAGCCCTGCCATCCTGCGGGCTGACCGAGAGAACATGCCGTAGGATCTCCATCTCTTCCAACCGCACCGGGAAGCAGTAATCGGGCGGCATCTCTGAGGCGCGGCGGTAGAATTCCCGCATTTCTTGCTTCTGGCCCCTTTGCCAGGCAAAGAAGCCCAGGGCGTATAGAACCATCGGATAAACGGGAGCTTCTGGGGCTTTGGGGTCGAGCAGACGGGTCAGGAACTCGCTGGCTTCATCCCAGAGTCCAGCCCCTGCGTAATCAAAGGCGATGTCAAAATAGGTCTGCACCCTTCCATGCCCCTCGTCTCCACGCATCAGGCGGGTTAGCTCCCGGAGGTGCTGTTCAGCCATTGCTGCATCGCCCTTTGCCCGATCCAGCAGCACCATCTCGTTACGCGACCAGAAATCCAGCGGATCGAGGGCCATCGTCTCGCGGAGGCAGGCTTCCGCTTCCATATATCGTCCCAGCCGGCGAAGGACGGCAGCCTTCAAGTTGCGTGCCTTCGTATGGAGTGCATTAGTGAGAAGCGAGCGTTGGAGATGCTCCAACGCGCTGTGTAGATCGCCACGGAGACAATCTATCTCGGCCAGGGCGTAGTACCCAGCGGCCTGCCAGGCATAGCTCCAGATAGCTTTGTAG
>Ga0209725_1001732_pt1 | contig 12123 bp, 10 predicted proteins | sample I18A1metaG_FD_184145 | JGI IMG/M metagenome (GOLD analysis project Ga0209725, IMG submission 184145) | Lake sediment bacterial and archeal communities from Gulf of Boni, Indonesia to study Microbial Dark Matter (Phase II) - ​I18A1 metaG... | ecosystem: Environmental > Aquatic > Freshwater > Lake... | reverse complement strand
GACGACTACAACCATCTATAGTCGCAGCTTCATCCAGCTCCCGAGGTATTTCGGAATAGAATCCTCTTAAGATCCAAATGGAAAAAGGAAGATTGAACGTAATATACATTAGAACCAATCCAAAATAGGTGTCTAATAGTCCAAATTCCCGCATCACTATGTACAATGGAAGAGCTACGGCCGGCGCAGGGATCATCCTTTGCGAAAAAACCCAAAATGCCAGATTCTCCTTTCCTCTAATTTCAAATCGAGCTATACTATAAGCGGCTAAAGAACCCAAGATGATGCAGACCGCTGTCGTGGCAAGGGCGATGATCAAGCTGTTTACCATATAACCCGTTACGAAAGGTCGAGCTACACTAATCTCTCCATAATGTACTAAGGTGGGTTCAAAGACCCATTCAGGAGGAATAGCCAAGAAATCTCTGGCGCTTTTAAATGAGGTTGTAATCATCCAGAATATCGGAAAGAGTATAATAGCGGTAATAAAAGTTAAAATAGCATACGTAGCTAGTTTTTTAATTCTGTTTCTAATCAATTTAGGACGAACCATTAGATTTCTATCACCTCATGTAACGACCTAATGATTATAGTGCACACCATTGCTACGATGATTAATGCAACATACGATGCTGCGGCGCCTAATCCCATGTGAAAATATCTAAAGGATTGGCGATAGATATAGATCGCAATCGTCTCTGTTGCTTGTCCTGGACCACCTTGAGTAAGTTGCCATATAATGTCGAATACCCTAAAGGCATCCATCATCCTAATGGCAAGCGAAACAGCTATTACAGGCTTCAAAAAAGGTAACGTCAACTTTCTAAAAATCTGCCAGCGATTGGCGCCGTCAATCGATGCGGCTTCAAATGGGGCGGCTGGAAGGCTCTTCAGGCCCGCTAAAATCACCAGCATCATGAAGGGAGTCCATTGCCAAACATCAACAATTATACAAGCAAACATAGCGATCGTAGGGTCACCTTGCCAAGCCACCTTTCCTATACCGACCAGACTCAAGAAGTAGTTTATGATGCCGAAATCTTCTTTATACATGTAGGTCCAGAGGATACCCATCAAAATCGGGGTCATCATCACCGGTAGAGCCCATAACAGTCTATAGACACGTATACCGGGCATATCTCTATCTAGTAACATGGCTAATCCGAGTCCTATTGAGAATTCTAGTCCTACTGCAACTGTAACAAAAAAAAGCGTGTTTTGCATGATTTTCCAGAATACCGAATCTGTTAATACGCTCCAGTAATTCTTGAAACCGACAAATTCCATTGGAGCTGCCATGCCAGCGTATAAATCCCACTTATGGAAACTTAGGTATAAGCTGAAAAGAAATGGGTAGATAGTCACTACAAGCATAATAATTAGGGTGGGCATTAACAAAGCATATTTTGAATATTCTATCCTTTTTTTTTAGGATTATTCAATCAGCTGACATCTCTTCTTTCCTTAAAAAAGAAGGGGGGTTTATAGGTATCCAGCTTCTTTCAGTACTTTTGTGACATCTTCCTCTGCTTTATCCAGTGCTTGCTTCACGGTTAACTCTTTGGTGAGGACTTTAGCGAAGTTTATGGACATTGCATCATCGATTTCAGACCATTCAGGGACTGGCGGGTATATGATTGCCGTTTCATATGATTCGTATAGGGCTGGGAAGTGCCAACGGATTTTTTGAAGTTCTGGGTCAAGTAGAGCGCTTTTTCTCGTGGGTACGTTTGCACTTATCGCTACTGTCTTCTTTGTCGTCTCCTTGTTTGTCGCCCACGCGGCGAAAAGGAACGCAGGCTCTTTCTTCTTTGAATCCACTGCAATACTGTACGTATTAGCACCTAGACGCCCGGGCCACGTATGTTCTGCACCACATTTGCCCACTACTTTCGAAAATGATGGGTCGTCCAGTAGGTGGGCTGCGTTTGGCCAATTCCATTGCATAGCGACCAAACCGGAGGCCATAGCGCCGATCGCCTCACCGAATTCGTAGTTGATACTTTCAGGAGGCGATGTTTCTTTGAAGAATTTGTAGTATAGCTCTAATGCCATGCGTCCTTCTTCGCTGTTGAAAGCGGGCGTCCAATCTTCGTAGCAAACAGTCTTTTCCGGAATGGGTTTGCCGTTCATGACCAAATAGTCTGTCCAGAAACTAATCCATTCGTCGAGAAGAGCTGTTCGAGCTCCCGAGATGCATGTACCATATTGCTCCACAGTTCCATCAGCTTTTTTCTTAGTTATCGCCTTTGCTGTATCGTAGTATTCCTCTACGTTTTTTGGAGGAGGCAGCCCTTCTTTTTCCAATAGGTCCTTTCTATACCACAACAATGGTATTCCACAGACGTAGGGGAATCCATACAGTTTGCCATCTCTTGTAAGAGCTTCCAAGGTAATTGGCATGATATCTGCAAGATCATATTTTTGCTTGTCAAATAGGTCGGGATTTTCAATGAATTCATTGAGCGGATATAGGAATGGGAAATATTGTCCCAACCATATCGTTTCAACATGTACCGCATCGTAAACACCCTTCCCTGCCGCGAGATCTACCATGTTCTTTTCAAGCACTGTTGCATATGCCTGCGTAGTATAGGTGACATCGATTCCCGTTTCAGCTTTAAACTCCGGCAATAGTTGCTGGATAGCAGGGATCTCCGGGAACCCTTCGATTCCAGTTGCTACGATCCTCACCCCCTCATAGGGCTTGGCGGGTTTTGTGGGGGTAGGAGTTGGGGTAGGGGTTGGCGTTGGAGTCGGTGTGGGAGTTGGCGTGGGAGTTGTTGGAGGAGGCAGAGTCGCTTGATATATACCGTAGCCAGCAGCAGCTACAACCGCAACGACGACTATACCGCCGACGTACTTCACATAGCTTCTCCTAGAAACTTTCTCTTCAGACATGGAAATCATCTTCAATTTTCCTTGCTTGTGTTTTTGGTTCTTCTCTATATATAAGGGTTTTAGAAGATACAATGGGTTAAAAATCCATTCGAGTAAAACCGCACCTTTTGCAAAACCAATCTTAAATATGTATAGGTAGATTCAGCACGTTATTCTTTTAAGGATAGTAAGGAATACACCTGAGGTTCAGGTGAGTTATTCGATGAAAGCAGCATTACTGTATGGCCCCAAAGACCTCAGAATTGAAGAGCAAGAAATGCCAACCGTGGGCGACAACGAGGTCTTGCTAAGAGTCCAGCGCGGTGGCATATGTGGCTCAGACTTGCACTTCTATGAAACTGGGCGCTCTGGAGCATACGTTGTTACTACGCCACTTGTGCTGGGTCACGAGTTCTCAGGAACCGTAGCGGATATTGGTAACGCAGTTAAGAATCTGTCAAAAGGGGATAGAGCTGTTGTCGAGCCTAGTTTTCCCTGCTTCCGCTGTAAGTATTGCAAAAGAGGAAGATACAACCTATGTCCAGATCTAGTATTCTGCGGTGTCCCGAATGTGCATGGGGCTTTGCGCGAGTACACAGTTGTGCCTTCAGATTTTGTATATCCCATTCCGGGGCAAATGTCCCTTGAAGAGGGAGCGATGATAGAGCCATTGGCAGTCGGCCTATACGCTGTCCAACGAGCAGGAGTGAATCCAGGCGACAGAGTCGCCGTTCTAGGCGGCGGGCCAATAGGGCTCCTCACATTGGAAGCGGCACTTGCAGTAGGCGCTGCAGAAGTCTATGTAACAGACCATCACGACATCAGACTTGAAGTCGCAAAGGAGCTAGGGGCCACTGCATGCATAAACACTCTCAAGCAAAACGCTGTTGAGGAGATACATAGACTGACTAGGGGTGAAAAAGTCGATGTCGTAGTAGAAGCTGTAGGTGCACCAGCGACTATCCAAGAGGCGTTCAAAATTGTAAGCCCAGGTGGGACAATCGTCGTGGTAGGTGTTTTCGCCCAACCCGAGATTTCAACAGAAATCGGAAGACTTGCTGAGAACGAGGTAGAAGTCAAAGGAGCACGACTTTATCCTGGAATATTTAAAGGCGCAATTAGGCTCGCTAGTAAGAAAGCGGTCCAATTGACGCCCCTTATCTCCAAGACATTCGACTTCGATAGGGTAGAAGAAGCGTTCGAGGCGGCGAGAAACAAGGACGAAACAATAAAAGTTCAAGTCAGAATAGAGTAGACGGTCGCCCGAACGCCGAGTCAGCCGCGAACACAATTTCATTGCCACAGATACGCCTTACTTTTCCAACTTATTGTATAAGCAAGAGTACACTTAACTCAGCCAAAATCAGCCTTTACGTTCTGGGTTCTGAAGTCATACAGGTGAAAGATCCTGATGAGTTGTATGAGCTTATGGCAGAAAAGAATAAGGAAATTAGTTTAGATTGGGACATAACTCACGTTATCTCTTAAGGCAGAGTGGAGAAATTGGTCGACAAAATCGCTAGGGATGGAGATATCTGCGATATCTAGCTAGACGAGGGGAAGAAAGGTAGACAGAAGGCTCTTGAGGAGCATACTTAGTATTCTACGCGTATCTTCAAGATACTTGATAGCAAATAGTGATCAGTGGCGTCATAGAGCCCTCCAAAGGCTTTTGGATATTTACACCTCTTTTATACGTAGTAGCATCGTCTTAGAGGAGTAAGTGGCAAGCTTCTGTTAGAGGGATGTTCTGATGAAAGATTATGTGGTCGGTCTCGATGTTGGAACACTAGAAACCAAAGCCATAGTCTTCGATAGAGAGGGGAAGGCAGTTAGTAAAGGTGCGAGAGAGCTTGGGATGTCATTCCCTAGAGAGGGATGGTTTGAACAGGATCTGAATGAGATATGGATCAAGACGGCATCTGCAATCCATGATTCAATAGTGGCAGCGAAAATCGCCTCAAAGGAGATAGCGTGTATCTCGGTGACCGGGCAGAGGGAGACGGTCTGTCCAGTGGACAGAGAGGGGAAGCCTCTGCGTCCGGCGATGTCTTGGCAAGATACAAGAGGGTGGGGTATCTGCAAAACCATACGCAGAACAGTCGGCGCAGAGACGGTCTACAAGATTACTGGTCTACCTGTGAATACAATGCCCTCGGCTTCAAAGATCGTTTGGACCAAGAGAAATGAGCCAGAGATCTATAAGAAGGCTTGGAAGTTCATTGGAGTGGTAGACTTCATAGTTTGGAAGCTGAGTAATCAACTAGTAACGGACTGCTCGAATGCTAATAGAACGATGCTTTTTGATATACGAATGCTCGACTGGTCGAATGAGCTTCTTCGAGAATTTCGATTAGACAGGGAGAAGATGTTGGACTTGGTTAAACCAGGAACGCCAGTAGGTACAATGACGGACGAGTCGTGCAAGAGAACAGGACTCAGTAGACGCGTCCCTGTGATCTACGCTGGGGGAGATCAACAATGCTCTGCGCTTGGGATAGGCATAGTGAAACCTAAGAGAGTCTCATGCATCCTCGGAACTTGCACGAATATCGAGGCTTTCTCAGAGAGAATACCTTTTGACCCGAAGATGTCTTTGCAAGCTCAAGTTCACGTGATTCCACATGCATACCTTTCTGAAGGGGGAATAGGAACGAGCGGAATAATCTACCGCTGGTTTAGAGATCAATTCGGACAAATGGAGTCTCAAGTAGCAAAAGAGTTGAATGAAGATCCATACAAACTCCTCGACCAAGAGGCGGCGAGCGTAGAACCTGGGTCGAATGGCTTAATGTTGATTCCCTACTTTGCTGGGTCGCTCTTTCCGTATTGGAATGCTGAGGATAGAGGCGTACTTATCGGATTGAGGTTGGATCATACTAGAAAGCATTTCATCAGGGCAATATTAGAGGGAATAGCTTACGAGTATCGAAGAATGGCTGAAGAAGCCGAGCGGGTCTCTAGGGTCGAGATAGACACAATCAGATTTATGGGAGGAGGCGCTAGAAGCTCTCTTTGGACTCAGATCTTCACCGATGTTTTGGGTGTAAAAGGAGAGATACCAGAAGTGACCGAGGCGGGAGCTTTCGGCGCATATATGCTAGGAGCTGTAGCTATCGGGCGTTATCACACTGCTGCTGAAGCCGCGGAGAGATCAGTCAAAATCACGAGGAAGATGAAAGTCAACCCGAATTTGCATGAACGATATAGCAAGCTTTATGGCATCTATAGGCAAGTTTACGACCGCATACAAAGTCTTGTCAACGAGATCTCCAGAATTAGCAACACATCATCTCGATGAATTTGAATTTGTCGGATAGACAGTCTTATACACTTAGGGAACTAATGTGGACTTTTGAATCTGAAGATGAGGGTGCGAGTTTGGAGTATTACTCTCGAGAACTCCTAATTAGAGAAAAACCAGTCGATGGAGAAAAGCTTGTAGAATCATTAGTAATTCGAAAAGTTGGAATTGGAGGACTTGCAGAGATCGCTGCCGCCATCGCTGGTGAGGGCGTAATCATCAAATCAGGTTTCCATCGCGTTGACAACGACGAATTACAGTGGACTATCTTCCTAGACTTCTCTAAAGCAAAGATCACACCCGAAGAACTTGAAAAGAAGATTGGTCAAATGAGAGATGTTAGAGATGTTCAGGTGAGAATTCCGACTTTGGGGTTCGAGAGCTTCCATTTCCCATTGAGTACTCTAGGCCTTAGAATAATAACTTGGAATGTTGAAAGCTTCGGGAGCTACATGAAGCGTCTTATCGAAGTCTTGGGCGATGTCGCTTTTCCAATCCTATATAACCTAGGAAGAGCTGAAGCCGAATACATGTGGGAGCGTATGAGCAGAGAAGGCGAATCGAAAGAAGATGTTTTGAAATTCATTCAAGAGACGTATCGAGCCTCAGGTTGGGGGATAATTGAATTCGAGGAAATCAACGGTAAGGAAAGTAGGGCCAAAATAGCGATAAAGCAACATGTAGTGCCTGAGAGCTTAGGAAAATCGAGTAAACCGGTTTGCCATGATATTCGAGGATACCTTGCGGGGATATTCTCGCGATACTTTGGACGGAGGATTTCTGCTGCCGAAGTCAAATGTATGGCAACCGGGGATGAGTATTGCGAGTTTGAGATCGGGTGAACGAATTCACCCTACTAAGAATGTATTAAAGTCCCAGCTTTCCCCGCCAGGGCCTCTCTCGCAGATTCTAGTGAAGTAATTATCACCTTTTCGCCTCCGCCTTTGATGAACCTGATCGCCGCTTCAATCTTTGGTCCCATACTTCCAGGGGGAAACTGTCCTTCTGAAAAATATCTTGCCGCTTCGGCGATAGTTATATCGTCTAAGTGTTTCTGGTCTGGCCTTCCGAAGTTAATAGCGACCTTTCCAACGTCTGTGAGCATTAGAAGAATCTCAGCGCCGATCTCTCTAGCAAATAACTCTGCCGTCAAATCCTTATCTACCACCGCTTCAACACCTTCTCGACTTCCGTCATCTCTAGTTATCACAGGGACTCCCCCTCCACCCGAGGCGATCACTACCGTACCGGTTTCGAACAAAGTTTTGATAGAGTCACTTTCAACTATCGCTTTGGGCTGAGGTGAAGGCACAACCCGCCTATACCCTCGCATCCCGTCATCAACGACCGTCCAATTCTTTTCTCTTCTCAGCCTTTCAGCTTCGAGAGCCGTATAGAAAGGTCCGATAGGCTTCGACGGCTTCTTGAAGGCTATGTCATTCTTATCCACCACTACCTGTGTAACCAAGGTAACGACAGGGAACTCTAAACCTGCTCTATGCATCTCATTTCTCATCGACAGCTGGAGCATGTAACCGATCATACCTTGGCTCTCAGCCCCACAAACATCCAACGGCATCGGCGGCAAGATATCTTTGCATCTCTCATTCCTGACAAGTATATCTCCCACCTGAGGGCCGTTACCATGCGTTACCGCAATTCGATAACCATCTTTCAGCAGCCTCACAACGTGTCTACAGGTTCTCTTAATGTTCTCAAACTGCTCCTCCGCAGTCCCTTTCTCTTTGTGCCTCAGAATCGCGTTGCCACCTAAAGCGACTAACATCTTCTTCAAAATACTACCTCTCACTCTGGCGAGACTGCACCAGCAAATAACTTCTCGCATGGAATGAGATAGACTTTTGTTTTAAGCAGAACGGTCGATCCCTAGCGTTCCCTGATCTCAAACTCCATTTGTACTCTGAACATCAGGAATTTACTATCACTTTTCCATTCTGTTCACGCAGCAATTTCTCCAATAGCCATTAAATACCGATCCGTCATTATGAGATGTAAAGGTTTATAAGGGAATTGCGCATTCAGGTGAACGCTGATTCACATGAAAAACGCATCCTGTAGCGCATTCTTTGACACTTTGGCTACTAGGAGTAGGTTGAATCTCATCCTAACCCTTAGGGACAGGCCGAAGTCTGTGGGGGAGATCTCGAAGGCTATAGCCATTGAGAGAACGAACGTCTCGCATCAGTTGAGACGGTTACGAGAGTGCGGTTTCGTCTTTGAGCGAAGAGAAGGCAAGAAGCGAATGTACTCTCTAAATAAGGAGACCATGATTCCTATACTGGACTTGGTCGAGATGCACATTAGGAAATACTGTAAAATTGAAAGGGCTGGTAGATGTACACAGTGAATATGTTCAAGGTATTGCAATTTGTTGGGATTGGCGTGACCGAATCCGTTAATAGATTAAATGAAATTTCATCGGGCAGAGAGTGAGGAGGGGATAGATATGAACTTCACGAAAGGAGAAAATCTAAAAGAATCAGCAGTTCAATATGAAGATGCTTCGCTTCCTTTCGGGTCTAAGTTTTGGCCGATTAAGAGGTATCTGGACATATACAACAAGTCTCTTGCTGATATCGAAGCATTCTGGGATGAAGAGGCTAGAAAACTATCATGGTTCAGAACATGGGATAAAGTTCTGGAGTGGGATCCTCCTTTCGCAAAGTGGTTTGTAGGCGGCCAACTCAATGCATCCCATCTTTGTATCGATGTTCATGTCAAAACTTGGCGTCACAATAAGGTTGCATTGTATTGGGAGGGCGAGCCTGGCGATACTAAGACTTTGAGCTACTCAGACCTCTATAGAGAAGTGAGCAGATTCGCTTCGGTCCTCCAGAATCTCGGTGTCAAGAAAGGAGATAGAGTGGCTCTGTATCTTCCGATGACGCCTGAGCTACCGATATCGATGTTGGCATGTGCAAGGCTAGGCGCTCCTCACACCGTCATCTTCTCAGGGTTCAGTGCCGGTGCTCTTGCGGATAGAATCAACGATACACAAGCCAAGGTCCTCGTCACAGCTGACGGAAGCTTCAGGAGAGGCAAGATCGTTCAATTGAAGAATATAGTTGATGAAACCCTAACCAAGACGCCTTCTGTAGAAAAAGTCATAGTGGCGAGGCGGGCGGGTATAGAAGTTCAGATGAAGGAAGGAAGAGACTTCTGGCTTCAAGATCTACTTAAGAACGCTAAACTATACGTCAAGCCTGAGCCTGTAGAGTCTACGCATCCTCTATACATACTTTATACATCCGGGACGACTGGGAAGCCGAAAGGTATTGTTCATAGCACTGGAGGGTACATGGTCTTCAACCATTCTGTGTACAAATGGGTCTTCAACATACTGGAGGATACTGTCTACTGGTGCACGGCTGACGTAGGCTGGGTAACTGGGCATAGCTCTATAGTCTACGCTCCATTAAGTCACGGGGCATCCATAGTCATGTATGAAGGAGCTCCAGATTATCCAACTCCAGCGAGATGGTGGGAGATAGTCGAGCGGTATAGAGTTACAACGCTCTATACATCGCCGACCGCTGTTAGACTCTTCATGAAGTATGGAGAAGAGTGGCCTAAGAAACATGATCTCAGCAGTCTGAAAGTCTTGGGGAGCGTCGGTGAACCGATAAACCCTGAAGCATGGACTTGGTACTTCGAGCACATTGGCGGAGAAAAATGCCCCATAGTCGACACATGGTGGCAGACAGAGACAGGTGGAATAATGATCTCACCAGCACCTGGAATAGAGCTTGTCCCACTCAAACCCGGATCAGCAACTCTGCCACTTCCCGGTATTGATGTTGACGTCGTCGACGAGACTGGAAGGCCGGTCCCTCAAGGGGTCAGAGGATACTTAGTTATCAAGAGCCCTTGGCCTGGAATGATGATGACTATCTATGGAGACCCTGAAAAGTACAAGCAGACTTACTGGTCAAGATTCTCAGGAGCCTACTTCACCGGAGACTACGCTATCAAGGATGATGAAAGCTATTTCTGGATTCTCGGAAGAGCGGACGACGTTCTGAAAGTAGCTGGACATAGGCTCGGAGCAGCAGAACTTGAAAGCGCCGCGATATCGTACCCAGCTTTAGCTGAAGCAGCTGTAATCGGGAAGCCAGATCCGTTGAAGGGAGAGAGCATAGTCATCTTCGCTATACTACGCCAAGGCTGTGAGCCCTCCGACAAACTAGCGTCGGAACTCAAAAGCCATATGAGACAGGTCATCGGTCCAGTAGCAACTCCAGACGAGATATACTTTGTAACCAAGCTACCTAAAACTCGGAGTGGCAAAATCATGAGAAGAGTTCTGAAGGCTGTAGCCGCTGACAAGCCGCCGGGGGATTTGACAACCTTAGAAGATGAAGCATCCGTTGAAGAAGTCAGAAGAGCCTACGAAGAATTGAAGAAAATGCGCAAAATACAATGATCATTTCCAATTTTCATTTGTGAATTTCAATACAAATCGGATAGCTCCGTCGACGAAGGTCTTCTTTTCTTTCCTGAGAGTTTGTCTAGCAGATGTAGCAAGCGAAAGTTGTCAGGCATAACTTCCGCTGTGAATCCTGAGACGCCACGCGTTCTAGCAATTTGAGCCAGGTACTTCAGTAGGAAACTTCCTAAACCCTTATTTATCTTCTACTACAACCGCAACCTCAGCCATATTCGTCGAACGGTCAACATCGTACCTCGCAACAGCGATAATCTTCTCTCTCTGTTCAAATTTGATCGTAGCAACCAAAGCCATTCTCTCTTCATAGTCAACATTGACATAATATTTCAACTGTTCAAGCGACATATCTGCGATCATAGCGAAGAATCTATGGTAAATTGTTTCTCTAGAAAACGAATGAAGAAGCTCACGCGTCAAAGGTTCATCGCTGGGCCTGATCGGGCGTACAACTACTCTAGAGCCTTCTTTCAATGTAGCTTGAGTCTCAAGTTCGCTAGGATATTGAGCCATGCTAGACTCATCCTGAAAGCTGTGGATTCTGAATCTAATAATTCTTGGGCTAACGACTATTCACAGACTCGAAATATGCGCCTTCCTATAGAGAAAAGGCTTCAAGATTCTTGAGTATGCTACTTCTAGAGGATCCTATTCGTGGCGGTAGAAACCGCCTGTATGGGTCTAGGTTGTGCGGCTGAGCTTTTATTCTTCTGATGATCTTACAACGACCAAAGTGACGGTCTCTCTCACGCCGGGTATCTGTCTGAGTGCGTCGAAGACGACCGCTTCCAAGTCTTTATGGGCTTCAGCCTCGACCTTCACAACTAAATCGTAGACCCCGAAGACGCTCGCAACCTCCTTAACCCTATAGATCCTTTGAAGATTCTGAATCTCAGCGAAGACCTCTCTATCTCTTCCAACATCAACTTTAACCAAGACGTATGCTCTTAGGACCATGAGCTATCATCAACCATTAGTTGAGCGAACGCAGTTCTCTAATTCAGAAGTGCGTAGAATATATGAGATTTGAGGGGTTCTTATATATTGAGGCTAATCTTCCGTTCCGAATCGAAACGTCAGCATTCTTCTGAGATCCTTCAATCTTTCAGAAACAGTACGCGAGGGGTTTGAGAGGTCGAACCCACTATCCAGTAACAGCTTGCTTAAGGCAGTTGCATAGATGTCTCTGACGTTGATAGGCACAGAGTCATCCTAGTCCTTGATTGCCTCCAAGAGGCTCGCAACATTCCAAAGCTTCACTCGTGTGTAGGGTGGCATATTTGGATCTTGGGATATATCATCGAGGATAGTTATGGCATTTGATGCTCTTACACCCAAGCTATGCTGAGCAACTTGGAGCGCATCCATCGTATCCTTGGCAGCGCGTCTAATGTTTCGAGGCGTCGTTGTATCTTGAGATACTTCATTGAGAATGACCATGGCTTGCTTAATTCTCGATTCGTACTCTTCTTTT
>Ga0209725_1001731_pt1 | contig 12125 bp, 9 predicted proteins | sample I18A1metaG_FD_184145 | JGI IMG/M metagenome (GOLD analysis project Ga0209725, IMG submission 184145) | Lake sediment bacterial and archeal communities from Gulf of Boni, Indonesia to study Microbial Dark Matter (Phase II) - ​I18A1 metaG... | ecosystem: Environmental > Aquatic > Freshwater > Lake... | reverse complement strand
GCGGAAGGCGGTCAGGGAAGCGAACAAGGCAAAATACGGAAAGGCGATCGTGGACGGCGCGACAGTCGATCTCGGCAACTACATGGCGGAGCCTTCATGCATCTTCATGGGCCGAGGCAAGCACCCGCTCAGAGGAAACTGGAAACAGGGCCCGTCCGAGAGTGACGTGATCCTGAACCTGTCACCAGACGCGCCTAGGCCTCCGGGGAATTGGAAAGAAGTAGTCTGGCAGCCTGACTCCATGTGGGTCGCCAAGTGGGACGACAAGCTACGCGGAGAAGAGAAGTATGTCTGGTTGGCGGACTCGTCGTCGGTGAAGCAGGAGCGTGAGATTGAGAAGTATGACAAGGCGAACTCGCTTGACCGCAAGATCAACGAGCTGAGAGCGCACATATCAGCCAACCTAGCGGCGACTGACCTTAAGCGGCGAAAGATCGCCACGGTCTGCTACCTGATCGACACTTTGAAGCTCAGGGTCGGCGACGAGAAGGACACGGATGAGGCCGACACTGTTGGGGCTACCACACTAAGGCCCGAGCACATCAAGATCCCTGAGGGCGGTCGCATCATCTTCGACTTCCTCGGAAAAGATGCTGTACGCTGGTGCAAAGAAGTCGAGTTGCCGCCGCAGGTGATCGACAATATCAAGGAATTCATGACCGACGCGCGTTCATCGATCTTCGAAGGAGTGCGATCAGACAACGTCAGGGAGTTTCTGAGCGAAGTCGTTCCAGGCCTTTCCGCGAAAGCTTTCAGAACATATCATGCCTCTAAGGTCGTGGGCGAGTACCTGAAGACCGCCAAAGTCAGCAAAGAAGATCCCGAGTATGTCAAGAAGAACGTCGCCACGTTGGCCAACCTAGAGGCTGCGGTCATCTGCAACCATAAACGCAAGCTTCCCAAGAACTGGGAGAATTCGCTCGCGAAGAAAATGGAGCGCCTCAAGGTGCTTCAGGCTAGGAAGACGAAGAAATCCGCGGAAGCCCTCAAGGCGTTGAAGGTGAAGATAAAGACCATGAAAGCGACGCGGGACTACAATCTCGGCACGTCTCTCAAGAGCTACATTGACCCCCGCCTCTACTATCGCTGGGGTAAGAGAGTCGACTTCGACTGGAAGCTCTACTACTCGAAGACGTTACAGCGCAAGTTCTCCTGGGTCGAGAAGAATCATTAGTTCTTGCCCACATCGTATCCGGCTTTAGTGCATACGCGGGCAAAGAGAATCGTTAAGTACAAATCGCCAACAGAACATAGCTTCCTGTCAATAAGTCGCTGGGTGATTATGGTGAAAAAGAGTGAGGAAGGTTTTACAAACCCGCTCGGAAGTTCGGCTTATTTCCCGCCGCCGTACCCGTTCAAGAATGCTGAGACAATAATGGTCGAATTCGAGACGCCTCGCGAGGCCATCGAGGCGGAATTGCCTGAGCCTCTAGAGTTTCAGCCGGGCACAGCCTTTGCGGTAGTTCAGGACGCTCAGATAGCCTCCGGCGCGCCTTTCCATGAAGGCTACATCTTCGTGCGAGCAAAATACAAAGACCAATTCGGGTTCTATGCGCCCTACGTCTTCGGATGCCCTGAAGAGGCAGTGCTTGCGAACAGGGAGATGTACGGATGGCCGGAAATGATCGTCGACTACCCACATCCTCGTCACATGAAGGACGGTCATACGGTCACAGGGACGATACAGAGGAGAGGGGAGCTGTTGATGAAGGCGTCTGTAACCCTCGAGCGAAGAGCAAAGCCAGAAGAGCTGCCCAATATGGATGACAATTTCACGCTGCGCAAGATTCCCTCTCCATTGAAGGACGGACGACCTGTTCGACAGGTGATTCACATTCGGCTTGAGGATAGCCAACTCCATGACTTATGGGCCGGCAGGGGCTTCCTGGAGCTCGGCAACTCTGCGCAGTTCAACATCAGGCGCCTGCAACCAACCAGAATCGTCAACGCTTACTACATGGTGATCTCTTGGACTCTGCCTCACGCTAGATCCGTCTGGGACGTCTAGTCAGGATCAGATGTCGTTCCGCAAGCCAACTGACGTTCTCTTGCTCTACGTGTGAAGAGGGGCCGTTCTCTAGCGGAACGTCAAGTCGCTCTGCGCAATTCTCCAAGCGGATAGCCCGACAGCCTGCGCGACGGCACGGACTCCATTCCAGTCAATGTTGTCGACATTCTCGTTGAGGCTGTGGTAGTTAGGGTCGTCAGGCTTCCAGATGCAGGTCGCCGGAACGCCATTTGCGTTGAGACATCCTTCTTCGGGCGTCCCCCAACTCGCGAACAGGCGGCCAAACATTACTCCAACTTCCTTGCCACAGGCAGCAACGTACTCGTTGAGCGTTGCGTTGTGTGGAACTGAAGGCTCGTCCGGCCACTTTCCGCCGTCTATTATTCGAGCAGGTCCGCCGACGCCGATCATGTCCATGTCGAGCGCGGCCACGATGTTGTCGAGTTCACCTTTCGCGCGACGGTTCGCGACGTACTGAAAGATTCCGTCAGTTATGCCCTCTTCGCTCGTAGTTGACAGAAACTCAACTGTTCGCTTTGGCCGGGGGAGTTTTCCGAATAGACGGGCGAGCTCCAGCAAGGCTGAGGTTCCTGACCCATTGTCATTTGCGCCTGGACACGCTCCGTCGTCGCGGTGTGCAAGAATGACTACATGTTCCTTGGGCTTCTCCTTGCCTAGGAGCAGCCCTCGAATGTTGAGCCCTTTTCTCGGTTCCGTTGTGCAGTCTACTACGATTCGCCCATGCACTCTTCCACGGCCGACGTGGTAGAGGAGGGGCATTGCATCATGGCAGCCGATCGTGATGCAGGGGACCTGATCCTCAAGCGGCGGGTAGCCTTTTCGCCATCCCCCAGTGTGGTCCCACAGTCCAAAGGACGCGGATGGCGTGAAGGCGACGGGCGACGTATGACATATGACCAAGGCGACCGCGCCCAATTTTGCCGCGCGAGTAATGTGGAAGCCTAGCCAAAACATCGGGTCGCCGGCTCCGGCTGAAGCTACCGCAATCTTTCCCTTGAGATCCACTGCCTTCATCTCTTGCTCCGTTCCGCCGCCAACGTAGGCCAGCTCTCCTTCTACCCCAGCTGCCGGGGTTGGCTTCGAATAGTACGCGGCCTTGCAGTCCAGATTTCGCGAGACTGGTGCGCGAACCGAAAAGGTGGCACCACGATAGTCGAAGGTCAGCGTCTCCACAGGGTCCCGTACAACCTCTAGGCCACAGGATGTGAAGTGGCGGGTTACATAATCGATTGATCTGCGGTCGCCTTCCGTTCCGAGAAAGCGGTCTCCGATCTCCTCCGAAAGGATGCGGTCATGCTCGCGCATCTTCCAACTGTCAACGCCCGCGACAAGCGTCTCTTCCTCCTTAGAGAGCAGAGGCATCACCTAGAGTCTAACATGACCGTAACGGGTGGACCGATAATAAGAGTGACGTAGCGTCTTCGCGCTCTAGAGGGCGACATCCAGGCTCTCTTTCGCGACGGTGTGCGCCACGATTGTGGTGGAGTCACTGACTCCTTTCATCCGGAGCATGCGCTGAATAGTATCTCGTCCCGCAACAGCGTCACCTGCTCTACCAATCACAAGTATGTCATAGTCGCCGAAAGTCTGAAAGACTGATTGAACTCCGTCGAGCGCAGCTATCTTTTTTGCGATCATGCTTTCGCGCGTACCTTTCGCGGCGATAGACAGTCTGCTTACGAAGAGAAAGCCTTGGCCGACGCAGCCCGGGTCGATTTTTGCGTGGAAGCCTTGGATGACTCCAGTCTTCCTGAGACGCTTCACTCTATAGGAGACTGCTACTTTGCTCAATTTGCCGATCTTGTCTGCGATGTCCTTCATGGATGCCCTGCCGTCTGATTGAAGGATTCTCAGTATCTTGCGGTCGATCTCATCTATTCTGTCACGTGTCAAGGCCCATCACCTCCTTCATCCGCGGACTCCATGACTAGACTGTCGGCAATCATAGTTCGAAGCATTGACTGGGTTTGACGTCAAAAAGGGGAGTTGGAGGAAGCTAATCGAGTAGCTCGTCCACGAAAGGTGCGGAAGTCACGACTTCTCTTCCAGTCTCGGTGATGATGACAACTTCCTCCATTGCGGCTTGTATGAATTTCTTGGGGCCGACGTACTTGAATAGTCTGGGCTCGCTTGAGAAGCACATGCCCGGCTTGAGTTCGATATCCCTTTTGCCGAGGTTCTCGTAGGCCTTCTTCTTGACGATGCAGGGGAGCTCACAGCAGCTGAGCCCTATGCCATGGCCATGGTCAAACCTTGTCTCGTCGAAGCCGCTCTCTTTGATGGCTTTCCGGCTGGCTGCACTGAGCTCAGAAGTCATTGCTCCAGGCCTGGCTGCGTTCACGACTCCGTACATCGCGTCATAAACTGCCTTGTACAGATCCTTGAATTCCTTTGGGGGCTTGCCGGCGAAGCCTGTCCGCATGCAGTCGCCGTTGTAACCTTCTATGATCGGGCCATTATCTATGATAGCAGCGTCGCCCTTCTTCAGTTTTCGATTGGTGGGGTACAAGGCGCCTTCTACGCACGGGCCGGACGTTAGGAACGGCCAGAAACCGTCGCCCTCTGAACCGTTTCTGTACAGTTCTCCCATGAAGGCCGCGTAGACATCGTACTCTCTCACTCCTGGTTTCAGGGCCTTGAGTCCGGCCTCGACGCCCTTCGATGCAACACGGCACGCTTTCTTGATCAATGCTACTTCGTCTTGCGTTTTCACCGCCCTTTCGTAGAGTATGGCTTCTTCTGCGTCTACGATCGTGGCATCGGGCAGGCCCTTCTTGAATTCGTCATACCATTGCCACGGTGCCATGTCCAGGCCTATTCTGCCTCTAGTAATCCCCAGTTTCGTTAGCGTCTTTGTGAGCCACTTTGCGAATATGTCGCGTGCTATCGGTGCAGGCCACACCTGGAGATGGTCGACGTAGTATTTCTCTTTCAGGGCTACTCCGTCATTCTGCCAAGCTGGTCCTTGCGCGACAAACTCGTCGGGATGCAGATAGAGAGGGTCGCCGTCCTTTGGAAGCACTGCGATGGAATTCGGCATCCATCCAACCACGAAGAATGGTCTCCTGTCGGTGACATATCTGACGTTCTCGAAGGTGGTTGCAATGAATGCGTCTAGATTTAGTTGTCTCATCACGTTTCGCGTCTTCTCGACTCGCTCCTTCCGCAGTCTATCATAATCTACAGGCACGGTCGTCTCACCTGCAAAATCGTATTCGCCAGAACGAAATATATAACACATGCGGGCAAAACGAGAGTGTAAAGCCTCACTCTGGGCCCATTTTATGTTGAGAAGCAAATACCGCAAAGGACTTATCTTTGGTAAGCGGTCTGCGCCCTCTCGGAGTTAGGGAAGAATACTGACGCGGGCACGCAGTGAGGAGAAGGTGAAGGAAGAAAGCGACTTTCGAGTTGAGGCCTCGAAGAGGTCTATTGGAATACCCGTTTCTGGAATCAGAGTGGTGTTCGAGAAAGCCCAGAAGATGACGGGCCTAGTGAGGCTGGAACTTGGAGAGCCAGATTTCCCGACACCTGCTCACATTGTGGAGGCCGCGAAGAAAGCCTTGGACGACGGGTATACGCACTACACCTCAAGTCAAGGATTGCCCGAACTGCGAAAGGAATTGGCAAGAAAGCTGGAACAAGACAACGGAGTGGTTGCAAGCCCAGATACCGAGATAATTGTAACCGCCGGCGCTTGCTGCGCAGTCGATCTGGCCATGCTCACATTGGTAAATCCCGGCGATGAGGTTCTATTGCCGGATCCAGCGTGGCCTCACTATGAACCTTGTGCGCGTCTGGCAGAGGGCTCTGTTGTTCATTATCCTATGAAGGAAGAAGCGAACTTTGCACCAGATCCAGACGTGATAAGAGAGAGAATATCGCCTAAGACACGGGTCCTTCTAATCAATTTTCCTAGCAATCCAACAGGGGCCGCGGTTAACGCGTCCACCCTGAAGGAAATCGCGAACCTAGCAGAGCAGCACAACCTGGTCGTGATCTCCGACGAGGTCTACGAAAATTTCGTCTACGATGGCGCTTCTCACCAAAGTCTGGCCGCTATAAGCGGTATGAAAGGACGGACGATTACGATAAACGCGTTTTCCAAGACCTACGCGATGACCGGGTGGCGCCTAGGGTACGCAGTTGCCCCAGCAAACATTGTTGCTGAGATGGCGAAGCTGAACCTGTACGCCAACACATGCGCAAACTCCATTGCTCAGGTAGCCGGAATCGCGGCGCTTCGAGGTCCGCAAGACTGTGTAAGAGAGATGGCCGAAGAGTATGGTCGACGAAGAAAATTCGTTCTTGAACGAATCAGGAAGATTCCCCAGATCTCGTGCACTGAACCTAGGGGCGCCTTCTACGTCTTTCCAAATATCAGGAGGCTGGGAATGAATTCCCTTGACTGCTGCATGCACATTCTGGAAAAGGGCAAAGTTTCTACGGTTCCCGGAAGCTCGTTTGGACAACAAGGAGAGGGATACTTGCGAATCTCATACGCGACATCGATGGCAAACCTAAAGGAAGGGTTCGATAGGCTCGAGACTGTTGTAGACGGGCTGGGAAGATAGCCTCTTGGGTGTTGTGGGAATCCAAGGTGTACGTTAGAACGCTAAAATGCATCTCTTGCTCCACGGAATACGCGTACGGAAAGCTCTTCTCGTGTGATAAATGCCATGAGTTTCTAGACGTAGTTTACGACATGGATTCGGTTGCCGAGGCCTTGTCCAGGAGCCAATTCGGCAAAGGGCATAGTCTGATCGAGAAGTATTCGCAGCTTCTTCCAGTCAAAGGAACGAAGGCGCCAGTCTCTCTAGGAGAAGGTGATACGCCGCTTCTTGGCAGCGGCCGCCTTGCGGAAGTGCTGGGTCTAAAGAAGCTGTATCTAAAGGACGAAACGAGGAATCCCTCCGGGACTTTCAAGGATCGATCAGTCTCGGTCGGCGTCACGGTTGGAAAGGAGAACGATGTCACAGACGTCTCGACTGCTTCGACGGGGAACGCTGGCGCCTCGTTGGCGGCATATTCGGCGAAGGCGGGGATGAAGTGCCGAATAATTATCCCGGCCACTGCAAGTCCGACGAAACTGGTTCAGGCGATGGCTTACGGGGCAACGATTATTCCGATTCAGGGGTCTGTTGACGCGGCGCTGGGTCTTCTCAGAGAGGCGTATGACGCCTGGGGCTGGTACCCTATACCGACATCGGGTCCAATCAACCCATACCAGGCTGAAGGTGCAAAGACGATAGCTTACGAGATCTCGTCGCAGCTGAAAGATGAGCCACCTGATTGGGTCTTCTATCCGATTTGTGGCGGAGACAACATCGCCGCCAACTGGAAAGGTTTCAAAGAGCTTGAAATGCTGAACATGGCCGGCAAACCGCCAAAGCTTGTGGGCGTTCAAGCGAGCGCCTGTGATTCTTTGGTGGAACCACTCCGCGAGGGGCACGAGCGAATACGTACGATAAGGAACCCTCAGACAATTGCCTCAAGCATATGCATAGAGTATCCTCCTACGGGACTGGCCGCCCTGAGAGCGATCAAGGAGTCAAAGGGCGTCGCGATCGGAGTCACTGATGAAGAAATGCTAGAGGCCCAGAGTCTTCTTGCCGCCCGAGAAGGCATTTTTGCTGAACCCGCTTCCGCATCCGTTGTAGCGGCGCTCAGGCGCTTGGTCGATCAGGGTGTAGTCGCGCGAGACGATACCGTCGTCTGCGTGATCACGGGGACGGGTCTGAAGGAGACGGCGGTCTTGAAGGAAAGGTACATCCTTCCGCCGCCTGTTCCGTCGACGAAAGAAGGAATAGCGTCGGCGGCCTAGAACTTCAAGGTGGCCGTACGGCCACGGCCTACCTAGGGGCTATCCGGCAGAGAATTGGCTACAGATTATCTGTCCGCGAACTACGTATTTGGACCACGCTCGACTTCTTCGACTTCTCGGTACCATTGCTGTCTGGGCCCTATCTTTGCTCGCATCTTCCATCCCATTGACTTCGGGGCTTTCTCTATCTCCTCCTCGAGAAGCCGTATCTTCGAAGCGATATCAGCTCTGTCCGAGTCCTGTAGGACCTCGTACTGTTTCAGCGATTCCGCGATCCTCGTCAGGTTCAGCTTTGAGGTGTAATAGAATCCCCAGTCCTTCGATAGAAGATCCGAAATGTAGACGGTATTAATGCTCTCTTGGTCGCTCGCTGAGACATCATGTTCTCGCAGAAGAACCATGCAATCTTTCACATCCTTCTCAGTGATCTTGACTATCTGCAGCTTCTCGAGCAGAAGATCGGCCAATGAAATTGTCGGATAATCGACGCTGAGTCTTTGTCTGAAGTCAATAGTATGGCACATTTCGAGTCGATCGAAAAAAATGTCTGCAACGCGTCTATTATCCGGGTCATCGAAAATGTATCTGTTCAAGTAGCGCATTATCATGACCCTCCGTCTGTCAAATTGGTATCCCATTCTGATGAGGAACTCTAGAACCGAGTCCTTCTCTGAGCTGAGGGCCACAAAGTCGATGTCGGATATCTCCCTGAGTAGGGCCTCATGAAGATATGAGAATCTTGGGCAGTGTATCCTAATCGCGGTAGCCCCCATGACCCTTAGCGTGATTTTGTGAACCCCGGCGCTATCCACTAACCTCCGGGCTTCTTCTGTGAAGCTAGAGAGAGGCACCCAATGTCCCTCCGCAAGTGGTTCTCTTGGACATCCTAGCGTTTGGTAAGCATTGTAGATTTCAAAGCTTCTTCAAAGGTCTTCTATCGCGCGGATTGGCGGTAGCCTAGTCATGCTCGCCTCAAGGGCTCTAAACAGTGCCCCTAACGATCTGTAGGAACTCTTCCTCAGTTAGCGTCCGTTTGTTCGCCTCGGCAGTTGTCTTGACTTTCTCGAGAAGTGCATCGACAGTAGTTTCAGGAACTGTCAGGCCTAGTTTCTTGGCCGCGTAATATATGGAGTCTCTGCCGCTCTTCTTGCCCAAGAGTATTCCTATCGGCTCGTGACCCACCAGGTCGGGAGTAAAGGGAAATATCTCAAGAGGCATGTTTTGTGGTTCGAGTCTGGACCACCATCCAGTTATGATTCCCGACTCGGTCTTGAAGATGTTGTCTCCTACAATTGGCGCGTTCACGGGTAGCTTCTGGCCGGTTACCTGCTCGACAAGCTTTGATATGCCTCGGAGCTTTTGCAGTTTGACTCCGGATCTCACTCCATACAGAAGTTGCAGGGACATCATGGTCTGTTCTAGAGAGGCGTTGCCCATCCTCTCTCCTATGCCGTTCACTGTGGTGTGAATGACCTCGGCTCCTTCCGCTGCCCCCGCAATAGTGTTTGCAACCGCGAGTCCGAAGTCGTTGTGGCAGTGTACCTCAAGCGGTTTCTTCACTCGTTTCTTTATGCTCCGAACCAAGTGAGCAAAGCCTGGGGGAGAACACACTCCGAAGGTGTCGACCACTGTCAGCGAGTCCATATGGCCTCTGGTTGCGACTGCGTTGATGAGTCTCCAGCACGCTTTGAAGCTTGCACGGGATGAGTCTATGGTAAAGAAGGTTACGTAGAGCCCGTGGTCGTGCGCATAGGCGGTTGCCTCCACCGAGAGATCGATGGCTTTCTGTTCAGGCCATCCGTAAGCATACTTGATGATGTGATCGCTTGACGGAACCTCCATCACTAATCCGTCAACGTCTGCTTTCAAGCCGAGATCAACATCGCTCTTGGCACAGCGCGCAAACGCAAACACCTTGGAAGCAAGACCCTCATGCGCTATGGCCTTGACAGCCTCGGCATCTTCCTTCGAGACTGCCGGCATCCCAGCTTCAATCCTGTCGACGCCCGCCTCACTTAGCGCCCGCGCGACTCGAATCTTCTCTTCTTTGCGAATTACAATGCCAGCCTGTTGTTCGCCATCTCGTAGAGTGATGTCGTGAACCCGCACTTGCTTCGGAAGCTTCAGTCCTTGTCTCGCTGACTTGCTGTAGTTATAGTGGCTTACAAACCACTGAGCCGTTTTCCAGGGCTGTTTCTTGCTTGCCAACACAGAGACCTCTCATGCCGTCATCAGGTCGCCGCAGGCGTTCATAAGCCTTCCCGATGTAAAGCAAACCGGCCAATTGGCTTTACGATCCGGACAAAGACAGATCTCTTTGGGCCGAACTGTCAAGTCTTAAATAGACACAGCGAGCAGAACCTATTGGGAAATTCTATGGCAACTGAGAAGCTGTTCGTTAGGAAGGCTAGCGGACTCGTAAGAGGAATGTCAGGGACAGACGCTTTGATAGGAAACATTCTCTTGGCGAATCTTATCTACGGCGCCGTTGGACTGCTTTTCGTACCGTCAACATACCCAGGCTCTCACCTAGTTTGGTCGATAGTTTTCGCAATCATCGCAGCGATATTTCTTGATGCCGTGTATGTCCTGTTCGGATCTACATTTCCCGTTTCAGGAGGAGACTACGTATTCAATTCAAGAAGTCTATCGCCAGCTTTAGGATTCGCCGCTAACGTGGCTATGATAGCGTTTGCCGGGTTGTTCATTAGCATCTACGGGAACTGGTCCATGACCATTGGAATGGCCGGCTTTCTTTCAACCCTCAGCTTGATGACCAACGCCCCTGGACTGATGAGTGTGGCCACGTGGGTAACTCAGCCTGAGATCACTTTTCTGATAGCGACCATCATCAACGTCGTGATCGTAGCAATAGTTCTGACGGGTCTAAGGCCAAGCATGGTAGCTCAGAAGATATTCTGGATAATCGGAATGATCGGCGTCTGCATAGCTATTTTTGTCATCGCACTAACTCCCCACGATCTGTTCGTAAGCAGGTTCAATGCACTCACGTCATACTCCGGCGTCATCGAGACAGCTGCGCAGCAGGGTTTCCCCATAATAGAACAGTGGAACGACGGCTGGTTGGCTCTCATAGCGATCGGGTTTTCCGGATTGACTGTACTCTATACCCAGAACAACGTGTACGCAGGAGGAGAGCTGCAGAACCCTAGGAAGAACATGTTCTTCTCGATAATGGGGTGCTTGGCAATACTCGCCCCATTGACGCTGATAATGGCGTACGGGATGCAATTCGTCATAGGGGATCAATTCCTGGGAAGCCTTTACTACCTGCAACTCATAGGTGCAAGTCCTCTGCCGGTTCTGGCCTCGTACAATTTGTTCGCCAGCATTTGCGCGCCCAACGTTGTTCTGATATGGATTATGGGACTCGGTTTTATCTTGTGGCCGTTCGGCACAATGATATTCGTGTACACGTTTACGAGCAGATGCGTCATGGCCTGGTCTTTCGATAGAATCCTGCCCGACAAGTTTTCTGAAGTCAGCCGCAAATACCATGCCCCAACCTATGCTATACTCGCTATCTTCGTCTTGTCAGAGACCGCGCTCATTCTATACACGTGGTGGGTCGCTTTCGTGACTTTTATCGCGGCAAGCGCTGTGAGTTGCACAATGGCGTATCTCTTCACATCCATTTCGGGCATAGTCTTCCCCTGGAGGAGAAAGAAACTGTACGAAGGTTCGCCTGCTCAGAAGAACATTGGCAAGGTGCCGCTCATGTCTGTGGCGGGCATAATATCAACGATACTCATGATCGTCCTGCTCTACGGCCTCCTCGCTTGGCCTTACACGTTTCCACCGTTCGCAGAGCTAACGACGACCGAAGCTGCCCTGGAAAGGACCTGGTTCATCATATGGTCGCTGGTCTTCTTCTGGGGAGCCTTCGTCGTCTACTATATCAGCAAGTACGTGAGAAAGAGACAGGGCATAGACCTCGACTTGATTTACAGCGAAGTCCCGCCAGCCTAAGCCTTCCGCAAAGACCCCTTTCTTTTTTTGCTCCTATTTGTTCTGAAGAGTTCTAGCCCGAAGTAAACATAGTGGACCTTACCCCTTTTTCGTCAAGATTCACTATCGCGCCCTTAAGCGTCCCTTGCTGATACTCGCTTCCAGGATTGAGACATAATGTTCGGCCGACCTTGCGCGCGCCTTTTGATTCATGAATGTGACCATGGAGGCCAAGGAGCGGTTGATACTTGTCTATGGCGCGCTTGACGGCTTTGCTCCCGACCGGGATCATGACTAGTTGCC
>Ga0209725_1001730_pt1 | contig 12135 bp, 8 predicted proteins | sample I18A1metaG_FD_184145 | JGI IMG/M metagenome (GOLD analysis project Ga0209725, IMG submission 184145) | Lake sediment bacterial and archeal communities from Gulf of Boni, Indonesia to study Microbial Dark Matter (Phase II) - ​I18A1 metaG... | ecosystem: Environmental > Aquatic > Freshwater > Lake... | reverse complement strand
AATCAGCTTATCACTTTTACTGATTATTTTTCTTTCCAGTCTTGAGTTTTTTGGCCTTGCCCGTCGCCTATTCTTTAAGCTCAAACAAGAAGAAGAAACCAAATTGTGTGCTTTTTCAGCCTTGGAGAAGCTAAAAATTGACCTCCTCCAGGCAGGATTGGCTCTTCTCCAGCCTATAAGGCTGGGAGTCGTCGAGGGCATTATGGAAAGTGACAATTCTTTGATGATCCTCAGCGGAGAAAAAAGACTTCATCATCTTGGAAATCTGGTTTGCGGTCAGGCAAGAATCTTTCTTGAGACAACAGAGGATTTGAAAAAGGGAAGAGAGATCTGTTTTTTTGATTCAAGCAAGGGAGAAGTCAAGATCATAGATTCTGTTAAAAGAGACAGCATTGTTCTTTCTTTGCCTCTGGAATTTTCTTATTCTCAAGGTGAAACGAGCCTTCTCCTGCTTGAAAAAATTTCTTTCTATTTAGACCCGGTTAAAAAGATACTCTTGAGAAAAACGAACTCCTCTCCTGCCCAGCCTCTTTTAGAGGAGGTCACCTTGTTTGACCCAGATTATGAAAAATCCACAAATCTGGCCAGACTCTGTCTTACTCTGGAAAGGGATAAGGAGAAAAGATATGAAAGTTATATCTTTCCTAAAAATATTGGCCTCGCCCTTGGTCGCTGAGGCCAAGAAAAAGAAGGGTGTGGCGACTCTTATTTGTGTCTTCATTTTTTTTATCTTCTCCACCCTTGGGTTGAGCCTGATTCTCTTCTCCCAGGTTTACCTTAAATTCAGCGCCTTCAAAAAACATTCCACTTTCCTCGACTATTCATCTGAGAATGGGATCAAACAGGGATTCAAACATCTCCTCTCTTCCCTTTCTCCGCTTTCCTCTCCTTCTCTTCTTTCGCCAGAAAAGAATGATGATCTCAAGAAAGAGGCAAATGCTTCTGGCCAGAAAATGATAGAGGGAGTCCTGGGACAAAACCTTCCTCTAGTCATTGAGGAAAGCTGGAGGGAGCAAATCTGGAAAAGTTCCGTAGATTTTTCTCTGGAACGAATGCTCGATAAAGAAGATTATTTCCTGACAATTCACAGAGTTATGATCGATTCAGAGGGAAAAGTTAAGAATTTCAAGCCGGGAAGAAAATCGACTTTGCTGGCCTATCTAGAAATTGCTGCAGGCCACATCCCGCTTCCCTTTTTCCCCTTGCTCATCGAAAAAAAGCTTGACCAGTCGAAAAAAGAGGAATTTATGGAAAAAAACAGGATATCCTTTCTCCCTTCCCAGGAAAATCAAATTCAACTCCAGATAAGCTTTTCTGAGAAAGAACTCCTTCCCGAAGAGGCAACATCCTTGCTGAGCAAGGCTCTGAAAATAAACATTTTTTACCCTCAAAATCTTTCTCCCCTTCGGCTGAGGACATTGCTTGGGCTGGAGGGGACAGATAAACCTGTCCCTGAAGGAGTTTACTTAATTAAAGATGACCTTGGTCTGGGAGGCATTTTTGTCCAGGGAGATTTGGAAGAAATGGTGACAGCCATTGAAGATGGCTTTCAGATTCTCTCTTTCCGAAACTCGGCAGGCTGCTGGATGCTCAGATTCAATCCCTCAAAAAGCAAGACTTATTTTACTACGCCCGGGGAGAGCTTTTCTTATGATTTTATCCCTCTGGGCATAATTATTGTCAACGGAAAAATCAATTCGCTTGGGGGAGGCGTTGTCAGTCCTTCTGGCCAGGCGCATCTGGTCAAGGACAGAGAGATTCCCTCCATTCTCCAGGGAGTCAATTTAACCATTATTTCTTCAGAGAGAATTACTCTCTCCTCCCACCTCATCCAGCAAGGAATCAGATGGCAAGAAGGCCTGCCCTATCTCAAAGAATCGAACTCTCAGCTGATCATTTTTGCCACTGGCAGAGATTTCTTTTCAAACAAGAAAAGCGATGGGGAAATTGTCATTGGACAAGACTCGCCTCAAGAAATAAAAATCCAAGCCCACCTTACTGCCTCAGGAAAAGGCCTGGCCATCGAGGGGGAGAGAAAGGCAGTCCATATTATGGGCAGCCTCCAGGTGTCTGACTACATCTCTAATGAAAATACATTGAAAATCGCCTTCGATGAGCGAGTATTGGAAGAAGATTATTCTTCGCTGGCCACACCAAAAACAAAAAGCCCTGTTCTCTATCTTCCTCTCTTAAAAGTCCTGGAGTGGAAGGAATTTTGAATGAAAAGAGGCTTCTCCCTTCTGGAAATCGTGATTTCCCTTTTCTTGCTGAGCTTCCTTATCGTGCTTGCCAGCACTTCTTTTCTGAACCTTGCCCCAAAGTACAAGCTGAAGAAAGCTGTTTGGGAAATAAATTCTCGTCTCAACTATGCCCGATTCAAAGCTATATTCGAGGGCCGATCGATAAGGATTAAATTTGGCCGAGAAAGCTATGCTATTGAAAAATATGATGAGCAGAAGAAGATCTGGCAGCTTGAAGAAAAGAGCTTTATTGAGGGAGTGAGCATTCAGGCCAACAATAGCCCCACCTTTCATCCCCAAGGGACTGTCTCTAACCTGGCTTCCATCTCCATCTCCAATTCCTGGGGGAGATACAGAATCACCCTAGCCATTACAGGAAGGATAAAAATTTTGAAGCTCTAGCTATCTTTTTTCAAAAACGATTTTCCCATCGACAATGGTCAAGGCAACTTCTGCTTTGAGAATTTCCTCTTCAGGAATCGTGAGCAGATTCCGGTCAAAGATGGTGATATCGGCAAGTTTGCCAGCCTTTAAGGATCCCCGGATATGGTCTTCAAAGGCAGCATAGGCGTTGTTGATTGTATAGGCCCTGATAGCCTCTTCTCGAGATATGCGCTGTTCAGGGAACCAGCCATCCTGTGGTGTACCTTTCAATGTCTTCCGGCTCACCGCCGCATAAATCAAATATCTGGGATGCATGTGGTAGAGGGCAGCAGTCGTTCCCGGCCAATCAGAACCAAAGCTCAGGCGAGCTCCGCAGCTAAGAAGGGATTTAAAAGCATAAGCTCCTTTGCATCTTTCATGGCCTATCCTCTCCTCCATCCAGCGCATATCGTCTGAGATGTGATAAGGATTGACCTCAGCGATGACATTTAGAGCTTTGAAGCGGGGAAAATCCTGAGGACGAATGACCTGAGCGTGGATGACCCGGAAGCCTTTCAAATCCATTCGGAGCTCCATCTTCAGCCTTTCATAGAGATTGAGCATCTCAGCCACGCCCCTATCGCCAATGGCATGGACATTGGGGACAAAGCCAGCCTCAAGACATTGTTTAATCAGCTGATACATTTTATCCATGTTGCCCTTTTTGAGCTCAGGGTCGTCAGAAGTATGAACCCGCCAGTGGCCATAATTTTGGGGCTCATCATTGTAAGGTTCAAAAAAGAGAGCCCCATGAGTCCCCATGATACCGTCAATATAACCTTTTAGAGCTCCATAGCGAAGCCAGCCATCTTTCACTTTTGTTTGGGGGTGAAGCCCCATGGTCAATCCCTTTTCCTTCAGTTTAGATCCTAGAGAAAGATCAGGCCTCAGCCATACCCGGCAGGTCAATTCTCCATTCTTTTGAAGCTCGATGAATCGCTGAGTCTGATCGGCCGTAGCAATGTCATGAACTTCGACAATGCCTGCTTCCCGGAGAGCTCGCAAGGCAGCCCGATTTTCATCCAGCAACCTTTGCTCGGATTTTGGTTTTCTCGCCTTGACCAGCCTTTCAAAGGCAGGGGAAGGCCGGAAAATGATACCAGTCGGCTGACCATCTTTACCTATCTCCATCCCCTCCAGCCGCACCTTTTCCAGGCCCGAAGCTTTGAGAGCTGCCGTGTTGGCCAACCATTCCTTGCGGTCAAATCGGCAGAGGAAACAGGGATTGTTCGGTGTCAAATCATCAATCATAAAACGGTTTGGCCGCCACGGTTTCTGGGCCTCTCGTTTTGCCTGTCCAGAATCACCTAAAGCCCACTGCTCATAAGCTCCCCAGAGTCCTTCGCTGATCCATTCCCCGTCATCCAGAATTTCGACGACTCTGCCTATTTCTTTTCTTAAGCCCTGCCCATCAGAAACAAGCATCAGGTTGGCATCATTGATCAAAGCCCCAGCACTTGCGAAATGGACATGAGCGTCGATAATTCCTGGGAGGACAAATTTTCCACCAAGGTCAATGACTCTAGTCTCCTCTCCTATATATTTCCGAGCTTCCTCACCCTTTTTGCAGACAGCAATGATTTTATTTCCTCGAATCGCCACAGCCCCGGCAACAGGATTTTCAGCATCAACAGTGTAAACATCGCCGTTGAGCAAAACAAGATCAGCCGGAGCGCCTTTTTTCTGAGTGCAGCTTAAAAAAGCCGGGAGCAGGAAAGCCAGAGATAACAAGTACAGACAATTTTTTAAAAAAGGTGCAATTTTGGGCTGATTGTCCATAATTCCTCCTCAGAACTAAAACCGATCCCGGGGTCAGAGATTTAGGCCTGCATTAACTGGCTTTCGGGGTCAGACATTATCATAAGGGTGTTAGGCCAGTCAAGGTTTTTGGAGTCAGACGGGGACGCGCTGTGACAGGACCCATCCATTAAAAATTATAGTCGGGGATATCGGGGCCAGACATCTCCAGTTAGAAAATAAAGATGGGACTCGGACGGTCTCTGCCTGTTCGAAGACCTAGGAGGGTGGGCAGGGCTTGGTCGAGAACAGGCAGGGACTGGCCGTGCCCCTATCCAATAATTAAAATCCTCACGGAAAAAAGATGCCTGCCTCCAATTTGAAATTGCTGATATTTTTGGATATAAAGGAGAGGAAATAAAAATACAATTTAAAAAAGGAGGAATTATGAAAAAGCAAATTCTCGTCTCTTTCTCAATCCTGATTTTTTTATTCAGCGCATTTGTTCTTGCCCAGGAGCCTTACAAGCTTCCTCCAAAAGAAGTCATAGACATTCTTGACGCCCCTCCTCCACCACGGGTCTTGATGAGTCCCACTTCGGATCTCATGCTTCTTGTCGAATACGAGTTAATGCCTTCCATTTCTGCGCTATCTCAACCTATCCTTAAGCTGGCAGGAATAAGGATAAGCCCCAAGACAAATACCCGACAGATAGTCACTTTCTCGACAGGACTCTCTATCAAAACTCTAAAAGACGGAACAACAAAACGCGTTGCCCTTCCCGAAAGCATAAAATTCGGCTTTCCGCAATGGTCTTTTGATGGACTCTGGATAGCTTTTCCACGGTATACAGAAACAGGTGTTGAACTGTGGGTCGTGGAAGCAAAATCAGGGAAGGCAAAAGCTCTGACTTCAGCAACTGTGAACTCCATTTTGAACTCCGGCTTTACCTGGCTTCCTGATAACCGCCATCTCCTTGTCAACATGATCCTCGAAAATAGAGGGAATCCTCCTGAAGTTCCTCTTGTTCCTCTTGGCCCCAATATCCAGCAGACATCTGCCAAATTCTCCAAGGTCTGGACTTATCAAGATCTTTTGAGAAATCCTTATGATGAGGCTCTTTTTGATTATTACGCCTCATCTCAAATAATCGAAATAGATGTCATGACCGGCGAAAGTCGGAAGCTCGGTCCACCAGGAATCTATCTTTTGAGCAGCTCCTCTCCTGACGGCAATTTCCTGCTTATCTACAAAATCAAAAGGCCCTATTCCTACAGTGTCCCCTTCTTCAACTTCGCTCATTCTCTGGAAATCTGGAACAGGAACGGCGAGCTTGTCCATCTGCTTGCTGATCTTCCTCTTGCTGATGAAGTTCCACTCCAGGGAGTTCCCAAGGGGCCGAGAGCCATTGAGTGGCAACCACTTAAACCCGCCTCCCTCATCTGGGTTGAGGCTCTTGATGAAGGCGATCCAGAGAAAGATGCGCCTTTCAGAGATAAAATCATGACTCTCCGAGCACCATTTACTGGCGAAGCAAAAGAATTCCTGAAAATACAGCATCGCTATCAAGGTCTTGACTGGCTGGGAGCCGAAGGCCTGGCTCTGGCTACAGAGTTCAACTGGAAGAAAAGATGGCAGACCACTTATCTCATTGATTTCGACCATCCTGGACTGGCTCCTAAAAAAGTTTTTGACTTGAGCAGCCAGGACCAGTACAACGATCCTGGCACGCCTGTTTCTATCACAACTCCCCTCGGTGAGCGGATTGCCCTTCAGGACAAAGACTGGATTTATCTGGAAGGGAGTGGCGCTTCGCCTCAAGGAGACAGGCCTTTCCTGAACAAAATGAATATCAAAACCCTAGAAAAGAAGCGCCTCTTTCAATCCGGAGAAACAAGCTTTGAGGTATTTATCGATTTCTATGGAAATTCCCGCAACCAGATCATTACCAGCTATGAATCCAAAAGCGAACCTCCCAATTATTACCTCCTCAATCTGAAAACAAAGAAAAGACAGGCCCTCACTGACTTTAAAGATCCTGCTCCCCAACTCACGGGTATGAAAAAGCAGTTGATCAAATACAAAAGGGCTGATGGAGTTGAGCTCTCAGGCACTCTTTACCTTCCTCCCAGTTATAAACAGGGAGAAAGACTACCGATAGTCGTCTGGGCTTATCCTTTGGAATATAGCGATGCCGGAACTGCTGGCCAAGTCAGGGGCTCTCCCAACAGGTTCACCTTTTTCAGGAGCACCTCTCAGCTTTTCTTCGTCACCCAGGGATATGCTGTTTTGGATGGAGCTCAAATGCCTGTCATCGGAGATCCTAAAACCATGAACGACACCTTTGTTGATCAAATCGTCTCCAATGCCAAAGCAGCTATAGATGCCCTCTCTAATATGGGTGTTGGCGATCCCAAGCGAGTTGGAGTTGGAGGTCATAGCTATGGCGCCTTCATGACTGCAAACTTGCTTGCCCACTGTGACCTCTTTGCCGCAGGTATCGCAAGAAGTGGGGCTTATAACAGAACCCTGACACCATTCGGTTTTCAGAGCGAAAGGAGAACACTCTGGGAAGCGCCTGAGACCTATTTCAATGTCTCGCCGTTTATGCACGCCAATAAGATCAATGAGCCGATCCTCCTCATTCACGGAGAAGCTGACAACAATTCTGGAACTTTTCCCATTCAATCGGAAAGGCTCTTCCACGCTCTCAAGGGATTTGGTGCAACTGCCCGTTTAGTCATGCTCCCCTATGAAAGCCATGGCTACATGGCCAGGGAATCAGTCCTGCACGTGCTGGCAGAAATGTTTGAATGGTTTGATAAGTATGTGAAAAACAAGAAATAGAACTCAAATATCGCTTTCGCTTCTTGACGAATTGCCAGGAGGAAATTTTAGAGACCTGGAAAATAAAGCAATAGAAAAAATAGATCACAGATGATAGAATTCCATGGAGGCTAGAAAATGAGAAAATTATTAGCCATTTGTCTTTTCTTTTTTATTTTCTCCTCAGCGATGCTGACTGTGGCCGAGGAAGCCGTCTCTCTCAGAGAAATCTCTCCTTTCTCTTACTGCTCGATCCATCACAAAGGGCCTTTCACAGAAATCCAGGAAGTCATCGGGAAGCTCATGCAAGCTTTTCAAAGCCAGAATATCTTTCCTGCAGGCCCGATGATTGGGATCTATTACAACAGTCCAGCTGAGGTCAATCCAGAAGACCTTGAATGGGAAGTGGGATTCCCAGTGACAGCCCAAGTCATGGCTCAAGCCCCGCTGGAAAAAAAGCAATGGGACCTAACACCTGTCGCCTCATGCCTTCATGTCGGGCCCTATGAAAAAACGCTAGACACAATCTCCAAGATTCTCAATTGGATGAAGGCTAATGGCTATGTTCAAACTGGACCGGTCATGGAAAGATACCTGGACATGAATCCTGCTGCAGTCAAGCCAGAAGAGCTGAGAACAGAAGTCTGGATTCCCTGCCAGAAGAGCAAACCATAAATTCTTATCTTCAAATTCAGCCTAAATCGCTGAATTGCGGAAAGCGTATTTTTATTTGATCTATCTGAATGATATTTTCCTTGTCTATTCCATGGGAAAGCCTTGCCTCGAGCGGAGCAGAAAGAATCCATAGATACTTATAAGAACTATGAGAAAATCCGCCAGAGATAGAAAAGATGTTTAAATTCTTAATAAATACGATAACTTTAAGGTTATGGAGTGGCCTCCCTCTCCCCAGAAGCCCTCTTTTTTTGCGCTTTTTTTATAACTCAGCTGGATAATGTTTCCAGCCCCGAAATAATACCCGATGAGAAAATCAAAATTATACTGGTCTTCCCGGGTTTCGCCTAAAAGTCGAGTGCTCAGAAACAGGCTACGCGTTATCTGCAAGTGCAAGGAGGTGGCGTATGCGACTCCATCAAAGACCTTTTCTCCACTTCTTTCTATGACCTGCTGGATCCAGTTTCCACTAAAAGACCACTCAAAATTGCTGCGCGGCCGGAGCGCTAGAGAGCCTTCTATTTTTTTCTGAGAGCCAGCTTCAACCCTAGTGAAGTCCTCATTATAGATTCCTCTTTTTTCCCACCTTCCTTCGAGGCTAATCTCTTTTAAAAATCCACCACGTTCCCAATGAAAATCCAGATGTCCTCCATGGGTATGAATAAAGTCCTTTGTCCAGAACAACTCACTGTTCTCATCATACACCTGATATCTACTTTTCCCTGTATCGATTCCTCCATGGAAACTGATCCTTGAAAAGAAATCCATAAAGAACATGAAATCAAGAGAGTTGCCAATCAAATGACCTTGGGAATCATGCTCAACATGCTCACTCAGATCTAAGCTAAAGCGTTTGATCTTTCCCTGATTGAATCGCCAGGCATATCCCGTTGTCAATTCTAGAGACTGGAAGTCGATTTTATTGATAAATCCTGTTCTGACATCCACGTTTTTTTCAATTCTTTGGAAGTTGAACGTCAACTGCAATCCAGCGTCAGGTTCTCTTTGAAAGCTGAGGATATGCATTCCGTTGTTTTTCTTTTTTGAATCGTTACTAAAAGAGAATGCACTCGTGCCCCGGAAATAATAAAAATCTTTGAAATTGAAATTGTAGTCCACTGCGAAATTGCGGTTGTATTCTTCGGAAATATCCATCCCTGCATAATAGATACCGAGCTGAGAGTTCCTGAAGATATCTTTCTGCATCCGAACCACACTAAAATGTGTATCTCCTTCCTCCTCTTTATTTATCGCTCCCAAGATCCCAAAAGCATATCCCCCAGTTTTCCCAGAAATCTTTGCCGCAATTCTCGGATCGCTGATGCGTCTTGAATAGAATAAATTCAATCCTTGCTCCCACTCATGTTCACTTTCAGTGGATAATTGGAAGTAGCGGCTGCCTTCGGTAAAAAATGGACGATTTTCCCTGAAATAGTTTTCATAGGGGGAAAGCTGGTATATAAATGGATCTGATTCCACTTCACTGAAATCAGGGCTTGCTGTCAGATCAAGAATGAGATTCGGCAAAATCCCATATTTGACATCCAGGCCTTCTGCCATCTTGTCGTCCTTCGCTCCATCCCAGCGCGAAGACCTGAAGCCTGCATAAGGAAAGAACTCAAGATTGTATCCAGGACGTATCCCGGACAGACCACTGAGCTCTCCCATCTGCTGGAGCAGAGGCTTATCCCTTTCCACATCTGTCCAGTAGTCTTTTTCATTCAAATGGAGAATAAAGCGCTCAAAGTTTATTCCCCAGACCTGGTTTTCCTGCGGAGAAAACCTTAACGATTTGAAAGGGATAGCCATCTCGGCAGCCCATCCATCACTGCGGATAATGGCTCCGGATTCCCATATCGTTTCCACGGAATTTTTTTGAACTCCTTTTGGATTCACGGTAAAGCTAATGCTTGTCCTCTTGTCATTGTATGTATCAAGGATTAGGGTGATCGAATCATTATTCTCATAATCATTGCGAGGAGTAAGCTCTGCCCAGATTTTATCTGGACGTGTATCTTTCATCAGGAAGGCAAAATATATTTTTTTTTGGTCAAAGGCCGCCCAGACAAACGTTTCTTCCGAGGCCTTTTCCCCATTGAGAGGATCAAACTGGAAAAATTCAGAGACAGGCTGAATATTTTTCCAACAACTATCTTCGATGAGGCCGTTTATTTTGGGAGGACTATCGATGAAGGAGACACGGATCATTTTTACACGATCCTGACTGAATATGTTTAGAACAGACGAAAACAGCGCGAAAAGAATACCTGCTGTGAGGAGTAGATTTCTTTTATGAAACATCCACTTCTCTCCGTGAATGATCAAATCCATACCTTATAATTTTCTTATATTTTCAATTTTTTAGACGGCAATATCAAGATTTCTTCCTTATCAGAAAGAATCTCTGAATATGTGATCTTTACGATAGGTGCAGGAGGCTGCCCCGAAGTTCCCGTAGCCGGGGGGATCCGTCGGGTCTTCCGACGGGTGGAACCGACGGGACTGGTTCCCCGGGGTGCGGGGGCCAAGGGCAGCTTCCTGCACCAGGTTTAATCACACAAAAAGAGATGCTTCATCCTTATCACCAATAGAAAATATCCTGGCTGGGCCACCCATAGAGTGATGCTTTTAGTTTTCTATCTCATTGGCAGACAAAAAATCAAGGAAATTTTAGAGTTCTATCGGCACTTCTGGGTTTACCCGGACAGGCTTTAACACAGATCCCACAAATATGCTGGCTGACGATTCCTGAATTCCTGAATTCTTTAAGCTTTTCAAAGCAAGCCCAATGGTCAAAACTCTCTCTCTCCTCTTTTATGGCCTGAGCCGGGCAAACCTTAAGGCACTTCCTGCATTCTTCGCAGCTAAGTTCAAGGGGATGTTCCGGATCGAGGGGCATATCGGTTAAAACAGTTGTCAGCCTGAACCTTGCTCCCAGCTCTGGATTGACAAGGAGATTGCTCCGGCCTATCCAGCCCAGGCCAGCGAGATAGCCAATTTTCTTGTGGGATAAGTGTGCTCTCTGTTTCTCCCAATCGACAATCTGGGAAGCAGGAATGGGAAGAGCCCTAAAACCTAGGTCTTGAATAAAGGAAGAAAGAAGAAGAGCTGACCTGTCTAGGAAAAAATTGAGTTGGCGATAGTGATGGAAATAGAGTTGGGTGGGGCTGCCTTTGATATCATCCAATACAGCATCAATGATTCTTTTCCCGAGAGAAATGGCGCTATTGAATTTTGCACTTAATTCCTTATCAAGGAGAAATTCTTCCCGGGCAGAAGTAACATTAGCCACGCCAAAAAGGGAAACCCCGAGATCAAAGCTGAATCTCTCGAGCTTCCTGGAGTTTTCCTTTTCTCTTTTCATGAAAATCCATTTTAGCCACAGCAGTTTAAACTGTCAATGAAAGTGGAAGCATCTCTTTTTATGCGATGAGAGAGTGACCCGGTGCCAGTCCCCGCTCGCCCGCAGCGAATGGTGGTGGACAGGGACGCGTCGTGATAGGACCAATTCTCGCTATGGATCAAAGAAAATCACAAAGAAAGAGATGCATCCAATGAAAGTTGACTCCAGATGAGGATTAGGATATATCATTGATTATCTTTCCTGTGGAAAGGAGCAGGCATGGTTGAAAAGACTTTGGCCATCATCAAGCCTGATATCGTGAAGAAAAGGGTGATTGGCAAAATTATTCAGAGAATTGAAGAAGAGGGCTTCAAAATCTCTAATCTAAAAATGCTTCATCTCAGCAAAGAGGAAGCCAAGGGTTTTTATATTGTTCATAAAGATAAGCCTTTTTACGAAAGCTTAACAGAATTCATGTCTTCAGGAGAAATCTTGATCATGATCCTGGAAAGGGAGAACGCCATCTCTTATTGGCGCCAGGTCATGGGAGTGACTGACCCTGCGCTGGCCAAGCCTGGCACTCTGCGTCATACTTATGGGTTTTCGATAGAGCGCAACGCTGTCCATGGCTCAGACAGTCGTGAGACAGCTGAATGGGAAATCAATTATTTTTATGGAAAATAATCCCTTTCTGAAAATTGTTTGTCCTGGGCAAAGCCCTTGGAAATAGATTTGGGTAGAAGATGTCCCAGAGAGCTTTAACTTTTATCTCTATTTTCTTGGCAGTCTCTCTTTTTTCAGAGGAAGTGCCTCAGAATATCTTTCCTCGCCACTTGGAATTCAAAAACTTTTCAAGGCCAAAAGAAATTGAGCACTATGGAGAAGAGAGCC
>Ga0209725_1001727_pt1 | contig 12152 bp, 12 predicted proteins | sample I18A1metaG_FD_184145 | JGI IMG/M metagenome (GOLD analysis project Ga0209725, IMG submission 184145) | Lake sediment bacterial and archeal communities from Gulf of Boni, Indonesia to study Microbial Dark Matter (Phase II) - ​I18A1 metaG... | ecosystem: Environmental > Aquatic > Freshwater > Lake... | reverse complement strand
CCATACCAATGGCCCTCAGAAAAGTTGCTGAAAGAAGGAGTAGCCGCAAGCTAATACTAAAATCACTTCTCGAGAAAGCAATAGCGCAACGCTGAATAGTCGCGCGTTGTAGCCACTTTAAAGGTCGCTGCAAAATAGTTCAAGAAGCCTTCGTCAAGCCATAAGCACTACCATGCTTTCCCAATTCATTACCAGAATTCTGGCAAGGATGCCAAGTAGCTGGTCTTTCATCTTTGGGTTGGCTGGTGCGCTACAAGATCCAGTGTGCGAGAGAGATTTAGCAAAAAGCTCAGAAATTCTTCGTTGACGCACGCGACCGAAGCGCATGTATAATAGTAGATCTGCCACAAGCATTCAACACAATCGCTAAGAGAAAACCGAAACGCGTCGATGAGCTGCAATCCCTTATGTGAGAAGACTGTTCCATTCATCTCCTTCAGTTTCCACCGAAAGCCAAAGAAGGCGGCTGAGCGACCGATTAAAATAGGCAAAGAAAGCTCCTGATTTCACTTGTATCATTGTTTAGTAGAGCTAGATTGAAGCTGCGATTTGAACAAACACCGCTTAAGGGATTGAGTTTCTTGCCTATGAGTCAGTGCTCTGTCATCACGGTTGACTATATCTATTCAGGGAAATGCTCCAACACGCATTACTCTTGCTTGCGCTTCTTCAGAAAGACGCCTACTACGAGAGTGCAGGCGATGCTGGCTATCATGCAGAAGAGATATGGATATGACGGATCGAATCGTTCAGCAAGAACTCCTCCAACAGCCGGACCTATCATCATGCCGAAAGCTGCAGCCGTCTCGAACATGCCCATCGCCTCACCCCTCTGCGATGATAGTACATAATCGGAGATCAAAGCGATAGAGACCGGAAAGAGAGCACCTAAGCTCAACCCCATCACCATCAGGCCAGATTTTAAGCCTAAGAATTGAATCACAACGGTTACGCCACCAACAGTCAAAAAAGCGCAACGCCTAAAAGCTTATCTGCGATACCACCGTAACTGTTGACAACATAGTTAGACATTTGGAATATGAGTATTCGGTAGTACATCATCTACGCCTTACGCGCCACTCACTGGAAAGAGGACAATGACCTGAGGCTTCAAAACTGGCTTGTATTCTTTTTGATCGCATTTCTTTGGGGATTAAATTGGTCGGTCCAAAAGATAGGATTAAGATTTGTTCCCCCAACAACTTTTGTGCTGCAGCGATTCACTTTCTCTACTATTGTTCTGTCTCCGATGTTTCTTCTTTCACTAAGAAAAGCCCCACAGGATAGTGGCACCCTGGGCAAGCTTCTGCTTCTCTCTTTGATTAACGTATCGACAGTTCTTCTGTTAACTATTGGATTGATGGAGGATAGTTCTGGCATAGGGGCGGTGCTTACCTATACTCAGCCACTCTTTGTCTTCTGTTTGGCCATTCCTCTTCTAAAAGAAACGGTTACATCGACTAAACTCCTAGGTTCAATATTTGGGTTTGTAGGAATCATCGTTCTCTTTCACGGAAGATTAAGCTCTCCCACGCTCAACTTTGCAATTGTCATGATACTAGGTGCTTTCCTCTGGGCTATAACAATAGTGTACTGCAAAAAGTATCTGAGCCAAGTAGACTCATTGATTGCGAATTTCTTCCAGATATCTTTCGGCATTATCCCTCTTTCCATATTGAGTATGATCACCAAGAGCTTTGTTTTTCCGAGAGACGTTGAATACCTGTGGGTCATTCTGTATGCGTCAGTTGGAGCGTTAGCCATCGGATCAACTGTCTGGCTTTTCCTCATAAAGGAGGAAGATGCAACCGTTGTTGCAGGTTCTAGCTTGGTCATTCCTTTGGTTGCTTTACCAATTGGATCGCAACTTCTAGGAGAACCCATCCAAATACAATCCATGATCGGGTCAGAGCTCACATTAGCAAGGGTATGTTTGGTCAACAGGGGCACAGGCAGAAGAAGTTGAATTTGGGTATGATAGACATTCTACTTAAGGAGGCGTCTTCATGATAGGGGAGATCTGTGCTTTATTGGCGGCTCTTTGCTGGGCCGTAACCCCAGTCTTATACAAGAAAAGTCTGCGAAACGTCAGCTATCTTCCGGCAAACCTTGTGAGATCGGTATTTGCGACATTACTTCTTCTTGCTATACTTCCAGCAACACGATATGATTCATCAACCATAACATTGAATCAGTTAGCTCTAATTATCATCGGCTCAATCATAATGCTCGTCATAGCAGACACACTATATTTCATAGGGTTAAAGAAGATTGGCGTCTCACGGACTCAACCCATAGCAAGCTCATATCCGTTATACTCAATGCTTCTAGCCGCTGTAGTTCTTAATGAAGAAATCAAGTTCGCTGTGGCCGTCGGAACTCTCCTAATTGTTCTCGGAATTGCTATAGTAAGTCTGACTAAAAATGAAAATTACAACGCTCCTAATAGCGCAACTATGCGCTTCGGGGTAGCATCGTCCATTATAGCGGCAGTTCTTGGCGGCATCGGACTTATAATTTTCAAGATGGCGTTGAATGATGTGAATATCAATTCAATATTTGTAGCTTTCATCAGCAGAATAGCGGTACTTCCTTTCCTATTTCTCGCAGTAGTGGCAGCTGGAGAATTAAATCAAATAGAGAAATTGACTAAAACTGATGTCACTTTCCTCGCGGTAGCTGGGATGCTCGGAATCGGTCTTGCAGGAATATTTCTATTCTTAAGCTTAGCTCTAATAGATGCCTCAAGAGCAATCCCTCTGTCATCAATAAGTCCTTTACCCTCTCTCATACTTGCATCGATTTATGCTCAAGAGAAGGTGGGAACTAGAATTGTTGTAGGAACTGTGCTAGTCGTGATGGGCATAATCTTAGTGACATTCTACGCTCAATAAAACGATTAGATCTTAATTTATTATTGTAGATGGACGTACACTAAACAGCGCGCGGCATGTGTCTTCCGTTAAGATCCTCACCATGACGTAGATGCCCTAAACCAAACTATCTTCCTAAGATCCTGTTGAATTTTGTCAATAGAGCTTTCGCATCTTTCAGACTGTCTTCAATCTTAAGCTCTTTACAGTCAAAGTCGAAAGTGTCTTTCATTATTCTAGCAGCTCTATCTGTTATCACAAGGGTACCATCGTCTTTGATCCTTTCTATGCCATCCCGCTCGGCATTCTTTTCGTTTATTCGAACAGCTTCTGCTAGCGTCAGTCCTTCCGGGAGGTATATCTCTGCGCCTTTTGCAGATAGACGCACTGGATAGCATCCAGGATATCCCGTTGGTCCCGGCGCATTTGTTATTATGCCTGTGTCAAAGTAAATGGCTAGCGAGTTTTTCACGAAGGATGACGCGATATCTCTATTTGGTGGAACTCGAAACGTCTCTCCTCCTGACATGTCAGCTTTAACCCTAGGATGCAGGTAATCTCGAAGGACATCTATCGGAAATTTGTCCGAGACGTCCTCGTCGCCAATAAGAATCTTTGCCCAAAATTCGTCTTGCATCCACCCTGTCAGCAAGCCGTGGTGACCTACCAAATAGACCGAGACATTTTGAATAGGCACTTTGAGTTTCCGGCTGACGAGGAGCCGTATTTTGGGCGTATTTAGATCCATATTGCCCCCACCGACGGTCGGGGCCAGTCCAATCTTCGCAAGCATTGGGTTGACCACATCAGAATAGGAGCAGTTTACCACTGGAGCCTCGCACTTCACTTTTTTTCTCGCTAGCATCAGCTTGTAAGTCAGAGCTAAGTGCATTGGGGTCTGCGGTCCGAGGCCAGCTTCATTCACCTTTTGGAAGATCGAACTCGGAAACGTGTGATGAACCCACCAAGACATGAGAGTAGTGGCGTTGATAATTAAGTCAGGCTGTATCTCTGCCAGCTGGTCAGCGGTCTTGTCCACATCCGACAGATCCATCTTAGCGAACTCTATTGATGGATAAAGTCCCTGCTGAGCAGCTGCATATATGACGGTTTCTGTCCTGCTAATGCCTATTCCCTCGTCTATATCTGCGAGGACAAGGCTACCTATATTCGGCGTTTGCGAAAGCAAATGCGCGATATCAAATCCAAGCTCTCCAAGACCAATAACCAGTATCTTGCGCATCAAACTCTTCTCCAGCACAGTCGTTGATAACTAGACGCGAGTTAGTACTTTCGGCAACTATATAAGAGTAGCCCCTTCGGATCGATCTTTCACTCCTCCAATTCCAAGATCCACCAAAAATTTGCTGATGGCGGTGATAGAACAGTTTTATATTGACTACGCGCGTATAGTTGCGATAGATGAAAATGCAAGAGATAGAGATATCCTTCTCAAAAGAAAAGGTCACAGCAGTTCTATTAGACAAAGAGGCCCCTCACATAAGCGAGATTTTCTGGCAAAGTTTGCCGTTTGAGAGCATTGCAACTCACGCCAAGATTGCAGGGGAGGAGATAATGGTCCATGCACCGCTCTTCGTCGAACCTGAGAACGAGGTCAAACCGCAAGATCCAGGCAACATATGTCTCTGGCAAGGTAGGCAGATTATTTGCATATTCTATGAATCTGTCCCTGGTCTTGGCCCAACAAGCCTGTTCGCAAAGGTCACGGAGAACCTAGAGGGTTTAAAGGCGGCTGGAAGGAGAATATGGTTCAAACAAGGAGAAAGAGTTTCATTTCGAAGGAAGACATAGTTTCCGGAGGCGAATCTTTATGAAGCAGACATTTAGAGATGCGTTAGAAGGGATCAAGAGAGAGCGCCAAAGAGTTTGGCTAACTGAACCAGATGAGATAGAAAAAGCAAGAAAGCTCAAAGGGACATACGGCAGTCGATATATGCATCTAGAATACGCTAGAGGCGATTTGCATGGTTGCGCTGACGCTTTGTCTTCTTTGCGTGAATCTCTCAAAGATGAAGATGTCAACTTGACAGGCCTTAAGGCTATCACGAGAGTCATTCTAGAGTTCTACGCCAGAAGAATGATTGAATGGTACAAACTGCATACAGTTGAACGTATCCTTAGAAGCGCTCGGGCGGCCGTCGATGGCATTGAAACAAAAGACGAGTATAAACAATTAATGGAAGAATTGCTTCTCTTTATAGGGAAGCTGAGTTGGTGGTACGACATAGCAACTCCTTGGGTGGAATTGAATCAGCTTTACGAAATTCTCGTACCAGAATGATACAAAGCTAAAGGGGCTAAAATTCTGAAGAATTGCGGAAAGCTGTGACGACTAATGTGTAAACGACTAGAGACCCGGCATTACGGATCCATAGAAAACTGCTACTTCTCATATCTTTGAATGAACTTCTTGTAGAGCGTCTTCAGTTCAATCGCTTTTTCTTCCATTTCCTCAAGTCTAAACACTGGCAGATCATAACCAAGCATCGTTCGCATTATTTCAACAGATTTCTTGACAAGGATTACCGATCCATCATCTTCAATCTTCTCGATACCATCGTGCTTCGCTGCTTCTTCGTTAATTCGTATAGCATCCTCTAGGCTTATTTCATCTGGTAAAGCAACCCGTACTCCACTTGAGCTTATTATGACTGGATAGCCTCCGGGTAGCCCATTTGGGCCAGGTGCATGACTGAAAGTGCCTGACTCTCTCAGTAGTGCCGTTACGTGCTTCGCGCCGGAGCATCCAGTCATGTACTGGATGCCTGGAGCATCCATTGAAGGAATATGTCTCGTTGCTTGAACCAAAAGATCGTCCAGGTTGAATATGTCGGTAACATCTCTATCGCCTTTGACAATTTTGAGAAAATAAGGGACGCCGCGAGTTGAGTGCAGCGCAGCCAAGTTGTTTATGAATGCGTGATGTGCCACCATGAAGACCTTGATATTGGCTGTCGCGGTTTTTAGCTTGTTGGCGACGATATGCCGAATTTCAGGAATCATGTGATCGAAGTTTCCGAGTCCCACTGTAGGTGCTAAGCCTATTTTCGCTAATATGGCGTGCACACCATCCCCATAAGAGGTCCCAACTACGTGACATTTCACCTTTGATTGCTTCACGGCTTTCATAAGCTTGAATGTCAGAGGAACGTGCAGCGGTAGCCACGGCGCGAATCCTGCATCGAAGTAGAGTTTTTCAAAGTCATCCATATGTTTTTCTTGCAGGTCTGATGCAGCTACCCATGGAGATTGCAGTGTTGTCACAGACCAAATGACTTTAGGCCTCTCCTTCGCAATCAAGTCTGAAACGTAATCTATATCGTTCACATCGGCCTTCACAAATGAAATGTCTGGATACAATCCAAAGTGCGTAGCACCAGCCCTCGCGCCGTAGATAACGCTCATGCCTCTTTTCTCGTTTATGTCACAACCGATCAATCTGTTAATTCCGGGCGTGCGGGCTAGTACTTCTATTCCACTTTCGCCTACAGCGCCTAGGCCGAATATCATTACGTCGCACACCATTTCCCTTTCACCTCTTTCGGTCTATAAGCTTACGAAGAAGGATTTTCAGTTCTTCGGCTCTGTTTTCGCACTCGTTGACTTTAAGTCGTTTACACTCATATCCTAGGATCTCCCGGTAAACTGAAACCGCGCTATCAGCAAAAATGATGGAGCCATCAGATTCGATCTTTTCTATTCCATCTCCCCTTAGAGATTTCTCGTTTATTTCAATTGCGGTCTTGAGATCGATATCTTCTGGGAGATTCACGGTCGCACCCTTGGAAGAAAGGACTACCGGGTAGCCTCCGGGCAGACCGTTGGGCCCAGGACAGTGTGTTTCGATTCCTGTTTCGCTCAAGAGTCCTAGAGCATTTTTTGCCGCGGATGCCCCTGTTATCAAGCCCACTTCTGGCGGAAGCTGTTGGGCGGCTCCCAGCAGTAACTTGTCGCCGTCAAATTTGGCAGTCATATCGTTGCCCAGCGCAATAATCTTCAGGTAATAGGGAAGTCCGCCCATCGTCTGCTCGATATCCAGTTTCTCTATGTTGGCGTGTGAGGCTACCAAATATACAGAGACTGAGTCGACTGAAAGCCCAAGAGTCTCGGCTGCCGTGTAGCGCACTTCTGGTATGAGGTGATCAAAGTTGCCGCATCCTACTGTAGGAGCGAGACCCATCTTGTCCAAGACACAGTTTACCACGTCAGGAAATGATGAGCTGACAACATGCACATCGACACCGGATTTGCGAATTGCTTCCATCAACTTGCGGACCAAAGGGACGTGGAATGGTAGCCACATACCGAATCCGCCTTGAGTGAATTTGACGAGTGTCTCCGGTGGAACGTTGAACCGCATAACTCTGGGCGATTGAAGCGTCACCGTTGATATGACGATATGAGGAATATATTCCTCGATTGTCGCCGCGGTCTTCTCCACTTCATTCAAGTCGATTCTCTTAAACTTGATCTCGGGTGCTAAACCCATATGAGATGCAGCTGCTCTGGCGCCATAGACAATTCTCTTTCCAACATCTTCATTCAGGTCTGCAGCGAGAATGCTCGCTATCCCTGGAGACATTGCAAGAAGTTCTAGGGCGTGGCTCCCCACATCTCCTAATCCAACGATCATTATCCTGTTTCCAGCCAATCAAATAGCCTCCACGAGAATACGGTCCTCCAATAGCTATATAACATTTTGATAGAATTTCAGTTTGACTATCTTCAAATAGGATTTAGGCTTTTACCGCTCCCAGAGTTAAACCTTTCACGATGTATCTTTGAACAATGAACGAAAATATCACTACGGGTGCGGTTATAACCATCGCGTAAGCTGTCAGCGGCCCCCATCTGAAGGTTTCCCGTCCAATGAAATTGAAGAGCCCAACCGTTGCAGTCCTCGATTCGGGCCCCGTCAAAATGATGGCCAGTAAGAATTCATTCCAGCACAAAATGAAGTTGATGATCACAACAGCGGCAAGTGAAGGCGCCAAAATCGGCAATAGAACTTTCGTCATCATTTGGGACCATGAGCAACGATCTATGTAGGCCGCTTCTTCTAGTTCTCGAGGCAAATCCATAATGAAACCCCTTATCAACCAGACAATAAATGGCAGCCTGACGACCGTATAGCTGAGCGTTAGCGGAATGACAGTGTTCAGCAATCCCGCATAGCTGAACATGACAAAGAAAGGAAGAGCAATACCCATCGTAGGAATCATAGATGACCACAAGATTCCGTAGGCGACGCTTTCTTGTCGAGGAAACTTCAACCTGCCTAGCACGTAGGCGGCTGGTGTGGCGATCAGCAAACCTATGAAGGTAGAAGAAAGGGCGACAACGACGCCGTTCTGCAGGTTTTTGAGGAATTCAGGGCTATATAGAAAAATCTCTTTGTAATTGTCAAAGGTTGGAGTGAATATCAACTGCGGGGGCATGATAAAGGCCTCCGACTGCGTTTTGAGCGAAATCGAGAGAATCCAAAGCAAAGGGAAGACTGCCCATAACAAGGCTAGTAAGAGAATGAAGCCGAGCAAAGCTCGTCTAAGACGAATCACTTCAACGCAGACCTCCTTAAGAGGACTATGTATACTCCGCTCACTATCGCCACTACGATAAACATGACCACTATTATGGCGCTTCCAATGCTCATTTTATACCATAAAAATGAATAGAAGAATGCGAGTACGTATAGGTTCAAAGAGCTTGTGCCAGGCCCGCCTCCGGTCAAGATATATATTTCTTCAAAAGCTTGAAACGACCAGACCGTCCGAAATATGATGGCCAAAAGTAGTACAGGTTTCAAAAGAGGGAAGGTAATGTATCTGAAGATTTTCCACGCGGAGGCGCCATCAATCCTTGCTGACTCAAAAGGTTCCTTAGGAAGAGCGCTGAGAGCCGCTGAGAAGATTAGAAGAGGAAAAGGAAACATGATCCAGATATTGACGAGCAAGACCGACCATAAGGCCGTCTGAGAGCTACCAAGAAAGTTAACTGCAGGGATTCCTACGAGGCTCAACAAATAGTTTATCAGCCCAAAAGTCGGATGGAACAGTATTTTCCAACCCACCGCTGATACGACCGTAGGAGTCATTAGAGGGATGAGAAAGATCGTTCGAAATAGCTTTTCACCCTTCCATCCAACATCCAATAGAAGCGCAATTCCAAGACCTAGCAGGGTGGTCCCCGTTACGCTCGTAGCCGTGAAGATTAGTGAGACTTGGAGGGCGCGAAAGAAATAGGGGTCAGTAACTGTGTCCTGAAATATTGACGGGGTAAATTGACCCTCTTCGAATGTGCTCATGTAGAGCAGGTGCAAGTATGGATACCCAATCAACCCTAAGAGTGCAGCTATACAAGGTGCTAATAACAGAAAAGCAAACAGTTTTTCCCTTTTTAACATCGAAAAAAAGGGGGAGAACACAGAGTCGATCCCGCTGGATATCTAGTACTTCACTTCAACTTTCGGCACAGGACCATGCGTGTATTCAGGTACACCTGGTTTGTAATACCCCGCTTTGTCCATGATCTTGGTGACCTTATCTGCAGCCTCGTCTAGTGCTTGTTTAGGAGCCTTTTCCTTGGCTATTGCTGACGAAACTGCAAATGCAAGTGTGTCAGCGACCTCGGACCACTCAGGAATAGGGACGCCGTATGCATACGGGAATACTGTTTGGGAAGCATACGGAATGAACTTATCATAGTTATCCAGCAACTTCGTCATTTCAGCTACGGACGGAACCGCGTAGCTATATTTGCGTGTCCAAGCAACATCACCGTAGGCACTATAGGTTATTGCAGGTTTGCTATGCATGAACAAAAGCCAGAGCCAGCTCGCGTCCTTATGCTTTGAGAAATTGCTAATGCCGTGATTGTGCATGAAGAGAGGTGAAACACGGTATCCCGCTGGACCTTTCGGTATTGGCGCGAACCACATTTTTCCAGGGACCTTACATTCTCCAAGCTTCGGGCTCCAGTAGAATAGTGAACGCCAAATACTGGCAGGGCAATTGATAGCCGCCTTTCCCTGCATAGAGAACAACCTCTCATCCTCCCATCCCCAAGTTGCGATGCCAGGAGGCCCATAATTGCCCAGCAGATCAGCGTACAGCGCAAGTGCAGCCACGCCTTCGTCAGAGTTGAAAGCTGGCTTCCAGTCTGGGGTAAACCAATCGGCACCGTAGCCCCAGAAGAAAGAGCAAGAAGTGAAAATGTTCTCGCTACCAGAGGCCTTGCCACGGGAGGCTATGCCGTACATGCCCGGAGGCTTGTTGCACGCCTTCGCAGCCTCATAAAGGTCATCAAAGGTATCCGGTATCTTTGTGATTCCGTTCTCTTCAAAGACGTCCTTCCGATAGTACGTCCATGTGGTTTCCCATTCGTCAGCCAGGGCATACAGCTTTCCTTTGTATCTACATGCATCCACTAGAGCGGGATAGAAATCGTCCATGTCGAACCAGTTGAGATCCGTTAGCTTCGTATTTTCGAGATAACTGTCGAGAGGAACTATGGATTTCATCTTATCGACGAACTGCGGAAACTGCCAAGTCCACATGTTGACTACATCGAAGTATCCTGTCTTCGATGCAAAATCCATCATTATTTTCTGTCTCATCTCAGTCTCTGCGTACCACTCAACAATCACATCGATCCCTGAGAGCTCCTTGAATTTCTTTGCCAAGTTTGATATCCCATCCATGTATGGCTTGGCCTCGGTCATCGTAACCATGACAAGTCGCTCTCCTGCGAGTTGGCGCCAATCTATGTCAGCCTCTTTTGCGAAATCGATCACCGTGTCTCCTAGCTTCATCATATCAGCGGCCATCTTGTCAAAAGCTTGGTCCACATCACCTGCGGGCGTAGGCGTAGGGGTTGGAGTAGGCGTTGGCGTAGGCGTTGGGGTTGGGGTGGGCGTAGGTGTAGGAGTTGGCGTTGTGGGAGCAGGCAGAGTCGCTTGGTAGATTCCATATCCTGCTGCCGCAACAACAGCGACAACAACGATACCGCCGACATACTTCACATAGCCGCGCCTAGAAACTTTTTCTTCAGTCAGGAGCCATCACCTTGTTTTTTCTGTATCCTTCACTAGTTGCTAGATGTATTTATTAGTTGTGACCACAGAGGCGCGCATAAATACAGCGATCGAACCACATAGTACCAAACAGAGGAATCCTCAGGAGAAATCATTTTATATATATATATATTTCAAAGGCATCTAAAGGCGGTTGATTATTATGCCAAAAAAGTTGGAGATAAGAATTGGTGAATATGCATTTGAGGCAACGCTATTAGAGAAACTTGCTCCCGTGACATGCGCAACTCTCTTGAAGTGCCTGCCTTATGAGGGAGAAGGGGTGCATGCCGCTTGGTCAGGACAATGTTTTTTTGTTCTGTGGAAGATTCCCTCAAAAGAGAAAATCCCCCCAGAGAATAGGATGATATACGGGTCTGCGGGAGATATAGGATGGAACACAGATCCAGAATGGAACGAGATCTTCATCACCTATGGCACCGCGCAATTCCGACATCAAGCAGGACCTATAGTACTGAACCTCTTTGCGAAAATAACAGACAACTTAGAACAGCTTGCAAACGTATGTGCTGAAATGCAGCGAAAAGGAACTAAGAAAGTTTCACTTAGAGAAAGGTAGCAACATCAAGTTCCACTTAAAATGTTTGCGAACGTAGTAGAGTCGTAGCGCAACTTTCCTCACAACAGAGATGTCGGAGCGACGCACATGCAAGTTGATCTTGGCGTAGTGACCTTCAGTTATGTTCTCCCAATTGTTCTCGCGATATGACGAGCGGAGGCTGCAGTCTAAGGACATTCCCCTTCACTCCACCGTGGCCGATCAGTACCCCCATCTCCGTGCAAAGATCTTTTATGTGAGAAGACCGGTTCTTCCACTCATCTCATTCAGTTTCCAGCCCGAGCCAGCAAAGAAGGTAGCTGAGCGATTAACTAGAAACGCGCACGAAAGCCCCTGACTTCACCATTGTGATTCAAACCAACTCCGTTTAAGGTTTCATCTCTTGACATCTGGCGTGCTGCCACAGAAACGGAGGAGATGATTTTCTGCGCTAGTGATCCGTCATCACGGTTGACTATATCTATTCAGGGAAATGCTCCAACACGCATTACTCTTGCTTGCGCTTCTTCAGAAAGACGCCTACTACGAGAGTGCAGGCGATGCTGGCTATCATGCAGAAGAGATATGGATATGACGGATCGAATCGTTCAGCAAGAACTCCTCCAAC
>Ga0209725_1001726_pt1 | contig 12155 bp, 16 predicted proteins | sample I18A1metaG_FD_184145 | JGI IMG/M metagenome (GOLD analysis project Ga0209725, IMG submission 184145) | Lake sediment bacterial and archeal communities from Gulf of Boni, Indonesia to study Microbial Dark Matter (Phase II) - ​I18A1 metaG... | ecosystem: Environmental > Aquatic > Freshwater > Lake... | reverse complement strand
CGCCTCCTCTTCGCTTGGTCCTTTGACCGTGTGGCCCCGACGGTGTTCTCGAAGGTTGACTCACGGTACGGGTCACCCTACGTGGCTCTCATAGTCGTCAGCATCGTCACCATCATCATGACCGGCCTGTGGCTTTGGACTCCGTGGCTGAGCCTGTTCGCGTACGCCGTGTTCGGCTGGATGATAATGCAGGCGATCGCGTCGATCTCAGGCATGATCTTCCCATGGAAACGGAGAGACATCTTCGACGCCTCACCGAAGATTGTCAAGATGAAGGTCGGCGGCGTTCCAGCCATCACGATACTCGGACTCATCACGCTGGCCATATCGATCTGGATCGGATACGCAAGCGTCTCACCTGCGATGGTGGGAACGATAAGCTCGACCACGATGGGGTTCACGATAGGCCTCTTCATACTCGGGATAATCCTCTACTACGTCTCGTCGCTGTACCACCGCAGCGGAATACCGCTCGAACTGTCATTCAAGCAACTGCCGCCAGAGTAAGCGTGGACTCCAAGCACTCCAATCCATCCTTTTTTCTATCCTAGTAGACAACAGCGGAGCTTGGTCAGCATGGCTCGGACGAGAGTGTTCTACACGACTGACATACACGGCTCTGAAGACTGCTTCAGGAAGTTCCTTGCAGCGGCGAAAGAGTACAAGCCCAGCGTGCTAATTCTGGGCGGAGACATAACCGGCAAGATGATCATCCCGATCGTCGCTGAGTCGCAAGCGGAATGGTCCGCCACCTTGCTCGGTGAGCACCTGACAATGCGCAGCGAAGCGGAGGTTCAGGCGATTGAGAAGAAGATACGGGCGATCGGCTACTACACCCACCGCGCATCGAGACAGGAAGCCGAGGAACTGCAAGCCGACAGGGAGCGATTGGAGGCACTGTTTTCGAGCCTGATGTGTGATTCGATCAGAGGCTGGATTCGCCTCGCTGAGGAGCGACTGAAAGGCTCCGGGATCAAGTGCTGCATCTCGCCAGGAAACGACGACACATTCGCGATCGACCCCATCATTCAGTCATCGGACTACGTCATCTACCCCGAGGGGAAAGTGGTGATGATAGACGATCGGCATGAGATGATCAGCTGCGGGTACAGCAATATGACGCCTTGGAAATGCCCGAGAGACATCCCTGAGAAAGAACTTGCCGAGAGGATCGCGGGTATGGCTGCCCAAGTGCGTAATATGGAAACATGCATCTTCAACCTGCACTGTCCTCCCTACAACACGACGCTTGACCAAGCGCCGAAACTGGACAAGGACCTGAAACCATCCGTTCAGCCAGGCGGAGGGTATGAGATGGCGCCAGCGGGAAGCATCGCCGTCAGGGACATGATTAAGAAGTATCAGCCCATGCTCGCATTGCACGGCCACATCCACGAATCAAGAGGCACATTCAAGCTCGGTCGGACGCTCTGCCTGAATCCAGGCTCGGAGTACGCTGAACGCGTTCTGCGGGGCGCGCTCCTAGATATCGACGGCAACCGAGTCAGGGACTTCCTTCTCACTTCAGGCTAGATCACGAGACTCGCGAGATAAGTGACAGGTTCTCGACAGACACAATGGTGTATCGGGATGCAGAGGTACCACATTCACCGATCCGACAAGGAGCTGAAAGATCCACGAGAGATCGAGCAGGTGCTTGCGTCTGTGAGAGTCATGACAGTTGCCTGCTCTCTGAAAGACCAGCCTTATCTCTTCACGGTGGATTTCGCTTGGGATCCCGCTACACGTGATCTCTGGTTCCACTGCGCCACCGAGGGCCGAAAAATGGACGTCCTCAAAGCCAATCCTCGTGTCTGCGTGACGGTCGTTGAGGACCGCGGATACATCCACGGCGAATGTGACCACGCCTACCGCTCGCTGATCATGGAAGGAAAGGCGCAGATCGTCACCGACATCTCGGAGAAACGTCGCGGACTCGAACTCCTGGTCCGGAAACACGAATCCCAACCGGTGGCGGTTCTCGCTCGCTTGGCAGGAAAAGACGAGGACGTGCAGAAAGTCGGAATGGTACGTATCTCAGTCGAGACAGTCACAGGGAAGCAAGGACCGGTGGCGAAGCGGTAACAACTGAATCTCGCGTAATGGAAAAGGACTGGAGGACATCGAGCTATTGTCCCTTTGCGAGATAGGGCAAGCTATATGATGATTCCGTCGCCATCTCTGTGACTGTGTCGCCTAGGGTTGAAGGGCGCTGAAGGAAGAGCCATTGGAACATTGAGTGGTTGATCCTCTTGAACCTGGGTGTCGTAGTACTACTAGTATTGCTGACCGGCTCCATCACATCCATACTGACAAGGAGATTCAATATAGCGTACACTAGGCTCCTAGTCTTCATCGGCCTACTGATTTCAATAGTGTACAGTGTGGTGGGCACGCCGGCCAGAGAGCTCACCGGAGAAGCCATAATCTCTGTCGTTCTTCCGCCTCTGGTCTTCCAGGCTGCGCTGGCTATGAATTACGCTGTTTTCAAGAAGGTTCAGAGACCCGTCATCTTGCTGGCTGTGGTGAGCGTTGCCATATCAGCAATCGTATGCTCAGTGATTGTTTCGTCTCTCACAGGCTTTTCTTTGATCGCTGCTCTCGCCTTCGGAGTGATAATCTCGCCTACCGACACCGCATCTGTGATTGATACACTCAAACGAGTCAAACCACCCGAAGAGCTTGCAACAATCATAGAGGGCGAGTCCCTCCTCAACGACGCGACAGCCCTCGCCCTTTTCTCCGCCGTCAGCGCGTTGACACTGAACCCGATCATCCAAGCCTTTGAGGTAGCAACAAAATTCGTCGGAGGGGCAGTCGTAGGGCTAGCGTTGGCGTTCATAGCGAACAGGCTGACCCGTCTCATGGCTGACAAGAACGCGCAAGTGATGATCACGATAAGCGCGGCGTACGGCTCCTACATGCTCGCAGACACACTCAACTTCTCAGGAATTGTTGCAGTTGCAGTGCTGGGGCTGTACGTGGGGAGATACCACCAAGAGAGTGAGAGCGCATCGCGGAACAGTTTCCTGCTCGACTTCTGGGATATGGCAGCGTTCATCGCCAACACGGCAGCTTTCATGTTCATCGGGTTAGCGGCGCAAGTGCTCGAAATCCTTCAGTACGTGCCGTTGATAATCTTGTGTTCCGTCGCAGTATTGGTTGCCAGATACATCAGTATACAGGCGGTTCTCGTGCCAACATCCAGACTTGTCGGCACGTTTCCAAGATCATGGCGGAATGTCGTGTGTCTAGGGGGGATAAGAGGCGCTGTGTCCGCGGCTCTGGCCTTGGCGCTGCCAGAGTTTCCCTTCAAGAGCGCAATAGTGGCGATCACTTTTGGGGTCATACTGCTTTCACTGTTGGTTCAAACTCGTGTCTTCTCGTACTACGTGGCCAAGACGCTGAGATGAACCAACCGCGGACTCGATATCATCCCCAAGGAAAGATCGACCGGGACAGCATTGCTCAGCACCGCGTAAGCCACAACCAAAGATACTCTTCCTGTCTGTCTCAATCAGGTGAGGGGCAGGCAGATGTGTCGGATGGGATGCGATGGCTCTATAAGGTGTGGACGCGTGAAGCACCCTCAGGATGAGAAGACATGACCGTCGCGAATGCCGAGGACACAGTTGAGGCTGTAATGACTAGGACCCCAGTAACGATCAAAGCCGACACCCCAGTGAGAAAGGCTCTGCAAGTCATGATCAAGCGAGACATTGGCAGCCTCATCGTGATGAAAGACGGAAAGCCTGTTGGAATAATCACGGAACGCGACGTGACACGCAGGTCGCTCCGCCCGGCCAAGACCAGAAGGGTGTACGATAGGCCGGTGACCCGGCTGATGACTCGTCGCCTGATCACGGTCCCGCCTACGACTCCGGTTTGGGAGGCGTTTGAGACCATGGTCACCAAGAAGATCCGCAGGCTGCCGGTCGTGAAGCAAGACCGCCTCGTCGGCATCGTCACGGAGCGGGACTTGTTCAAGTGGGTGATTCGAGTATTCTACGAGCCGAACATACCTGAACGTATCAAGAAGTTCCTTGAGTAGACTGAGAGAGCTAGGACAGGGCACCCGCCGACTCCGGGATGCCCAGAACCGCCATTACTGGCTCTCTGCCTGCTCTGACTCGAACTGGGCACTTTGCCAGGAGCGATACTGCCTCCTGATCCTTCAGGCCGTGTCCGGTTGCGATGCAGACAATCTCCTCGTCCGCCCTGATTGTGCCTTCATGAGTTAGCTTTCTGATGCCCGCTATCGTCGAGGCGCTCGCAGGCTCGATGAAGATCCCCTCTCGGCTGGCGAGCGCTTTCTGAGCTTCGAGAATCTCGCGATCGCTGACAGTCTCGATGAGCCCACTCGACTCTCTGGCAGCGGCTAGGGCCCTCTTCCAGTTCACTGGCGAGCCTATCCGGATGGCGGTGGCGACTGTTTCAGGGTGAGCAACAGGTTGAACATAGTCGAGTCCGGACCTGAATGCGTTGGCAATCGGCGACGCACTCTCCGCCTGCACGCCTATCAGGCGGGGAAGCCTGTCGGCGAGGCCTAGAGCCCTAAGCTCAAGCAGTCCTTTCCAGAGCGCGGTGATGTTTCCAGCGTTTCCGACGGGAAGGACGATTATTTCCGGCAGTCGGCCGAGTTGGTCGTTGATCTCGTAAGCCAGCGTCTTCTGACCCTCGATCCTGAATGGGTTGATGGAGTTCAGAAGATACGGGGTTCCCGCGTTCCGAGCGGCCTTTACGACGGCACGCATGGCGTCATCAAAATCCCCGTCAACCTCGATTATGCTCGCGCCGTGCACGACGGCCTGGGCCAGTTTAGCCGCGGCGATTTTGCCCGCGGGAATCATGACGAAGCATTTCAAGCCGGCCCTCGCAGCGTACGCGGCGAGTGAAGCTGATGTGTTCCCTGTCGAGGCGCACATCACGGAATCTGCGCTGAGCTCAACCGCCTGAGTGACGCCGACAGTCATGCCTCTGTCCTTGAACGAGCCCGTGGGGTTCTCGCCTTCATTCTTAACGTGCAGGCGTTTCAGGCCGAGATCGCGCGCCAGACGGCGGCACTCGTGAAGCCCGGTACCTCCTTCGCCGAGCGAGACCTCTTCGACTTCTTCGTCGATCGGCAACATTTCACGGTACCGCCAAACACCCAGCGGTCTCGTGCCCCAACGGTTGATGTCAAGCTCTGACATGTCAGCAAGCCTGATCTCAAGCAGGCCGCCACACTTCGAGCAGACGTAGGCTCTCTCGTTGAGAGGATGAGTAGCCCCGCATTCAATGCATTCTAGCGTGTGATTCATCATTTCTTACTCCTTGAGGACGGTTGCCCCGCGAGCGGGTCGCGAGGTGAGGGCTCGACACTCGACGCCAGCTGACTCAAAAGCCTGTTTCATGGCTTCAGCCACCGCGGCGGCAGAGACTCTGGCGCAATCTACGATCGCAATCATGCTTGGGCCGGCTCCGCTTATGGCGACTCCTTCAGCCCCCGCTTTCAACGCCGCCCGCCTCACTTCACCGTAGCCTGGAACCAGCTTTGCCCGCGCAGGCTCGACGATCGTATCCACCATTCCCTTTCCGATGAGGCCGATGTCTTCAGAGAGGACTCCTGCTACGATGCTGGCTGCGCCGCCAACGTTTTGGGCAATCTTACCCAGCGCAACATTGTCGGGGAGTACCGCGCGGGCGAGCTCTGTCTTGTTCAGAGGTGTAGGTATCTCGGGAACCGCGATCGCGACTTCCAGCCCTCGTGGAGGAGCAAATCCAGCGACCGACAATGGAGCGTACGATTGAACGAAGGTGAATCCGCCTAGGATCGCGGCGGCTACATTGTCAGCGTGCGGAGCGCCGGCCGACGCGGTCTCGCCGTGCGCGGCAGCCTCAACGAGCTCATTCACAGTGAGTTCCAGACCCAGCAAACGGTTCAGTCCGACGGCCGTGGCAGCAGCACTTGCGGCGCTGCTCCCAAGCCCCTTTCCGACTGGAATCTTCTTTTCAAGGCGAATTCTCAGGCCGACGTGGGCCTCAATTTGGCTGAGGAGATGCTTTGCTACGAGTCCTGCGCTGTTAAGGTCCGGGTCTCTTGGTACGTTCCACGATTCCGCTCCAGACACTTCGAGCATGACCCCTCCCACGGACGCGGACCATATCTGAACCGTGTCGTGGAAAGCGTCGAGAGCGAGACCGAATACGTCGAAGCCGGGGCCCAAGTTTGCAGTCGTGCAGGGTGCACTCACGGTGACAGAGCCGGCTTGCGGCTCTCTTGACGCTTGGGCGAGTCTCGTTCGTGTCTCCATGCAGAGACTGTCGTCCACGGGCGAGGAGAGGCCCATCGGAAGACGCTGTTTATTCAAACTCATGCTTGATCACAAACCGAGCAATGAAAAGCCGAACAGCGATGGATGAACGCCAACAGGTCTTTTGAGGCGGCGCGGCGCTGTTCGGCTCAGCGTGTGCCCTGCGTGGTCAGCACTGTAGTAGTTGTGGTCGATGTGCGCAGAGCAGAGATGTACAACGCTGTGCCTCGAACGCCCAAACTGGAGCGCTGGACGTAATAAGAGTTGCCTACAGAGTCGAACGATTCAGGCGCGAACCGACAGCTGCAAACCATAAATCAACTGGCCCCGATAGGTGGACTGACGGATGGTCCCCGCATGAGTGACGAAATCCGGGTCGAGGATGCCACAACCGCAGAGTTCGCGGCAAGACGCTATCTTGAGTCGCAGTACCCGGGCAAGTCGATTGAGGTCAAGTTCAGCAAGATATGGTTCGTTGGAGGAAAAGCAAAGGATGTCTGGGAGGTCGAAGGCGTCCTCACGATGAGACGGGCCGGGCTAATGAAAGACCGGAAGTCATTTCGTTTCCAGATCGACGCCGAGACAGGTGATATCATAGGATTCGAGGCCGTACGAAAGTAGTTCCTAGCCCTACATCTTTCGCCTTGAGAGCAGCAAGGCTGCAAGCGCTATCATCGTAATAATGACGGCCATCAAGATCAGCCAGGTTGACTCGGGGCCGCTTCCGAGGATTATCGGTATTGGTCCGATCAGAATCACAGCGCCCCCGCTCGTGATTCCTTTGCCTTGCGTCAAAGAGGCGATCATCATCAGAATCATGCCGATCAATATCATTGCAAAACTTGCAAGGAAGATCCAAGAAAGGCCGGCAGGATGAGCACTTCCGGGCTCCAACTTCTCTGCGTAAGGTACCGGTTCACAGCTCGTGCAGAGCCACAGCTGCGGCCTGAAGTCTCGCGCGCAGACTCGTCTGCCACATCGACTGCAGACGTAGCGCGGTTCCTGAGTTCCGCAGATCTCACAACGCTGAGACAAGCATCTACCTCCACAGAACCGGAAGCATCGTTAGCAGAAGAAACACAACCATCAGGATGATCCCGAGCAAGACGAGCATGCGGGTCGATTGCTTGTCCGTTCCGAAGATGATGGGCACAGGCCCTATCATGACAACGCCGCCACCACGCACCTTCCCGCTGCCTCTCACGGATTTCGCAATCGCGATGATGAACGCCAGTATCCCTATCACGAATCCGGCAATAGCGAGAAGCATCCCGATGCTGAAGACCAGGTTGTCAGCCAACTGTGATTCGAGTTTGACAACATGGAGACATGATATAGGCTTTCCGAGATCCAAGACTTGGGCTTCAAAGAGCTCAGCAATCTAGAGTCGTGCTATGGGCTTTCCTGTCTTCGCGATCTTCTTCACACGGTCGTAGAAGAAAGCCCGTGATCGTATCTCCACTTGCTCTGCTGACTATGACTGGCGGAGCCTTGATTTAGTTTCTTTCAGGAAGTGCTCCGCACCGTGCAGGCTCCACTCTGCATCTTCCTTGGTCACTTCCATCCTCGGAGAATAGTCGGCTTTGTCTCTAAGCGCCTTGAGTCGCGAGAAGTTACTACCCATTGTCTTGGGCCAGCCTTCTCCTTTGACGAACAGTTCTCCGAACGTTCTGAGCGTTTCTTCGTGGGTCTTCGAATACGAGTCCTTGAGGGTCAACGCGGCCCGTGCACAGCTCAACACGCAGTAGTACGCTCTCGAGACAGAGTCCTCGTATCTGCCAGATTCTAGCAGCTCCCTCGCCGCTTCCAATCTGGCTTCAGCTTTTCGGAGGTACTCTCTGCTTTCTGAGCTCATGCAGTATCATCCCATGAAGCGGGATGCCGTGCCTGACGACCTCTCTTGCGAAGTGTTCCCCAATTCTGCACAGAGCCAGGAATCTCCTCTTCTCCAGAACGATTGGAGTGATGACCGACCCACTTGCGAGCGCAATTGGGTACGTAATCTCATGAATGCGAACCTCCAGTTGACCCGCGCTTTCGCGCCCTTTGATCGAGATTAGAATCAGAATGTCGATATCGCTGTCTCCGGAGACTTTCCCGGTTGCAACTGAACCGTAGAGGATGATGTCCGTGACTGTCTGCATGTGCGCGCTGAGGATGACTTGAGCGCTAATTTCAGCGATGACTCTGAGGAACCGGATCTTGCTTACATACCTTCTTTCGACAAGTGTTCTAACCGCATCTCGGATGGCCTCACTTCTGCTTTGATAGAGACCGTCTCCAACGAGCCTGTCGAGTGCTGCAACCAGAGGCTCCTCCAGTTTGGTTGGTATAGGCAATCCCATGTGTTCGAGTTTTCTTATACCGGGGTATAAATCTTCACATCCGCAACGCGTGTATCTTTCAATCATGGATCAACGATTCCTCATATCGAATGTTAGTCGACACTTGCCCCAGTTGACGCGGCAAGCTCGACTTCTTCGCGAAGTGTTAAATCGGGGCCAGAACAACGACGCGCGACTCGCAGGCGGAGAAGTTGGGGAGAGTCAAGGAGGGCTGGCGATATTTCGCAGAGCAAGCCACCGAGCTTCCGAACGTAAGAGAGATGATGCACGAGTGGGACAGAGTCGTACAGTTCAGCCTCAGCGGAGAAGATCCGTTCTATCTTACATTCTCCAAGGGAACCGTGACCATCTCTGATGGTACTCATGAAAAGCCTGACCTGACTCTAGAGGGACCCGAGGACGTGTTCTACAGGTTGATGACCGGTGAGCTGGACCTCATGAGAGCGTTCATGCTCGAACAATTCAAGTTTGATGGAGCACTTAGGGATGCGGCCAGGTTTGCTGAGATAGGAGACGCGGTCAGGGGATCTGTGAAGTTCCCGCCTTAGCGCTCCCAACCGGCGCGCAGAGTCACATGGCAGGCGACCCGGGCCGCCGTCGGCTACCCGATGATTTCAAACGATGGCTGATACTTGTCTAGCTCTGCAAGGCTGTATTCGTCGAGCGGGTGTTCACGTTTCGGAATCTCAACAGCCTTTGCTTCGCCGCACAGCTCCGTGGAGAAGTATCTCTGCCCAGTGTCGTTGATCATGGTCACGATGAGTTTGAGTTCAGGGTGTTTTCGAGCGACTTTCAACGCAGCTGCAACGTTGCATCCTGAGGAGATGCCGCAGAAGATGCCCTCAGTCGTAGAGAGCCTCTTTGCCATGTTGATCGCTTCGTCTGATGTGGTCGTTACTATTCCGGTCAGCTGCTTGAGGTCTAGGTTGCGGGAAACGAAACCGTCGCCTATCCCCTCGATCTTGTGGCTACCCCATCTTCGTCTGGAAAGGATCGGCGCTTCTGCGGGCTCCACCGCATACAGCAGCACTTTACGGTTCTTCTCTCGGAGGAACCTTCCGACGCCCGTAAGCGTCCCGCCCGTTCCCTGAGAAGCAAGGAAGCAGTCCACATTCCCGTCTGTCTGCTCCCAGATCTCCGGACCGGTCGTCTTGTAGTGGGCGCTGATGTTATCGGGGTTCGTGAATTGTCCGGGTTCCCAGTATTTGCCAGGGTTTTCCCGCTTCATTTCCTGTATCTTCTTGATGCAAAGATCCACATCGCTCTCCGCGCCTGGCGTGTTGACTACTTTCGCGCCGTACGCTCGGATGAGTTTCATGCGTTCCTGACTCATGCCTGACGGGAGGACGATTGTTGCAGGGTAGCCGAGTTGTGTGGCAACGAACGCGCACGCGATGCCTGCGTTTCCGGTCGATGCTTCAAGAATCTCCATACCAGGCTTGAGGTCGCCCCTCTCGACCGCGCGGGTGATCATCTCATAGTAGATCCTGTCCTTGAGGCTCCCGGTCGGGTTCATGTACTCCAGCTTTCCGAGAATCCTGGCCGAGATCTTCTCAGGTCCACAGATCTTCCTGAGCTCAACAAGAGGTGTCCTACCGATGCAGCCAAACACGTTCCCCTGCGCGGACTCTATGCGGTCCCACTGAATGTTCATCCTTCAAACCGAGAAGATGATGCTTCAGCTTGATTCATTAGTCTTCTGACCCGCGCGAAGAATACGTGAACAGCTGCATGTAACAACCTAGATGTGACCTGGGACGTTCGACTAGGACGTTTCATCTTTCTGTGGAGATCTCTAAGACACAGAGACAGAACGATGGTTCGAATCCTGATGCCCGCACCAAGAGACGTGAGGACGACGAAAATACTCCCCTCCTGTACGGGTTCAAATCTGGGTGCCCGCACTAAGAGACCCGCACACAAAATCAAACTGAGGCCAATCGATAGTTCAAATTCGGACGCGAAAGGCCAGAATCACAGACTGAAGAGGACGCTTGAAGCTAGGTTGAAAGACATGCTATCGGAGTCCTAGAGATGTTCACAACGACATCCGCAAGTCGGAATGAGAAGCGCGCCTGACGTTCTCACTCATCTCCGTTTTTGGGAAGCTCTTCTGCGTTTCCTGAATCTTTCCTCGTTCTCCTTGATACGCGCCTTGACAAGCTTCTTCACGAGCGTAGCAGGGAGCGGCTTGTCGATTGGAAAACGGATGGTTCCCTTGGAGGTGTCATAGCGCTTGAGCAAATCCTTGTGCGCTTCTATGACTGACGGACCAATGAATAAACTGCAATGGTTTTTGAAAGCGGCAAAACCCACGACCATTCCGAGATAATTGTACATGGGCATTCGGTAACTGATCTTCTCGACAGCCTTCGGTGCAGCAACCTTGATTGTCCTGCGAACCCTCTTGAGAACAGCTCGTGAATTCTCTGGGAGCATTGCCAGATAGTCATCGACATCCCTCGCCGGAGCAGTCTTCCCCGTGCTCTTCACGGTAATCTCCTTCCTTCCAGCTTCAGGAGTTACTCTGATCTTTGCCTTCGTGGTGCCCGGCGTGAAAGGCTTCTGGGCCGGGTTGTCGGCCGGGTCGGGTAGTCTTGTTGGTAGGCTTTTTGCAGGGTCTTCGTGTCGATCTTTTTCATTTGAAGCATTGCCTTCATGATCCTTTCCGATTTCTTGGGATCCTTGTCTTGCAGCATCTCGTTTAGGATGGTCGGGACGATCTGCCAAGATACGCCGTATTTGTCTTTGAGCCAGCCGCATTGTTCTGCTTTTGGATCTGCGGATAGTTTCTCCCACAGATCGTCTACTTCTTTCTGAGTCTTGCAGTTCACGACGAATGATATGGCTGGAGAGAAAGTGAAGATTGGGCCGCCGTTTAGTGCTACGAAGTCTTGTCCTTCAAGCTGGAATTCCATAGTCATTAACAGTCCCCCTTGCTCTTCCGGAGACCTCTGCGCCTGCTTCTCCATAGCGCGTGATTCTGCCAATCTTGGAATTCTTGAAAATCGACACGTAGAACTTCGCTGCCTCTTCGGCCTGGTTATCGAACCACAAGAATGGGATGATCTTCTGCTCTTCCATTTTGCTCAAAGTTCATCAAACGACAGGCACAAATGGCTCGCCACAGCAAGAGAATACCTCTTCACAAAACCACAGAAGAAGCCTCATCCATCAGGGGAAGTGGGATGCTAGGAGATGCCTCGCTTGATGTTTGATGACATCAAGAGCAGGAGGGCAGTAGTTTTGTGTGTGGGTCACTTGGTGCGCACACACAGGGCTAGTGGTGCGCCCAGCGGTCTCGTTGGCTACGGTTATGACGGAGACGTTCTCCGCGGCTTAGCATCCTTACAGAACGTTACAATTCCATAATTCATCTTTCACTATCTTTCATGAAACATAGGGGTATGAATCGGGCACAGCGTACCACAGCCCGTTCGTACACACATTTCACATTTCCCAGGCAAAAGGCGGTTCATCCTGAATGACCGCGTTTCCAAAGAGCCTCAAGTCGGTC
>Ga0209725_1001725_pt1 | contig 12156 bp, 11 predicted proteins | sample I18A1metaG_FD_184145 | JGI IMG/M metagenome (GOLD analysis project Ga0209725, IMG submission 184145) | Lake sediment bacterial and archeal communities from Gulf of Boni, Indonesia to study Microbial Dark Matter (Phase II) - ​I18A1 metaG... | ecosystem: Environmental > Aquatic > Freshwater > Lake... | reverse complement strand
GAGTGAAGAACTCGCCTCCTTTTTGTCCTTCTTTCATAGCGAATTTGCCTAGGAAGTATTCGTAGATTGTTCCGAAAGCGTCTCCCTCAATATCCATTGGAATGGATCCAAGGATCCTCATCAACTCAATAAGTGTGGCGTTATCTAAGCGCTTGTATGTCTTCGGTAGAACATCTCTGAGTTCCTCGTTCTCAGTTTCGATTGACTTCATGGCATCGTTGATGGCCTTGCCTAAGTCCTCGCCTTCCGGGGTGTTGCGGAGTCTAGAGAAGCGAGCTTCCTCCGGTAGATATAGGACGCCTTTGGCTTGATAGTCGATCTTTCCAATCCTGTGTCGGCCAATTTGTGCGGCCGAGCTCTTGGCGAATTCAGCTTCGGCCTGAGTAAACTTGTGGTCTGCATAGCGGAGAAAGATAAGACCGAGCACTGGAGTTGAATACTCAGATGGCTTCAGACTGGAGTTGGCCCAAAGCTGGTCGGCAGCAGCCCACAATCGATTCTCAATGCTGTTGCCAGCGCTCATTATTTGTGACACCTCGGAAATTCCGCTTTCTCTGCTAGCCCACGATCTTTGAGCGTAGCCGCTTTGGCAAAAGGCGCGGATGTTAGATTGCAGTTTCCCCTGTGCTCGCAGAATCTGCACTCGAAGGAGGGTTCCTGATCCGGGGGTCTAGAGTCTCTAATCGCTCTGTGCAAAGCGAAGAGTCTTTTCTGGAGCCAGTCCGTCAAGTCAACCAGTGGAACGCTAAACTGCTTGAAGCTGTTCATGTCTAAATATACGATACTCAGTTGCCGCACCGGAATGATGCTTTTGAATATGGTTCCGTAGCCCTTGACCTGCAATACATCTTTATCCCTCGGAAGGTTCTTGCGTTCTATGCCTTCGAGGCTCTTGAGCTCTGTTATCATTGCCTTCTCTGGATCATAGCTGTCCAGACGAGCTGTTAGCTTCGCATTCTCCCCATCTACCTTGAAAGATAAAGAACCGTCCAGCTCCTTCCATCGACTCCCATCTACCATGTTTCCGAATATCTTTCCCCGTTTGATCGCATATAGGCTCCTCAGGCTCAGGTGCGTTTCGACTTGACTCGCCTTCCTAGTCATGTATGCTTTACGGAGACAGCCGATAACTTCTTTCAGGTAGTATACACCTCTCTGAGGCACGTAGTCGTAGATCCTCAGACTCTTGATGATTGGTGCGGGCAAACATTGTGCGCAGGAAGCACATAATTCGAATGTCACGTGCATCTCACGCTGTTCGCAGAACACTCCCACTACCATCGTTTTTCCTCCGTCAAACGGTTTAGCTCTATGCGGAGCTGTTCCTCGCGGGCCCTCATCTTCTCAATGATGCGATTGCTTTCACGCTTTGAGTCGATGATTCTTCTGAGCTGCCCAGCAATTTCTATCTGACGCTCAATTGGCGCTAGTGGAAGCTTGATCTGACCAAGAGCAGAGCTGCTGATCGACTTGATCGGAGCGCCCGTTGTGTACATGCGTATTTCCCTCATGCCTTGCTCAGACGCTAGGAACGCGACAACGTACTCTGGCAAGACACGATCACCTTCCTGAATAGATATCTTGGCGACGTTTGAGCCAATAATGATCTGTGGCGAATCCTCACTCACTAATGCAACTCGCCCAACTGTACCCGCCCGAGTGAGCAAGATGTCTCCTGGTTTCGCCAACCACTTGCTTGCATCCATCGACACGTTCATTTTCTCGGCCTTGTCCAAATTGAGCATAAAGTCTCCTACGTTACCGGCACGCACATAGAGGAACTTGCCGTTCGAATCGCTTTTGCCGATCCTCTCCATTTGCACTCCCGTCGTAAGACTTGCTATCTCACACAACCTGACAATGGGATACTGAGGTTTGGATCTCATTTGAGCTTCAAGGAATGCCCCTTGCAGATAGCGGACGTTCATTTTTCTAGGTGAAATGAGGTTTATCACGAACATGTTGTCAGATTGAGTAAATCTTCCATCTTGAAAGGCTCTGAATGCAGAGACAACTCGTTCAGCGTTTGCGAAATTTTCCAAGATGGCGACAAATACGTCATGGGTCGCATTGTCTTTCCTCGCCGATCGTTCCAGCAGCAGCAGGCTTGCCCTTATTGAAGCCGTGGTAGAGGAGTTCTCCGGTAGACTGACTATTGCTCTAATTGACGATCCTTTCATGGCGAACTCTCTCGCATCCAGAGTTGAATCAGAACTGAGAAAAGCATCGGGGAGCATTATTATCATCTTGCCGTTTTGTTTCAGAAAACGATAGGTACGTTCTAGAAACAGAGCCTCGCTACTCTGACTCTTTCTTGCAGCTCCCAATGAGAACTCATTCAGCCTTTGATCATCTATTCTCACGCCATATGGAGGGTCAACCGCAGCGTAGTCAAAGCTACCCTCTAAGACTGGGTTAAGAAAGCCGGAATCACTTGTGTTTTGTGGGCTGAGGCTGTCGTAGGTGATTATCTGTCCTGATAGTCCTGAAATCGCTAGGTTCATTCGTGCATATTGTGCGATATTGGCGTTGATCTCGATTCCTGTTACTTTGCAGCCTCGGCGTGCGGCCTCCAATATCAGGCCGCCGACTCCACAAGCTGGATCAATGAATGTGGATCCTCTTGATGGGTTTAGCAGGTCAATCATCAATTTGATAACGTCGCGTCGGGTGGAGAACTCCAGTCCTGGATGACCGAGTAGGTCAAAGATCGGGTACTTCGACCCGATTATCCCAATTCCCGAATCGCGTAGAGAGTATTTCTGCAGGATACTCACGCATCTTGAGAGAAGTTCATCGCCAAGATTTGGTGGCTCCGCCAGTATTGACGGATACTTTTCTCGCGCTTTCATGGCAAGGGCCTTGATCCTCGATGTCACATTCTCCGGGGGCTCATTATAGTGCGCCCTGAACAATCCGTCGCTTAGTGTCTCATCGTAGACTTTCAAAAGTAATAGCTTCGCAAGTTGTTTGGTCGTTTCGTCCCTCGAAAGGCCCTGTCTTAGGTAGATCCCGTCTCTAATATGGAGGATGACTTCTTGGAATTGAAGGGGACTCATCCTGACAAGATCTGCGTTCTTATGATATCCGAGATCTCCGAGATTCTTATTGTATTGTGGAATATCAGGTATAGACTCTAGTAGGCCCTCAGGTGAGATATGTGAGACCTTGTAACAGCGATCTATGAAACCATTCGTTGCAACTGCAAATTCTGCATTTGTCGCGCGAAGGTATCCTTGTAGCTGGTCAATAACTTCGGGAGGGTTTGTTTTTGCGCTCGTCTCGATGACTATGTAGGGCTTACCGTCCTTCAAGACAACAATGTCAATTCTGTATCTGGCCTTGCCAAACGCATATGGCACTCGTTCTTGGATGCAATCCCTCGGGTAATGATACTCATTCATTAGACGGTTGCTGTATACTCCAACAAGGTCATTTGGTTCCATCTGTTCTGTCACGTCTTGGGAATACGCGTTGTAAGAGAACGCGCGTTCCCCAAACTACCACATTTCACGACCGCTATATATAAGCTTTTCGACTGGACCATCACTCCAGCTCATCTTTTCACGAGTTGACAAAACGTTCTTTACGACCATCTCTTAAGAGCTCCACTTACGAATCTGGCACTCTCTTTCGGTAGAGCGTATATCGATTTGGCTCTCCCAAGGATTGCAGGTGCTGCGCCCTTGAGGCGTTCCTTGAAAAAACTGCGCCAAGGCATGACCTCGTCCCGCAGGTTCCTTAGCAGTGTTTCCGCGCTGGGTCTCCAAGGATTAAACCGCACATCATGATAGTCCACCAAGAAGTTCATTGTGATCTCAGCAGCCTCCCGATTCAAACCAACCACATTGAGGAGCCATTCTTTCCAGACTTCGAGCCCTTTGACTGTTCCTCCCTCGAAAGCTGCTTCTTTTGCGTGCAGTAGAAGCTTCGATCCGTAATTTACTTGATAGTGAAGGTCCAGATCGTAATGGTTGTCCAGTAATCCTTCGGAGAAGATAAGGGGCAGAGGACGTAAGGGTTCAGCGTTCCCCTCGCGGAGAATGATTTTGGAACGTCTGTGGACACATTGATTTCCGCAATCTGTCTCGGGCGACATCTTTCTGAATCCAAGTTGCTTCGCGAGAGCGACTTGCTTTATTAGGCTAATATCAGGATTTAGTTTGTCCTTCACAATTACACTCCTACCCAATCTAGGATACAACAAGACAGTTTCTGCATCACCTTGAATTACACGAGGAGACAGTGTTGGAGCATCTTCCTCCACCCTCTCCTCGACAAGGTAGATTCCAAATGAGCTTGCAATCCCGTTGGAGAACTTGGCTTGAAACTCGTCAGTGTCTTTCTTCGTAAGCGAGTTCCTCATGTCGATTAGAATAGGTTCCTCGCGGCTCGACGTGAACGCAATGTAATGTGGACGTCTTGTGCATGCTAGGTCGGGGTGATGCCCTTCAGCCCTTCCGATGATCTTTATTTCGCCATATTCTTCTTTCAGTGCCTCGCGAATTTTCTCCACTCCTCTAAGTGACTCAGACACAGCTTGCTTCAGGTAATCGTTTAAGTTGATCTCTGGCAATGCTTCTGCAATTTGCGTCATGGCTGAGGTTTTCGAGACTCCACTAAATCCTGATTCTATCGCTTCTTCGGGTATGCGGTAGGATGTGTGAGGTCTTGTCGGCATCGCATTTAGTGCTTTGTAAGCGTTGATCGCCACAATCTTGGGGCACCGGAAATAGTCATAGAGATCTTTCCAAGACACGCTGTACAGGTTCGTCAATCTATTCAACCAACTTTTTCAAATGATCAACGAGAGACTCTACACGATTGAGTTTGAATATTCATGCGAGTGCAAAATCACCGGGTTGATTAGCCATCGGTGGGGTATAACAAATCTACAATTTGTTATGCCCTGCCTCTCATACACGTGCAATGCTTTCATCCCAAATCGAAGGTCTAGACTTGTTGAAAATCCAGATTCATGAACTTTGATAGTCGTCTAATCTCTTCGAAGTCTTGCGTGGTGACCTTTGACCGTCTGCAATAGAGCGCATGAGCCTGGACAAGCGATCGCAACTGCTTGTGGAGTCTGAACCCCGTGCTGAAGGGTGTCCTCGCTATGGCAAGGTCTTGCACCCTCTCCGCTATCTTGGATGGAATCTCCACCCTCATTTGTCTACCAATGATGATTTCAATCATCTTGGACGGGAAGCCGTTTCTGATATGTTCATGGATCTTCAGTCTGGTTGATTCTGAATAGGAGAAGGAAACCGGGATGCACCTGCCAACGAAGCCAATGCTCTTCCAATGCTTTTCTCTAGCGAGGTATCCGCCCTTCGTTATGGCTGCTATGACACCGCATCTAACAGGTTGAGGGAACTCCTTTCGAGTGCCATAGAACATCACATTCTTCAAGCCTTCTTCCATTATAGAGTTCAGCATAGTCATGGTGTTCCTGGCAACTAACTTCTGATGAGCCAAGACTTTTAGCAGATCAGGTATTAGGACGTGTGTTTTCCCTTGTTGAACTTGTGGAGCAACTTCGTCGACTATCACGTGAGCTGAAAGATCATTAGCCCAGATGACAGGCCTTAGATTCATGAAGACTTCGAGAATCTGTGTCTTGCCAGTTTCCGTGTCTGCCATTAGCAACATCGATACTGGTCTAGCATTTTTCACTCTTCCAGTTAGAAGCGCAAGGTTCACCAGTTTGACGAGATCGTCCACTTCAATTAGCCGTGTTTGGATTCTCAGATATTATCACCACGGAGTGACTCGAACAGACCTACTCCGCCTACCTGGCAGTTGATAGAGTGTTGTCAGCCTGCTGCTGGGCTGTTCGAAGAGCTTGTTCCATCCGGTCAGGTGAGATCGTATCCTTGCTCGATTGAAGTCGACTCGACGAGCATCATCACCTAGCAAGAATTGAAGGCGATTCGCGAATTCCGGTTCGATTTGTGGTGTTATATGAATGTAGAAGTGAAGCCATTTGTGTTGGCTTTGGCACATTTTGATTGAGACAACTGTGATTCCATATCGCTCGCAGACGGCGATGGCTAGACATATGAAGTCTTTTATCCAATCCGCATCGACATGGATGTCCCTATCGATTTTTAGGACGCCTTCGGAATCCACGCTTGGAACGCCTCTTCTTCGAATAACTCAGCTCCCTTTGAGCAAGGGGAAATGCTGCCCATTGTTTGCCGCGATACAGCATGCTTCGACCTTCAATGCGAATTTTAGTCTCGCTTTTGGATGCAGCTTCTTCACGTTCAAACGCAACTCTAATCCTCTGTTTTGGAATCCAATGTTTGTAGTGGCGGTAGATCGCCTGCTGGAAATATGGTACGGCTCTTCTCGCCAAGTATCGGCGGACGTTCCTGATCTTGCCTGGTCGGGCAACGGTAAAATGCAATTCATGTTCTTTGGCACGTCGTGACGCCTTGTCGTACCACGCAGTGGCGACGGTCATACGGTAGGTTCGAAGATTCATATGTTACGCCAAGTTCAAAAATTGTTGAGAGAATGATGTATGGATGTTATTTCTCACGTTGACTCATTTGATCACGGGTTTAATGGTTCGTCTGCCGTCAGGTCCAATTGTTATGTCGACCTTTCGTTTTATCCACAGGTTTGTCTCTTTGCCGAAAGCCTGCATTAGTCGAGCGAGGTTGGATTGGTCGCTGACCTCAGTTGAATAGGGTAGAAAGAGAGTCTTCTCCTGGTCGGCGTCATCGTTGACTGTCAATACGAGCGCTGCGCCATACCGCGTCGTCTGCGGACCTGTGACCGACTTGATAGTATATTGACCGTCTTCTTTCACTTGTTGAGCAGAACGTCGGATCTTGGTTTCAAGTTTCAATAGTTTTCACCTCCGTTTGCTTTAACTTAGACCAGAAGATCCAGCTTTTCGAGGTCTTTGTGCCTCGGATCTTACCATCGATTCGGAGCTCCAAACAATGCTTCAGCGCCGTCTGCCAGTTGCCGATGCGGCAAGCTCCGCGTATTTTTTCGACATCCATAGGTTGCGTTGACTTCTCAAGGACTTGCATAATGGCCTGTTTATACTCAAGGGTTCGCAATGACATCACGGAGGACTGAAAGGGAATCTTTAATATATAAGTAAGTTAGGAAAACTTACCTAGGTAAGGAAGGTGCGCTCGCCATCTTGGCGCCAAAAGGTTTGGCGTCTACGTTACCGTCGAAATATCCTGTTAAGAATCCTTGAGACAGGGGGTTCAACCTTCACTGACTTGCTAGGGCATATTGCCTGTTCGAAGCCTGTCATGAGTAGCTATCTCAAACAATTGAAGAAAGAGGGGCTGATAACTCGAAGGGAAGGAAAAAGTGGACGGATAGAGTATCAACTCACTGAGCAAGGGCACAGCGCAGAGGCAGTGCGAAATCGGTCCATCTCAGCTATGTACGATGCTTTCAGACGTGTCATAGGGAACTATCCGCTGGCCAAAGGTATACTCGAGACAGCAGAATTAGCGCGAAAAGACCCACTACTGGTTGAGGCTTTGCTCCAATTCGATCAACAACTCATGTTTCTATTTGACAGCGACTATTGGTCTCGTTGGTCTGCAAGGCATCCTGATAAGGATGAAGAGTCGCGAGTCTTGAAACAAGAACTCAACAAAAGACTTCCATCTGGTCTCGCTCCCACAGAGACGCGAGCATTCATCAAATGGCTTCAGCTGTTTCTGGATGCCTTGTACGATATCGTTACAACTGAAACTCAGGGAGTCAGATGAACGATGAATCCTCTTCATATTTCCGGCTATGGTGTAAGTTTAGAAATCTTGAATTGCGGTCTGAGCGAGAGTTAGCCACGGCCGAGATGAGAACAAGACTGCGTCACCTTTAAGGTTAAGATCTCGAAGGTTTCAGCCTTTTTCATGTTCTCCAGCGTCATTTTCGGCATGACGCTGTTTCAGATTCGGGTAAGCGTTGGATTAGTTTCACAGTATATAGATTAGTTTCGACAACCTCTGAACTCCACGTCTCTGAAAACCAAGGTATATTGTCAGCCGTGTCTGTGAAAATGGACGATGAGATCAGAGTCCGTAAGGCGAGGGAGAGGTAGAATTGAATCTGTTGCACCTGTCGGGGTATGGAGTGAAGCTAAGGGTCCGAAATCTAAGGTCCCGCTCAGATCTTGATGTCACCGATGGTCGTGGCGATTACGGAGAAGTACCTTCTCATTATACATTTCGACCTAGGAGAATACCGTATGATTCAATCATCATTGATGGTCATAGCGGCTATGTGTCGTTACAGGCGTTTCATTGGCTTTCACGAAACAAGGTTCCAGTCTTCATACTGAACTTTGATGGAAGCCTCATATCGTCTATTCTTCCACCTATGCCGGTTAAAGCAGATCTGAGATCTGCACAACTGGAAGCCTATAAAGATCCGCAAAAGAAGGATAGGATCGCCTATGAATTGGTGAAGGCGAAGATCCAACGGACCAACGATGTGTTGAGATGGCTTGGGGAAAGATACGACATAGAAAGACAATCTAGAAGAGCAAACGTTGAATCCCTAGCCTTGTCGAAAGCAAAGAACGTTGACGATATTAGAACGGTTGAGGGCAGAGTAGCGCAACAGTATTGGAAAGCAATTCAATCAATCATTCCAGAAACATTTGATTTTCAAAGTAGGATCATTAGAAGCCATCAGTACAATGCTTCTGATCCGGTTAACCTTTGTCTCAACTATGCCTACGGAGTTTTGGAAGGAGAGTGCCGGAAGGCAATTAATACCGTTGGGTTGGAACCATCGGTCGGTTTCCTGCATGAGTTCAGCGATTACCAGAGTAAGCAGTCTTTGGTGTATGATTTGCAGGAGCCTTACAGGTGGATTGGCGACCTAACTACTATAGAGGCGTTCGAATCCGGTTCCTTGGATATGAAGGACTTCTATTTTATGGGTGACGACTACCGCTACCGCATCGAGGTTGAAGCCAAGAAAAGGTTCCTAGGACTTCTCAGGGACCGCTTTAATTCTGGTGTCAAGTACAAGGGTAAGACTTGGAAGTGGGACACCGTTATCTTGAATAAGACGCAGGAGCTAGCCCGTTTTCTCGTAGGCAAATCTAGTTCTATCGATTTTATGGAGCCCACTCCAAGTTTAGTGAGACACGACGCCCAAGCGATACGCAAAAGGATTCTGGAGTTGTCGATGAAGGAAGCAAGAGAACTGGGCATTAGTAAAAGTACACTTCATGGCTTGCGTAAGCACGGACGAAGCGACAGGTCCTTCAAAGTCTATCAGAAGGTTGTTGACAGGCTGGGCACAAGATATCAGAAGACCTTGTTTCAGAAAACGATCTCAGCGGCTCTTGCAACCGTCCCAAGTCTCTAGGCCCGTTTCTAGTCTCTTTGTCTCTTTCGGCTGAGTAGCCATTTGTGAACAGACCGCAAAACAAAGAGGGGTCTTAGAGGATTCCTTCTCTAGCAACTTCTCTTACTTATTTGAGAATCTGGGTTGTTAGTTGCCTCGAATGTTCTTGGCCCATGGAACCAGAATATCCTCAACTATTTTCCTTATCTCGGGATTGAGATTCGATTTCGTTAGATGACGCCTCAAGAGTGAGCGTAGCACGGAGCCTCGGGGAATATTACATCCAGATTGTCCTAAGGCATTGCGAAGTTTCTGAGACTGATCACGGTATAAATCACGTGCGGTTGTCTCCTTGACGGGATCTTCGCTTTGCGCCTCCACGTAGACCTCTTCGGGAACGTAAAATTCGATCTCGCGCTTGGCCAACAAGCTCGCTGATTGGTCAGCTGTGACAAGAGCCTTGACGAAAGATTCAGCTTCTGGATCAGGGGGATCATTCGGTCCTGCATCCCTATCTCGGATCCAGTGGACGAAAGGTTGTGCACCAGCAACATTTGCGGTAGACAGGTCGCCTGTCGTGATGCCTGCGGCTGCCTTACCAGCGTATTGTACGACCCCAACGGCTAGACCAGCGAACTCCTGAGCGTAGAGTTCGTGTAGCACGTACTCGAAAAAGACAACATCATCTTGCCCTTCTACCATGAGACAAATATCATTTTGATAGAGATCACTTGGGCGTACTCCTAGGTCGCCAAAGATCGTATGTCGTAGTTTCGATGGTACCTGCACGATTGTACGACAGCCAGCTTCATTGCGTACCCGAAAGACCTCTATGTCAGCTGACGTGTTGAGAAAGACCGGAGAATGAGTTGCCATGAAGAATTGAAGATCCTGTTTCGTCGCTAGGTCGTTCAGGAAAGTTAAGAACCGACGCTGTAGCTCTGGATGCATTCCGTACTCAGGTTCGTCGATAAGAACGATGGAGGCTTTGGAGAGGGTGACTTTGATGAGGATATCCAAGAACCTCTTTAAGCCCATCCCACAGTAAAGAATGTCAAGTACCCGGCCACTTTCCCTGTAATTGAGAGTTGCTAGGAGGTCTTCTGTGCGGTCGCTTGCGATTTCTTCTAATTCTGGGAAAAATCTGCGCACCTGCTCTATTAGATTGTCAAAGTCTCTCTGAGTGAAACCGCGTTCGCCCTTCCTTGCATAGAACTGAACCGCTTGTAGGATGTCAAGAGCGTTGATGTTCGTATAGTTTCTGTTTTGGACAGAATCGATTACAATCTTGGGACTCACTGGCTGTCTATTCAGCAAGCCATACTCTGGATCTGGCACGATGAGTAGGGAATTGAATTCCTCTTTGGTAGCTCCACCTAAGTTCACAATCGGTTGACGACGGTTTTGGGCAGATATCTTGACTGTTTGACCCGCGGCAGTAGTGAAGGAAAGAGCGAAATCTCCGCGATCCCATGGGAACAGGTCTTCAATCTTGAGCTTAAGTTGAAAACGGCTCCAGTCATTCCAACGAAGGGCGAGCCCAGCCAAGTCTAGGGCGTGCAGCACAGTGCTCTTACCAGCGTTATTACGCCCCACGAATGCATTCAGTCGTCCCAAACCTTTCGCAGTGACATTCTCAAAGGCCTTGAAATACTGTATGGTAAATTCTTTAATCATATAAATGACCGCCCTGATGTTTGGCTTTATTGATTTTTCCAAGAAGATTAGCGTGTAATATAGCTTCAGCTTTTCTGGAGCGCCTTGTAATACAACATTTCAAAGCATTAGCCTTATCTAACGAAACTTCCCCCTGCAATGAAAGATTGTCATGGTAGACTGTAAACTTTCCTGACCCGAGTGCAGAATTCTCATAGCAGCGCAACGGGAGAGAAGGGAGCAATGTACGCTCACGGAGAGACTGCTTTAATTTCGATTTTGCGAGTGATAGCAAACATACTCGGAAGAGGAAAAGAGGGGTTGTTAGGGGATTCTTCCCCTAACAGTGGGCCAGGGGAGAAAGTGTGTGTGTCCCTTGGTGCGAGCATCGCAATTTGAACCTTAGGATCTTGGTTATTGTGTGTGTGCTCACTATCTCTTGGTGCGACCGTCGTAATTTGAACTATTGATTCTTCTATTTTTTACCCGCTACCTAACCCGCACAAAGCATTGTTTGACAAGATTTAGTCTCTTTATCGCCGGAAAGTCATCAAGCAAGCTCAGGAGCCTGTTTCGCCCTGAAATTATCAGAGCCTGTTTTGCAAACGATTAAATAGCCAGAAACAGAAGTTATGTGAAATGTGAGTCTTTATGAGAAGGCTTTTCACGGCTTTGCTTGGAATTCTTTTTCTCTCTCTGCTGGTTTCGACCGTATCTGCCGGTTTTATTGTCTGGCCAAACTGGGATGAAGCTGCCAAGTATCCAGATCCGACAGGTGATGCAACCGAACCTGACCCAGGATTACGACCGCTAGAGGATATGACCATCTGTTATGTAACGTATGACAGCGAATACATTTACTTCAGAGCGGAGTTTGCAGGCGGCCATATGGGAGATAGAGTTCTCCTGATCTACCTAGACGTCGATCAAAACCAAGCCACAGGTGATAGCGGCACAGACGAAGATTTTCCGGGCTATAATCTACATGACTTGGGAGCCGAATGGAGAATTGTCGTTAACTCACTAGCTGAAGGTCTATGGAAATGGGACCCAGGGTTCAATGACTGGTTCCCCGCACTATCCCAAAATGCTTGGGACCAAGGCGATACCTACATAATGCTCAGGGCGAGGCTCTCAGACCTTGAGAACCCTAAA
>Ga0209725_1001724_pt1 | contig 12157 bp, 14 predicted proteins | sample I18A1metaG_FD_184145 | JGI IMG/M metagenome (GOLD analysis project Ga0209725, IMG submission 184145) | Lake sediment bacterial and archeal communities from Gulf of Boni, Indonesia to study Microbial Dark Matter (Phase II) - ​I18A1 metaG... | ecosystem: Environmental > Aquatic > Freshwater > Lake... | reverse complement strand
CTCTTCGCCTTCAGCCTACGCATAGTCCGAGGATGAAACTCATCCTTAGTCAAAAGATCAAGAATATACTCGCTTCTCCGATAATTGTCATCCATTTCAAGCACGATGTCTTTCACATCGAGGTTTGCGAGAAGCTTCAGGAAAAGCTGCTTAGCGTGAGGAATCGCGTCATCGTCGCCTCGGAAGCACTTCAACAGCACGAACGCAGCAGAGTCGTCTATCTCTCTAACAAGCTGATGGCTCAAGGCGATCACTTATCTCCGATGTCTGCTTTGTTTGCCCTAACTTTCGTTTATCCTTACTCGATGGTTCTGGACAGTTCTTATTCGGACAGAAAAAGACCCTAGTCAATCCAGTGGGTTTCCCATCTTCTGTTGTAGTAAATCGCACATCTTGAACCAACGGCTTGACCCAGCTCTTGGTCCGTGGGTCTTGCATGGGGATCGTACGACATGGCCTTGCCATGTGTTGTTCTAGGAAGTCTGGCACCCAGTAGTTACTTACTACAAGAGTTGTTCCGCAGTCTGGGCATTTTATGATGAGGGGCTCATGTTCAGGTGATGTTTCAAACTGTCTCGGACTCAAGGCAATCACATCTCCTTGAAGACTCCGGCGCTGATTCGGTCAACTTCAAGCACGTACTCCGCTGCCTTCCGGAAAGTGTCGCTGTGAATCCACCCGATCAACTGCCCAACCTTCTCCGCCAACTCCTCACGGCATTTCTTCGGAGACAAAAAGCCTTCATCAGCCATCGCTTGGTAGCGAGTGAACTCCGCGTGGAGACTGTTCACGCCGAACGTAATCTCGCTTGGAGTAAGCTCTTCAAGCAGAGGCGGAGCAAGAAACCGAGCTGTCACAGAAGCCATCCGCCTCGGAGCAGACACCAGCCTCGCCAAGAAGCCCCTCTTTTCTTCTTGAAGCCCTTCGCCGTCATGCTCCTTACCCACTTCCGAAGCCTCAACGACAGGCGGCTGCCAGTGAAGCATCTCAGGGAGACTCTGCGATTCCGCGGCGAGCATCGTGACGAAGTGGCGGAAAGGCGATGCGGCTTCCTCGAAGAACGAGTCCTCTGAAAGCTCTTTCCATTCCTCACCGTTCTTGACTCGACGGTTGTTGACAAGTTCCGAAAGCGCCTCAACAGTTTTCATAAGTCTCTCAGCCTTGTCTCTCACCAATTTCTTGTCGTCAGCGAAGAACTGCACAAGGTCCCGGGCTTGCTGAGACACGACCGCTTACCTTGCCATTCTCAGGTAGTTCGCCATGAGGCCCCCTGCCATCCCGACCAGCACACCGACCACAAGCATGAAGCCGAACGCCAAAGCATTATTCGCCACATTCAGCAGAAACGCCAAGATGCCCCCGAAAGCTAAGCCTCCGAAAACCCAGAGAAACTGCGTTAGAGCCATTGAGAGCAGATAGGTCGCGGGATCCGTGGGCCTCGCCCCGCCCGCCAAAGTGCGCATAGTGCGAAGCTCAGTGCTCAACTTCTTGATCGTTTCTTTATCTCCTTTCGCGCGCTTCGTCCAACCTCGAATCTCATCCTTCAGCTCTTGAATCTCGTGAAGCAATGTGGGAACATTCACGAAGTTCCCCACATACTCAACCAGCAGCGCAAGCATAGATTTCTCCTGTTCACCTAGACTCGTCATCTGAATCGGAGAAGAAGAGAGAAGATCGGTCGGGTCGAAGAAGAACAACTCCACATCTTCAGGCATCTTCGAGCGGCGGGAGAGAAGCGGAATCCTGCCGACAACAGCTTCACGCAAGCCGCCTGGAAGAGCGATCTTCTGAGCGCACGGGTAAAGCGCCCCATTCACAATGAGCTGCGGCATCGAGCCGCCCTGCCCCAGAGACCTGTACGGGTCGATGGCTGTTCCGAAACTGTACTGGTCCAAAGTGCCCTCCACATGCCCAAACTGAACGATCAACTTATCCTGAATCGAGTACGCGATAAGCTTCACCACATTGCTCGTGAAGATTGGAAGAATCTTCTTGCCGAAATCCTTCTTCCGGCTCTTCTCGCTGTTAGGCGTCTCCATGAAGCTACTCATCAAAGTCTTCTTCAAATGCTCGAACACTTCCCTGAACGGCAGGTTAACCAAGATCGGAACGCCTTTGATCGAGTCCTCTACGCGCCCGTCAGGAAGCCTCCCGATAAGCTGCACGGCGTAAGGCATCGGAGAGCCAACCCACCGCGACCGAGCCTGAAGAACCCGATGCAGACGAAGAAGCACAATGCCGGTCACAATTCCGATGATCACTACGAGAATAGGCGCCCAGACAGGATTCTCCCAAGGATTCAAGGCTGAGCCCTCCTTGTTGCGAACACTATCAGCGCTATCGTCAAAGCGGCGGCGACGATCACCCAGAGCACATTGCCGAAAATGATTGAGTTATCTATCCCGTTGAGTCGCGAGTCAATCTTGGCTTCAAAGTCTTTCCGTTCTTGGCTTTGGCGAAGATTCAGTAGGCGAACAATCTCGTTCGGGTCAGTTGGCTCGGGGACGGTTCTGATCGCGTAGCGGCGGCAGATGTAGGCAGTTGGAGGCTCACGGCTCGTAGCCTGCGCATCCATAGCGGAGTTCGTGTAGTGAACATATTCGACGATCGACGGGCGAGTGCCTTCGCTGAACTTCACAGTCACAATCTGCTCGACAGGCTGCGGATAGCGAACCTCGAAGATTATGAGGAAGTTGCTTCGGCTGTCCTTGCACTCAAACGACATGTAACGGTTGTTCTTCGTCTCAGTCCAAACAGCACCCGCCAACCCCACCTTAGGCACCGTCAAAGAGAAGTTCAATGTGTAAGCGAAGAACAACTCAATCTTCACAGGCAGATAGGCGTCTCTGAACTGTTCTTCAGCCCCGCAGGGAACCAAACAGACAGCGCATAGCAACAGTGCTAGGCTAATCAGAACTAGAAGTCTCATCTCGACCTTCCCTTTCAAGCCGCTCAAGCTCCTGCTGAATCTTTTTCGCATCGTCCTCAGGCGTGACAGAAGGAGCCTCTTCCGCTTTCGGCTTCACAGGGCGGGCACGCTCAACAGGCGTCTCCTCGATCAGCCTCTCCTTCTCCTTCACGGCAAGCCTCCTGACGCCAAAGCTGACAGCGCCCACCAGCAACCCAGCAATGATGAGGATCGCAACCGCAGTCAACGCCAGCGGAGGCTGAGCATTCTCCGGAGCGAAACTCACCGTAACCGTTCGACTCGTCAAGTAGGTCGGGATCGTCGTCTTATCGACGATCGTGGTCAGAAAGATCTGGCTCGTAGTCGCAAGCGTCAAGACAACTGATGTCGATGTGGTTGTAGTTGTCTGAGTCTGAGTGAAAAGAAGAGTCACCCAACTCGACACTGTACCAGAAACAGTTGTTGCTGCGCTAGTGAAAGTCCAAGCGTAGTCAATGGATGTTGTGGTCGTTGTGACTGTTGCTGTCAGTGTTCCAAGGGTCAGTGTGTTCAAGTAACTTAGGCTTGTCAAGGAAAGGGTCGTGACGAAAGTGGGAACAGTGATCGTTGTCATAGCGGATGTGGAAGTATAGCTTGTCAAAGTCATCGTCGCGGTGACTGGAAAAGTTGTAGTCGTGACAGTAGAGGTATCTGTCACCGATGTTCTAACATAGTCCGTGAAAGTAGTAGGGCCAGTATAGAAAGTTGTCCGGCATGTCACCGTTGTCACTGAGAATATGCTGTGAGTTGTTGTGTATGATGTTGAAGCTGCAAGGGTCAATGTCACATTCGTTGTGAAGAGCCTAGTTGAAGTAGAGTTCAACCACTTCGTAGATGTCGCAGTCGCAGTCATGTTCCAGAGCCTAGTCGAAGTCGTGTCGAACATCCTAGTCGAAGTGGACTCTATGATGCTAGTTGAAGTCGAACTTGATGTCTGAACTAGGGTCGTCGTCACTGTCCTCGGTACGACGGTCGTCGTGTTAGATGTGATTGTGGGCGAATAGACTGTAGTAGGTTTCGTGAAAGTTGTTGTCAATGTCATCGTGATGTTGGATGTGAGTGTGGGCGAGTAAAGCGTCGTGGGCGAAGTCACTGTCGTCGTTGAGGTCACCGTTCTCGGACTTGTCACTGTCAAGGTAGTTATGGAAGCTGTCCAAGGAATAGTCACAGTTGTGTTCGCCACAGTCGTAGTCACATTGGTTGTGACAGTGGATGTAGGCCTCACTGTCGTAGTGTTTGTTTTGGTGAGAACAGTCCAGGTTGGAATAGTCGTGAGGTAGGAAGTCAATGTCGCTGAGGTTGTTGTCGTGTTTGTCACCGTGTTCGTCAATGTGATCGAAGTTGTCGTCTTGTTCGTCACAGTCAGCGTCGTTGTAATTGTGGTCGTCGCTGTCGCAGTCTCTGCTGTCAGAGGTCGTGCCTGTTGGATGACTCCGAAGGGAAGCACCGTCACCCAGAGAAAGAGGAAAATCAGCCATTTCCCATGCATTGCATCGCTACTCTCGCAACCTACGATCTAAGGAATGGATTAGTTCGACTGCCTCACGGTTCTTCTTCAACTCGCGGAGAAACGAAGCCTCATTCGAATATAGTTCAAGCAGATCCCTGAACCAGTCACTAGGGTTGAAGAGACTCTCGATCGCAGCGACAAGTTCCTGATCCGCCTTTCCAAGATCACTTCGAACCTCATGAACCGCCCTCCAAAAGTCAATGTTTCCCTTGTCAGTCCAACGACCAACCGCCGCCTTGAACAGCGTCCAACTGATGCCCTGCGCCAGAAGCGTACTCTGACCCTTCGGATCTCTTCCGAACAGTTCACCCAGCCTGTCCTTCGCATGCTTATCCGTGAAGCCCTGAATATGCAGAAGCTCAATTAGCTTCATCATGGTGTCAAGTATGCGGATACGCGCTCTGCTAGGCAGTCTCTGCGTCGCCTCAGCGGCCTTCTGGGCCAATGTGCTTCCCAATAGAAAAATGGGTCAAGTGGACCAGTAGCCCAGTGGACCATCTCTACGGTTCTGATTAGTTGTAGGGGTTTCCCCTGCTTCTAACCCTACCAGACAATCGCTACCTCAGTCACTCTGACATCAGGCAACCGGAGAAAAAGGCGCAGATGATCCTCAAGGGACAAGGCGACGCGGTCGTTTTGAGGTTCGATCCAAACCCACCGCCCATCCGCTAGGAAAGCGCCGTTCAGAACATGCCCGCCCCCCCCGGATTTCTCGCTAACATAGTTAATGATGATGACGCTCAAGTTGAATCCTGCCCTAGCGGCGTTCACCTTCAGGTCTGCCGCATAGTTCATGCAGACATAGCCAACTTGGTAAGTCTGATTGCTCGTCCGGTCAGAGGCTAGAAAAGCCTTCAACTCATCCATCGTAGGCCTTCTGAGAAGCGGCGCAGAACTCAGCTGACGCTGCTGCTCAAGGCGAAGACGAACCTGAATCTCCGACAACGAGCGTTGAAGCTCCTGAACTTGATCGTCTCGGAGCGAAGCCTCCTCGCGGTAGCGAGCTAACTCCTGCCGCAGCCAACCGTTCTCCCTGAGGCAACCTTGATACTCGTAGAACAAGAAACTGAAAGACAAGGCGACCAGTAAGAAGACAAGAGGCAGGAAGAGCCGCCGGTCAAAGCGATTGGTCTCCGAATACATCTACGATCTGGAAGAAAAATCAGAAGCCTTGCGAGTAGAGCGTTAGAAAGTACATTCCCTGCTCAACAGTGAAGTCACGCGTGTACGTTGCAGTTCCCTGAATCACCCAGTTCACATAGTAGGTGACAGATGCCTCCAAGTGGAGAACTTCGCTTCTCGGATACCGCTGAGTCAACTGTTGAAGCGGCTCGGAAAGAGAGACCTGTACCCGCAGCACGGCTGACGAGTACGCTGGAATGTTGATGGGCGTATCAAGCAGAACTCCTCTAGCGATCACCTGCCCATGTGAGTCTCTCAATGTGGCTTCACCGCTTTGCAAGCTAATGCCCATCCAGCCCGTAGTCATAGTTACAGCGACCAGATGGCTACTGGGACCAGTCGAGGAAACGCCTGAAAAAGCAAAGTTCAACCCCAACAGCCAGATCAGAAGAATCGGAGACAGACAGCTCACCAACAGAAAAATGGCGTCTCCGCTAGGACACCCCCACCTCCTTCCCATAGACTACTTGAAGAATCGTGCCATCGGCTTTCGGTTACTGGGTGCTGGCGCCATGTCGCCATTGCTCAAGTTGGGTTGTATTTCAGACAGATGGAGAGCCGACATGTAAAGAATGGGCAGTGGGGATTGGATTCGGAGCAGACTAAGGGGTGCTGCCGAAGAGGAATGGTGCAGCCAGCGCAATGTCGAAAGGCGCTTCTGGTTTCTGGGGCAGACAGCACATAGAGCAGAGAAACAAATAGGACAGAGGCAAAGAACACAAAGGCAGTAAACAGCTTTCGTATCAAACTGAGCAATTCTTCTCTGCGGGTTGAATGTGAGGTCTCAGTTGGGGACCATACACGATGCGCCCAATCAGATGCCTGATCGCCTTTGGAACATGTTTTCTCGCAAATGGAAGAAGCCTCATACGCCAATATCCATACTCCATTGTTAGTCTAGCAAACTTCCGCAATTCCTCTAATCTGTTGCAGTCAACATGTAGTGTTCTACAGACCTGACCTAGCATAGCGTATTTCCTCCAATCCCTCGAGACTATCAACCCATACTGGTCAGCTTCTTCTTCCAGAATCGTGCCGGGAAGCGGAGTGGAAAGAAAGAAGTCGTAGGCATCTACGTCGAGTTCGTTTGCAAACCGGATAGTGTCGTCTATGGTTTCCTCCGTGTCATGGATGTGCCCAATCATGAAGGACGCAATTCTCACAATTTCGAGTTTCTTCAAAAGGAGATTCAGCGACTTAACTTCTTCCAATGTGAAATCTTTGCTTATTGAATCCAGAATTGTTTGATTTCCGCTTTCCACTCCGAATGCTAGAGCCCAAAATCCCGCCTCCTTGGCAAGACGAAAGAGATCTTCTGATACGAGGTTTCTGTTCGCTCTTACCGATCCTTTGAACCATAGGGTCTTGTTCAATCCTCGGCGGATGTGTTCTCTGCATAATTCAGCGAACCAAGTCAGATTTACGTTCAGTTCGTCATCCCAGTACATGATCTCGTCTACACCGTACTGATCCCGCAGCCACTCAATTTCATCACAGATGTTTTGGGGCGTACGGTACTTCACAGTCCACTGCCACACCATGTTGCTTCCGCAGAACTTGCATCTGAAAGGGCATCCTCTCGACCCAATCACAGGAAAACACAGTTGCCCCTTATTCGGCGGAAAGACGTGTTTGTTTCGGACAATCGCGGCATATTTCTCTATCGGCTCTACAAGCTCAAACGCTGGGAAAGGCAATGTATTCGGGTCAAGCCTCTCTCGGGTTCCTGTGAAAACCGTACCCTGAGGGTTGTTGATGTACAGTCCCTTAATAGCTGATGCAGGCTTTCCCTCCAGAACAGCGTGGCATAATTCTGAGAAAGTGTGTTCTCCCTCTCCTATAACGCTGTAGTCAATATTTTGGCAATCATTGAAAATTCTTTCCCTCATGCCACTAGGATGCGCCCCACCGACTGTCTGAATTAGATCTCTGTCACGTTCTTTCATAAAGTTGATGTGGCCGTATCCAAACGCGGCTTGAACGGTCGTCATAGTTGTTCCAACGACATCACACTCGGAAGCTTCCTTGTAGATTTGCTCAACTGAAAGGTCGTCTATGTCAGCATCAACTACCTTTGCCTCTATCCCTTGTTCCCTCAGAAAAGACGCTATGTAAAGTATCCCCAACGGAGGATTCACCGTCGCAACTCGCCCTATCGCTCTACTGTTCGGATTTACTAGCGCGACCTTCACAGGAATCTACTCGCACAAGAAGCCCAGAACATCGGCACATCTTGCCTGTATCCTTAGCCAAACGGCTTCTGGAAGCCATCGCTTCAATCTCCTGTATCTTGCCTGAAAGCCCCATCCATATCTGCGTTTGACCGACAACTTCGCCGCTTCTATTGCTCTAGTCCAACCATTCAACGAACGGAAATGCTCATCGCCAAATGTTTCTGTCGATGTGGGGGCCCTGACCCATTTTTCAGACGGAACCTCAAAGCAAACATGGTTCGCAACTCGCCTTTGCTCCGTTAAGCCAAGAATCAGATTACACGTATCGAAATGCTCCAATACTCCCTGAGAGAATGTTGCCCCAATGCACTTGTCCCTAATTGGAAGAAAACATGCATCAGCACAAAGAACATGGATTTCCGCCGCAAACTTTTCCGCGTTCTCTTTCATCATTGCACATATCTCCCTGTCCGAGTCTAAGGACACTACATCATGGCCCGCAAGAGACAGCATTATGCTCGTGAGCCCAGTGCCCGCTCCCACCTCCAACAGCAGCCTTTCACCGAGCGATTTAACAAGATTCATCAGCAACAATGTTCCGGTCAGAGCTCTATCAAGCCTACAGTAGCCCCAGGTGAGTGCTTCCGACCAACTCACCCGCCGAGTCGTTTCTTCAGCCTTATCTTCAATAGTGGTAGGAAATTCGCTTCTCCCCATGAACATACTTCACAGGGCGTGAAACAATGGCAAGCCTTTCTTACAATGTCTTTCCTTATTGCACGCGCCTTTTCTCCCATCCAAACATCACCAAATTGTTCTTCTTTGATATTGCCTAAAGGGGAGTTCAGGTGTATGCATGGGTAAACTGTTCCTCTGCTATTCAAGAAGAACCCCGTAAACCCACTGAAACATGGAATGATCTGCTTCTTCTCTTTCATGTATTTCACAAGGTAATGAGGGAAAACTTGTTCGGCCGTTGCTTGGCAAACCTTCTCCAGCATCTCAAGATCCTTACTCGTCAGGGAAATACCGTCAATGCGCTTTAGATTGTCGTAGTAATGAACGCTTTCCCCGACGATCTGGAACATCCATTTCACATTCACGCGTTCTTCACAAAAGGACTTGAACTCCAAAGCACGACCAATGTTTATTCTTGTCAGAGTAGACCCAACGCTTACATTGAATCTGTTTTCCAAGAGCCGCCTGACCGTTGTCCATGCAAGTTCGTAATGAACATTTGACCCTCGTAGCTGCTGGTCTTCTGGATAAAAGCCATCTATGCTAACACCTATCCCGCATGCAGCATCTATTTCCCTGATTTTCTTCATTGTCTCCACAACCTTGTCAGGACACAGGCCGTTTGTAACCAAGCCAAACCGAGCCTTCGGCGACAGAAACTTGAGCCTTGCACAAATGACTGGCAAATCGTCTCTTAGAAACGGTTCTCCGCCTGTTATCGCTATGCTCACAACCTCTCTGAAGTGCTGCCTGTAAGGCAGCAATCTAGCTGTCAAATCATCAACGGTCAACTCGTTCTCATGTTCTGTGTCTTTCCAGATGTTGCAGTAGATGCATCGCCCATTGCAACGCCTTGTAACCTCGAAAGTGAAGTATTTGATAGATGTTGGCATAGCCCATCTGCGCAGAAGCAGATTACTTCCAGAGGAAAGCGTTCTTCGTGCAGAATGGAGTCTATGCAAAAACGATTCCAAGTATCATCCACAGATTTGAATAGACGGCATAGACCAACCCCCTGAAAGAGATCTTCCTCTTGAGAAAGATTCTGAAGAAGTAGACAAGCGAAAGGACATATCGCTTTAGTAGCCTTATCCGATCCCTTGGCGCATGGGTTTTCTTGATGCCATCTCCACACCAGAAACATTTGCTCGGTACAACAAGCCAATTCCAAGTCAAATGCAAAACCGACGGCGTCGGCACAATCAGCCACCGAAACCCCTTTCTAAGAACATGCTGGGTGAGACTGTAATCTTCAAATGCACTCAGGTCTGCGGGAATCGGCTTCCAATCCTTCACAAGATCAGTTCTAACAAGGCAACAAACAGTCGTTCCCCGTTCTCCCAGCTTCAAATCCTGAATCCCTGCACTTTGCCGTATCTTATTCAGGTCTCTATCCCATCTTTCCCCAAAGCCCGTTATGCTCTCCCTGCCAGAGATCGCTCCAACATCATCGTTCAGGTGCCTCGTCAACATCGGCCAGAAGTTTGAATCTATCAAAACATCATCATCCAGAAACAGGAACCATTCAGTGTTTACTTTTTCAATGCATTGCTGCCTTGCCTGACCTAGAGGATTACTTCTGCTGACGATTAATCTCGATAGGGGAAGAAAGCGAGCGACTTGTTCTTGCCACCACTTCGGAATTGGAGGCTGCAGTTTCGTCACTAGACAAACATCCACTGTGCTCCTCATTTTTTCAGGGCACAAATTGAAGAACGAAATAGCTTGCCTTGGAAATACCTGTCAAATCAAGTGGAGCCAGAAGCTATCTCCTTAAGCTCAACTCGGATCAGCTCGGCTCTCAGCCGATCCTTCCAGTGGCTCGGGTTCTTCACAACGCCGAAAAGCTCTGGGTTCGGAACTTCAACCGTCTCAAGGCAGCGAGGGCATACGCCCCGCGCGACCAACTCCAAAGGCTCAATCAGGGCAGCATCAAACTGGATCGGCTTCGAGAACACAACTGTTGCCTGCCCCTCTGTCTCGGGTTCTCCAATTCGGCCGCTGAGAACCTGATCTGCGACTTGAAGCCCCTGCTTCGCCTGCATCTCCGCCACCTTAGCTTTCTCCCTCAGCGCGGACTCGTTACGGTCTGGAACATGGCCCAGCGCCCTACGGTCGAACATTGCGTGGATCCGGTTCAGGTTGCTGGCTTGGTGCTCGGCCTGCTCAAGCGTAAGCTTCCTTTCAATGATCTCCTGGAAAAGGGAGTCTTGGCCTTCAGGTGTCTTGACCCGGGCGATCGTCTCAAGGAAGCTGGGTAAAATCGTCCCGTACGGGACCTTTTCCGCTTTCCGCCTAACCGACTCTGCGATGTTCAGCAAAGAGACCCGGTTCTTGACGTAGGCTTCAGAGACGTTGAAGGCTTTAGCGATCTGCTTGTACGTCTTCGGCTTACGGGGCCCGCTCTCAGCTGCGAACAGCTCAGCCTCCTTGAACGGATCGAAAGACAAGCCTCGCTCACGATTCTTAATGTACGCCAAGACGCGCATAGCAGACTCGTCGAGATCATAGACTTCACATCGGATCTTCCGAATCTGAGCTTTGCCGAAAGCGATGAAACGCTTCCGCCCGTCATACAGCTTGTGAGTTATCCTTCGACGAAGACTGGCAGGAAGAAGCGCCAGCTCCTTACGAGGCAACCGGCGCACTCGGACAGGATCAAAGTTCTCCGGACCATTCCTCTTCACATCATCCATGAGAACCTTCACCACGACTGGATCGACAGCAGCCGGATTAAGGTCGTCGGGAACAATCTGCCTGAGAGAAATCATTTCAATGCGCATAGAGACCAAACGAAAAATCTAGAGAACGTGCCTCGCTATGAGATCCATCAGTTCAGGCCTGTCTTTGGAGAGTTGCGGACGATCCGCATCGTGCTTCCATTCACCGATCCACTTCCATCTCCGCGTGCCGCAATGTTCACAACTCTCAGAGTTCTTCAGTTCGCCGCCGCATTCAAGGCAGACCTTCCTAGCTTTCCGGTTCCAGACGAAGCCTTTCACCGTCATCCATCGCCTGTCGTCATGGTTCAGTCGGGCTTCTTTGGTTAGAAGCCAAGCGAGAAGGTTCTCAGCGAAAAGGTCCGAGCGCACAGAGAAAAGTCCGAAGCTGTCTTCCCCGTTGCCATCCGAGAGAAGACCAACTGATTCAAGCTTCTCTCTGGCTCTTCGAAAGAACAGGCGCGTAACCCGGCCCGCCTCGTCGCCGATGATGTCACTGTAAGGACTCTCTTGGTCGGGAGATTTAGGAGTTGAACGAAGACCAAGCCGTTTCAGCAGGTTCGAGAGCGCTTGAAGCGTAGGCTTAACCAAGTCGTCCATGCCGTTGCCCGAGTCAAGGATCTCGCGCAGATCGTTGTACCGCCTCAAGTCGCCATCGTCACCGATGACTCTGCCTTTGATCAGCTCCATGAGATCCTTCCGGCGGTTCCCCCGACCCAACCCTTTATCGAAGCTGATGCGCTTCGCAGCACTTTTCGAGCTCTGCTCACCGCCATCCAAAGCCCTCGTTGAGAGCCGTGATTCGCCGACAACACAGCCGCAGCGGGTGCAGACCTGCTCATGCGCCACAGGATCCCATTGGAAGCTCGTCCTCATCTCAGGGTCA
>Ga0209725_1001723_pt1 | contig 12166 bp, 14 predicted proteins | sample I18A1metaG_FD_184145 | JGI IMG/M metagenome (GOLD analysis project Ga0209725, IMG submission 184145) | Lake sediment bacterial and archeal communities from Gulf of Boni, Indonesia to study Microbial Dark Matter (Phase II) - ​I18A1 metaG... | ecosystem: Environmental > Aquatic > Freshwater > Lake... | reverse complement strand
GATTGTTACAATATCTTTTCCAATCTTTGCCAAATTTGTTCATGAGGTATTCTTTTTCTCCGAGTTCGGGCATGGCTTCATGCACCATGTATTGATGTCGATCGATTATTTCCTTACAGTCCTCTGCCTTCAGTAGATTCGATTGAACAATCACGTTTCTTACCTTCGTTCTCTCTTGGATCCGTTTCTTTATGATAATGTCTTTATGATAATGTCTCCAGATGAATGAGTAGATTGCATTAAATGATATCCAAAGGGCTATCAACTGATCGCTTCTCGTGCTTTCTTCCATTGCTTTCCCATACCAATGGAGCGCTGTCAGCATACTATAATGTAAATCATACTCGTTTGCTGTTACTGTTCTAAACGCATGAGGAAAAAGCCATTCATAGGTTTTTTTGATCTTCTCCATGTCGTCTTTTGAAAACTTGACTGGTTCCAAGATCTTCTGCTTGTAGTAAGATTCCCCTGTGAACACTCTGATGGAAGAGCGCCCCTTGATGTCATCTGGATTTATCATTCTTAAGTCAGCTAGTTCAATAAGACAAGGCTTTCTGACGTACAACGTTAAGATATTCTTAAACCCCTCCAGAAACATTGCAGCCTTTTCCTTTGCAACACGTTGATTAGGCGTGTCTGTCATAAACTCAATTAGAAAATCGGTACCGTCATCTCCGGGCTTGGCAACAATCATGCCAAACGTCAGTTGTGATTCAAACGAAATGTTTTTCGCTGAGAAAACGGCGTTCCATTTGATTGGGACATCGTAAACTTCTATGATATCTTCAGGTTTCAAGATAACACCTCGTAATATGGTTCTTTTCGCTGATTCTTACAACACAGAAATGCATATTACATCCGCGCTTTTTGATTTTCCGACTCTGCCCTGGTAATTTATTCATAGCTGATTACCTAGTTTTCTCGACTGGTTCAACGTTAACATTTTGTTCGTTCAAAGATAAATCTCTGAAAGAATGAGGCGTTGATACCGCAACATGGACAAACGTCTAACTTACCAAGTTTCGGAAGCTACATCGCGGTGCGACTTCTCTGATTCTTGCCGGAATGATTCGATCAGCTAGACGTAGGTCATCTTCGTAGATGTCAATTGCTCTCAGCGAATGGTCTTCGTAAAACTTGCGCTTGAGCTCTATAGCGCTAGTCTGTCGCCAACCTGTTTTCTCCCAGTATTCTATGTACAACTCAATCTTTGGAATGTACCAGTCACATAGCACCTGACGTTTGGCTCGTTTCACAGAGCAGTTGTATTCATGCCTGTAAGGCAGATGTTCATGAAGCCAGTCATCTAGATACCTCTCGCCATACGACTTTGTGATATGTCCGTCCTTAGCCTTGTAGCCGACCAGACCCATCTTTGAGCGTGGTACAGCCGGCACTTCTAAGAAGAGTCTATAGAGCTCATCGATGAACTTTGTCCCGAGTCTTTCTGGGAATAGAAGTACGCCTCTTCTGCTCATTCTGATCCATCCTCGTTTTATTAGAGGTAGAAGTGCTGCTTCATCAAGGGAAGGGCACCTCATCTTCGTTCTTACTCGAACTTGAGCCGGAAACCGACTATCAAAAGCATAGGGTTCTATGTCCATCTTGCCATCACCTACCGCTTCGAAAACTCCATGCAAGCGATTAGTCTGGTAGTTCAATAGAAATAAGATATCTCCTCTCTTGACTTGGGAGACTCGATTCCACTCAGACTTCGGCGATCCGAACAGCTTCTTTTCGAGACACTCACTTTCAGTCTTATTGTTACACAAGAAAACGTATCCGCTGGAAGGCTTTGTTAAGGTCTCGACTTTACCTTCTTCTGCTTCGTACAGCACTCCTGAAGGCAACGTTCTAGAGTGAGCATTGCTAGACATGTCTATTCCAGAACATCGAATTTAAGTCTAGACGGTCAAGCCTTAAATTTACTCTATCGCAGTTTGAGATGATCTTTTCGCTAGCTCGATTTTGCCTTTTTCATATTGAGGATAAATGTGTTTAACTATTCCCCAAAATTTTCTCGTGTGCCGCTTAACAACTAGGTGAGCCAGCTCATGAGCCATTATGTATTTCAAAATATATTTTGGATATCTTCTTGCATTTCCATTTAGGTAGATTTTGTTTCCTTTCACCATGGCCAGTGCATCCATACCAGCTATCTCGATTTTCAAATTCCCAAAAATCTCCACACCATTGTTATTGAGGAGTTCATCTAGTACTCTCTCTATCTTGTAGCGGAAATCGTCTGCTACTTCTTCGCTACTCACGCTATACATATTCTTCCTCCAGATTGGTTAAAATTTTTCTTTCAATTTCGTCGATCTTCTCAAGTAGGCCAAAATTCCTTATGATTCCTTCCCTGACTATCCTTCTGACTTCCTTCCTCTGTCCTCCTTTGAGGAAGCTTTCTTTACTGAGCAAGTCCTTTGCCCTAAGCTCTTCAATTAGTTCCTTCGAAACTTCTTGAACTTTCGCGAGATCTGAAGAATAATCTCTTAGAATGTCAAAGATCGGAAATATTTCTTTTAGCCTTTCCCTTTCAGCTTCTCTTCTTTCTAGTTTCTGTTGGGCCGACTTTGTTCTTTTTATGATATCTTTTGTTATTTTCTTCTCGTCTCTCATCTCTTTGTAGATCTTCTCGATTTCTTCCCTCAAGCCGACGTAGAAATCCGACCTTAGCCCGGAAATTCTTTGCTCAATGCATCCTAAAACCCTTATAGCAGAAATAGGATTTTTCCCAGCCTCAAGTTTAGAAAGCTCCTTGACAACTTCCACCTCGCCTATCTTTTCTATCTTGTCTACACCAATAGTCTTCTGTATAAGCTCATACGTCTTCCTCGATATCCTTTCTATTTCTCCGAACCTCATTCCAATTTTTCTATATCTATTCAAAGCTACGGAAATGCAGATTGTCCACTTGTAAAATTCGAGATGTCTAAATACGGCATCGCTTGGAGAAATCAATTCGTAGAGAATTCTTAATTTCTTGGCCTTTTCCTCAAACTCTTTTTCTATTCCCTTCAATACCAAAATTTCAACGGCTTTATCCACGTCTTCTATTTCCTTTATCTGGATACCCTCAAGCATTTCTTTGAGTCCATCCACACATTTCTCGAAGTCCTTTTCTGAGATACTCAAATCCCTTATGATTAGCATAGCTTCTTTGACAAAGTCGCCTTCAAATTGCTGCAATGCTTTTTCTAGGTTCTTAGCGACGCCTACATAGTCAACTATTAGCCCAAACTCTTTCAGGTTCTTGTAAGGCCTGTTAGTTCTTGCGATGGCCTGCAGCAACCTATGCTCCTTTAGAGGCTTGTACAGGAACAACACCCACAGTTTTTTGGCATCAAAACCGGTAAGAAGCATGTCGCTGACTATCAGTATTCTCGGAAACGCTTCATTTCTGAACCTGTCTATTATATCGCTGTTTATTTTCTCAAAATCTGAATGCCCAAACCTCTTCGAAATCTCCTGCTTATATTCTTCCAAACGTTTTGATTTCTCTCTTGCCTGATAGGTCATCACAATCTCAGAGTACTTTGAGTCCAGATGCTTATCGAGCTCTTTCTTAAATGAAACACAACACTCTCTATCAACAGTTGCAACCATAACTTTCAGCGGAGTTTTTTCGACCTTTGCCTTGAAATACTCGGCAATGTTCCTACAAACTTTCTCTATCCTATCATGACTCTTTAACAAAGCTAGCCTTGGTCTGATCTTTTTCCTCCAAAGTTTCCTCTCTTCTGGTGTCAATTCTCCGATAACTTCTTCTTCATACTCCGCAAGCTCTTCTATTTCTTCTTGTTCCAAATGCAGCTCAGGTAATCGAGCCTCGTACCTTATTGGTATAGTAAAGCCGTCTTTTATCGAATCCAGCATGCCATACCTGTGTAAATATAATTCACCTTTCGGAGAGAATTTTGCAAAGGTGTTTCTTTCAGGCTTTGTTAAAGGAGTTCCTGTGAATCCGAAGATTGTGGCATTCTTAAATATCCCTCTCATAACATTTGCTAAGATTCCGTACTGGCTTCTATGGCTTTCATCGGTAAAAATAACTATATTCTCTCTTTCTAGGTTGATTTCTCCAGCGTCGTGAAGCTTCTTCAGTTTTTCAGGCTTAAATTTCTGGATTAAACATACAAATATTCCTCTCTTCCCTTCCCTCTCCTTTCCTCCCCACTTCAAAATCTTGGACAATTCCCATGTGCTTCTAATCTTCTCTATCTCTATACCTATCGGAACAAACTCTTCTTCCACAATCTGCCTCTGTAAATCCCTTCTATCAACCACCACGAAAATTGACGGGACTTCAAGTTTTGGATTTCTGAGAAGTTTCCATGAAGCGAAGGCCATGGTTAAGGTCTTTCCGGAACCTTGCCAATGCCATGTCAAACCAAGCTTCTTTTCTTTTTCCTTGATCACTCTCATTACTATTTGATTTGCCGCTTCAAACTGCATGTACCAAGCCATTATCTTTGTGTAGGTGTCCTTGTACTTCTTTACGAAAATGAAATTCTCAATCAAGTCAAGTAGATTTTGTTTTGAGAGCAAGCCGAAGATTGTTGAATCCAGGTATGGAAATAGTTTTAGAGGCTTAACTTCTTTCTCCGTGAATGGATAGAAGCTTTTCCAAACACCCTTTTCCTTCTCTAACAGGTCAGAATAATCCTTCGCGTAACAATTTGGAAAATGCTTCGTTTCATAGCCATCTGAAGTAATGCAGAATTGTACATATTTGAAAATGCTTGGAACAGCTTCTTCGTATTCTAGAATTTGTTGATATGCATCATACCATGTAGTTCCCTTTTCTTCTTCAACGAATGGATTTTTCGTCTCTATTGCAACCAGCGGCATACCATTAATAAAAAGGCAAAGATCGAAACGCCTCCTCCTCTCATTCTCTTCGACTTCAAATTCTTTGACCGCGAAGAAATCGTTCTCTTCCGCCTTTTCAAAATCAAATAGACAAAGTTGCTTTTCTATTTCTTCGCCGTTCCTTGTTATCTTAAACGGAATACCGTTTTTAATGAAATCCAGAAAGCTCTTGATTCCTTCGATTGCATTCGGCAACAACAGAAGCCTTGAAACTAATTCCTTCCTTTCATCTTCATTTAGACTTACGCCGTTAATTTCTTCCAAAGCGCTGAACAATCTTTCTTTTACAAATATTTCTTCGAGAGATTCTCTTTCGCCCTTTACTCCTTTGCCCCACTCAACTACTTCCCATCCTAGTCCTTCTAACCTCTTACGAAAGTACTCCTGAAGATTGCGTTCGGCTAGAGGCATGCTTTAGTTCACCTAATCCTGATTTTTCCACTAAGTAGAAGTTGCATGATCCCATTCTTGAGTTTCTGAAAATGTATCCCTATTTGATCCTCACTCCTTACCCTTTTATCCAATATCGAAAGAATCAAAGCTATTCTTTCTTGCTCTTCCTTCGATTTTGGCAATGCTATCGATATTTCTCTTAGTTCTTCTTGGTTTAGTTTATCTCTTGTAGAGCCTTCGATGAAGGGAATGATATTCCTATGTTCTAGAGCATAAAAGATGAATTCAGTAACGTATCCCTTTTCCTCCTTAACTTTGAGAACATGGGCATGATTATTGACCCAACATTTACCAGTTATCATGTATGCTATGGGGCGTGTCGCATATTCTTCAAAGTAACCGCCATCTTCGGCTATAAGAATCAGTTTGTCATCAAAGATGTAATCGTTAATGTAATCCACAACCCCGTTGGCACCATAATATGGGATGTTTCCCTTAATTTTTGCGCGAGTCTCCTCATTTAGAGGTACCCTCTGGCTGTCAAGAATATCACAAATCTCTTCGATAGTCCTGACTTCCCAGTCTTCAGGAATTTCTTCTTCTTGAGCTTGAGCAAATGTACTAGGAGCTATGCCCTTTGTGGCTATTTGTCTCAATATGACATTAAGATAACCTTGCATTTCGTTTTCGATAGCTTCTTTTTCTTTTTCCAACTGCTGTAACTTTTTCCTTATTTCTTCTAAGTTTATGGGTTCTTCCTTTGTTGACAAAAGAACATACTTGCTGACATTCAATTTGCCCTTTTCCTTTTTTATTCGTGCTAGATCAATAACCTTGGAAAAATTTTCAATGTCTTTGAAGTCTCTGTATGCATTGGCTATTTTTTTAATATTCTCAGACGCCAGAGTATTCAGTCTTCTGACTTCAGGATTTTTTTCAAATTGTTCGCTTGCATTTATAAATAATACCTTGCCTTTTCTTTCTTCTAGTTTATCTTTCCTAAAGATAATGATGGTTCCAGCGGAACCAGTATTATAGAACAGTTTCTTGGGAAGCAATATTACGCACTCAACCAAATCTCTTTCGACAATCTGACTTCTTATTGCTCCTTCACTCCCTTGAGTCCTTGACAAAGCGCCCGTATCCAAGACTACGCCGACTTTGTCTTGAGAAGACGAAAGCATATGTTGAATCCATGCCCAATCCGCTGAACTGTTGGGAGGATAATCGGCAAATCTTTCCCGAAAATCAGCTCTCTTTAAAGTTTCCTCTCCATAACTATCCTGATTCCAAGGAGGATTTGCCACTACGATGTGGAACTGATTTAGTTTCCCTCCCTCTGTAAACCTTGGGTATAGTAGGCTATCTCCATATTCTATGAAAGCATCTGTAATTCCGTGAGCAACTAAATTCAGTCTGCACAATCCGTATATGTCGGAATTGTACTCCTGGCCGTACAACAGAAGCTTCTCCTCTTTGCCGTATTTTTCTCTGACGTACTTGTAAGATTGAATCAACATGCCTCCGGAACCGCAAGCAGGATCAAAGACACTTTGTCCAGCGTTCGGGTTTAGGATTTCAACCAAAAGCTGGATGACTTCTCTTGGTGTGTAAACTTCTCCCTGTTTTGCTTGTGTTGGAGCAAACCTGTAGAGTATATGCTCGTATGCATCTCCTACAATATCGTTTTTCACATACTTCTTGCTGAAAGCGTATTGATTAAACAGTTCAACTAATTGCCTCAGTTTTTCTCGATGTTCCTGCGTCGTAAACCCGAGGAAGCTGAATTTGTCTATGACTCCCTTCAGGTCCTTGTTCAAATCCGCAATCTTGATAAGTGCATTCGAAAGATTCTCAGGAAGCTTCTTGATATCCTTGGTAATTCCATCCCACAGAAATTCCCTCTTCAAATTGAAACTATGATAAACTTCGTTCTCTGCTTCTCTTTCGGCCTTCTCTTCACTTAGGTATTTCATCAGCTCTTGTTTCTTGTGTTCAAACTCTTCCTTCCACGTATCGCTTACTCTTTTCAAGAAAAGCAAAACCAAGATGAATTTGTAATCGGTTGCAGTACGAATGATGTCTGCTGCCTTGTCTACGAGAGAATTCAAATCCTCACGCGTTATCACGTCACCGGAAAACAATTTCGCTTGAGCCACCCTGCTACCACCGAACCATAAAATCCCTTACTTGTATAATGTTTGCAAACCAGAATAAATAAGCATTAGAGCAATCCCTAGATTTCTTCCTATGTCTTAGTATTCTCGTGAAAGAAAGGACAGTCACATACCATGTATTCTATTATAAAATGAATCATCTAATTACTCCTGAAAACCCTAACTTTCTCAATTCTTCAAGTCTTTTCTTTCGCTTTTCCTCGTCAGTTTTACTGAAGCCTTCATACCAAGCCTTTCTTATTTCATTTGCATTTTTGCCGCAGTTAGAACATCTATCACTCATCAGTTCAAAGCCTTCGGAGACTTTCCTAATGGTTTTGCTTTTGGCCACAGCACTCCTACTAGATTTAATTTCTGTATGGCTTGGCCAAGTCAAGACTTCCAAGGTTTCTTTTTCGCAGAACGGGCATTCTACTTTGATCTTGGTGTGAGGTTCCATAATACACCTTTCAATCTAAGATTTGAGTTTAGCAGACGATAAAACTCATAATTATCGGTGGCAGCTCCCTGCTTCCTACTGTACTTGGAGCTCGTCACCTACTGCAAAAAGAGCCGGTAACTACAAGAATAAATACTTTAGCCACTTCATATAAATTAACTAAAGTGACATAACTTGGCGGAAGATGCAACTGAATACGTGCAGAAGCAGAATGAACTGATTATATCTCTATTGGGACGGATAGCCTTCAAGAACGACGAACTGAAAAGTTTGGTGACGAAGGGAAGCAAGAAACCAAGCGAGATGGTGTGCGCGTACAACCTATGTGACGGAACGACAGGCATAACCGAGATTGCGAATAAAGCCGACGTGGCACAATCTTCACTCACGGCTGCCGTAGATAAGTGGGAACGTTTAGGAATTATTCTAAAAAAGAAGAAAGGAAAAGAAGTACTGCCTTTGCGACTTTTTGAGATCGAATAGGTGAGTTCCATGGAAGAAAAGAGTTTGGCAAAAATTCTGCAAGTACTTAATGACATGAACGCTAAGCTGGACAAGCTGGACGATCTTCTCAGCGTCATGAAGATGGGTCAAAAAAACTCGATTGAAGCAACAAAAACCGAGCTATTGTCCAAGTCGAAGTTGCGTCGTGACGTGTACAGACTATGCGACGGCAAGCATAATGTCTCAGAAATCGCTGAGGCTCTAGGGAAATCTATCTCACTTGTTAGTCAAGCTATTTCCCAACTACAAGGGGCTGGGCTCATCGCCGAAGAGAGAGTCGGAAAAACAAGATACTATGACAGAGTGATCTAGTTGGCAAACATTAGCAATAAGCAATTTTCAGAACTGATGGACAAGCTTAGTGTCATAAGCAAGCTCCTAGCTTGGAACATTCTTCAGGGGAAGGAAACTTTGACGCAACGGGCAGTAGTACTTTCCTCAATGGGTTTGGAAAGGAAAGACATCGCGTGGTTACTAGACGAAGATCCAGACCTGATTAGTCAGACACTCTACCAAGCCAAGCAAGCGAAGGGAAGCAAAAAGAGGAGGTGACTGGAAATGGTTGAAAAACAACTGAAGGAACTACAAGCTATAAAGAAACTCTTGGTGCTGCAATTGTTGAATCAGGGCATCCAAGCGGACGCCATTGCGGATCTCTTAGGAATGGACCGCGCTGATTTCAGCCGAATGTTTCCAGTCAGGAAGCTGTTAAAGCGCAAGGCGCGGGAGTAGCATGGTTGATCTTCAGGAACTGATAGTAAGAGGCAGAATGATTTTTGACGGCGCAAGCAGACGGCTTGAAGTTTTTGCGTTAGTCAACGGAAGTAGATCGACAAGGGAGATAGCCAGAAAGGCTGGCAGAAGTTTGCCTGCCGTTGACAATGATACGAAGAAACTTAGGGATATGGAATTAATCCAGGAAAAGAAAGATAGTAAAGGAAATGTCATCAAGAAAGACGGAAGCATCGTGTACGAAAAGACGCCATTGATTAGGCATATACCCTTTTCATATTTCGGAGACGTGGCCGATACTAGCAAGCTCGTCAAAAAGACCCAGAAGGGACGAGCAAGGATTTCCAAATCTGCAAGCATCCACGTACCGTCGGAAAACGAAATTCTTGACATATGCAAGCAAGGAGAAGATCAGTTGTACGAATTCAAAGCTCCAGGCGTGAGCGCAGACAAAATAACGAAGGAAATAGCCGGATTTCTGCACACAAAGGGTGGGGGGATAATTCTCTATGGGGTTGAGGACGACGGGAGCATTATTGGGGCGGATATGAGGAGACAGGACTTGGACCAGAAAATACAGAATTCAGTCAGGAACACGGTTTCGCCACCACCGTCGATAGAAATCAAAGAGCGGAAAGTGATGGGTTCTGCTGTGCTGCTGGTAGTTGTTCCTCCTTGGGATAGAAAGACGATTTATCAAAACACGCTAGATGGAAGGTACTACATACGACGTGGCACGAACATTTTTGCACTAAAACCTGATGAAATAAAGAAACTCTCTCAAGGAGTTTTTGTTGTGTGATTTGAGTGGAACCGAGGTGAACCCTGCCTACCGAGAGATAGAGAAGTTCTTCCATTGCGGGAGTTGTATGGGCCTGGGGAAGCCTTCAGGACAGCTGGCGGCGGGATTCTCGAAGCCCAAGTCGAAAATCATCATTCTCAGCTATCGGAGATTTCAAAGAAACTCGACACGCTAATACGCTTAAGCGTGCTAGGTCTAGTCCGAGATATCAAGACTCAAAAAGAGCAGATTGCTTCACTGTCGTTGTCCATGATGCGTTCCTTATTTCGTCTTGCCTAGAATGTTTCTCACTTGCCGCGCGCTAACCCCAAGGACTTTTCCAATCTCGGATTGAGTGGCTCCAGATCTTGAAGCAATCAACATCAGCAGCTTCTTCATCGCTAGAAGCTCCTTCAGGAGAGCTTTTGCTTCTCCCTCTTGCATCATCATGCACCTCCTTTCTTTTTCTTTACGGCACCTTTTCTTGCCATTGTCAATGTTGCGGTAACGTAACTCAAGGGCTTACCGAGTATTCGACTGATCTCGATTGGCCGAAGTCCGGCACTATTCATAATGACTATGTTCTTTCCAATTTTTCTTTCACCAAGTTGTGCGAGCAGAGCAATGACTACATCGAGTCGTTTAGTGATCGCCTCATTGCCAACTGCCTTCTGTTGTTTTTTCGGCATTCAAATCACCTTATAGTAGAATCGTCCCTTGCCTCTTTGTTCCGACATAACGAGACCGGCTTCCTCCAAGTCCTTTAGATATCTGCTAACGAGAGGTGCCTTCTTCCCTAAGATACTACAAATTTGGCCAACGGTGTGGTTGCCATCACAGAGCTCGTAGATCTGAGAACGAAGTTTTGACTTTAACATCAAGGTCTTTGTCTCCTTGATAGAGCCGCTTTGGCCACTCTTCATAATATATCGCAAACTACGCAACTCATGTTCAATGTCGCCAAGCTGCACAGACATCTTGTGGAGTACCCTCAGCGTCTGCCGCGGAATTTCTTCTTGCGTACTACTCAATTGATTGACCTTCTAGTGCGAACTTGAATTAACTTAATTACCTTAAGCTTAATAAAGTTGACTTTTCACTAGTAAGTCGATAAGAGGATCGTGTCGAAGATGTCTCGAGACTGGCGTTCGAAGAAAGAGAATATCGACAGGCTAGTTCGAGCAATAGTAGATCATCGCACAAGTCTCTTTCTCAGCCGTAATCGGAGGCTTTCTCGCAGGCTACCTATTCTGTCGCGGTTGGCAGTCGCAAACGGGCTCCAGTTCGCTATGGATTCATTTATTCTCTTCAAGGAGAAGAGCTATGCACATTCCGCGGCGCTTGCCATTTTCGGCCTCGAGGAGTTCGGTAAAGCGGCATACTGTTACTACGCGCACAAGGGATGGGTCCGAATGGAAGAGTTCCACAAGTACATGAGAAACCACCGACGCAAACATGAAGTTCTCAAGTCTATGGAGATATTATATTTGATAGGAAAGCAGTCCGACAAGCTCAACAAAAGCGGCAAGCTTGTTCCTTTTGAAAAGATAATCGAGACCGATATTATCAGATCACGGAAGAGACTATGGGAAAGCTTGGACAAACTCCGAAGTAGGGCGCTCTACGTTGACTATGAAAGTCCAGCTACAACCATGTCGTTTGACAAGAGTACAACAGAATTCATCATTTCTCTGGCAATGAATTGGGGCAAAACACTCGCGGAAGTTGTGAACCCTTAAAGGGCGATAAAATGGAATGTGGTATGAAAAGGATGCGAACCCGTTCAGGTATGCATCCGGCCAGCCCCACCACTTTTTGGGTTCACGGCCTTTTACTCCAGTCCTGTATACGTTCTATGTGTAGCCTTGTCTACCGATTTGGCGAGTCTTCCCGCCGCTCCCCTTTAGATGATGCTGTTATCGCCGAAAACCGAAAGCTGCAAATCTATAAATATTCTAAAGTATAAAATAATGAGCATATGGTCCAGCAAAATGGGCATCGATGCAATGCGCAGGAAGAATGCCTCTGTGTGAGCTATTTGTAAAAGAGCAGCTGGTAAGGGGAGTGTTTGAGTGATCCATGGAAAATTGGGCTTTATCACACCCACCTTCATGGCCCTCTTTGAGTTCTTTCTCTCTGATCCCATGCAAGAGTATCATGAGAGGGAAATAGTAAGAAAAACTGGTGTAAGCAAGGGTTCAGCCAACAAGATTCTGAGGCTGCTCGCTGAATTAGATCTCCTCGTCAGAGAGAGAAAAGGCAGAA
>Ga0209725_1001722_pt1 | contig 12169 bp, 8 predicted proteins | sample I18A1metaG_FD_184145 | JGI IMG/M metagenome (GOLD analysis project Ga0209725, IMG submission 184145) | Lake sediment bacterial and archeal communities from Gulf of Boni, Indonesia to study Microbial Dark Matter (Phase II) - ​I18A1 metaG... | ecosystem: Environmental > Aquatic > Freshwater > Lake... | reverse complement strand
ACTCCTTTGACATCGGGTTTCGTGACCGCCCACCCGGCACCTTGCCAGAGCGGCACAAGGGGCGCATCCTGAACCATGATGTTCTGAATCTGCTCGTAGAGACGGTTCCTGACTGCAGGGTCTGATGCTACTCGGGCTTGATCGATAAGCCTGTCCATCTCGGGGTTCATGTAGTGTGTGTGGAGAAAACTGCCGCGCTCGGAGTGCATAAGAAGAACATAATCATCAGGATCAGAATAGTCCTGGGTCCAGGCACCAACCCATACCGGCACACTATCAGCGTCTTTCATCTTCCTTAAGCTCGCGTAATCAGCCGAATGCAAATTGACTGAAATTAGTCCCGTCCTTTCTAGCTGTGCCTTGTATAGCATGGCTTGGTCCTCGCTCTGCGGCCAGTGCCCCGACGATTCATACCAAAAATCAATCAAGAGTTTCTTCTTCGGACGTAGGCTAGGATAGTAATACGCTGCCGCAACGGCGACGACCACGAGGATTACGATGATCAGCACTCCCTGCATTCGCGTTATTGCTCTTCCGCCAAAGTGAATTCCCAATGTCCTTCTCCTATAGGCACAGCTGTTCGAGTCCATATAAGCTTAGGCATCCCGAGTGCGAGCCATGAGCTAAGCCATGGATCACAGGCAAATCAAAGACCGCGTTCCGCCCATCGTTCTCCGACCCCAAATTCCTGTCATCGCTTCCCTTTTCTGGAAGAAAGGGCTTGACGACGCGTCAAACTTGAGAAAACTAGCAACGACCATAGGTTCTAGGAGCACATGGCCGAGTGGAGGATTTGCCAGCCAGACAAGGCGAACTGCGAAGATGGCAGGAATAGTTCAGTCTATCATTTGGGAGCTGGAGTTCGGGCCGAATCTCTTGTGCCATCGTCCGAAGGTGACCAGCAAAAGAAGCAGTATATAATGGTCTGCTTTTCGCTGTAGGTGCTCCTCGAACATCTCCAATATTCTTCCATGGTTGAAGATTGCAGGGTCAAGGCACTGTGGGTCTTGAATAGTGTCCAGCACAAGCTTTCTTAGCCTTTCGTTTTGCCTCAGCAGCTCGGCAAGATCCGGCCAGGCGCCCTGAGTGAATATTGATCTCGAAGGAAATGCCTTCCCTTTCACGGAGCATAGAACAGTCAAGATCCCCTCAAGAAGAGCTGGAACCTGCGGACTCAATCCTGTATTGACATCAGGGATGTCGGCAATCTTAGGATCCAGCATCTTCAGAGCCTTTCGATAGACTCTTCCACGCTTCAAGTTAGAAGGCATCTCAAGAAATGTCTCAAAGAGATCGTTGTCCAAAATCACACTGCGCTCTGGGATGAACGCTCGGATGTGGCTCACGTTAAGGAAATAGCGTGATTTAGGCAGCATACCCCACGTGGAGAGGTAGCTCCAAATGTCGGAGGGAAGCGAAGCACTCTTACGAGCCTCAGTGAGCATCCTCTTGAAGGAACGCCTGAGATGTTCAACGATCTTCCGAGAATAATTAGGCGTGAAGACCTGGTTTGGGTTCAAGTGTAATATACTGCGGCGGGAGTCATCAAGCATATGTTGCACCAGATCTTCGTCTGGCAGGGTAGCCAAATACGAGTCTACGAAAAGGCTGAAGCGAATCTTGAGGCTCCCAATCTTCAAGACCCTCGTTGGGAGATAGACGCCCTTGAAACAGTCTATGTAGCACCCGTGGAATAGGATTTCGCATTCGCTTCGAATCTCGTTATGGAGACCTGTGAAGTGAGCGTGTTCAAACGAGTATAAGCCGTCGGAGATGTGGACAGCTTTGTCGAGCATGTCGATGTAATAATCGGGAGAGCGCCTTAGAAAAACGTGTCTGCAGCCCTTAGTTTGAGCGACAGTCCTCGCGATACGTACCTCGCGATTCGGAAATTCCGAGGCTGTAAACGCGACCATCTCACGGTTCGTAGCCGCCAACACTGTTCTGGAATCCAGTCCGCCGCTTAGCAAGATGCCACAACGAAGAGACTTCTCTCGGGTTCTCCTTTCCACAGCCTTCCTTATTGCATCTGCCAGCTTCTGTACATAGTACTCATCCGGGCGTGCGATGTTCTTGAACTGGAATTTCCAGTAACGATTGAATGTAAGTCGACCGTCGCGATAACGGAGGAGTGTTGCAGCAGGAACCAGCACGATATCCTTGTAGAGAGTTTTCGTGCCAAAGATTCTCGCGAACGTGAAGAACTCGAAGATCGAGGTCACATCGAGTTCTCTTCGAACCTCCGGGGTTTGAAGCACCGCGGAAAGCTTTGAGCCAAAGAATAATGTGCCTGTGTTCGTGACGGAATAAAATATTGGATGAGAAGAGAAACGATCCGTAACAAGTAGAAGTTCTTTGGTGCTTGACTGATAGACGGCGAGTGAGAATGATCCGTTCAGCTCTCTGAAAGCTTGGTCTCCCAGCTTCTCGTAGAGCCGAAGGCAATACTCAGCATCATTCTTTTCAGACCCGAGAACCGCGTCGGATTTGTTCTCGTAATCGAAAACCTCCCCATCCATAAGGAGAAAGATCGACTTATCCTTGTTGAAGACGGGTTGTGGATCTCGGTTGGTGATTCCATGATGCACTCTACAGACTCCTACGAAGTCATCCGTCCACTTGTCAACAAGAGTACGGTCCGTAAAGCGCATCGACTCGGACATCCTGTCGAGAATCGCTGGCATACTTCTTTTTGTTCTGGTGACATATCCGGCGATCCCAGTCATGACTTTCCGCCCAAAACGGTCGATCTGCTCAAGGCTTTGTGCGCGGGCCTTATGGTCGGAGGGCATATTTGTTCTTCGGATTCCCCACAATGCCTCATGCGTGTTTCTTGGTCCGGGCGCTCGACTCCGAGCTATCGGTTTTGATATGTTCCCAACCATACTAAAGGGTAGCTGGTGGTCGAAAATAGAACAGATAGGCCGCCTTCAGAGGGAAAGACCCCGGGGGACCACTCAAACATGCCTACGAGAACGTGCCCGGCTATCATAAGGTCTTCAAGGACGGGGATTAAGACCTCAGACCTTCAGAACTAAACATAGCCTAATGCTTTCAGCATGCTCATCTGATCCTGTCACAGCTAGGAGGTGGTCTCGGCTACGAATCCGGCGTAACACAACTCGAAACAGTCAGTCAATGAATCTGTGCTACCGTCATTCATAGGACGTGTACCAGTTGGAAGAACCGGATTCTTCTCCTGTTGGGGGTATCAGCACGGGGATGTCGAGATTTCAAAGCTTGTAGTTGTCGGCACCAAGACACTGTCTATTGTTGCTCGTTCTAGCAACGTCCGCCCTAGCGTTTTGAGCACTCATACGAACGCGGTGGGAGCTCTCGTGGAGCTAATGAGTTATCACGGGTTCGTACACGTTCGTACTGGAGGCTGTCGGTCAGAACCTCCGGAGCGAAGCCTCCTGATTAGATCTGTAGACAGCTTGGCGAGTAAGAGAGCTTCGCTTGCCCAGAGATTCTTCTACCTGGGAATGAAATTGCATGAAACTGGCATTTCGAAAAATCGGTCTTGAAAGACTGGCCGTCAGAAAGCAAGAGATCGGGAACCAACGAGCGGATTCCTGAAATAAGGTGCGGGCTTTCCGAATCAGGCGCTGTCTCCGTGAATCACTTGAACCTGTACGAGGCAATCGCGTTTCGACGCGATACGGTCGGTCCCAATTCAACCGCTAGATCCTGGATCCTGCAATCGCGACTGAGACTAGTCATGCAACGAGCGATCCGACGCTGTACTGCTCCACAGGGTTCGTCTTCAAAGCGCATACCTGACCACTTGCCTGTACACCCACAGTACCATCCTCATGGACTCAATGTCGGTTGCGTTAAGGAGGAAACTCAGGCCGAAAGCGAGTCTTCGTCTTCCCGGACGCACTATCCTAGGCCACAGACGGAAGACGAGACCGAGAAATGTGTTGCGCGCTAGACTGAAGACAGAGCGTCTGCCTTTTTGACAGAAAGTGATAGACCCAAGGAATCCTACGTGAATTGCTGACGGATCCCTGAGAAGAAATTGCTCGACAACCTTCGTGGGTCCTTCCCAACAAAGGTACGAGTCATGGAGCGCCATAACCCCACGGTTCCCAAGCAACCTAAACCAGCGACAGAAATCTTCCTTCACATCTTCGTATTCATGCGAGCCATCGACAAAGACGAGGCGTAGGTCTCCAACCCAACGTTGCGCGGCGTGCCGCGAGGTGCCAACGATGGGGATAACCCAGTCGCTGACACCTGCTAGTCTCAAGTTTCGCAAGAAGGCATCGTAGGTCCAGACCATTCCGTACCTTCGCCGTTCTTCCATACTCCCCGTGTGAGGGTCGATCGCTCGCAATTGATAAATACGTCGACACGTAGCCAGATGCGGCTTATGCCCTAACGTGCGTAAGACTAAATCCCCGCGCCGCTGTCGGGCGAATTGTGGTTCCGCAACGATGAAGTTCGGCATCATAACTCCAGTATTTGATGGCTGTCTCGGGTCACTGGAGTTGCTGTCTGGAGAACTCAGGCTGCAGACACACTCGGACTGGGTGTGGATGCTGTGCAGCAACGGCCGATCAGACAAGTTGGCAGATTTTGCTCTTCGACAAAGAGAGCAAGCGATCTATCTCCACACTGAACGGGAGGACGAAACAGATGCGTTCGCTCTGCTGGAGAATATAGGCAAGAGAAGAGACTTCTGTCTGAAGACGATCGACGCCGACTATATCTTCATGATAGACGCGGACGCGAAAATACTTCGTACAGACATGTTCCAAAGAATAAACTCCCGACTGGAGAAGGATCCCCGAAGCATGTGCATATACAAGATTATTCATGAGGTTGGCGTTCTGCCTATCTTTCCGATCTGGTACGGCCGAATTGATATGCTGAATTTCTGCGTGAAGGCAAATCTGGCAAAGAAAGTGGGATACCCAAGGACCGTCAAACCAGATGTCGCCGGGAATGACTTCTGGTACTTCACGCGAGTATCTGAAACCTCAGGATATGACTACGCATTCATAGACGAAATCTTTTGCGAGCACAATGGCAACAACCGCTATGAGCATCTTATGCATCTCCTAAGCAGGGATAGGGCCGCGCGCGAAGGGAAATCAACGAAATCCTCTATGGGTAGCTAAGTGAGTCACATCAAGATGACAGGCAGCGAACGAGAGTCACCTGCTAAGAGAGAGACGGTAGATAAGGATATTTCGAGCCGACCTAGAGACACGATAGAAATCGGGGAGCCAAAGATCATAAATGGTCAGCGCGTAACACATAGGCTTCGCGGCCCCAGGTCGGTCGAGAATTTCCTGCTGGAGGATTCGTTCTGGGCGGAATATGACGTACGAATCGAGGATCTGCCTCCGTCCATACTGGCAATACCGTGCGTTTCCAATGTTGTTTTAATAGCTTGGGCGCTTGGCGCCGATTTGAAAATCGCTCAAATAGATCAGGCCTTTGCTGAATCACTCGAAAAGGTCTGCACAACGCTCAGGGGGTTCTACCCTGGTCTCCCATTCAAGACACGCATATTCGCTAGTCGGGTTTCAAACAGTTACGCCTCAGACAGAACGGCCCTACTGTTCGGTGCAGGCGTTGATTCTCTTGCATCCTACGTAAGGCACAGGCAGCTTCACCCGACCCTGATAGGCGTCCTAGGTGCCGACATACCTCTGGAGGAGAAGGCACACTGGGAGAGTGTAAAGAAGAGAAATGAAGGCTTCGCCATCGCAGAGAACCTGACCTTTCGAACGGCCGCAAGCAATCTTCGCGCCTTTCTCGATCAGAGATTCCTGATTCATGAATTCAGGAAAAAGCTTCACGGGAGGGATTGGTGGGGAGGGTTACAACAAGGATTGGGCATGGCTGGGCTCTGTGCTCCAATTTGCGCCAGAGACGGGATATCTCAGTTACTCATCTCGGCCACTCACACGAAGAGTTTCAAGAGTCCTGAGGCTTCCCACCCTCTTATTGACAACAACATTCGTATGGGCTCAACGAAGGTCGTCCATGACGGATACGACCTCAGTAGACAAGAAAAGATCAGACATATTTTGAAGAGAGAGATAGAAGACCACCCGAGCAAGCTGCCATTTAGAGTGTGCAACTCGATTCCGCGTTCTGCTCTTAATTGCTCACATTGCGAGAAGTGTGCTCGGACGATCGTTGGTTTGATTCTCGAGGATATCGACCCCCGGACGCTGGGATTCTCGGTGAATCATGATACTCTTGGGGACCTAAGAAGCCGACTCGAAAGCGGAGCATTCGAGTTGACCGCATCGCTGAAATGGCACTGGAACGATATTCAACGGCACATCCCACCTAGCTTGGATCATGACCTATATGGCGCCAGAACGTTCTTCATGTGGTTCCGTTCATTCGACATAGAAAACTCCCGTGGAGCTCAGAAAGCCAAAAGCAACGACCCTATCACGATCCTAATCGGCCTGCACTATCGAGTCCCAAAAACGTGTCGCACGTTACTTCAGGACCTGTATCGTCGGGCGCGGACGCGGGGCCTAGGCGTTGACAAGGGTCCACAAGTGCCGCGGCGTTGAGAGCGAATGCCATAAAGAGGACAAGATGCCTTTCATATAGCGCACACAACTGCCTGGGAAAGATCTCTGCGAATCTCCTGAGGGAGCGGAACCAATGTCCGCCAACAAGATCATCGAAGTCTTCAGACCCGTAATATATGACGATTCGATTGAACAGGCCGTCGCAGTTCTAAGGAGCGGCTGGATCGGTGCGGGCAAAATGATCGAGCAATTCGAGGAGAAATTTTCCAAATACACTGGTTCAAAATACTGTGTCGCAGTGAATTCAGGGACATCTGCGCTTCATGTTGCGGTCAGATGCCTGAAGTTGCCCAAAGGCAGCAATGTGATTACAACGCCGATCACGTACGTGTCCGGGATTCACGCAATCATGTACGAGCAATGCGCTCCGACACTTGCTGACGTTGATCGACGGACAGGCAATATTTCGGTCGAAAAAGTCGAGGAAAAGCTGAAGAAGCAATCTAGAGCCATTCTATGCAACCACGTTGGCGGATACCCGTGCGACCTGGATGAGTTAAGGGAACTTGCGAATACTCGAGGCATTCCGGTGGTTGAGGACTGCGCCCACGCTATCGGATCCATTTACAAGGGTAGGAGGGTGGGAGATGGAACCCTTTGCTGCTTCAGTTTCAGTTTCCCAAAGCCCGTGACCGGCATCGATGGTGGAGCGATAGTCACAAACGACCCGGAGTATGCTGAAAGAGCTAGGATTCTACGGAACCTAGGAATCCAGAAGGCCAAAGAGGACATACCTGAAGGCAAACGTCTTCGCGTCAAGGAAATCGGCCTAAGATACAACTGGAACGATGTTATGGCCTCTATAGCTCTAAAGCAGCTGGATCACGTTGAGCAAGACAATCGGCGAAGAAAGCAAATAGCAGAACGGTATCTGTCTACGCTGTCAAGCGTCGATGGTGTCTACACCCCGACTTACGGGACCGATAGAATCAGTTCCTACTTCTTTCTTCCCCTTTTCTTTAAGCGCCGCGACGCGCTCGCGAGAAAACTCTATAGACATGGCGTTCGCTCGAAGATCTACTTCAGCCGGGTAAACGCTTGCTATCTCAACAAGCGCGAACGTCTGCCCAACGCTGACTGGTACGGTAGACACGAGCTCACCCTGCCCATAAATGTACACATCACAGACGAAGAGATCGAGTACGTCACCAAGATCGTGAGGAGCGGGTGGTAAGTGGCACAGTGGGTAGTATTTGGTTTCGGAAACTATGTCAGCGATATCTTTGACATCATAACCTCCAGAGGAGGAAGAGTCGAAACGGTCGTGATGAACATTGTGCCAACCGACGAGCAACTGGGGAACCTGAAGCGCAGAATATCCTTGCTAGGCTACGATGTGAACATCATCGAGCTGGCACAGTTTCGGCCACAAGACGGCGAGAGCTACTCTTTGGGATTCGTCTCTGGAAGGGAGAAGCTCGTGCACAATCTAAAACAGTCATATCAGATAGGGTTCTCTAGTCTTGTCCATCCAACGGCGTACCTCGCCGCGGGAGTTTCCACCGGCGAAGGCGTATGCATCGGGCCCCACGCGGTTCTTGCTCCCAATTGCAGAGTAGGCGACTTCTCTATGATCAACAGGAGCTCATCGATCGGGCACGACGTGGTCTTGGGCGACTTTTCAACGGTGGGCCCGGGAGTCACAATAGCCGGAATGGTCAAAATAGGACGCAAGACCACTGTGGGAATAGGCGCAACGATTGTGAACGACATATCCGTAGGAGAGAACTCAGTAGTAGGAGCGGGATCAGTTGTGCTCGATGACGTTCCGAGCGGTGTGGTCGTCGTGGGGACCCCAGCCAGGATCCTAAGAAGGAACGACTGAGCATTGCCTGGCCATGTGGCCTGATGAGTCCGCCGCACAGGGAGAAGAAGTGCAATGTACGTCAAAGGCGAACCAGCCGCCAAGCTGATAATCAAGCTAGCCCCTACTGGAATGATCCCAACGAAAGACGACACCCCGCATGTTCCTGTAACTCCAGAAGAGATTGCTAGGGATACTTACCAAGCCTACATATTAGGAGCGTCAGTTGTACATGTCCACGCAAGAGATCAGCAAGGTAAGCCAACTTACAGGCGCGAAGTGTTTGAGGAGATCTTTTCTCGAATTAGAGAGAAATGCCCAGACATAATAATCTGCGCCACAACAAGCGGAAGAGTGCACCCTCAGGTTGAGCACCGCGGGGAAGTGCTGGATCTCAAACCCGACATGGCAAGCCTAACGGTGGGATCGCTGAATTTTCCAAAATATGCAAGCGTCAATCCCCCTGAAACGATAAGGACGTTAGCAACGCTGATGAATGAGAGGGGCATACTCCCGGAGCTCGAGATCTTCGAATCAGGGTTCATAAACACAGCAAAGTACTTGGCGAGAAAAGGCTACCTAAAAGAACCATTGCACTTCAGTCTGCTACTAGGATCTCTGGGGAGCATCCCGGCAGATACGAGAGATCTAGTCTATCTTGTTGAGTCTCTTCCTCCCGGAAGCACTTGGTCGGCAACTGGAATCGGGAGATTCCAAACCCAAATAAATGCGGGTGCCATGTTAATGGGCGGTCATGTGAGAGTTGGAATCGAGGATAGCATCTACTACAATTACCCGGAGAAACAATTGGCGACTAATGTGGATCTAGTTGACAGGATAGTCCGCATAGCGAAATTGTTGGGCAGAGACATCGCGACGCCCGGAGAGGCTAGAGAAATCTTAGGCCTGAAGGCAAGCTGAACGAAGCAGAACTTTCTTCCGTCGCCCTCTGCGGTCCAAGATTGCTAGCCGAGCACTGCTGGAGGGTTTGAATAGAGCGGTCTGTCGGACTATCCCTCGACCCGGCTGCCATGCGCCTCGTCTATGCTGGTGTCTTCATGGCCAACGCCGAACCTTTAGATGAGACAACAGTTGCATTTTTGCAAGTGACCCGAGAGCCGCTGAGAGTTCCGGGCATCGTGAGGAGGAAGTCAAACCCAATGTACTTGTCGCGCGCGCAGCGCGTCAGTCGATCCCGTGTTCAAAGATGTGCTCCCTCAAGGTAATCGCGCTGGGCAGGACCCAGATACTGATGAAACACATGAGTGGGACGTTTTGACTGGGATCGCCGGATATTTCAATGCAACTAAGAGAGGTATGCCAGCGGTTCTCGATAGGATGTCCGAGTCGATTCGCTTTACGGATCGTACTCTCGTTGACAAGTGGACGGATGACTTCGTAGGAGTCTGTAGAGTGCATCATGGAATCACCAACCGAGATCCACAACCCGTCTTCAACGGGGACAGGTCGATCTTCCTTCTTATGGACGGGGAGGTCTTCGATTACGAGAACAAGTCCGATGCGGTTCTGGGGTCTGAGAAGGATGATGCTGAGTACTGCCTTCGGCTCTACGAGAAGCTGGGGGACCAGGCTTTCAAAGAGCTGAACGGGTCCTTCTCCATCGCCATCTATGAGTCACGCGACAACCAGCTGCTGCTGGTTACTGACCGTCTCTCTTCACGCCCAATATTCTACTCGGTCACAAATGGAGGCACATTATTCTTTGGCTCAAAGCTTTCCGCGGTGCTTCAATCCCCGGAGGTCCGAAGAGACCTTGACATGACGTCGATCTTTGAGTTCTTCACGTTTGAGAAAATCTTTGGAACGAAAACGCTGTACAAGGACGTGAATCTGATTCCCCCCGCGACGGTAATGCGTTATCGCGGCGGTCGACTGACATTCAATAGGTACTGGAAATTGCTGTTCAAGAACATCAGACGTTCAGATGACTATTACGTGCGCAAGCTAGCGGACGGGATAAGCAAGTCAGTCGAAAGGAGAACTCGTGACAAGTCTCTTCGATACGGAATTCTGCTAAGCGGTGGACTGGATTCCAGAACAGTGTTGGCGGCTGCGAGCCGTGAGATGGTCGCGTTTACCGCTTCGGAATTTCAGAATCGAGAGGTAGCTATTGCTAGAAAAATCGCCCGAACCAAAGGCTGGAAGCACGTTTTCCTAAGGCGCAACCCCGATCACTACGTGGACATAGTTGACGATGCCGTCGAGATCTCGGACGGGGTAAATGCCTTTCAGCACGCTCACTTTATCGGTCTCTTCGACGAAATTCGGAGCCAGTGTGACGTCATATTTCACGGACTCTTTCTGGATGATTTCAAGGACGGATACCTGCCGACGAGGATCGTGAAGCTCTTTGGAAGGGAGCTAGGATTTCGAAGACTGAAGATACGTACTGGCTTTCTCGTCGAACCCTATCTCGCTGCCTTGTCAGACGATGATCTGGTGAACCAGATTCTGGACGACCCGGTCCGAGGCCGCCACATATTAGGGCTAAATCCTCTGGAGGTTTTTGCGCCAGACTATTCACGACGGATCGTCGAGCATCTAAAGCGGTGCATCAAAGAGACATTGAAAGACGCTCGTCGTGGAGCTTCACTCCCCTCGGACATGTGGAACTATGCCCTGACTTGGCACATGTTGCCCAAGCAACGCTACTTCCTCAACGTGAATCATATCAGACCCTTCATGCCCGAACGGAGTGTGATTTTTGACAACGATCTCTTTGAGATCCTTCTTGAGATGCCCCCTGACCTGAAACGAACCGGGCGAGTCTACAGAAAGGCGCTCAAGAAGCTCGACCCCAGAATTGCCAAGATCCCCTATGCCAAAACAGGATTGACTCCGGAGGTTCCGGCTTTTCTTGAGTGGATCGTGATCCTTCTACGCTCTATCAAAGGAAAGGCCTTTCCCCAGAGATCGATATTCACCCAGGGGGCGTGGCCGGATCTTGCAGAGATGCTTAGGCAGAACAACAGGCTAAGGAAACTCATGCTGGAGACTATTGAGGACCCGCATTGCCTCGACCCTGCAATTTTTGATCGGGAGAGAATCTTGGAGATGTTCGAGGAGCATCTTCAACGAAAGGCGGACTATTATGTACTGTTTCTCTTGCTGCTCACATTCGGGCGCTGGAATAAGAAATTCGGACCAAGCACCAAGGCTGACCCCGCATGAGAAATTGGAAAAGCGAACATGAAGCGCCTGCCTGACTTGAACGCCACAAAGACCGATCGTCAGTGATATTGAAATGATGAAGACCGGTTTTGTCCAGTCGTCCTGTGAAGTGGGTTGATCTAGTTTGATTCCTGCAAATGCGTTGCGGCAAGTGGATGCGCGGTTTGCCCATTCTGAAGTCTATATGTGAAACAGGAACGTTTGTATCGGGACAACGAGGGGTAGGTGAGAGTGGCGACGGGGGAAAGAAGGAGAGAGGAAGCGAAGAAAAGCAAAGAACTATTCTTCGCTCCAATCTATCCCGTTCTTTCCCCCCAAATGCTACTTCCCGGGCGGAGGAAGGCTACATCTCAATTTCCGTTCGAAGACCCTGGAGTACGCTACTTTGAGCTAGGACGCCACGCCATGTACGCGTTCGCAAGGGCATGGAATCTCGCTGATCATGAAGTTCTCTTTCCCGCCTACTTCTGCGGAGTAGAACTCGACGCCCTGTTAGCGGCCGGAGCGCGCCCACGGTTTTACCCGGTGAATAATCACATGCAAGTCCAAGTGGAAGATGTGGTCGCCGGAATAGGCCGGAAAACGCGCGCAGTCATAATGA
>Ga0209725_1001721_pt1 | contig 12176 bp, 11 predicted proteins | sample I18A1metaG_FD_184145 | JGI IMG/M metagenome (GOLD analysis project Ga0209725, IMG submission 184145) | Lake sediment bacterial and archeal communities from Gulf of Boni, Indonesia to study Microbial Dark Matter (Phase II) - ​I18A1 metaG... | ecosystem: Environmental > Aquatic > Freshwater > Lake... | reverse complement strand
TCGAGCACTAATCACTTAATAACCCTCCTATCTTTCAATATCTGGTTAAGTCGGTCCTGGACTCTCTTACGAAGTCGGACCGTAAACGCAATATCTGGACGGGTGCGTCCTACACACTCTGAGTATTTATTTCGAAGTTCATCATATTTACTTTGCGCTTCAGACATAGTGATGCCGATACGCAGCAGATGCCGAAACGTTTCAAGATCGATCCGTAGTCTGCAGAATAGCTGGCGAACTTCCTCTTGCTCTCTGACCCTGCTCGGCACTCCTACAACACCGTGTGCGATAGACGCTAAGGATGCAATCGCTGCGATAATCGCCCAAATGGTCTTCCATCCACGCTCGCTCCAAAGAGCCCAGCCTGCGATCGCTGACCCTGAGGATGTCGCAGCCACGAGAAAGGCTATCAGAATATGGATGAATTGCCATCGTCCGATAAGCGCCTCTGATGCGAGTTCTTGATAATAGGCATCATATAACGTCTCGTAGCTGGGCTTCCAGTAAGCGTTAATAACCGCTTGACTCGTTGACACTTTCCTCCTGCGGGACGTCTAATAAGATAACGACGCCATGCCTTAATTAAATGCCTTGTTAATCGAGGAGTTCAAAAGCAGCTCTCAAGAGCGCAAAGGAGTTTCTATAAGCGATCAATGCGCTTTATCGTCTATCTTTAAAGCGTCTCCTCCACGCGTTTGATTAAGGCTTCAAGCTCAAGGTCCCTTGTCTGCCTGTAGATCGGCTCGAACCGCTTGAGAGCTTGAGCCAATTGAACCTTTGTCTCATGCTTGAATTGAGCGTCTTGGGTTCTCTCAAGGATTCCGAGCAGCCTCTGTAGCTCTTCTCTTGCGACTACGAGCTCAGCCTTCTGGAAGACGGCGATGTTGACGTTTTGAGGATGAAGGATAGTTACATTGGTTTCATGGGGGAAGTATGTGGGCAGAGGAACTTGAGTTGAAGTAGCCTTAAGCCAATCTGAGAGGGCCTTCTCCACAGCTTCCTTCTGTTTCAAACCGAGACGTAGGCAGCGCTGCTCAAATTCACACGTTAATTTTTCAGGGAGCTCCACGTTCTTCTGTTTCTTCATACCTATCTATTTCCTAGGTTCCTAGGTTCTACCTAGGTTCTTCAAAATCAGGTAAGAGGTAGAGGTATCTCCATCTCCACTGGAAATCAAGGTTCACGCCTTTCTTCACCGCTCCCTGAACCCAGCCGACTCCCGATACACCCATCCTTCATTCCATCTCATCTAATGGTCCTCCAGCATTGTTTTCAGTCGGCTGAAAGCTTCCTTACCGTCTCCTTTACATTCAGCTAGTAATTCACGCCAGCAGTCCTTATGCACAGGGATGCCTTCAACGCTGTCGTTGGCTGTGCGGTCGCAGACCACGCATAGCTCCGTTCTACGCATATACGGCTTCAACTTCTACCCGGCTTCTCCTCCATGCATTTCCTCTTGATGCATTCCGAGCAGCAATCCTTCATGGACAAGGAGAATCGAGGCCAGATCTCCTCGCTCCAGTAGCACCATCTTCCACAGAGCGACCTGCCTTTCCGGAAGTAGTGGGCTTTACGAGAGTCTTCAGGCCAAGCCCATCCTTCCCGACCGGTCACCTTCACTTGCCTCCGGACTCCATCCTCCAATAGCAAAGCAAGATCGTGGCGACGAGGTCAGGGTAATGGAGAACCTCCTCATCTGTAAAGTCGATGACCCTGAAGCCCCTCTCCTCGAGCTGCCGGCGCTTCCAAGCATCCTTCTCAATTTGATTCTGAGTTTTATGATGCGGTCCCTTCACGGCAACCGCGAAGTTTCCGAAGCATGTGAAATCCTCCTCCACCTGCGAATGGAAAGGAAACTTGATCATGGCTTGGAGAGCCTCTAGGATACGCCTCATTCGACGTTCAGGTTCAGTATCCTCAAGCTTAACCCGATCGGGTGGAATCCGGGTCAATAGGAAGCCTCCGCTTCTCTCCTTCGAATGATGTTGCTGCTTCCGCATACGCCGCACGCGCGCCAACTGTAGCCGTCGCCGTCTATGATTCTAGCAACCATGTCCGGTGTTAGATGACTGCCGCAATCATAGCAATAATGCGTAACTTCGGATAGCCTTCCAGTCGGGTATAGTTCGCCGTAATGCCAAGGTCTGCCGTTGAGGAAGATTATGTTCTTGTAGATGAGTCGGCCGCAGGCGACGCATGGCTCAAGGGTCCTGGGTTGGCTGACTCGGTGAATCGGCGTCCGTAATTACCTCCGGCGCCAGTTTATGTCTTCCAGAGCTGTAGTGGATCAGGCGGAACTTCTCTTGGCAGACCGTGCAGGTCCAAACTTCACCGGTATCGATGGGCTCTGGACCAGCCTTCTCAGCTATTCTTCTAGCGGAAAGCGGCTTCTCATAGGCGCCCTCTACAGGTGCTTCAACCAAGGCTTCTAGAACCTTCGGACGTTCTTCCTCAGGGACCTTACGGAGCTCTCGGAAAGCGCTTTCAGGCATCTTCTCTAATTTGCCAATTGGCAAATACGGTTTTACGGCTTCCCCTGTCTCAAAAGCTTCAATATGCCTTGAAATCCAGCTTACCGATTTTCCGATCATCTTGGCTACGGCTTCTTGATTGGGGTATGTCTGCGGAAATTCATCCATTAGCTGTTTTAAACGGTGGCCTTTCTCGTAGTCGCTTATGTCTTTGCGCTGGATGTTCTCGATTAAGCCGAGTAGGTAGGCTTCTTCACGGTTGTACGGTCGGATTATGGCTGGGATCTTCTCTAAACCGGCTTTCTGTGCAGCAGCGACACGTCGATTGCCAGCAACCGCTAAGTAGACGTTCATTGTGCCGGGTGAAAGCATAGCGATTATAGGCTCAATAACGCCTTGCGCTTTCATGGATTCCGCTAACTCATCAAGCTCAGGGTCATCGCCGGAGCGCTCTAAGCCGTTTAAGGTTCCGCTTATCTGCTCAATCGGAAGCATAGTGAGGTGTGGCGCCGCCTCAGGAGCTGCCTTACTGCCCGCGTTCACGGCTGGCCTCTGTTCCTGAGGCGGTTTCGCCTCAAGATCGCTCAGAGCCGCGATCTCAGTCACGAACCAGTGGACCCGCTCAGGATTAGCTTTTATCCGCACTCGATCCCCAGCCTTCAAATCCTTGACGCACGGCTGAAGGGTGAGTGGAACCCAGAAAGGCTTCTCCTCCCCCGCAATCCTGAACAAGATCTTTCGGTCGGAAGAGTAATCGGGGTAAATTAGGGTTCCTTGAAACTCTCGGATCATTCCGGCACGAACCTTATCGTACTCCCGACGAAGCGATGGTCGTCCAACTCTTTCACGATACCCGTCAACTCTCCCTCATCATCATACGGGAGCTCGACAACCCACCGCTCGCTATCGCTAATCGGAACCTCGACCTTCACCAGTTGGCGGTCACGGTCGACGATATAGAAGACCCACCTCCTCGTCGAGAATATCTCAACCGTTCTAGCGAGATCCAGCTTCAAAACCCTCTCCTTCATATCAAACCCTCCTTCAAGACAACACCTCAGAAAGAGCCGCGGCGACTATGAACTAGGTATAAAAGATTTACTCCGAAAAACAGCGCGTCTAGTTCATAAAAAAGAACTTAAAGACCGGTAAAGATACACTATCAACATGACGGAATTATGAAATGAAAGCCGGTAGATTTCTCCTCATTGTTCTCATATTCATTATGTCTGTTCCTCACCCTGACGCTGCGTTAGCTGACTCTGTCGAAATCCACGGTTACGTGTATGACATTGAAGGCAACCCAGTCAAAGGCGTAAGTGTTGAAGCTTTCAGTTTGACTCCACCATGGGTGGTCTATGGACGTGCTAGTACGGATGCAAGAGGACATTACGCCTTTTCTCTAGATAGACCGAAGCGCCTCGATGATCCTGTACCTTCCCACAATGGCCTACCTATCTATGAAGGCTATGAAATAGACGTGGCTTGGTCTGGCAAAGAATGGATAGGAACATATTGCGTGGTCAATACGGAGGATAAGAATTCCATAGAGCAAGATTTCATTTTGAAATCTGCAGGCGCGCTAAGACTCAAAGCATATAGTCAGAACGGCACCTTAATCGAGAAGTTTCCGGACCCGGGTAGTATCGAAAATCCTACACGGCCAGTCTACACGACAGATTTCCATTGGAGAGTGGTCCAAAGTCATTTTATGGCGTACCTAGGAATAATCGTGCTAAGCCTCAATACCCCCAATGTTATTAATTTCCCTTGGAATGTACCAGGTTTTGGCAGGGTGATATTGAGAGCTGACAATGACGGTAAAGGTTTCACACTTACGAGACAGGGTGAGACGAAAACTATCAACCTGAACTATGAACTTGCGAGGACAGAGTTCAGGCTCCTAAGGGAAAGCTATGAAGGATATTTGGATGAGGGCTACATAATTTCTGAGAACTTGTCTTTGAATATCCAGTCTGCATGCGAACTCCTGCAGAAAGCCGATTCAACGACTGACGATGCCCAGAAGGCGCATATTGCAGATTTATGCCTCAATCGAACATTATGGGCTGCGGAGAGCTTAGAATTGGAGAAAGCTCTTCAAGACATCGAGAGATACAGGAAGGGCAATGCTACTGTGCAGCTTGTCGATGAGAATGGCAAGGCTATGGAAGGTGTGGACGTCGCGATCTCACAGATCACCCACGACTTCCTGTTTGGGGCAGACTTGGAAAAGCCGCTAGACTTGCATGCGTACTCGCTTTTGAGAGAAGTGGGGATAAACTACGCATTGCTTGATTTCGCTTGGTATGGCACAGAACGTCCCCTCGGTCGATATATTTTTCTTGACAAATACCCGCTGACTGATGTCGAGTTATTAGGAAAGATGGGCTTTCGCATGGGAGCCACTTGTCTTATTATTCTCGAACCTATTCCTAGCGCATGGGATACTGGTCTTTTGAACCTTAATTTTGAGCAGCTGAAAAGCAAGATCTACGAACATGTGTACAAATTGGCCACAACATATTCAGACTATATTGATTATTGGACAATAGTTCACAACCCTCATGTGGAACAAAATCATCTTGGATTTACCCAAGAACAAAACATCGAGTTGATCAAGACTGGAATAGCAGCTGTAAAGAGTGCCGATCCCACGGCTGAAATCTTTCTATATTTTGATGGTACTTGTGGCTATATTACTGCCACAGCTCTCGTAAGGAATGATGACAAATATACGGTAGATCCGTATACCTTCATCTCGCGCCTTAAGGAATATGGCATCGATCATGACGGGATATGCCTATGTATAAACTACGGTTCATTAGACGAATTCAAAAGTGGGTTCTGGCCACTTGGAGATCGAATACCATATCCTTTCAGAGATCTAGCATCAATCTCGCGTATACTCGATTGGTACTGCACACTATCTGAACCTATTCACATCACTGAGTTCCATGCGCCTGGAGACTTCACGTCCAATCTAGGGTATTGGCATAAACGAAGTTGGGATGAAGGACTCAAGACGGAATGGATTAAGAAATTCTATACGATCGCGTTCAGCAAGCCGCTCATGAGGGAGATAGCCTACTGGTGCGCCATAGATAAAGACTTTCAGAGGGCCAATCGAGGGCTGCTAGACGTATACTATTCGCCTAGAGAATCATTCCATGCGTTGAAAAGGCTTATCACGGAGAACTGGACGACCCGCTTGCATATGAGAACAGATGCGAATGGTCTATTGGAGTTCCGGGGCTTCGCAGGCGACTACAACATCACCGTAAGCACCGAAGATTTCACGGGGAATTTCTCGATTCATGTCTACGAAGGGGCAGGCAAGACCTACACTATCAATCTTGGCAAAGCCAAAGCAGAAGGAGTTGAAAGAGCTAAAGCGGAAGTAGCGATCGCTCAGGCTGAAGAAGCTGTTAACAGGGCGAAGGCGGAGGGTAGGACTATCAACTTGGACAAGGCGGAGAAACTGTTGGACGACGCAAGAAAGGCTTTCATCGAACGGAACTACACTCAAGCGATACTCCTAGCTGAGGAGACAAATCGCGTCGCTAATCTCGCGGTAACATGGCTCATCATACCAGCCGTTACAGCTTTTGCAGGAGGCGTCATCTCCGCCAGTATGGTTCTTTATAGACGAGTTCGAGCAAAGAAACGAAAACATTCGGTACCCTAATTCGCTCATGGATCTCCGTGTACTCTTCAATTTCACTGGTGTGAAGCCTAACCCACAAGAAAGATATGTCAGAGAACAGAGTTTTCTACTGGCGATACTTTTTGAGTGAGCAAGAGGTTGGCAGAATCGGTAGACGCAGGTATTTGAAATATGCAGGTGGAATCGTTGCTGTCGCAGTTGTAGCAGCTGCGGGATATGGCATTTATGAAGCTACGAAACCGACGATTATGCCTGCACCCACCAGTACGCCAACCGCTACGAAAAGCCCAACACTTACTCCGACGCCCACGACTGCGCCAACTCCGACACCTTCGCCTACGCCCACTCCCTATTCCCGTCGAGAGATGCCGGAGTTCTGGAAAGGCGTCATGTTCGTCCAATGGATGCTCGAAAACAGCAAATATATTGAGCCGGGAATGAAAGAGCTTAGAAAGAGAGTTCCTGCGAACGCGATCTCCTTTTTTGTTCCATACTACACGGAATCCCCAACATCCGATAAGATCCAGCCGATCTACGACACTGACCAATATGGAACACCTTGGTACGGATTTAAACTCGTCGAGAGCTGGCCTCCCGAACTGATTGAGAGAACTCTCGACCTAGCGCATGAGCTTGGCTTTCACGTCGCCTATTGGCCGAATGTCGGCCCGGTGACAGAGGGTTGGCCATGGGAGAACGCCTTGGATCCAGTTCCTCCTGTATTCAAGGCATATCGGGAGTTCAAGGCGGAGCAGGCCGAGTTGGCGGAGAAGCATCGATGTGAATCCTTCTGGATTGGAAATGAGTGGAATAGATCATATACGCATGGAGAGGCTTGGAAGCGCATCCTAGAAGCGGTTAGAGCCAACTTCTCAGGCGCTATTGTCGTGGAGTTTCTGTACTGTGGCATTGGTCCTTGGGAACAAGTCCCAACCCAGGTGGACCCTGCATGCTTCGAAGTGATGGACTACATGGGTTTGTCTATGAATTTGTTCCCTATGAGCCACGATTATAATGGGGTTGAGACCTGCGATCCAGCGTGCTATTCACCGACGGTCACTGAACTGGCTGCAAGATGGCAGAAACCCGCCAGAGCGATTGAACAGGCATACCGAAAATTCCGTAAGCCAATCATAATCACCGAATTGTCTGCTCCCAGCTACGATGGTGCTGCATGCGAAGATTGGCAGTACCATCCATCAAACCTCTCGGAAAAGAGGGCAATAGATTTTCAAGAGCAGGCTGATGCATTCGAAGCTACGATGAGAGTGCTTACGAGTTTGGAATGCATTCACGGAGTTAGCTGGAACCAATGGAACGCCTATGAACCTGGACTCTATTACGCAAGGAATGTATGGGACTATAGAAGTATCGAGTTTCAAGGCAAGCCAGCGGAGAAGGTGCTCAAATTCTGGTACTCAAAGCGTGATATTCGCGACGGGATCGGGTTGCTGCTGACGCCGGACGGGCATATTGACTTGGAGAACTTGAAGAGAGAGAACCCTTTGAATGAACAAGGAAAGAGCGAAGGGTAAAACCAACATTGAACTTTCAAATGATCGACCATAGGTCTGTCTTCTCATCCTTCTTGATGAGTCCGATTCTACTCAGCTCGATCAAAGAGTAGTGAACTCTCGACCTTGAGTAGCCAGTCTTCTCGATTATTTGGTAGAAGTGTAGAGGTCCCTCATCATACAGGAGCTGATAGATCATGGTATTCGCGTTTTACCGAGGGGTCAAACGCTCAGAAACAAACTTTCCCCTAGTACCTAAACTGTGAGAGATCAAACCGGAAAAATGAAAGTAATCCTCACCCATCTTGAAGACCTCAACCAAGGAATTAACTGTATGGCCTTTGTGATACCTGCGATAGCCTCTTCAAACTTCTTTTCTTCCGCTTTTGAAACCCCGCGATTTACTAATTCCTTATAGAACTCTTTTCCACCTTTTCTGCTTTTCCCACACCACCTGCCAAATATTCCAAGAGTCATTCCCTAAGCCACCTCCAACCTTGAAGAGCAACTTACACTTGCCTCTTACCACATTTTGGGCAAAATACTCCTTCAACTCGCATCTCAAACCCGCAATAAATACAATACTTCTTTGCAGCTTGAGTTTCAGGCAGTTTCGGCGCTTCGAGTTTAGGTGGAGGTGTGACTTCCGAAGGTGCAGTCGAATAGATTCCTATAGCCAGAATCTTGCCATATCCGCTGCCGATGGCGCTCCATTTTCTGCGATAAGCGGTACTTGTTGCAAACTCTGGACGTATCTGCTCAAGCCAATACGACATAATAGATGGCCACAACCCGTGGCCGCGTTTGGTGTCCTCACTGACATCTATGTCATGTTTACGTGGTAGGTCGTGAACGCCTTTTCCGATATCTTGCAGCCAAGATCTCAACTGATCTACATATTTGGGATTAACAAGTTCTTTGTATGTCCGAGCGAGTCCCTCAAACCGGTCTCGCAATCTGAACTCACCTTTTGCTGCGTCGACTAATTCCAATTGTTCCGGAAAAGCCAAGCCCACGATCCCGGCAAAATCTGCTCCAGTCTTCGGAATGGGCTTCTCTGAAACAAGAACTACATAGATCAGTCTTTCCGTGGTGGGATAGGTTGCAGCTGTTGGTTCTGCGACAGTTGGACCTAAACCGCGGTGTCTTTCTCGACTCTCGTTCCAAGCTCGCATCACCCAGTCAGCGTGACTTTGACAGTCAACGAGTTCTCCTGCACCGTTGATGCGTGCTGAGTAGACGAGCGGCTCAGAGCGCACTAGCTCGTCCTCGAGAAAACGTGATTGGGGAGGAAGCAATCCTTTTGCATTGTATGTGCTTAAGATGTTTTTCACCGCGGCGATTTTTGATTCGTCGAATGACTCAACAGCGATACAATATTGGTTTGCGCGTCCTGCAAGCGTATCGTTTGTGTCGCCATCGCTGAGCAAGCATCCTGGAATTCGGCGCGTGTCGATGGCGTCAAAAAAGATCTTGTACGCGGCATATCCGTATGAGGCGCTTTCAAGTTCGTCTATATCAAAAACTATTCCGAGTTTAGGCATGGTTCCTCACCTGCTCAGAACTATTGCCTCCCACCGCACCTATCGCAGTATATGTAGCCTTCTGGAATTCCCTCTCCACAGTGGATGCAGTATCTCTTAGGCGCAGGAACCTTTGCAGAGATCGGAGCTACTGGTGGTGGCGCGACCAGTCGCTTTCTCCTCCTCACAAATAGTATGATGGATAGGATGCCTGCAGCGGCTATTAGCCCATAGACGACCGGCTCGGTAGGCGTAGGTGTGGGCATAGGTTTCTCCTTTACTGTGAAGGAGACAGGTGAACTTGTAGTCTCATATGTGCTTGCTGAGACACTCCAATTCCCAGGCTTGTCCGGCACATAGGTGTCTTTGAACAGTCCCTCTGACATTGTTATAACGGTTCTTGTCAGTTTTGTTCCGTCTGGCTTTGTATAAGTCAGCGTCAACTCCACTCCCATGAGAGGCGGGTAAACAGAGCCCGAAATTGAGATCGGTTCGCCTAACACAATCGAAGCTGACTGAGGTTCAATCTTTATCTCTGCCGTCGGCAATAGTTTGACAATAGCTCGAATCAGATAACTCTTCTCTTTGGTCAAGAATTGAGACCACTTCCCCTGAGAAAATTCCCAACTTCGACTTGGGCTTACGTCGCTATACGTCCAGCCAATTCCAAGCCAACGGTCAGCCACCCATTCAAGTCCGATGTAAAAGTCGAAGCCTGGAGAGACGCCTATTCTGTAAGCTGATAGATCGACATCAAACCATTCGCCTTCAAGTGTGATCGGAAAGGTTATGTTGAAACAAGGGATAATGTCTTTCCGGTTCGAGTCCGTAACATGAATCGTAATGATGTTTTCAGATGGGTCGCACCAAGGCGGCATGCTAACGGAAGTCACCAGGAAGCGAGCTATTGCCAGCTGACCCGGAAGTACAGGAGTAAATTTCACTGCAAACATTTTTTTCGGGAAATCGCCTTCGAACGACAAAGCTTCACCATATTCATAGGCGTACTCGATTTTCCTCGCATCCCCAACGGCTTTTAGCGTTCCTTCCCCTGAAACCCTGAAAGTCGTCTGCTTGGCGCGACGATCTGTGATATCGAGTTCTCCAGTTGCCTCCCACCTTAGAAACTCATAGCCGCTGTTATAGGTTACTTCATAGCTTCCGGGCATGGCCAAGACTTCTACTGGAAGAAAAGCGCACGTCTCGCCTTCAATGGCTATTGAACCTAGATTTGATGTTTCACCTGTGTCCTGCATTGACTCGATTTGAACCTTATAGAACGGGGGAACCGCGTATTCGACACTCAATCTGGGCTTCTGACGTCCTTCCTTCGAGTAGAATTTCGATTTGCCACTGCCCTCGGTAGGTTCAAATCTTAACACTTCAGTCAATTTTCCGTTTGCCAAGCTGGCTTGTACATCCTCGGCTACCCACCAACCTTTGTAGCCAGGGGATTCAAATCCTATTGGAAAGCCGCCGAAGCGATGGGTACTGGTTGCCTCTTCGGCAAACTCCGGTTTATTGTTCCAAGTGATGCTAAGCTCATTCCAAGAAGTATCTTGGCAACGGTGTACACCGATCTCAATTTTCTCGCCCGACGCTGAGATATCCGTAAGATAAAACCGGACGTAGGCATCTTTGACCATTGCGTTTGACGGAATGCTGGATAAATCGAACATAACGTATACGTAGGCAAAGACTGAATCAAACTGCACAACTAGATCACTGGTGGAGCCGTAGTTCGAGTCAGGACCACCGGAGTTGACGTAGGAGTCGGCTATGGGGTATAGATCGACGGTTTCTCCGCCGATGTAGATTGGATCCGAAGATACGCAGTTGACATGCGTTGCGAGCCCGACGAAAAGAGACAAGAACAAGGGCATTATCAATATCGTTTTCAAATGACCCATAAGCGGTCAATACATATTTTGAGACTTGTACAAGTATTAAAGCGTAGACGATGTCAAGGAGATTGTTGATGCGAAGCCTGAGGTTCTCGTAGTCGGAACCGGCTACTCAGGTTTGATGAAGATCCCTCCTCAAACTGAAAGGTATCTAGAGTCTTCAGGAATCGAACTGGTAGCTGCGAAGACTGAGAAGGCATGCAAGATCTACAACGAGCTCTCCAAGTCTAGAAAAGTTGTCGCAGCCTTACATCTAACATGCTAGCGTTGAACCCGCGGTCTAGAGCATAGTGCATTTAGTTTTCTGGGCTTCGAGTTATTATTCCGGTTGATTCTGATCAGAAGCCCACTCTTCGCCTTCTCAACCTCTACCCACAAAGGCCGATTAAGAAAACCTCTAAGCAGTTTTCCGAACCTGCCAGGCAAATCGAGATAAAACCTCTCATACTTGTACTCACGCCTCTTGTTGGAACGCCTAACCCAGCGCCTATACAACCTAACCAATCTACGACACCGAGACTACAGATTGCTAGAGTAAAAGAAAAGAAAGGGAGAGAGCTGAAACTGTGAGAGAAGGCTGACGACTAATGGCCACCATCTGTCCGAAATGCAACAGCAAGAATATCAAACGAGTCGCAAGACGAATGAAGACCAAGTACGGAAGAGTAACGAGAAAACTCCGGTGTGAAAACTGCGGTCACGCCTGGGCAGAAGAAAGCCACCGAACGTCTCGTCGAGTACGAAGTAATTCGCCTATCGAAGTAAGCATACTGTCGAGACTATGAACTGGTACATGAGAGTTGACCTGAAAACGATAATTCAAATCAATCGAAAAGAACTAAAACCAGGAGAAGATAAATTCATAACAGACGGAACGAGAGATGAAAATCGCTGCGTTTCTTCTTATTGCTCTGATATTCATTACGTCTGTTCCCCACCCCGCGGCTGCGTCTGCAACAAATATTGTCCGGATCACCGGCTACGTCCATGATAGTGACGGTGATCCCGTAAAGGACGTATATGTTATCATCTTCCCCCTAACTCCGCCATGGGAGAGCAAAGCAAGCGTAACTACAAACTCCAAGGGATACTATGCT
>Ga0209725_1001720_pt1 | contig 12181 bp, 12 predicted proteins | sample I18A1metaG_FD_184145 | JGI IMG/M metagenome (GOLD analysis project Ga0209725, IMG submission 184145) | Lake sediment bacterial and archeal communities from Gulf of Boni, Indonesia to study Microbial Dark Matter (Phase II) - ​I18A1 metaG... | ecosystem: Environmental > Aquatic > Freshwater > Lake... | reverse complement strand
TTCCACTGTTGCGATCAAGCACGACGATGTGATGGCATATCGGGCAGGACCTCATCGATCTCAATGATGTGACATGTATGCCTCGTTGTGTCTTGATCGCGGAAGGCCTACGAGATCTTCGAGCAACCATAGCTGCTAATAGGCAAGCTACTGCGCCCACTAGTAATGTAGTTAGAGCAACCCACGCAATCATAGCGCGATCAGGGGTTGTGGTCTTACTGATTGTTGCTACGATTCGTGGTCTATCCTGTGCAGCCTCGGTCTTGAATCGAACGAGTTCTAACTCCTGAGCCTTTCCGATAAAGTGGAAGAACTCCGATACAGCCCTATCGCCTCTTTCGTTAAACCGTATAGCTTGAACCGCTACTGTCATGTTGATCTTCTCTTTCGCATTGGAACTTGGGTTCCGCCTTACTATGAACGTGACATCAAGGTTCGAAGGAACGATTATCCACTCACCAGGTCCCCTTACCGATCCGGAGTACAGCGCTCCATCTATCTGCGTCTCATATTCACCAGTGCTGTAGTTCAATCCAATGTGCCTGCCGTCGGAGCTGTAAGCATGCAAGTCAAGGTCCAATTCAACTTGACTGCAACCGGACAGTCTCTCTAAGCTGACATGCGATACTGTCATGCCTGTAAGGTTCGTCCTACTAGTTCTTTCTATCCTCAGCCTTATCGTCACGCCCTTCTTCACTTCTGCGACGGTTAGCTTCAGGTTGTATTGAATCAGCTGCTTGTTACACTCGTCCAAAGGTAGTTCTGGCTCCCAGTGGCATACTGTGCTAGCGACGTTCATCCTAGGAGGGGGGGAGGGCCAAAGGGTATCGTAGACTACCTTGTAAATCATAAGAGCGTGCATCGGACCATCTTCCTCGCTGCGATAGTCAAATACTAGCCAGCTAGCGCCAAATAGGCCTTCCTCCACCTTGATTCGGGTGACATGAGCTCCAAGTTGCAACGTACTAAGAGCGTTTACTACCAAATCCGTTGAACTTTGTGCGGGTGGGGGGATGTCATCATATTCAAGCCAGCCGAGCCACCATCTACTGAACGAACCCAACGAAACCAAATCTAGAAATGGATGCATGAGGTCCCACATTGCCTGACGTTGATCTGGCAAACACGCAATGCCATACTTCCAACCACCATACAAGTCTCCCAACCAATGTGCCAACTCATGAGCAATAATACTATCACAGCAACCCCCTGCGTCTACCATTATTAAGTCAAAATGGGTACCATCTGCTTCATACTCGTCGGCGCCGTCATCTTTATCGCCTTGCACGTCTCCCCCCGTCAGGGGACTTTCCGAGCCTCCACAAAAGATGCCATCGACGCTATCGCCAAGGAAGTCTCTATCTAGGATCAGGAAAACCACTATTCCCCTTCCATTCGCTTCAACGTAATCGTACAGTTGGTAATCTATGTCTTTGTTACTGAGATCAATCAGAGATTTCGCGAGAGCATCGTTTCCAAATGCGCTTCCGCCCGGAGGGGGGTCCGAGTATTCTCTTTTCCAATTGATGTTATACGTCGTGATTTCTTCGTCACCTGTTTTGCCGTTGTTATCAAGTGGATACAATCGGAACTCCATAAGGAGGGTGCCTCTTGATTGCCCCAAATAGTATGCCTTTATTCTTTGAAGGATCTTACTCCATTCTCCCGCCTTAGTAACGTAACCAACCTTATCGCCCCCACTCGTGACAAAGACTATTCCCAAATTCACTCGAAGGGTAGTCATGAGTTTGACGTAGTGATAGCTCTGATAGACGTTTATCTGATATCCATTCACTCCTGGAGTCGTGCTATAAAGTTCTCCATACACTTCAACATACGAATCCTTTTTGATGTCGCCTATGATCCTGCCTTGTCCGCTGACTGAGACCCAAGTGCGGTCTCCATCCTTGAGCGCATATGAGGGATCGTCCGGAACTTCTTTCACTAGGATTGCATAGTCGGGTTTAAAAACCGAAGTAACGGTTCCTCGAAACTTAACGTCAGGTTTGGTTCCAATCAACTTGATGTAGTGATAGCTCTGATAGGCGCTTATCTGATGGAACCCGACAGTTAAACCGTAGTACTCGCCGTAAACCTCAACAAGAGAACCTACCGTCAGTTTGCCTATGATTTGGCCTTCCAAACAAACATTGACCGCTGTGAAATCTCCGATTTTGAGCCATGTCTCGCTAGGTTTGGTTTTCTTGACAATCACCTCGTAGATTCCTTGTTCCCTGATGTAATGCAATTCCCCTTGATACTTGACTTCAGGTCTTCCTGGCAGTTTGAACCAGGCTTTGATCCCTCCGACGCCTCTGACATAAGCCTCTGTTGATTGTGAAGAGACATCTCTTATCTTTTCGACAGCACTGTCGCATCCCCACCGAGCGAAAACATAACCAGACGGAAGCTTCGCAACTATGCTATGCCATTTGTTCAGGTCACTTTGCTCAAGCTTGACATAAGCTGGTAACTTGTACTCCACGCCAGCGAAAACTATGGTTCCTAAGTTCTTCTTTCCGTCGGTCGTCTCGCTCTCAAGGCCGACTACAATTAGACCTTGAGCCTCACTGCTCCGTATGGAGGCCATGATCGCGACATTAGGGAACATGATCAGAAATATCAGAATCATGGCTAGGGATGATGAGGCCTTCTGCAAGCTCCTTGCCTAATTAGTGTTAGGCAAATGCGGAAATAAAGCTTTGATTGAAGGAAAAACCTTCGGAGAAGCTTGCCAAGCAAAAGGATAAACATACAAGAGGTGGATTCGCCTAGTGTCTCAAGAAGACTTGGATTTCACCGAATCCTTAGGGGGAGGGTAATCTATGCGGCTCATGAGACTCTTTCCCTCTCTTCTTTCCTATCTGGAACGCTGCAAAGATTGAGAGAGCGACAGCTACCGCTATCAGCGGCATCAGTACCGTCAGGAGAGGAAGTCCGACTATGATTCTCACATGTGCCGGAAGTTTCAGAGGAGATCGATATGCATTCACCGCATCTTGCATGTTGTACTCTGCATTAGAACAGAACCAAAGGTAATAGGTTCCTAGAGTCGTCGGAGCTGCAATGGACAATATGCTTGTCCCGGTGTATCCTGGATAAGAACGTGGTACAGAGTTGTATATTGGCAAATAGTAGCCTGACGGGGGCGGCCAGCTCGGCGTCCATGAGGCGATGAGGAACAGTTGGTCTAACTCTGTAGGATTTCCCCCTTGCCAGATCTGATAGTTAACTGTCAAAGAGATCGTTTGACCTGGAGCAGTTGTAATAGTTTGGCTAGGAGAGACAGCCCCCAGTAAGCTTCTCTCAAACAGATCTCCGCTAGGAGCAAGTGCTTTGGCTGGTAAGGAAAACAGATCCTGTTCAGCAAAAACAGAAGAAAGCGGGTGGAAGAAAAGGCTACCATTCAATGCTGTGGAAAGCAGTACTAGAGCACAGAAGGTTCCCAGTAATATAGATCTTCCCAAACCTTTAGAGCCCCTGGCAGAAGCCTGTCGACGAGATTGATTTAAGCATTCTTCTAGGAAAGCCAAATTGAGGGCCGGAGATATATCTGTTTCCGAAACTCGAACCGGTCTACTCGGAGAGACTCAAGATCAAAGAAGATTAGAGCATCTGCATGAGTGTCTGCAACAGTCCAATTACGTTCGCTTGTTTCGCTCTTTGCATGAGGTAGTCGTAGTCGAGTTTTCCTTCTTGTAATTTGAGAACTGAGGCAGCGTCCTGTTCATCGTCCACTCCCTTGGACTTCCGGGCGAGCTTATTGACGATAAAGTCCTCTGGCCCTATCGCATACGCTTCAAAGTCATCAGCGAATGGCCGGATTCTCACTCTCCTCTTTAGAAGCTCATCGTCAAAGACTACGCCATCTGGTTCTGTCCATATTTCAAATTCAACATGATTCTTTAGGTCGATTGCGAGAAAGAAGGCAGCGTCGCGATGAGGAGCAGAAGGTAGTTGATAGCGATTTCTCTGGAGCAGGTTGTGTGTTCTGACAATGTCTGGGAATGATGCGGCTATGGCCAAGTCCACATCTTGTGTTGTTCGGATCCGGCCATAAGCCGTGAGAGCATATCCGCCTATTATCATGTAGGGAATCTTTGCTTCGTCAAGGATGCCTACCAGTTTGCGTAGTGCTTGAGATATTCCTAGCGATTTCATTTACCTCCTGAAAACGAACATAAGGATCGACACCCAGCTTCACCAGTCTCCCCACTTCCTCAGCTTGCTTGACAGCTTTCTTAACATCGTTCTTGTTGCTTTGAAGACGAAGACCCGACAATTGATCGAACTGCTCTACGAACTGCTTACCGAGTGGTGTCGTTCGAATCGTGTGTCTTGGCCTGCCCACACCATTCTTTTCCGATGCAATCTGCACGAGACTTCGCATCGACAATTCTCTAATCAGATCGATCATAGTCTGGTACCTTCCACCCACCTCGTTGAGAATCTGGAATACGGCAGGCGCGTTTTCCTCACAGTACCGAAGTATCCTTACTGCTTCTATGGAAGGTAGCATCTCGGATTCCTGCTTGTCTATTTATTTCCCTATGGGAAATTAATTAACCTTTCCCCTCGCGTTCAGTTCTGCCGCATTTCTCCGTGGGTGGGGCCCCACGCTATGTGGCTATTGGGTGTGGGTTGGGGGTATGGGGCCCACCTTGTGGAAGGTGATTCATGAGAAATTTCAGGAAGAGGGTACCAACGAGGTTATTGGGGTGTATAGGCAACCTTACTATATTGCTGGGGGGCTATGGGGCTATTGGGCGGTAGGGCTCTTTCAAGATGAAGTAAGCGGCAAACTGATTAAGCTGTGATAGATCAGTAGTTTGGGTGAGAGGGGGATCTTGAAGAAGAGTCAGGGTCTGAAACTTGTTGGAGCGTTGACGGCCGCGACAGTGCTGATTGCCTTCGCGTTCACTGTGCCGTGTATCCCTTTCACTGAGACATATGAATATCAAGTGAAGGAGTGGGTGGAAACCAAGCGAGTTGTTCACAAGACCAGTGGCGTAACCTTGAAACCTCTTGACCCAGAGGCGTTGAAGCCGAAGTTCGTGATAGTCATCATAGGCGGCAAGGAGTTCTTGATCCCAATCTTCGCCGACTTCTCAACTCTCTTCACATGTGTGCATAACACGGAAAGCTTCCAGTTATGTGCGAACACCAAGGTCTCAATAGACGCTTGGAGTACAGGAAATGTTACTGCTATCCTCTACAGAGGAGTCTTTCGAGGCAACTATAAGGAAGTCGAAAGAGTGGGGCCAGCGGTCGGTTTACGCATGATCAACGAGACAGATTGGTATTTCATCAATTTCTTCAACACGGACAAGAGGGATGTGACGGTGGGTGCCACAGTTCTCGAAGTAGCGGAATACCGAGATGTGACGAAAATCGAGCAGAGAACTGTTCATGTCACCGTGATCCAATACCTTCTCAGAATTCTGCGAGGATAACCACAGTCGCGAATGAGGAAGAGAAGGCCCAATCCGAGAGAGCAGGATTCGTATCCAATGCTCCTTGAATACAAGACACCACGAGGTTTCTTGTATAGATCTTCCTCTAGCAAAGCACAGCTAAAGGGAATGAGATATTCATTCTTCAATGCTTAGGGCGAGCGTGGAAAATGTTACCTTAAGTAACAAATCGCTCAGTTCGACCGCACTTCATGCAGCGTCTGATCTGGAAATCAGCTTGATTTACGAGGAAGAACCATTGATGCTGACACCACGAATTGAGGACCTGCGACATCAAGAGCTCTTCCTCCTATGACTCAGCCATAGGTCCACCAGAAGGACCAGTAAGATCCCTGATTCTAGCAAGATCATCGCTGCGTCTGCAGGAGACAACTATCCTAGGCTCCCTTGGTCCAAAGTTACTCCAAGCGCTTTGCGACTCAGAAGAGCCATGAGAGGTCACCAATCTTCGAGTCTAGTCCTCAACCGCTGAGCTTGGCCAATCACAATCGTCATTTCCGTGAACTTTCCAACCGAAACGATAAATCCAGAATACGTGAATAGTTGATTGTTTCGAATTGCCTCTGCTATTGAAGACGAGTTTGCCAGAACATAGCTCTTGTACAAATAGAATCCCAGTTTCCTAGTCATGGGCCGATCTTTTCCTTGATACCTCAGGATGCCGTAGTTTCTTCTGTCATCGTCCTTGTACGCTTTGTATTTCCAGAGAAAGCAGGCTTTGATTTCCTTCCCATCAAAAAAGTCCAGAGTTGCTTTGATAGCTTCTGCCTGTTCAGTCTGGTTGTAAGGTTGAGTGGTAAGATTGTTCTGTGCAGCTCCCGGGTATTGAAAGGCACCTTCGTAGGTGCACTGCCCAAATTCGGTAGCCCACACAGGTTTGCCTACCTCCAAAAGTTGTTTGATGAGCCTTCTTAGGTAATCATAGTTCTTGGCGTTCAGATAGAGATTCATCGACACCAAGTCGAATCCAATTCTGTTCCATTCGACATTCTCCCAGTTTCCTGCTGCGTATGTGATCGGCCCTCGGAAGACCTGCTTGACCTTCGGAACTATTTTCTTCAGATAATCGTTAAGACGTTGCTGAACAGTCGGACTTCGGAGATCATCCGTTTTTCTCTGATCACGTGTCGGACTTGGAGCCAATCCGTTGACATCAATAGTAAGCTCATTGCCTGCCGACAGCACGACTGCGTCTGATTCCTGAAAGAGAGACTGCGCCTCCTTTGCCAAATCGACCGTTCTTCTCTCTGCCTCATCCAAATCAATGTCGATGTGAAACGGATTCAGAAGAACGATGTTGAAACCAAGTGCAATGGCCTGTTTTGCGCAAAACATCATCTTCCCTTTGTTGTCTCCGAAGATCCTTATGGCGTTGCATCCCAATTCATTCCGAATAACTTCAAGATCTTCAAGAATCTCCTCGTCCTCTGGCGATCTGAATTCTCTCCATGGAGCAATGCCAATGTTGTAACATACTCCTTTGACGGAAACAGTGAGCTTCTTCAAATCGTAGAAAGATTTTCTTTCGATAGTTATCTTGGTTTCGACAGAATTCTGGGCATTCCCATCAGTGGCGGTCAGCTTTACAGTGTGTTCTCCAACAGTCAATCTGGTTACATGGTCTATACTTTCATTCGTTAGCCTTCCGTCAACATACCAAGCAAAGTCAAGAGGGTCGCCGTCCGGGTCTGTTGACCTGTTGATGAACTTGATGAGGGTTTCTTCAGTCGGGTTGATGTATTTCGGCTTGATCTCGAAGTCTGCTCTAGGAGGCCTGTTGAATAAGCGCAACCGGTAAGCCATGCCCAGAGCGACTAGAACTGTTAGTACAGCCGCCAGATGTTTTCGGTTCATGGCCATCCTGAGAGATAACGTGTTCGCGAACTATTTGAAACGCTTTCGGTGTGTGTTCTAAGGGGCATCTTCAAGCTGAAATCCGAGTTTTCCGAGTCCGGTCTGCTCCTCAACAGACTGAGAGAAGCAGGCGGAGCGGATAAGCGAGATCCAAGACGAATGCAAGGAGAAGTTGACAGCGGCGAAGGTTGAGCATTGGCAGGAGGTCCGGCGAAAGGAGATGGCCGCTCTCTTGGAATCGAAGTGGCGCATAGGGGAGCTACTTCTCATGGGCTTGAACGCATGGGAGTGCGAGCAGGATGTGGGTCGATGGGGGGGATTCCGCAACGATTATTTCGAGTTGGCGATGCTCACTGGAATAAAGGCAGAGCACCTTAGACTTTGCGCTGCTTTCTACCTGAAATATCCAAAGAAGGACTACGCGTTGAAACCTTGGTATGAACACGTGGCCGAGATCCCTCTCCCTGGAGCTGTCGAGCATGGCAAGTATCGGTCACAATTGAGAGTATACGTCGATATGCTTATGCTGATTGGTAGGCCTCAAGGTGCGCGGAAGCGAAATTTCATGCGTGCCCACATCGTAGGCCAGCACTCAAAACTAATGAAGGCGCTCTCCGACCTACTGCGCCTCAACTTGATACGGGAAGCAACGGAGACAAGGATCAAGAATAAGCGGCAAGGTCCAATGTACGAATGCGTAACCTACAAGATCACGCCGAGAGGAGAGGACTTTCTAAACGCGTTCAGGAAGGCAGCGCCTCCAATCCGTGGAAACGACTTTCATGCTCAAAGAGAGACATCCCCCCCGCACATCGACACGGCCACTGCGGCGGTGGAAAACAATATCGCAAATTATTGAGAGGCAGAACGCCCTAAAATGGGCTTGTTTGGTTCGGTTGGTGTGCTCGCTCGGCTCTGCGGAGCCTCGCTCGCCGGTGTTGTGGGTGGAGATGTGGTCCACGGATTCCTACATGGTGTATCGCTATCTAACGATGTATTGACTGATCCTATACATATAGGAACGAGCGGACCGGGTTCAAGCATGTTTGGCGTTCGCAGCCGGGTAAGTTGCCCCTCGCCATCGGGTTCATAGACGGCTTTGAGCGCGTCCGTAACCAGGCTAGTCAAGCCGTACAGCCTAGCTGTTCCACTTTCAAGAGCGGCCTCCTCGTAGTCGGCGTATCCGAGGACCTCCAAGTCGTCGAGGGATCGGTAGCAGGTCGCCTTGGGAATACCCGTTTTCCGCGCTATCTCGCTTCCGGTGAGTTTGTTGCCATGTATGGCTCGGAGTATCGCAAGACGGTAGGGGATGCAGGTATCCTCGGCTATTCGAGCTATGACCGCATATTCCTCTAATGTGACTTCCTTCTTTTGTCGGACCAAGGCTAATAGCTGCGCCATTTTGAGCATTTGCTTTGAGAGCCGCGTCGCATATTCGGGCTCGATCTCACATATTGCGCCGGATTCGCCTAGGCCGCGTGGGACCGTGGTTCGGCAGAGGGCGGTTAGCTCAGCTAGGCTGCCCATCGCGTCGAGTATTGGCTGAGGAACCGTAGGCATGATGTCGAGCGGTAGGTTCTCAAGGTAATATTTGACGGCGCAAGCGAGCTGTTGCCTCATTTCCCGCTCCTTTCCAACCAATTTTACGGCGCCTTGGCGTGAGTTCTTGCGGTCTTGTTTGAAGCGGAACTTGAGGAATCGTTCGCCGAGTATGCCGAGGACCGCGGTGAATAGGTCGATAGCTGGCGTAACTCCGACGATTAAACCAATCGTAGATTGGACCCGGACAACTTTGTCTTGGCTACCGTAGCGCCGAGCAACAGACCCATCATACCACGTGCGGAATTGTGAGATGATTTCTCCGCGTTCACAACGCTCCTTGGCAAGAATTTCGGAAAAATCTTTGATTACCACAACTTTTTCGTTGGCTTCCTTCGCTAGTCCGGTGATCGCTTCCATTTTGTCGCCGACTGTTCGGCCCGTCACAATCGCCCGGCTGGTCAAGTTATCGACTTCAAGGACCCACGGCACATTGAAAGTGGACCTAAGAATCTCCGTTTTCATGCCGCCGCTCGCGGCGACCAACATAAGCCAAACGGGATCACCCGAAACTTTTCGATCCAGCACGGCGGCAAGCGCCGTATCAATCAAATCCAAATCCTCAATATGCAGCCAATACCGGAATGTGTCGTGTAACTGTTGAATCGTCTTTGGTTGCATCCGATCAAGCGCCGTCTTGAGTTCAGCTTTCAGGATGTTTTCGGTCATGGTCTTATCCCCCTAAACCGAAGTAAGACAGCAGCCGTCATCAACGGGTCCTGTAATATTTGCGAGGCTAGCTTAGCGTAGTCCAGCGAGGTTTCTTCGCTGGTCAGAAATCGCTGTCGAAACTCGAAGTCTGGACAGCGGCTTGCGTCATCAGTTGCCACAATAAGGTCGTACCCGCTGCTTGCGTCCCTGCATTTGGGAGTTTTGAAGTAGGCGCAGCTCCCACATTTTCGCGTTTCGCTCATCGCCTATTTGCCTCCCAGAGCTTCTCAGGGGTCCCGCACCGGACTACGCGTAGAGGTGAATTGTCCGTCGTTTGGTAAAGGACTCTCACGCCTAGATTCTCCAAATAGTTGAGAACTTCCTGTCGTTGATTGACTGGAATCCGAAGAACGAGCGCCCAGTAGGTCATGGCTTTGAATTCATCATTCGCCATCGCCTATCCCTCCGACTTGATGGCTCGAACGGATCCATCTTGAAGAAGCTGGAGCTCGATAGTTCCTTCAGGTCCTAGACGCAGAAGCTCGATGAGGCGTTGCCCTAGTCCTTTCGAGTCAACCGGTTCGGTCATGTATCTTCGCCCCGGCTTTCAGCGGTCTCATGGTGAGCTCGTCGTTAAGCTGAAGTTGGACCTCAGACATCGCTTTCAGGCCTTTTGCATCGGCCCACAGCTTCGGGACCACAAGCATGAGCGATCCGCCTTGACGATGCAATTTCTTCCGCACAATAATCATGTTGATTGCACCTCCATCTTTCGAGAAATCTTCTTCCTTTCGCGCTCGATGCGCTTATTCAAGACCAGCACCATTCAGCTGGTCGAGGAAAGAAAAACAACAAGTTTGACTCGCATTGCCACAGATGCGAGCCGCGCTTTTCCTATGCTGTTTCCAGCAAACCTTGCAGAGCCAGTTAGCAGTCACATGCGCTGTCATGCCAAAGGCTCAATTCTCGACTTGGCTTGCGTCTGCCGCGCTCACCGGCGTTCCCCATACCCTTGGGGTTCGCCTTCCGCGATCCCGTTTCAAGACCGAATTTCTTCGGCCGCGATAGTCAGACAAGAGTTAAACTAATATGTAAGTTTAATTTTACATCCTTAACATCGTGGTCCGCAATGGGAAGCGAGAATGTCAGGGTTGGCGCGGGGGTTCGACTTGGCGATGAGGAAATTAGAAGAAGGGTCTTGACGACTCTCAAGGACCACTCGCTGGGGTCCAAGAAACTTTCCGAACAGACAAGCGTTAGCAGAGTGACACTCACGAGGCACCTGCCAAATCTTGTAAGCGAGGGATATGTGAACAGAGATCGAAAGACGCAAAAGTATTCTTCAACTGAAAAGGGTCTCCATGAGATCGACCGACTCCAGGAACTCAAATGGTTCGGGAACCAAGAACGAGGGGTGTACCTCTCCGGCATCGTGAAAGGAAAACTGGACGCTAGTGCTCCCTTTTGGATTGGCGCCATTCAACTAGACGAAGACCTACCGCTTCCCATCGAGGCCCGTGCCTCTGTCTACATCTCGAAAGAACTTGCACCGAGCTTCGACTATGCGGAATACATAGACCGCATACATGGCGTTGGATCCAAATCGATTCCTGGCAGATTGCTTGAGGGAACGGTCGGAGACTTGGCGAAGAAGTTCTGGATCAGAAACCTAGCAGAGTGGTTGGTGCAGCTGGTAACATGGCATAATAGATACAAGTATGGCGCAGTCAAGCAGAAGCCGCCTCCATTTAGCTTGGAGTCCATTCTCGGCTTTGATTTTGGTGTCACAATTCGATACGAAGGCAAGGACGCGGCTAAAAGATGGCTGAACGACCCCAAGTCACGCGAAAAAGCAAGATCACGCCTAGTAGGTGTATTGCTGTTGCGAATGGTTTTCTCCACCGTGGTAACAACACACTTCTCATATGAAGACCTATTAGATTTGATGGGTGAAGGAGGAATTCTGCTGGCAAAGGAAGCTAAGAGACTCAAGAAGCTATTCGTCACAATCCACGGAGAAACCAAAATGAGGAGAGAGAAAGACGGATCTATGACGGGGCACGGGCATTTCCCCAGAAGAGACACCAAACAGCGGCAGCAGGCAAGAGACAATCTACTGCGAATCGCCATAGAATACCTGCAGAAGGGAGAAGCGCTAGAACTCGGACCTATCAGAGCTATCGACGAAGCGATTCACGAAGCCCTACATCCAACCGTCCACGAAGTCGACACACATCTAAAGCCTGCAAAGAAGCAGGAGCCTATTGCCAAGAAAACCTAGTGGATGCCTGCAGATGGCATGCTAATCCAGCACCGGCTCAACAGCTAAGAGCGCAGTCATGAAAAGCCTCTTATGTTCGTCAATCATCTCTTAGTCCGAAGGCAAACTCAAGCGCGAAACTCTTTAAATAGAGTCTTAGACTTGGGTTTAGGCCTGTGCGGTCGTAGTCTAGCCTGGTCTAGGACGGGAACGGCCTACAAGCGTCGCCGTATGCCTGCCACGCTTCTGACCCGGGTTCAAATCCCGGCGACCGCACCACACCTTGCACACACTTCCGCCTTGCTAGCGTGCGCTTCTGTAATCCTTCTCAAGTGTTGTAGCG
>Ga0209725_1001719_pt1 | contig 12183 bp, 17 predicted proteins | sample I18A1metaG_FD_184145 | JGI IMG/M metagenome (GOLD analysis project Ga0209725, IMG submission 184145) | Lake sediment bacterial and archeal communities from Gulf of Boni, Indonesia to study Microbial Dark Matter (Phase II) - ​I18A1 metaG... | ecosystem: Environmental > Aquatic > Freshwater > Lake... | reverse complement strand
CCCCAGGCGGCTCCCCCCTCAGCCACTTTACCCCTCTTCAAAAGCTAATTAGCATAGTTAATTATGGTTAACTTTAAGTTAACTGCAGTTAACTATATATCTGAGAACCTCCTCTATGTAGATGGGGGACAAAAAATGAGTGTAGAAGAGCTAATAGCAAAGACAAGCAAAAAGTGTGAAATATTCAGCAACCCTCTAAGAACCTTCATAGCCGCCTTCATAGCCGTCAAAGAAGAAGTTACATGGACTGAATTAAAAACCTCAATAGAAAAATACACTGGCAAAGTCAACCCAAACACTCTAAGCTTCCACCTCGGCGAACTCACAAACATAGGCTACATAACAAAAATCAACATCAAAGGCCAACCAAGATACAAAATCACAGAAGGCAAAATACCAGAAATAAAAAGACTAGCAGGCGAAGAGCTACTTCAAGCAATAAAGGAGAAATTCTAGAAATGAAAGCCAGACACTCAACATACGACATTAGGAACATTTTAGAAAAAGAAATTTCAGCAGCACTCAACGAATCTCTTATAGCACTCAACATCGAAATCTCCGAAATAAACACGGACGAAACATATTCCATAAAAGGCATTTTCAAAGTCATCCCTTTCCTATGGGCCACTATCAAGAGAAAAGGCAAATTTGAAGCCAAATTAGACGAAGACCTAAAAATTATAAATCTGAAAATCACAGAGGAAACAAACTAGTGAAACACTATTGCAACAAATAGTCATAATCCTACTGCTAGGAAGCTACGACTCCAGCACAAAACCTATCCTAGAAAACCTCAAGGAAGAAATAGTCAAAAACTTCTCAGGCGAAAATGTCTACGCAATATTATTAGACAGGCTAGAAGAGTATCGGGCAGACGGCCTCGAAATTCTGACAGAACAATTAAACGAAAATAAAGTAACGCTTTTTATTTTCGAACATAATCAATTAATCGATATTTACGACCTCAAAATAGAAGATGAGGTAGAAACATCCATCTACAATTTCCTTAAACAAAAATACCAAATCGAGAAAATAAGCAAACTTCCGATTTTCGAAAAATTTGACACACTCATGCAAGTGACAAAAGCCATCCTTCTAATAAGACATAAAGAAGAAACACGTGGCGGCGAATATCTAGAACTAATGCACGCACTTTTCCGCGGATACGCAGAAAAGATATGGTTTTTCAAAAGAAACGGCATAGACTTATCAGCTATGCTCATGGAGTATCTCGACAAATTCAAAGTTAAAATGCGAACGTACAAAAAAGAACAAGACCTCACAACAGCCATCATGAGAATACTAAAATATGAACTCCAGTCAACAGAATGAAGATTTTTATCTTGCAAAGCTTGATAATTTATCTCATGTCTACAGGGTTGTTATGTCTGTTATTTCTACTGCTACCACTTTCCCTCTCTTATCATAACACACTATCACCCTTCCATCCCCAGCAGACTCACCCTCCACACGCTCCACAAACCTAAACCTTAGGAAAAGACATTGTGTCTTCTCCTAATTGGGCTTGAACTATCAGGTAGGAAGGTTTATATGTACTACTAATAGAATGTACTACATAGTGGTAGAAGTGGAAACCGAAGAAGTAGTAGTAACCAGAAAAGGACAAACCACAATCCCAGCACAACTCCGCAAAAAATACAAAATCCAAGAAGGAACAAGACTCGAAGTCAGCGAAACCCCAGAAGGCATCCTCTTCAAACCCAAAAAATCAACCATGGACCTCGCAGGCTCCGGAGCAAAACACGCAACCCCAGAAGAAATGAAACGCCTCCTAGACAAGCTCAGGGAAGAAGATGTCTAAAAAAGTCTACGACACAAGATTCTTCATAGAACACTACTACTCCCAAGACCAAACAACCCTACAAAAAACAAAAGAACAACTAAGACAAACCAAACAAAGATACATCTCCACCATCGTGATCCACGAAATCTACCAACTAACACTCCAAAAAGAAGGACGCGAAACCGCAAAACTAAGAACAAACCTCCTCGAAAAAGACTTCAAAACAGTAAACGTAGACCCAAAAATCGCCAAAACCTCAGCAGAACTAAGACACAAATACAAAACCTCAATGGCAGACAGCATAATAGCAGCCACAACCCTAACCCTAAAAGCCACATGCCTCACCGACGACCCACACCTAAAAACCATAAAAGAAATCAAAACAAAATGGCTATAAAATTATGCCCTTACAAGCTCTGTTAAAAACAAGTCTCTTTTCATTGCACATAAACATTATAGAGCTTTTAAAACAATAACTTGCGCCAGAGGTGAAAACAAAAAAATGCTGTTCGTAGCAATAGTAAACTGCATTCCCGAAAAAATGAAGGAACTAGCCCAATTCTCCAAAACCAGAGGACCCACAAAAGGAGCAAAAATACTCGGCAACTGCGGAACACCAGTAGGCAAAGGCATCACCATCCTAGAAGCCGACAGCGAAGAAGCCGTTTTCGCATACTTCTCCCCAATGCTACAATTCTTCAAAAACATCGAAGTCTACCCAGCACTACCAATGGAGAAAGTAATGGAATTCGCAACACTAATCAAACACTAAACTCCGATACACGAAAGAAACAAACCAGCTCAATAAGAATTATCTCGAAATAGGCACTAGAAGTAAGTATGATAAAACTCGTAATTTTTGACGCAGGCGGCGTGCTCTACACAGGAAGCATGAAAATAGTAGATGAGACTGTGAGGAAATTTCTTAAAAAACATGGGATACACGATTTCAAGAAAAGTGATAAGATTTGGTCTAAAAATGAAAAACTGGCATCTATCGGAAAAATAAGCGCAAGAGAAGCTAACGAAAGATGGTTAGAAGGTCTTGGGCTATCCAGAGACTTAGTAAATGAATGGACCGAGATTGACAAAAAAGAAATATGGAGCAAATTCAAAAGAACTCCCGAAATCAACAAACTATTGCAAAAGTTAAAAAAAGAGTACATTTTAGTTGTTCTAAGCGACACAATCGACAACAAACACGAAAAAATCGAAAAAATGCAAATACTCGGCATAAACCACAAAATCTTTGACGAAATCTACACCTCACACGATTTAGGCACCTACAAACCAAGCAAGAAAGCATTTCACACAATTCTAAAAAAATTCGATGCAAAACCAAAAGAAGCAGCCTTCATCAGCGATGCTTGCGATGAGCTAGAAGGCGCAAAGAAAATCGGCTTGTTAACTATCGGCCTCAATTGTGACGGTGGAGACTACAACATCAGAAGGCTGCACGAAATTCTGAAAATTCTCAAAAACCTAAATCAGCCTCAAAACTGAAGCCTCAACCTTTTGACCACGGTGAAGTTTATGTAAAGTTCCATCTAATAGATAGTTAGGCAAAATTGACTGATAAGCCCAGGAAAAAGAAACATGTTAGAAGACAAACCCAGAGAAACTGAAAGCAAAAGAAAGAGTTGGGACGAACACGCTAAGACATACGACGAATGGTACAAGACCTTTAAAGGCGCCGTCGAAAACCAAGTAGACTGGACACTGCTAAAACCATACCTCCCCAAAAACAGAGACGCAAAAATCTTGGACGCCGCCGGCGGCACAGGAAGAATAACACTCCCCCTGGCGAAGATGGGATACTCTGTTACTCTCTGCGACATCTCCCCCGCCATGCTAAACGTGGCAAAACAAAAGCTGCAGAAAGAAGGCGTCTTAGACAAAGTACAGATTTCAGAGTGCGACGTCCACAAACTCCGCTTCGCCGACGAAACTTTCGATTTCGTCCTCTGCTGGGACGGAATGATCGAAGCCGCAAAAGAACTCATACGAGTAACAAAGAAAGGAGGAATACTCTCAATATTTCTAATGAACAAATGCGGCAACGCCATCGACAAGTTTCCCGAAGACCCCGAATCTGCCCTAGCAATGCTCAAGTCAGAACCGAGCTATTTCTACGATGAAGAACACAAATACATGGCCGTCACCCCAGAAGAAGCCAGAGAATTCTTCGAAAAAGAAGGAATCAAAGTAACCGAAATCTACGCCGTCTGTGGCATGCTACACCTGCTCTACATTCCAGATAAAGTTCTAAAATCCCGCAAATGGGACGAAAAACTCTTCAAACAGACGACTGATATGCTATTGAGACTGAGTAAAGAGCCCTCAGCCAAGGGATTGTCAAGACACCTGGTTCTATATGGAGAAAGAACTTAGGAAAAGAAAAGCAACTATTCTCTTCAAAACCCATATTCACTATATTTTACATTCTTTCTCAAACAGCCAATCGCCTGCCTCACGTAAGGTATCGTATCATCCGGAAGCCTATCCATCTCAAACCACTGCAAATCATCACACTTGTCGGGCTCCATAATCCTAGGCTCACCCCGCCACTTTTTAGCCATAAAAAAGAGATTAACCCTCCTCTCATTTGTCGGCTCCATTTGTTTTCTGTGCATCACATGAACCAACTCCAAATCCGCCACATCAATCTCCACACCTATCTCCTCTCTTGCCTCTCTAATCATAGCTTGACTGACCGTTTCTTCATCTCCACCAAGATGACCAGCAGGAAAACTATATTGACCGTCTTGAAAACCCGTATTATATCTTCGCGAAAGAAGGATCTTATTTTCCTTTACTAAAACTAGATATACGGTAGGTATTACCTTAGGTCTCTCGTTTTTCATACGTAAAAATAAGCGCAAAGTCTATTTAAATACCGTCTCTCTGAATGGGTTTACATTATTTTAGCCTTTTAATTAACGCCTTCACTCTTTCTTGATCCCTTAGAAAATCCTCTATTATCGTGTTTGTCAACTCGTAAATCCGCAAATCATTCAACAAAGCCAACTTCCGCAACTCCCTATGCAAATCCTAACGAACCTCAACAACCGTCCTCCTACTCTCCTTCACGTTTATTCCAAGTAGAAAAGCCGAAGTTCGAAGCTCTCCCGGACTACCATTGCCTAAGCATGAATTCAAAGACAAAATAGAGATAAGCTTCTAACTTCAACTATAATATGTGGAGCCACTTATGAAAATAGATAAGATCAGTCATGCTGAATTTCTAGGTGCCGAAATTTCGGTAATAATTATAGGGGCGGCGCTGGCTTCAATAGGTTACTCATTAATGTTATATCTGAACGTCTTCTCCATCGGCCTTGAAGATTCTATTCGCGTCTACTATGGATTGGATGTATGGATCATGTGGCCAGCAGGCAGCGCCCTATTCAGTGAGCTTGACATCCCTTTGGTAATATTGCCACTAGTGCCTCTATCAGTGCTCTCTGGTGGGCTTTTGAAAGCAGCTAAAAACACTATCGCAGTGGCGTTGATTTACAGTTTTGTGATAAATTCGTATCATCTTCTTGCGCTAGAATTTCCTTTGAAAACAGTCGTTATTGGTTTTGTTATGACGCCACTGTACCTTATTAAATTGCTACCTTTGGTTGCGATAATAACCGCAATGAAAGAGTCTATCAAGAGATATATACCGAACATGCGGCTCTCGTTTGAACAGCGAGAACTATAACAACATCTAGTTTTTCAATCGCAAAATCTTGAACTATCGCTTTAAATTTAGATTTTAAGCTCATCTTTGGTCCGCTTTCCCTAAAGGACGCAAAGTTGTGTCTTAAGGCCGATAATTTAAACCGATATATGAACCTATCTCGGGCTACTATGAAACTCTAGTCAGAGCTATGTTTAAAATGTCGCTTTTATAAGAGTGCTGTCAACTCGTCAACTCTTTTTATTTCTATATCTGCATCAGTTTTTACTTTCTTTCTCTTGATAAATGCAGTTTTCATCCCAACACTCTTGGCGCCTTGGATATCTGCAATTGGGTCATCTCCTACGTGTAAGCATTGATTCGCTTTCGTTTCTAGTTTGTTTAATGTGACGAAGAAAATGGAAGGATGAGGTTTAGCATAACCATGTTCATAAGATAATGTTATAACGTCGAAATATTTCTCGAATTCCTTTTTTAGATTGTATGAAAAGCGCCAATGAGTATTTGATATTAATCCAAGCTTGTAACCCTTTTTCCTTAATGTTGCCAGAGTGCTTTTCGCGTTTGGAAACCATTTGGCTTTTCTTGTTGTTAATCCATAATTCACAGCTTCCTTTACAATCCTACCAACAACTTTTGATTCATAGCTACATGCCATTAAAGCACTCATTAATATGTTGTCTAGAAGTGATTCATGCAGAGTTTCCTTAAGCCTTTTTCGATAAAGCTCATCCTCTTTGAAATATTGTCCAAGGAATTCCTCATAATCCACAGATACTCCTTCCCTCTTCAATGCTTTCAATATCGGATAAATGATATCCTCCTTTTCTCCAATAGGATAACGCAAAGTAAAGAAGTCATCAAATGTAATTGCTTTTACGTTTAAAATATTCTTTAATTCCATCCGCAACTCATTTTTCTTCATATATATTTAAATCTTATAAAGCACACCTATTATGATGACCAATACAACCCAACTCTGGTCAACTGCTAAATGTGATTTTAAGGTTGCCTTGGGGATGTTTTCCAGAAAGGAATTAGAATCGTGTCGCAACTCTGATATCTTAAACCAAAGTTTAAACCTAAACCGGGCTGCCAACAATTGAATGTTGATAATTATGTAGTGTTTTAAGAGTTGATGTAAAAAGTAGTCCACTTGAGGTCACTTATTATAGGGCTTAAACAATTTTATATTTTGAAAAAATAGTTAAACCCAATAGTGAAACGATGAAAAGAAAACGTTTCCTCTCAGAAATAACAGAAAGCATTCTCTTTCCATATAAGGTTAGCAGAATATATGAAGAACAAATTGTTGGTGAATTTGAAAACCAATTTGAAGCAGAATATTTTAACGAATTTCTTAACATTTTAGGAGAAAGAGGTTTTATCTTAGATTTGGCATGTGGAGATGGTAGACATACTTTACAACTCTCCAAAAAAGTGAATCACGTTGTAGCTTTGGATCTCGTTCCTAATAATTTAAAGATGGCCAAGAAAAAATGCCAGAATATGGGAAACATCAGTTTCATAAGAGGTTCCATGTTTGAACTTCCCTTCCGAGAAAATGTTTTTGATGGCATTTGGTTTTCACAAGCTTTCGAATATGTTCCTCCAAACAAAAGAGAAAGCTTTTTGGTTTCTACAAAGCGTGTGTTAAAGCCGAAAAGAATCTTGTACATGAGCGTTGAGACATGGATGGATTGCAGCATTTGGAAATCTTTAAAGGAGCTATGTGGCGATTTTAAACTCTTTTTTTATTGGAAATTCATAAAGAGACAACCACTCTTATGGGGAGAGTTTTTATATTACCTTTCATCCGAGAACATTCGAGACAGATGCTCTGGTTGGCATTATCATGTGCATACTGACAAATGGACTCTGAAGAGGCTGCTTCGCACATTGAAATTTGAGTTATTGAAATTGCACTTGCACGATGGTTACTTTTACACACTATGCAAGACCGCAAAATAAGAATAATTTGAAAACCGCTAATGGCGCGTCTGAACTCTGTTTTCGACCTTCCAGATTTAGGAGTCAATGCCCTAATCATTTTTTGGCGGATTGATGAAGTCCGATAATGTTTCCGTCAGGGTCTGCAATTGTAGCCATGGCGTTTTCGTTTTCTTTTGATTTTGGAACGATAACTTTTCCGCCTAATTTTACAACCTCTTCAAGTGTTTTGTCAATGTCATCGACTGAAATGTAAACAAGAACACCTAACGGTTTTCCTTGAGGAAATCGCCACATACCGCCGCCAGGTTTTTCGCCGGTGTCAATGAGCCAATATGCCCAATCTTTGTTTTCATCGCCGGTGATTTTCCAATCAAACAAGTTTCCATAAAAATTCCTGGCCTTCTCCAAATCTCTTACTCGTATTTCAACCCAGTTGAATCTGTTCGTCACTTTTACCTCCTCCTAAGTTCTAAAATTGTTTTGAACTATCTTAGCACCATAAACACTTGTTGCATTCAGCTTATAAGTTCTGCCAAACCTAAAAAGTATTGGTGAGGTTTGTGAGTTTGGAAGTTGATGAACAAGCATGGAAGCAAATTTCCACCAAACTCAAGGATCCTGAAGCGTTGAAAGTTCTTCGTGAAGTAGTCAACCATGTCATTGAGCGATTGAAATCAAGGATTGACGAAATAAGGTCATCTAGGGAGAAAATCTCTTTCCTCTCGAAAGGAAGTGTGTTCCTAACAATCAATGTGGGACGAACGAACTTGCGAATATACTTCGAACCTATATCAGGCGCGCTTTTCAGCAAAGACGAAAAGTTTGCAGTCGACAAGGTAAGCTTCTGGGAAACCTCGTTTCAGAAATCTTTAGGAAAATATCGAGCCATAACGGTTTGGGTTTCAAAAGGAGAACATCTCCCGGAAATCGACATGTTGATTGATAGGATTCCAACATCTCGATAAAATGCTGAGCGTCCTAACAATCAATTGGTGATTTTATGGTCAGAACTTTATGGGAATTCGTGGAATGGACAGAAAAAATTGGGAAAAAGGATGTCGAACGACTCATAGTACTTGAAGAAGTTTTGGTAGGCGACGATGTTATCGGAAACATGGGAGGCTTAACTAAAGTCGAAATCTTCAGTTCGCTATTTAAGCCTCACGCACTTTCCATCAAAGGAGAGAAAGCTAGGGGAATCATTGCTGAAAACAGAGAAGGAGAGTACTTTTACTACGCGTTATTTGAGGATGCCCATGCTGGAGACAAAATGAGATTGAAAGTTATTGTTGATGGAGAGTCCACCAGTGAAACTTTGAAGAAGGATGGGTACTACAGCAACTTTGCTTGGAACACACCACATGTACAGCGCATAATTTTTCCAAGAGGATGGAAAATCTTGTCCGCAATTCCAAATGGTTATGTTCTGGAGATTTCTAAGGGTCTACCTTCGATTAAGTGGAATAGAAGTGGAAAATTCTGGGGTGATGTCCAAGTCAAGTTCAAAAAGAGCTAGATGGGTTAACTCTTCTGTCCAAGTCATTATCAAAAGCGCTAGATCATAACCTTGTATTCTTCTTCGTTACGAGGACCCAGTCCCAGCTTTACCGCATGTTTTATTTGCATTAAATCCCACACGTTTTTACCCGCCAAACCATTGCCAGGATAGCTTTGAAGTATCTTCACACCTTCCACATCTATTGCCACTTGGTTACCTGAGGCTAGAATTAGGTTAGGTTCCCGCAGTTCGCCTTTCGCTGGACCACCAGTAATGAATACTTTTCTCGCATCCATTATGATTAAATCGGGCTTAACTACGAGAGATAATTCTGCAAGTTTCTCTTGAAGATGCTGAACGTGAAATGTGATTTGGTCAAAAAAAGGCTTGACAAATCCCATCGAAAGTTTGATGGCTCCTGTAAACTCTGCTGCATGATGCGTTTTTATGAGGGAAACGTAAACGATTTTCTCTATTTCCATGGCTTCTTTGGCAAGTGAAACTTTGTGCAAATATTGACCCGCCGGAACTTTAACACGTCGCCAACCTTTTCTGTCAAACATTGCATGCCAACCGTCTTTCCCGAACACTACAACCTCTGCTCCGGCTTCTTCAGCAACCTTGACAATACCTGCTTGTTCCAGAACTTTGCGGCTGTGGAGAAAGGCTGTTCTCTCTCCCACAACAACTTTTCCAGCACCAGCCTCGTAAAGCATGTCTATTACAGCTTTTATGAACTCGGGATCGCTTGAGCCTGGAAATGGATCAGCAGTATTGTAATTAGGTTTCAGAAGGATGGTGTCACCTTTATTCACGAGTTTTTTGATTCCGCCAATAAGCGAAACAGAAAGCTCAATCGACTCTCTCAAGTTTCCTTCATACGCAACTTTACTAACAAGCAGGCGACTATTACGGACAAATAAGTTTTGTTTCATTCACGTTCACTTTCTTCTTTATTATGCATTTGACACGGAACTGCATAAAAGTTTCTAGAAACTAAAAGGGGAAACATGATTTTGGATTATATTTTCGTTTTTCTTATAGCTTTTTTCTTCACGTATAGAATTGCTGGTATGGAGAGAACCATGAATAGCGGCAAGATTAGGCTTGATGGAAATTCTGGGACTACTTGGTATGCGCAGTAAGGTTCCATTCCGTCTCGGGTTGCGTTGTTTCCCGCCTTGTCATAAGCAACTATCTTAAATCTCACATATGTCCCTGCTGGTTGTCCCGGAATTGTCGCGTTGCAAACATGCGATGTTGAATTGTAGCTCATGGGTTTGGCAGTCCAATTTTGATCGCTATTCAAATTGTAGTATAAGGTTACGTTTTTTACTCCGCTTTCCGTGTCGGTGACGTTAACAAAGATTTCTACCTTCTGGTTTGGTTGCACAGTGCCTTCCGGCACTCGAGAGGGTATGCCTAATAACGGAGCAGTAACGTCTTCACCCAGTTGCACCGTCACGTTGACCCTTGCGCCTATTCTATCACTATAACTATAAGCAGAATAGTTGTAGTGAGGCCAAACTGACCCTGAGATTAATCCTTCAACCTCTATGGTTATATTGCATGATATGGAAGAGTTTGCAACGAGCATCCAACTTACTGTCGAATTGGCTCCAGCCTGCAAAAAGCCCGTGCCCAACGTTTTCTTCAGAGTTTCTCCTTGGGCTAAAGTTAGATTGGCATCGGCGGGCAATGCTATGGTTGCGTTGCATATTGAGGCAGGGTAATTGTCAGGTGCGTTTGGAAGCGGCGGCGGATAAGCAACTGTGGCGCTTATTTGAAATGGTGCTTCTGGTTTGATGTAGGTTGGTGCTGAAACGTTTATTGTCCATGGCGAAGTGCAAAGCGTCCAGTTGCTCCAGTATGACCAAAGGTCTAAGAAATAGGTGTAGTTAAAGACCAAGTTTGGACCACCGTATCTTCCACCCCATGTTACATTGTTCCACGGATCGTGCAAGAAAACGTGAGTTTCATTATAGCCAGTTACAACACGATAATGGGTTGATTTATGAGCACCGCTATAATACATTAGCAGAATTAGCGGTTTGTCTTGATCTATGTAACTCTTAAGCTGCGTTAAACTCATGCCCTGAGCTTCAAAAGCAGCATAGCCTAACTTGCGCAGAGTATAGCCCGTAATGTTTTCGTCTGGGATTTCTCCGCCACCGGAAGTGCTGATGTTGCTGAAATGTGCTGCTCTCAGCAACTCGTCAGTAAAGGTCGAATCGACTGGGTCGCCTATGGTTCTTGCAACATCTGCAATTTCAGACTGGTTAATGTCTTCGCCATAATAGTCAAAAATTATCTCAAGAGAAGCAGGACCACAATAATAGTATGTATCTTGATAGTGGAAAGGAACAATGACGAAATGAGCCACGCCTTGCATTTCCAAATAGAACGTGTGCAGAACATCTGCGATCAAGTTTACAGCTAAGTTAAGCGATTCACCACAACGGTTCCTGAAAGCTGGATCGCTCCAATTATAGTTTTCCTCCATCCAAACACATGTGAACGCTCCACCTGCATCGAATGTCGTGTCAAAGGCAAGCGTTAACGAAGCATTGTAAGCAGGAATCTGGCTTAATGCATCGTCAAAAACTAGGAAAGCGTTGAATTCGTCCTCGTAGCTGTTTGTCCTTCCGTTCACGTAATCTTCATAGGCGTTGTGATGTGTCGCATTTCCCCAGTCTGTTTTGTTACCCATTACGTGAGCAAAAACAGCCAAGTCAGAAATGTAATGGACCACAACACCAAGCCTTTTATTTGCATTAGCCAAGTTGCCTACCTTGAAAAGGTTAACCGCCTTAACATATTCCTCTTGAGCCCGCACTGCAGAGGCATCATCCTGTAACGAACCGTTAGCAAAATAATAAACGTGATGTTTGACCGTGTCTCCAATGCCGTCTGGAACGCCTCCTCTGTCGGGCAACTCGGTTCCATACAAGTAATTGGCAATGTAGTTGAGGATGAATCGTTTTTCCTTCAGCGGCAACCAGTCTAAAGCGTGCTGTGCAATCCAGTCGTGCGTCCCATATTTTGGATTAGACGGGTCATCACTATAACCGCCATTACTCCAACCAAAAACTGCCACAAGGCTAACGCTTGCTCCGAACAGAAGACTTGACAAGGTGACAGTAACTAGAAATGCAACATGCTTCTTTAACAAGCTAACTCACCTTTACACGATTATTATTGACTATAAACTTAATTTGTCATTATTATAAAAGCAAAGAA
>Ga0209725_1001718_pt1 | contig 12189 bp, 11 predicted proteins | sample I18A1metaG_FD_184145 | JGI IMG/M metagenome (GOLD analysis project Ga0209725, IMG submission 184145) | Lake sediment bacterial and archeal communities from Gulf of Boni, Indonesia to study Microbial Dark Matter (Phase II) - ​I18A1 metaG... | ecosystem: Environmental > Aquatic > Freshwater > Lake... | reverse complement strand
CCTAAGTAGTGGCGGGCCCGCGGGGACTCGCACCTAATAAGGTGCGAATACCCATCCAAGCTTTCCACAGAAAACAAGAGAACCCCTAGCGAAAAAGTGGGAAATCACAGTTGGGGGATGTTGATGTGGATATTTTCAGGTAAGCTGGTACCGCCGGGTGGTGTTCGAGCTTTTCCTCTCACCATCGGATTTCTTGAGTATGTCACTGTTCCTGGCGAGTGCTTATGCCTGAACATAAATTGCTCGGCAACCATCTGCCCAAGGCTATAGCTAGAGCTTATTCAATTCGTCCTGAAATGCCGGCTTCTTTGCATGCTTCTCCTTGATGAATCTCGTAACCTCGTTGAATTCGGATTCGAACCCATTTATCCTTTTCATCTGCCTCAGCTCTCTCACGACATCCCTGTAGTGATCTCTTCCTATCCTGCTATCGACAAATGGCATAATCAGCCGCTTGTATGCGTAGAAATACTCGGAAGGATATTTGGCAGAGAGTTGCTTGTAATACTGCCCTAGCATCTCAAGACTGTTACTTCTCAGAACCTCCTTGAGTGCATCATCATACATCTTCTCCCTGAGGTATATCTCAACAAGTGTGCTTCTATCCGCATCATCGATTTCGCCGTTTCCTGTTGAGGAAAAGTGCTCGATTATCTCTTTCAAGATCTTGCTCCAATCGGATCCAGAGATTTCCTTCAGTCTCCTGTAGTACTGCCAGTCTTCTTCCTCAAAGAATATGTTCTTCAGGTTCTCCCTGTACTTCTCTGGGTTTCTATTCTCGTAGAAACGGTCCAGAAAGTGTCGCAAATCCGACGCAAGCTGCGGTGGATAACACCTTACGCCTTCTTCTGCAACCCTCGCAGCCTCTTCTGTCTTCCCATCCTTTTCAAGCCTCTTCACATACAGACTGCAGAGCTTCTCGTCAGCCAGGTGGTGTCTCGCAAGCAGTTCGTAGAGTGCTGCCCTGCTCTTCTGATCATCCAGTTTGTCTAAGATGTATGCCTGCATTAACAGAAGCTGCGTCGACTCGTAGTGTTTTTCCCAGTTCCTATCAAAGCTAAGAATACTGTTGGGGACATGGGGTGAAAGCAATCTCGCCCAGTACTCCAAATCCTCTCTGGAGGTACATATGCGTTCAAGAGCCGCTTCGTAGCTTTCTTGAAAGTAATCTGGATCGTTGGCAACGTACTTCTTGAAGAGATATTCGATGTATGTAGCCCTCTCTTCATGCCTTAGTCTTGCACTGTTGATTGCTGACGCGAATTCTTCCAAAGCAGATATGAATTCACCTCCATAGTAACCATCAGAGTCATCCACCATATCCATGTTCTCAGCTATGACCTCGGAGAGAGCCTGATACACCCTCGCCGCCTCGATGAACCTCTTTCGATCAACGTATCGTTGCGCCAAGTCATGAAAGTGAGAAAAGTCGATCCTGATGCCGTAGTCAATCAACGTGTCGCACGTTCTTTCGGACGGACGCCCGTAGAGCTCAGCTACACCCTTCTTGTAGTCCTGAACGCTCCTCCCTCCGTTCACCTCCTCGCCAGTCATGTAGATGAGAAAGTGCTTCTTGAGCGAATCGTCGCTCTCTGTCTCTCGTCTAAGGAAGTCTTTCAGTTGCTCCTCGGTGGAGCTCTCAAGTATTGAGCTGAATCTCTGATCCTCCTCGCTAGCCTCCTTCGCCAGCCTCTCATAGTCCTCTGCAACAGCAAGAAGCGTGGCTACTATGTGCTTGCAGTATCCTTCAAAATCATAAGGGCATGTGCAGCTCGCGTCAGTTGCCTGGTGCAGTAGTTTCACGGAAACACGGTAACTTCGGTTTCCCTCTACGACGGAAGTAACCTTGCCAGAAGAGAGTTGAACGTTGTGAACCCTACCTTCCCTGAAGTACTCAACACCACGCCTAAAGGATTCGTCAGTGCACAGGCTACGTATCTTCCCCACAGTCAGCTTCAATACGCCGACCAACCTAACGAATCAGCGCCGAAGGCGCTTTCAAGATCGCTCCAAATCTCCCAGTGGGCTATTCAATCTCCCATCTGGCAGATGCGAGTGATCCATTCGTAGTTGCGTGGCGTCCAATCCATTCTCAGGCATGAAACATCAATTCCAAACTCACAGGAACAGTGCTCTTCCACAATAATAGAATCTAGGACAAGTCTCTTCTGATTAGCGTCAGCAGGTCCTTGGTTTCCCAGATTCTTATCGTGTTTTGCTGTTTGAAATGTCTGTCATCGCTCCAGATGCCGTCGTTCTCCACGGCCAGAGCGAGAGCGATAAAAGGCGTATCGTCAGGATCGAGCGCATCCATTATCTTCTTAGCCTCATCCATCTTGCTCTCCACCACCAAGTCGCTGACAACGAAGATCCTGCTGAACAGAAAGGAGAGTGTTAGGGTCAGTTGTTCGTTTGTCAATCGAGTCTTATCCAAGAGCTCTTGTCTATGCTCGTCGATCTCTTGCCGGGTAATCTCGATTGTTAGAAAATCGAATTTGTCTGAAAGCAGTATCTTCCTACTGGAAGAGTCCTTGACCAGAGCAGCGACTATTCGGTTAGTATCAACGACAAGCCTCATCTATTGAACCTTTTTCGGGCTTTGGCTTTGATTGCGTGTCCTATTCTCTCGGCGTCCTCCTCGGTCAATTCACTTTTACTCAACAGGTCCGCCATCAACTCAATCTCCTTCAGTTTTTTTTCGAAGGCCTGTCTTGCTATGTCACTCCACCTTAGCTCCGTGTGCCTTCGCATCTTTCTGTGCAGTTCCTCTGGGACGGACAGCGTTATGTTGCCCATATCACCACCTATGTGCATTATGTGTAACCACGTATTTTAATCCAATGCGTGTCGCAGCGGCTAATGTGGCGCCCCTTATTTGGATATTTGGAAACCAATTCAGACAGCAAAACGCTTCGAATTCCATGGTTCCAACCACGGAAAAAGGACTCGGACGAAATTTGTGGCGGGCCCGCGGGGATTTGAACCCCGGACCTCCGGCTCCGCAGGCTTGTGCAGAAGCGTATCTTCAGCATCCTAGTCCAACTAGACCACGGGCCCACTCATCCTACATTATCATTCGGATTTATAGCTTCAGACGTGCAGTTTTTCGTTTCGTCTGAGTCAACAAAGGTTCCGGTGCTTCGCATTTCACTGAATCTTCTGATCATTAGGTTTTTCGAAGCCCTTATGTGCCACGTATGGCTTTTTCCAGCGGAAATTTCGTTGAGGTCGCATCTCAAGTGCGGAATGATTCCGAGAAGAAGTCATCGGCCAAGCTTGATTTCTTACATGGCAATATGCTGGTAATGATGGCCAGCGGCGCGATCTGGCAATTCGCAGGCAACTCTGTGTGGCCCTTCTTCTCTCTCTACGTCTTGGCGCTAGGTGGGCCACCAGAGATGATCGGAATCATTACCGGTATTGGAACGTTGTCCTCAATCGTCCCTACCATACTTGGAGGGTACCTAGCAGATGTGTATGGCAGAAAGAGGCTCACCGCCGGTTTCAGCATAGTTCTTGGACTCACAAGCCTATTCATGGCTTTGGCTGGGGATTGGAGAATGCTCGCGGTTGCGGTGGTTGTGGACTCGCTTGCGGCAGGCTTCAGAGAGCCAGCCATGAGTGCTCTGATCGCGGATTCGCTTTCCTCGGAGAGTAGGGGAATAGGATTCGCGGCTTGGGCCATAATTCCCACCTTGCCCGGCATTGTTTCCCCCATGGTCGCCGGATACTTCATTGACCTTCGAGGCGCAGCTCTTACTCTCCGGTGGGGATATGCTCTGACTGGGCTGACGGCCTTGGTTGCGGGAATCTGCAGACATGTCTTTCTGACGGAAACGATTCACGTGCAAAGGCCCAAGGCAAGATCTGTTTCGGCTATGGCGAAGTCGATCGCAACAACGCACAGGGATCTGTCTCGTGAGCTCTGGATTCTTCTCGCTGCAGAAAGTCTTCTGTGGCTGGGCTTTGCAGCCTCAGCGCCCTACTTCGTTCTGTACGGCACGGTGGATGCCATTGGGTTGACCGCAGCTGACTGGGGCATGGTATTGCTCAGTTCGAATCTGGCCAGGGTTCTGGGTTTTGCCTTCGGATCAGCTGCGGATAGGTATGGGCGGAGAAATGTGACCGCTTTGGCATCTTTCTTGGTCGGAGTTTCATCCTTCCTGTTCCTGCAATCAAGGACATTACCAATGGTCGCTTTGGTCTTCACACTCAACGCTCTCTCAACGCTTGTAGCCCAACACATATCTCAGGCGCTGAGAGCCGATGCGTGCCCGAGAGAGAGTAGAAGCAGAGTCTATTCGTTCTTCATCATATGCCAATACATTACGAGAACAGCAGGTGCAGTCATCGGGGGAATCCTCTACGTTTCTGTCGCAAAGGCAACCCCATTCTATTTCCTCGCAATTGCCTCTGTGGCCAGCGCGGTCATATTGGTATCGTTAGCCGCGGAAACTGTTCGAGGAAGAGCGTAGGTCCCTGGGCTAGCTCACTGCTCTGGAAAGGGCCTCGGCCACATTCTCGCGCCCCATTGCCACCATGTACGGTCCGAGCCTGGGTCCTTCAGGGCCCCCTAGAAGCACTAGATAGAGCGTCTTGAAGAAGTCCTTTGCCTCCAAGCCGTGCTTTCGAGCTAAAGCGAATATTCCGTTCTGTATCTTTTGTTCATCGCTCTCTGATTGTATCATTGTGATGAGTTCTCTGATCGCTGCCTTCTCTGGCTCTTTCAACTCGATTCGGGCTTCTCTAATCTCCTCAAAGTCTTCCGCCCAGTTCCGTGCATATTGTACTCTTGCTAGGAAATTCGGAGAGCTTTCATCTGCAGACAGGCCGTATCTCTTCAACTTCTCCGCTATGAATGAGGTTTCTCGGTCTTTCGGAGCCATCTTCGCCAAATACACTAGTAGATTGTAAGGAAAGTGAATCGAGCGTTGTTTGGGGGGCTTCAGGAGCCAACAGTATTCGTACAATCCCTTCAGCTTCGCGCGTTCTCTGGCGTCAGAAACCTTCTTGGCCCCAAAGTAGGCGTCTTCAAGATCATCAAACTCTCTCATGTATGCCGGTATGTCTGAGACGGCGAGGCTTCTCGAGCCCACAACCCTCTTGTACATCAAGAGGAGAAGCGACTGCGGAGATCCGTATCGGAACCAGACTTGAGGTGTGAAAACGTTTCCTGCTGACTTGGAGATCTTCTTTCCGCCTTTGTCCAGAAACATTTCGTACCTGATGTGGTAGGGGGCTGGGTACTGTAGGATTTCTTCGCAGATTCTGTCATTAACTCGAACTGAATCCGCTATGTCCTTTCCGTAGGCCTCGACGTGAATCCCGAGGGCGCTCCATCTCATAGCGAATTCAACCTTCCACATCAACTTTCCTTCAGCCTTGGTGATGTCAGCGAGGCCTTCGTGGCCACAGCCCTTCAGCCATGTTCCCCTGACCTCCATTCCTTCACATCTGTACGCCACCTTCCTTTCTTCTGGAAGATACTGCAAGGCCTTTGTTGTGTATATCCTTCCACAATTCTCACAGACTGGGAAGTAAGGCAAGGCCTCAACGTATTTTTCCTGAGCCACTTCAGACCTGATGATTTCGCCGACCTTCGCAGCATTGCTCAAAATCGTGTGGATCTCTTCATCGAACAGCCCTCTTCTGTAGGCGTCTGCGGCTGAGACGAATTCGTATTCAATTCCGCAGATGTCGAGTGCCTCACGGAGAAGGCTGCCCATATGTTCTCCATAACTTCTATGGCAGTCGAACGGGTCTGGTACCTCGTTGACAGGGTGGCCAAGGTACTTCTCTAAGGATTCGGGAAGTCCAGCCGGCACTTTTCTTAAACCATCTCTATCGTCAGTGAACGCTATGTAAGCGGCCTTGCTTCCGCATGATTCCAATGCAAGCTTCAGACCACAAGCTCTCGCGCCATCGGCGAGGCTGCCTACATGTGGAATTCCCGAGGCGCCGAGGCCGCTCTCGACTTTGAACAGATCCACCTTTCTGCCTAGTTGTTTCTCTCTTTCCAGTATCTTCATAGCAGTCTTGTCAAGCCATGTGCCTCGACCGATTATTCCCTGTTCCACAGTTCTTCTCCGTTCCCAAGCGAATTAGTAGCTCTCAATGAAAAATCTTTACGAATTCAAAGAACGAGTGAGGTCCTATTTTCTCTTCGTTGCGCTCACTATTTTCAGAATGTCCCGATCGTGAAGCAGGTAATCGTTGGGAAGTCTAACTCCGGTCCTGGCGTCGAGTGCATAAAGCATGGATTTGGCCAAGTCTGAGTGAATCTGTTCGCTTAGGTCTCTAGCTGTGGCCATAGGCGGCAACAGAAAGACATCAGGGAGAACATTTCCTTTCCTGTCCGACAGGGTTCTCTCATTCTCCACAGGATAGATGGAATTCATGCCCAGCAGCTTGAAGACGCACAGATTGAGTGCGAATTGAACTCCTGTACGAAGCCATTTTGAGAGCACCCTTTGCTGAACGTAGTTCAAAGCCCAAAGCTGCTCTTTCGTGAGCCTACTCTGATCGACGACTCGAAACGTTTCCTCCCCAGGAACGTACTCCACAAATCCTTTCTCTTCAGCCCTTCTCAAGGCAAGCTCGGCCTCACTACAACACGGCACCACCACTGATTCCTTGAACTCCTCTACCATGTTATCAAGAAACTTGTCCGAAAATGGCAGGTCCATCTTGTTCGCGATTATGATAGTGGGTTTTGAGGAGAATCTTAACCCCTGACTAAAGTCTCTGACATCGTCCTCTTTCCATCGCTCGACGGCTTTCGATTCAAGATTCGCCGCCCCAAGGGCATTCTTGACCTGTTTGACGTTTACCTTCAAACCAGCCAGCTCATCGGCAAGCACTTCCTCCAGCAATCTGCGGCCCCGTGCCATTCGCTTAGCAACCCTCCTGAAAGTCCTGCGAACAGCAGCGGCGAACCACATCACAATCTCCTCCTCAATATCGTGAATGTCAAGAACCGGGTTTCCCATACCGGGCTTGGATATTCTTCCCTCCTCATCTATTCCTCCTGAAGCGTCCACAATATGCAACAGTGCGTCCGCCTGCGAGGCCACATTCAGGAACTGATTTCCAAGTCCCCTGCCAACCGCAGCTCCCTTAATCAACCCTGGCAGATCTATGAGCTGGATGGGAATGAACCGCCACCCGCTGACACATCTGGAGTTCACCGGCGTGTCCTTCACCTTCATTTCTCTGCACGGGCAGATCGTCTGTACATAGGCTATGCCGATGTTCGGCCTCTTTGTTGTGAAAGGATAGGTTGAGATCTTGGCAGATTGCAGCGTGGCTGCGTTGAAGAACGTAGTTTTCCCTGTGTTGGTCTTTCCAATGAGGCCTATGCGAATCATACTGGAGATATGGCCCCACACACTTATAGCATTACGAAGGTTCAGCAGTGTGAGCTGTTGTCTCGAAGCGCTCGGGCCTAAGAACGTTATTAAGGTTCCACGGCGACATGAATGCGCGAATTATCAAGAGGGAACGATGGCAGATGAAAGTGGTCAGAATCGATGACATGCCGGTCGAGAAACGTTCTGGCGGCATCTTTCTAGGAACAGTGGAATCGAAGGCTCTAGTCGGCGAATCTACAGGTGCAAACGATCTCAAACTAGACATAATCACTTTTCCTCCCGGAGTCAAAAACAAACCGCACCGACATGAGTACGACCAAGTTCTCTACATCCTATCCGGCGAGGGAATAGTTGCAACAGAGAAGGAAGAGAAGAAGGTCACCCCTGGATTTCTGGCATTCATACCTCGCGGCGAGCTCCACTGGCACGGAGCCACAGAGAAGAGCTCATTCGAACATATCTCGATATTGAGACCTGGGAAAGTGGAGTATTAACCATAGCGCGTTGCGGGCCAGGTCTTCTCCGAGGTTCCACTAGATTCATCAGCGTTCGGGCGTTGAGTGCCAACAGTTGTATGCTTGATTGCTCAGAGACGGAAACGAAAGAAGTTGATCCCTCTCAGGTCAAAACGCTTGGATGGTCTATCCGTCAAGCCTGGTCCAACCCAAAGTGGCGAGGTTGCTGTCAGAGGTGTCGGAGGAGTCGTGCTGCCTGCCGTGAACTACTTGTTCCTCGGCCTGCTCGCGTTCTTCATTCTGGCGGTAGGATTCTTTTTGTTCCGGAAACGAAGCTCAGTGATCAGGTTCTTGTCTCCAAGGCTACTCAGGCTCATGTGAACCTGAAGGTGCGCTGCACAACTTCTATTATCCATACATCGTCGCAGCAAGTATTCACCATCCATAAAGACGCAGTGCTTTGTTGAGCTCGCCTAGCATAAGCCCATCTCCGCGATCAAGGCATCTTACTTTATCTCTGAGACCTGCCTCGAAAACTCACATCCACATGGACAAACCGTGATGGCAAATGGATAAGTTAGGAGCTACTCTTAATAGTGAATATCTCAGTCTAGAACTGCCTATTCGCAGCCGTGGTCTCGTTTGGCGAAGAGAATCGTGGAGTGCCCCAAATGCAGAGAAAGGTTTGACATAAGCTACGCCCGAGCATTTGCCTGCGGCGGCTGCCCTTCTTCTGCCAGAGGAGATTGCGGGCTGATAAAATGCCCAAAATGCAATCATGAGTTTCCAGCATAACGGCGATTGGACATGAGTGAACGATACAAAAAGATCGCATTTGGATGGAAATCCTCGAGAGGAATCGGAATTGCTCTGGCTCTTCTGCTCGCTTCAATCGCTGTTAGCATGATCTTTGTTGAGTATATGGCCGCTCGCGGCCTTGAGGACAGAATCGAGACCGTTCAGTTGGGGCCTGTAAGCTTGCCAGTTCGTGTCGTGCTCTTGCCATCGATAGGAGTAATGTTGCTTCTCGTGTTCTCTTGGGCATATCTTGTCGAGGAAACAGCCTACGTCAGGGCAACGCCCGGGCCGAGACAGGAAGAAGCCCTGATATCCATCAAATTGGTGAAATATGCAGCACTTGTAACAGCAGTCTTTACAACAACGCTTTTCGTGCCCTACCTCCTTGGATCCTTTCTATTCCTAAAGTTTCTAGCAGGTATCGTCGGCGTCATGAGATTTCTCGAGCCATATGCGAGATCAGCTATCTCAGCCGTGTCACCCTTTTCAGCGCTTGGTGGGGCCTCAAAGTATCTGATATCACTGAATCTCGCCGCGCTCATGGTTGTTGCCGTAACGCTTCTGTTCGCTAGACGGAAAAAGAAGATCTTTCGGCCTGGAAGAAGGTAACCATCTCAGTAAGATATTTGTAGGCGTCATGTAGAGTTTCATGGCCTCAGACAAATCGTTTTCTTTGAAGGGACAAAGCTTGCCTGTCTTCAAATCAAAAATCCTCGACATATCATCCAGAAGCCGTCTAATCCTTCTGAATTCGAAGAAAGCTGACCAACTCGGCATAGCTGCTCATGACCGAGTCAAGTTGATGAAAGATGAATCCTCAGTTCCGGCAATAGTGAACATTTCAGAAACCTTCGTCGGGCCGGAGGAGGTAGGGATCTTTCTGGATGCTGCAAAGGAGCTGGGCATTGTAGAGGGAGAAATGGTCACCGTAACTCAGCTGGCCACTCCCACTTCGGTGCAGTACATTAGGAAGAAAATGCGCGGAGAGAGACTGGAGAAACAGGAAATAGACGGCATAATCAAGGACGCCGTGGACAGATCTCTAAGCGACATCGAGATTACCGCTTTCATAACTGCGGAGCAATACCACGGAATGGACATGGACGAGGTTGAGGCATTGACCAAAGCCATGGTTCAAACCGGCACAACAATCGACTTTCAACGGCCTGTCTTCGACAAACATAGCTTGGGAGGCATACCAGGAAACAAAGTCTCCCTTCTCATCGTTCCCATAGTTGCGGCAGCAGGCCTACTCATCCCCAAAACCAGCAGCAGAGCCATCACAAGTCCTTCCGGGACAGCGGACACAATGAGCGCTCTGGCCCCGGTTGAATTCTCCGCGTTGGAGCTTAAGAGGATTGTAACCAAAACAAACGGAGCGATCATTTGGGGAGGAAGCCTCAATCTAGCCCCTGCAGATGACATCTTCATTGGTGTGGAATACCCGTTGCAGATAGATCCAGAGCCTCAAATGCTGGCAAGCATCATGGCAAAGAAACTGGCGGTTGGAACGGACTATCTTGTTCTGGATCTTCCGGTGGGGCGCGAGGCTAAGGTGGAGACACCAGAACAGGCTAGAAGCATATCAAACAAGTTGATAGAGCTAGGCGAACGTCTAGGCGTAAAGGTGAAGTGTGGAATAACATATGGCGGCCAACCTGTAGGCTACAGCGTTGGTCCAGCTCTGGAAGCCAGAGAAGCGTTGCTGGCTCTAGATGGACGAGGACCGCCGAGTCTAGTTGAGAAATCAACCGCGCTGGCCGGTCTTCTATTCGAGCTTGCAGGGAAGGCCGTCAGAGGAAAAGGCCAGGACATGGCGAAGGAGGTGCTGGCCTCAGGCAAAGCCATGGCAAAGATGCGAGAGATAATCGAGGCACAGGGAGGAAACTCAAAAATAGAGCCTGACGATCTGCCCGTAGGTCAACACAAGGCAGACATTCTAGCTCCTTACGACGGATATATCACTCACGTCTCAAACAAAGCCATAAGCGCGATCGCGAGAGCTGCAGGAGCGCCAATAGAAAAAGGAGCAGGCCTGATCTTCCATGGAAAAGAAGGACACAAGGTAGACAAGGAAGAGAAGATACTTGAGATCTACGCGGAAAGAGAATCAAGGCTTGAGGAGGCCTACCAGCTGGCCTTGAAACTGAAACCCATAACGTTGGAAGGTATGCTCCTGCAAGAAATTCCCGAACTCTAGTTAGACGAAGCGAGGGCGCTGGTAACACAAAAAACAACGTAACGCTCAGGAAATCAACCACTCGGTAAACGACTATTAACTAAGGATCAAGTATCCCTGTTCGCTGTGAGGCCACGACTTGGCGAAGAAACAGAAGAAAAGCAGTTTTCGTGTAGCGCGCGCTCTTATCTTTGTAGGCTCACTTGGCATAGGGATCGCGCTCCTCACAGTCTTCCTCTCCTTCGTGGGATTCAATACGATCATAGAGACGGTTCGAACCGTCGATATGCGGCTTCTCTTCATAGCGTTTCTTCTTGACATGGCCGGTCTTCTCCTGTACGGGACCTGCTGGCATGTTCTTCTCAGGGCGGCAGGACTGAAGATGAGGTTCCGATCCAGTGTATCCATCGCTCTGGCAGGCATATTCGCCTGCTACATCACTCCTAGCGGATTCTTCATGGACGCCTCCCGAGTACTGTTGGCCTCAAAGGAATGCGACATCCCCATCGGAGATGGAGCTGCAACCGTAATTCTGCACAAAGTTGTGTTCACGCTGGGGTTCGTTTCCTTCGCGCTGGTAGGCACGACAATGTTATTCTTCAGTCACGGCTTTCCATACCCTCTCGCTATCAACATCGTGGCATTTGCTATCCTGATCATCGCAGGGATCGCCGGTCTTGTACTTCTGGTGGCAAAATCGCACAGGCTGGAGCATCGTATCCCCAACATCGCTGACAGGGGAAGGAGGCTTCTGCACAGAGCGGTTGGGAAGTACTACCCTCTCGTTGCCTCATCACTGGGTAGTAGTGCGCGCGACTTCAAGAGGACCTTCATGAAACTATTCAGGCATCCTGGAGCCATGCTGGCGTCCTACGCAGTGGCTCTGGGATACTGGACCACATCAGTTCTGATCTTCTACGTGGTTTTCGTGGCGTTAGGGCACAACGTTTCAGTCTGGGTAATAATGCTCACAATCTCGATTGGGGATTTTGTGCAGATGACTCCAATCGCGATCCCGGGAATGCTCGGAATCCTTGAAGTGGTCACAACAACAGTTCTTGTCATGTTCGGGGTTCCATTGAATGTTGCAGCCTCTGCTACCGTGCTCGCGCGAGTGGCAACATTCTGGTTTGACCTGCCCATAACGGGAGCTGCAGCATCATACTACGGAGCGAAATATGTAGCCAGCCTGGCATCAGGCCTTTCAAAGGTCTAAGGTTGATTCAATCTCAGACGGAGGTTACCGGCCGACGCACGAACATGGTCTGAATGGAACATGCCTCAAACAGTGAAGCAGATCTCGAGAGCCTGTCCGATCTGTAGTCTTCCCACGTTCTCCTCAAGTGAATACTGCGAAATGCACACAATCGCGAAATCAAATCTGGAT
>Ga0209725_1001716_pt1 | contig 12201 bp, 5 predicted proteins | sample I18A1metaG_FD_184145 | JGI IMG/M metagenome (GOLD analysis project Ga0209725, IMG submission 184145) | Lake sediment bacterial and archeal communities from Gulf of Boni, Indonesia to study Microbial Dark Matter (Phase II) - ​I18A1 metaG... | ecosystem: Environmental > Aquatic > Freshwater > Lake... | reverse complement strand
CACGCTACTCTACTTGGGCTACTACGTGGCTATTCCCAACCTAGTGGGATTGTTTGGCAGACCGATAGGTGGCTACATGTCAGATAAAATAGGCCGGAGTAGGATGACATGGATCTCGCTAGGCTTCTTCGCCTTAGGCATAGCTTTCACATCCTTCGTTCGTGGAGGATACTGGCTCGTTCCTGCACTAATCATGCTTGGATTTGGACAACATTCAGTTATTCCAGTGCTGTTCGCCATGTTGATGGACATGCTTCCTCCTCAGAAGCGGGCCCTCATCGCGGGAAGAGTCAACGCGGTGCGCCACCTGATCGCCGCATTTGGACCAACCGTGGTAGGAGCGATCATTGACACTGCAGGATTTCTGATCGCCTTTCTTGTCCTATCTCTGGCAGTCGCCTCCAACTTCTCAGTAACACTCAAAATGCGACGAGAGAAGTTTTTCACTGAGACAGATCAAGGAAGATTGCCCGCAGGATGAACCGGTCATCGTCATGCCTCCGCTCCTCAAAGTCCTGGACAGAAGAGGACCTTTGCGAAGTTATGGAACGTTGTATAGTTCATGATGAAGAGCATTTTCCGAACACTAGAGGGATCAGCCAAATCTGAGGGGCACGATCGTTCATGTTCATACGCTTAGAGAAAGCGTATGACCCCGTCCAATACTAGATGGGTTGCCCAACCTAGGAAAGCTCCAGCTATGAACCATCTAATCTTCTTCAAACATGCAAGTGGCACAGCGAATAGGCCGAGCAGTATGAACGGGTAGACCCAGAGATGGAGGAAAGTCAATGGGTAACGTTCCGGTCTTAGCTGCCATCTGAAGAGGTCCCATATCGTGGCTGGTATCACGTACTCCAGTCTGACTTGCATCCAGTAGAGATGGTCCAAGTCTGGAAATTCCATCATGAACAACGTGAAGGGATAAAACAGTTTTGCGGGGGAATGTATCCCACGCATTCTGAGCGTGAGAAATATCACCAGACAGATCAAGGCTCCAAACAGGACGTGAGATGCTGCAATCAAGACGGGATCTAGATGAAGAGGAAGAGGGATTCAGATAAAAGAGTTCTGTCGGTCCGTAGAGGCCGCACCATTCCAAGCAGGGTTCAAGAGATCTACAAGATACGGTACCGTTTGTGAAACTTGGCTTCAAGCTGTGAAGGGTTGAGCTAGGTATATGGTTTTCAGTGGTCGCTGGGGGCTATGGCTTCAAGTATCAGTATTGTGTTGCTTTTTCGTGCTTGTTTTCTGAGAGCCTTCATCTGAACTCTAGTATGCCTCAGAATCGCCTTTACATCATCCTCGTCCTTCAAGGCCCGCTCCCTTGGAACAGTTGCCTTTATCATTCGTAGCTTTGCCAAAATCAAATCCTTAGCTGTCTGATAGAAGGTTGGCAATCCCAAGATGCTACCAGTTCTCTTCTCAAGTTTTCTGCTGGAGAGTATGATATCGACTGTGAGGGGCGTCTTTGTGTCCCTGAATGTGACAATTCTGTAACTTGATCTTAGGGCCGCATCTATTCTTCGTCTGTCAACTTTTAACCCCACGATCTTCAACGCGAATATGAGTCGGGCTCGTGATTCTTTTCGAGCAACTTCGGCCACGATATCTATGTCCATCGTTGTGCGAGGCGTGCCATAGTAGCTTGCCGCCAAAGCCCCTGTGAACATGTAGTCAAGTTTGAGGGAGTTGAAGACGGTAACGATTCTTCTGACTAGTTCTTCGAAACTCTCCAGTCTTTAGACCTCGCGCACTCGACGTCTCCCATGCATGATTCTCTCTCGGACCAGTTCCAGAAGCTCTTCCTCCTTGACCTTTGGGTATTTGTCTCTTACAGCATCGGAGGAAATGCGTACACAGACATCTGACATGTCAATAGCAAGGTTGACCCTCTTCTCTGCACGGCTTCTTTCCTTCTCTTTCTGTGTAACCTTAGGCAACTCAACCAGCCGAGTCTTCTAATAATTTGGAAGTTCACTACAAACTAAAAACGCTTCCGTTCCTTCAGCTGACACAAATAGAGTGGTCCATGAATGAGGAGAAGTAGAATGCTCCGTATTCATTGTACTCTATTATAGTGAGGATAATTGATGAATGAACTGTTCGGCTTGAAATGGGGAGGCATCTGAATAGGGATTTGAACGGAAGCCTAACCTGAGGTGACTGTGTAATGGCTGCGCTGAAGGCAAGGACTATGTTCCATCAGAAACATAGCCAGAACCATTGCAAGCGTCAATACCTTGAAGTTTCTTGGTTTGTCGCTTTTGAAAAATCTTTTATGCGCTTCTTCTCCTTACCGGTGCTCTATGGTTGAGGCTTCGGGTCTAGATGTTCTGGCATCGGCTGGGCTGCGTGAGGTTCGCAGGCTCAGGGAGCTGGAGCCGGTTCTTTACGACGCGAGCTGTCTTCAGCAGTTAGACTCGGAGCTGCCTGTGTACGAGACTTATCGAGATTGCTGTGATGACGGAGCGAAGGATCTTCTTCGGAAGTATGGGCTGCGTTACGATGTGACTGTTGTTCCTCCGCTTCTGCTTGGGGAGGAGTATGTGAAGACTTTGGGGCATCGCCATCTGCCCGTTGGGGAGGCTGGTCCTCATCCTGAGGTCTTTGAGGTTCTTGAGGGGGAGGCTGTGTTCTTTCTGCAGAAGCAGCGAGGAGGAGAGGTTGATGATGTCTCACTTCTATTTGCCAGGAAAGGAGACAAGGTTCTGATTCCGCCGGACAGAGGCCACGTCCTGATCAACGCTTCCTCGAGCCGGTTGGTGATGGGGCACTTAGTTTCACGAAGCAGCATTGAAGCCCATGATCCCTATGTAGAGAGGAGAGGAGCAGCCTTCTACGTTCTGACTGGAGGAAGGCTTGTGAGAAACCTAAACTATTCTTCGATTCCTGAAGTTCGAGTTTTGAAGGCTGAGACCTCGCCTCTTCTGGAGAGCAGTTTGAGCTTAGTGCAGGCGTTTCTCAGGGATCCGAGTCAGCTTGCGCTTCTGAACGAGCCGAGTCTATGCGCAGATTGGAGTGCACTTCAAAGCGCCGTTAAAGGCGTCGTCTTGTCTTCCAGTCAAGGAAGTAGCCTCAGACCTGCGACGTATTATCTTCCTAGAGGCATAATTCCGATCGGCAGCAGTCAAAGCCCTCTGCTTGAATATGCCACGCAGTTCTTGTTGAGCCGCAACTTTCTGATCTTTCTAAACGTCTTCCTTGCAACATATGCGGCTCTGATGTTCTCCACACTTATCTCGATGATGTTCTATTCCTGAAGGGGACCTGAAGACTCAACGATCCTTGGCAGCACAGATCAGGCAATTGGGCATGGCGAAATGTCTCCATCACGTGGCCGAACTCTCGCTACGTCAATGCTGCTCATGCTTCTTGTGTCGTCTTCATTTCACGGAGCGTCTTGGGCATCTGCTTCGTTGCCAGTCAATTCAACGCAGCACCAGATGGGGGCGGGTATCTCGGGCCCTCATCAGGCTCGAGCATATGGCCTCCCCGGTGCAAGCAACTATCCATTGCCTAACAGAACCATAACGATCGATGGGTTGTCAGGTGACTGGCAAGGCATCACTCCAATCTTCACTGACCCGAAGGGAGATACTCATAGGCCGGTGGATGATGGTAGCGATTTGAAGGCGCTTTATGCGGCAAAGGACGCCGTGAATCTGTACCTGATGGTCGAGTTCCATGCACCAGCGAACCGAAACAACTGGCTATGTCTACGCATTTTTGATCCATACGAGGTTGAAAAGTTTCAGCTTGGAGTAGACGTTAACGGCATTAGGTACGTCGTCCCTTGGTCAACCAATCCGGGCATAGCCGCTTCCTACAGGGATGTGGTTGAGTTTGCGATACCACTTCAACTCGTACCGTACAGATACATCTTCTCAGCGGTCTACCTGTTCACCTCATCGAACCAGTTCATCGACAACTGGTGGGGAGCCCCTGTCGGCATTACTGCTCCTGCTGGCTTAGTGCTACAATACATCGTAGCCATTGACACTTCACCGTATGTACGTGTACAGCTGAATGTAAGCAACATCTATGCCCGTGACGGGAAGTTTAACATTACAGAAGATGTGTGGCGCTCCGAAGTCTACCACCTCAACGACATCTACAACTTCACCGCACGCGACTCTTCGTCTCAGCTCACAGTCCGCTTCGTCGGCAACGTTCGCATTGTGGATGTGGGAAACCGGGAAGCGATTCGAATCGATTACTCCGCTAGGCTGGGCAAGAACTATATCGACGCCATGGGTGGCGATCGCGGGTACGCTGGATATGTCTGCACCAGCTTCGCTGTCTTCGCAAATGAAATGATTTTCCTCTTTCCCGCCTCAGATGTGGCAACAGTTCGCGTCAAGTTTGTTGTACCATCCAACTGGAAAACTGCTGCGCCTTGGAGGCTTGAAGGCGACTGGTACGATCCTGCCTTCTCTGAGGGCTATTTGATGGATAGTTTGCGCCACACGAGCATAGCACTGGGGGATTTTGTTTGCACAAGTCGGATGGTAGGCGGCACAAATGTCACGGTAGCAACGTATGCTCGTTGGAGTCCAACGTACATTTCGAAGGCTGAGGACAACATGTTTCGAATATTCCAGCACATAACGTCATTGTTCAAGACATCTATTGGAGAACGATACCTATACATCCTTCATCCTATGGCTCCTGATGGAAAGCGTATCAACGTGGGAGAGTACTCTAACAGCGCTGGACAGGCCGCAGGACCTGGTATAGACCCAGGGATCATGATAACTCATCCCTTCTTTCACAGGTGGAATGGGGGATGGTCACCTTTTGGAATGACTGGAAGTAATAGGGAGTATTGGCTTGGAGAAGGGGCAACTGTGTACTACGATAGCAAGATTCCCACAAAGATACACGTCGACTTTCCGGACTATCGTCCTCCGGATATGAAATGGAGTTGGACTGAATACTGCAAGATCATTGGAACGCAATGGGACGCTCCTGTGACAGACTGGGAAAGACTCGGCCCATACGACGATTGGCATACATTGTTCATACGAGCCTGGAAGGCTTCCCTAGTCAACTTCCTACTTGACAAGATTCTAGAAAAAGTCACATTGACGAGGAGCTTCGACGACGTAATGGCTCAGGTATATGCGAAATATGGCTTCAAGAAATCTATCTTAACTACGGATAGAATCCTGCAGATTTTCAATGAAGTGTCTGATCTGGACTTCTCAGAGATCTTCGCCAAGTATGTGTATGGCATGGAACAATTGCCCCTGAAGCTTATCGGAGACCAATCGTCAGGGGAGCTGGTAGTCGACTGGCGTGCGATCGCTCTTCCGTGGGGTACATCTACAATCGTGTTAGATGCCTCGCCTAAGCCGGGCTATGTGAACAAGCCCGTGAACATCTCCGGCGTGCTCTATGGTTCTTGGCGCTGCATCAAGGACGGCATGGTTGTAAACAAGCCTGTTGAGATAGCGACAGGATGGGGATTCAAGACTGTTGCTACAACCGACTACTATGGCAGATTCTCTGCTGCAACCAACTGTCCCTCGACAGCAGGCAGCTACACGCTCACAGCAACTTTCTACAAGGACCAGGACCTCACAGGAAGCTCAACAACAATAACCTATCAGATCACCGCGAAGATACCGACCACCGTCACGATTAGCTTCGTTGGGAACAGGGAGTTCACAGGCTATCTGAGGCGCACGGATACAGGTGGATATTTGGCGTATAAGCCTGTCAAGCTGACTGTTACCTATCTTTACGGAGGAACATGGCAGACAACGACCTATGATCTTCAGACAAGGCAGGATGGCTATTGGAGTTTGGAATTCCTATTCTACTGGAATAGGGCAACGATCGTCTTTGAAGGCGACGAAACATACGCACCATCACAAGTCACGATCACGAGATGAGAGACGTAGTAGAAGCATGAAATCTGCTGTCGGCTGTTCTTTCCTTCTCATTCTACTAGCGTTCTCCTCAATTAGTGTTTGTTGGGCTCGAGACAAGGCCATTGGTGCGGCTCCTATTGGAGCAAGCTTACGTGACGTTCAAGGTCAACAAGCATTGGTCATGCCGATGGTCAGCAGGCGTGAAAGTGTCTCAGCTCCTCCTCAAGTTAGAACGTCCTCTCTCTCAGGCAACTACCCGTTGCCCAATAGAACCATCACGGTTGACGGTTTGCCTGGCGATTGGCAGGGCATAGCTCCAGTCTTCACAGATCCGAAGGGAGACACCGAGGTGCCGGTGGATGATGGCAGTGACTTGAAAGCGCTTTACGTGGCGAGAGATAGTCTGAACCTATACTTCATGGTGGAGTTCTACGCACCTGCCAATCGCTCTAATTGGATGGTTCTGGCGATTTTGGCTCCGTTCCAGACTCAAGATTTTCAGCTAGGAGTAGATGTTTCCGGCATAAGATACGTCTGGCCTTGGTCAAGCAATCCAGGAATAACTGCCGTGTTCCGTGATGTAGCTGAGTTCGCGATACCTCTGCAGTTGACAGATTTCCCCTGCATCCGTCAGATCCAAGTCCGCCTGTTTCTCTCAAAAGAGCATGATGCAGGAGGGGTAGTTGACTCCATGTTCAGCTCCCCACTATTTGTTGATGAGAGCAAGGGGATAACTGTAGACTATTTGGTTACGGTTCACGAGAGAAAGCGACTGATAGAATTTCTTGCATCTGCAAACAACTTGAAGTATTTTGTCCGGTCGGAGATCTTCTTCAAGTTTTGCTCCCATTGGGTCTACAAAACGCACCGGGCTTACCTTGTCAATTTGACCTTCTCCTCAGTCGGAACGATGCTGAGCAATCAACTTGTCGGTGAAGATTCATGGAAGGTGAGCCTGCCTGATGATCCTTCACAGGTATGCGCCCATTACTTCTTGAATCTGACGTGCGAGCCAGCTAATAGCAACTATTTCGGTGCAGATTTCGTCGTGGCTCATGTCGGAAGCATATTCATTCTCCCAGATATCTCCTACGGCATATATGAAATACGGTTCAGGTTTCAGGTACCTAATGGGTGGACTGTTGCGACTCAATGGGATGTAAAAGACGGTGGGTTTGCAACGAAGAATCCTGAATACGTTAGGAGAGGATTCATCGGTATCGGCAGATATGAGATTCAAGAGGCACAGGTAGGAGACGTGACCTTGCTTGTGGCTGTTCACTACAAGACTGTTCTTGCCCGCAGTGATCTCGTGGACTACTCGAAGAGGTGTTTCGAGTATTTTCTGAAGTTCCTTAAGTTTCCGTTTCCAGACACAAGGAAGTTCCTAGTAGTCTTTGCTCCACCACCGTCCATGTGTGGGACAGGCGATTATGCCGGGCCCAGCTGTACTGTCAACTCTATGATTGAGACCGTGGATCTTTGGGTTCTGCCTCACGAGATGTTTCACATCCTCGATGGAATCGGCTTGATGGCTCTTGAAGAAGGAGTAGTGCAGTACTACGGGTACAAGAGTTCACTTTTCACTGGTATGTGGAATCAAGATCTCTTCTATCAATGGCTAACATGGCTAACAAGACACGGAGCTGAAGGCCTCAAGTATTACTATACCGAAATTTGGAACACTAAGTATGATCTGCCAATCTTGAGCGATGAACTCGAACACATAATCGAGACAAGCAATGACTGGCATTACATGTTCATCAGGGCTAGGAAACTGGCCATAGTCTCATACATGCTTAACAAGGAAATAGAGAGAGTAACCAATCACGGCAAAAGCTTGGACAACGTCACTTCCTATCTTAACGCCAAGTACCTGGATCCGAGATATTTCGTGTCGTCAGAGGAATACTTCGCCACAGTCAATCTGGTCGCGGCCAATAATTTCACGGAATTCTTCAACAAGTACTATTACGGGAACGATTGGTTGCCTCCAACGCCTCTTAGAGACTGGTTCGATTGGTACATAAGCACAATTGAACGACTACTCGCCACAGTGAATCGACCCGATGTTCGCACGCGTCTCAATGAGCTCAAGGCGGAATGCGACAATATCATCAATTTGATCTATCAAGGGCAATACGAGGAAGCGTTCAGCAAAGTCGAAACTGTAATCAATGGTCTCAGATCTTTGCTGGGATCTTTCGCGTCGACCACTACCACCGTTACCAGTACGCTCCCCTCATTCTCAACGACCCGTTTGAACACAGCCATCACTACCTCACAGCTATCTAGCACAACAGCCACGGCAACTGTTGCATGCACGTCATATCAGACGACTGCAACCACCCGCTTTTCAGGCATGGTCTCAACAACCTACACAACCAGAACAACTTCCACCTCAACTCAGACCTCCATCTCAACAACCAAGGCAACTTCAACTGTCACATTCTCATCAACTATCACCCAATCATCCGCGACCGGAACATCCAAGGTAACCGAGACCGTCATATCGGTTGCGACTTCAGGAGACACAATCTATGTGAAACTCACCTATCAACACACATTCATTGAACAGTTTCTCGAAAAAATAGTCTCCACGGTCACGACTTTGATCACTGATCTCGCCAAGATCATCCAAACCCTCTTTGTCACCGAGACAGTTAAGGACACGGTTGTCAGAGTTGAGCCACTAACCGCTGAAAGAGGAACTTCTCGGATCGTTGTTGATGCTTCGCCTAAGCCCGGTTATGTGAACAAGCCAGTGAACATCTCCGGCGTCCTGTATGGCTCTTGGCGATGCATCAGAGATGGCATGGTTGTGGGGAAGCCTGTTGAAATTAGGACAGGCTGGGGCTTCAATACTATTCTGACAACGGATTATTATGGTCGATTCTCTGTCACGACGAACTGTCCGCCAACGGGAGGCACATACAATATCACGGCTACGTTCTATGAGGATCAAGACCTTTACGGAAGCACTGCATCGACAAGCTATGAGGTCATAGCAAAGATCCCAACCACCATCACGATAAGCTATGTCGCCAACAGGCAGCTCGAAGGCTATCTCAGGCGCCAAGACACAGGCACATATTTGGCGTACAAGCCGGTTAAATTGACTGTTACCTACCTCTCCGGAACGACGTGGCAGACAACAACCTATGACTTACAGACGAGACAAGACGGCTATTGGAGTCTGGAATTTCTGTTCTACTGGCGAACAGCAACAATCGCCTTCGAGGGCGACGAAACATACGCCTCAAGCGCGACAACTATCTCGCGGTAGTGTGGTTTAGGACCAAGAAAAAACATATGCTAGCTACCATTTGGGTGCAGCTACTCGGAGCAAGTGAAAGTGGACCTAAAGGGGTAATGCATTTCAGAGGCGAAGAGGTAGTTTGCGGCTTACCGTTGTCATGCCTGCCTGTCTGATTCTTTTCCTTTTGCTTTGCGGTCCAATCTCCACATTATTCTTGGTTTGTGCTGGTGGACGATCTCTTGGTTCGAAGCCTGCTGCATCTCCAGATGCGTGGGACTTTCCTGTCATAGGCGATGGTTTCAGGATAGAGTTCTACAACGATATGCTGGGGAGCCTCAAGAGCGAGTATGCTCTGAACGCCCTCCATAACACTGTTCAGGCGTGGATTGATTATAGGGATTGGATGAGGTATCCGGATGAGTGGGGCAACATCGCTCGCCTGATTGGTTATGCTCACCAGAATGCTCTGCCTGTGGGGGTTGTGTTCGGTTACCACGTGAGTGACTCTGTTGACGCCAAATATGCTGACGCAGTTGGCTTTCTGTACTACTATCAGAACGTTTTGCCGAACGAGCAGAGGTGGCGTTTCCCGAATGGGACTATCGCATCTGACCCCTATTCTGTTGGGCTTTCGCGCACGTTCTCAGATGCGTGCGCGATGCGGATACTGGGTGAAGAGCTCGGTCGAAGAGATTTCCTGTCTGTCATGCAGCCTCAGAACCCGTACTGGCAGAGCTTCTTCGTTAACTGGGCTAAGACTGCGATAGATAATGGAGCCGACGCGATATGGCTCGACAGTCCAGACACGATGTTCGTTTACAACTGGGGCGGAGGCTGGGGAGGCGCTGACACCTGGGAGGGGTTGGGATTCATCAACTATCTCAAGTCGCGGCATACGCAGAGCCAGCTGAACTCGCTTGGCATTACATCGATCAACAGCTTCTGCCTTCGAGACTATTTGAAGCAGCGCTATCAGTTCAACGGTGTGAGCGGCAATTACCTCTACGCCAGAGAGAGATTCCGCGTACCTTGGCCCATTGAGACAGCCAATTTCGCTGACCCCAACGCCGTGATGCATGATCCTCTGATGAGGGAGGCTGTCGTGTACTGGTACGGGTCGATGGTGAACTTCACTCGAGACAGCATGCAGCAGATCAAGGCATACGCCGCGTCAATCGGCAAGAACGTTCTCTTGGCATCAAATGAATACTTCGCATCGCCAAAGGTCTTGACCCTCACTCCCTACATGGATAGGATATACGTGGAAACGAACCAGTTCAGCCCTCCGCCCTACCAGACGAACCCAGCCATCTGCAAGCTGGCTGAGGCTTCAGGAAACTTCTCAAAGAAAGTATGGATTGGGGAGATGATGCTATGGTTCTCGAACCCCTTCAGCCCGGCTAACCCGCCTTCCGACATATCCAATCTCCTCAAACTGAAAATAGCTGAAACCTACGCCGACGGCTGCACAATGCTCGTCCCCTTCGGCACAGGTTCACCTGCGAATGGCTGGCCGCCGAACCGACTCGTTCTGGGAAGCGAGAGGGGCCCAGTCTCAAAATTCTACCAGTTCATATCAAGCCAAAAAGACATTTTGACCAACGCTCAACCATACTCGAACGTCGCGTTGATCGCGTCGCTGCCAACACAGATGTGGAACTATCTCCCAGCGTTAGGAGTCAATTGGCAGGACGAGAATGAGGCGTTCGGATGGGGCAGGGCTCTTGAGTCAATGCACATCCCCTACGACATGCTACTCTTAGGCGTCAAGGGCCTCTTGTCCACAGACTCGATCAGCCGACTCCCAAACTACGACCTAATCATAGCTCCAGGGTTGACCAATATCTCAGACAAAGACTTGGACGCAATAAGGGCATACTTGAACGGCAACGGGAAACTGACCGTGAGCAGCGACTTCGCCGCAAGCGATGAATTCAACAGACCACGCGACCCCAATGCGATCTCTGATATCCTAACGAATCGTGGCACAACAGTTGTGAGAACAGGTGTCGGCAGAACCTATGTCGCATCCTTGCAGGCTCGCAATCCTGATATCTCGACGCTGCTGTACATGCAATCCGCCATAACTGCTAGAAATCCAAGCCGTTTGATCACAGCTGACGCACCGCAGAATGTTTTCGTCAACACCTTGATACAGGCGAACGGAAGGATTCTCGTTCACCTCGTAAACTATGACTACAGCTACGACCACACGACGGACTGGACGAACCCGAAAGGCCCAGTATCCATCAACCTGACCCTTCCAAACAACAACCCGATCATGGATGTCAGGCTGCTCAGTCCGGACAATCCGACATCTACAGTTCAGCTCGGCTTCACGCAGACGGGCAATCATCTAAGCCTCGTCGCCTCATCACTCAGGACGTGGAGCATCATAACGGTTAATCCAGACACCGGGAAGGGGACATCGCGAATCGTCTTGGATGCTTCGCCCAAATCTGGCTACGTAAGTAAGCCTGTAACCATCTCAGGCGTGATGTATGGTTCTTGGCGCTGCATCAGGGACGGTATGGCTGTCGGGAAACCTGTTTACGTAACGACAGGCTGGGGGTTTAGCACTGTTGTCACGACAGATTACTATGGTCAATTCTCTGTCATAACGAACTGCCCGTCAACCGGCGGCACGTATCCGATCACAGCAACGTTCTACGAGGATCAGGACCTCCTTGGAAACTCAACAACTATTCAGTATGAGGTCATAGCGAAGATCCCGACCACTATCGCGATAAGCTACGTCGCCAACAGGCAGTTCGAAGGCTATCTTAGACGCGCGGATACAGGAGCATATTTGGCATACAAGCCCGTCAAGTTGACGGTTCGCTACCTTTCCGGAGCAACATGGCAAACAGCGACCTACAACTTACAGACGAGACATGACGGCTGCTGGACCCTGGAATTCCTGTTCTACTGGAACTCGGCAACAATCAGCTTCGAAGGAGACGAAACGTACGCCTCAAGCTCGGCAACAATCACGCGATAAGACTTGAGCCCTCTGAAGCGCCGTTTCAACTCCAACTGCAAACACTTTTTGCAAGGTAGAGG
>Ga0209725_1001715_pt1 | contig 12201 bp, 14 predicted proteins | sample I18A1metaG_FD_184145 | JGI IMG/M metagenome (GOLD analysis project Ga0209725, IMG submission 184145) | Lake sediment bacterial and archeal communities from Gulf of Boni, Indonesia to study Microbial Dark Matter (Phase II) - ​I18A1 metaG... | ecosystem: Environmental > Aquatic > Freshwater > Lake... | reverse complement strand
ACAGTGATGAGCGTAAACAAGAGATAGCCAAAGCGTATAGGCTGGTAGCAGCATTGAACAAGGTTGGAACAGACATGCAAAGCGATGTGTACGCACACTTCGAGGAACTAGAAGAGTCAACTATGCCAAGCACATAGAAGCTAACTGTACGCCGCAGGGAAGTTTCTATCTTTCCTCTCATCGAAAGTATATCAAGGCCGAAGCGAGAGAGAACGGGCGAATGGGTTTCAATCCTATCTACGGTTCGACCCTACGCTTCTGCTCTTTGCATCAACCAAGCCTGAGAAAAGGCCTAACATACTTGCGGTCTACACAGATTGCACGAAAGTCTAGACCAAGCTACGTGCTTACCTCTGTCAGACTGTGTAGTCAAGCGGCCCTTCCTAAGGCTGTTCTCCGATCTACTTGCATTCGTGCCTCTCGCTAGATTCATTATCTTCTTCGTGCCGTATTTCTTGATGAAGAGGGTTTGACGGTGAAGTTTCTGATAGTTCAGAAGGTGAAGGCAGGAACGCCCATTCAGAGAATAGCGAAACTTCAGCCTGCCCAGCTTCAGTACATCCGCCAGCTCAAAGAGAAACACAAGATCGAAACGTACTACCATCTGATCGGACAGGAAGGACACATGATTGTCTGCGACGTTGCGTCTGAAGAGGAGCTCTCCGAGATAGTTGGAGACGATCCGTTCTTCTTCGACAGCCGCAGAGAGATATACCCCCTGACCACATATGAGAAGCATGAGCAGAGATTCAGAAAGCTCTTGTCCGAAGCTCCATGATCCCACATCTCGCCCTGATGTGCTGAAGGCAGTTCGCAGGCCGAACGACGCCCCGGAAACTTGGATCACTCCAACGAAAGAACCAATACGAAAATCAAGACAGCATCCCTGAGGGCATCGACATCTAACCTGAGGAACTAGCAGATGCGATGAGGCAGCGTTCTATCATTCTCTTATCATTTGAGATACGATAGCTTTCACTTCTGATTTCTTTGCTCTGTCAACCCTGACAGCCACCATGCCTTCACAGGGTTGGCCATATACGACCAGTGCGCCCTGCGGGGCCAATGCCATCGCCGCCAAAGCGAGTAGATCCTCTTCGCCTCTCACTATCAGTATCGACTCTGGCTTCTCCATGGCTTCGCTGATAGCCGCCCACGCGGACATCTGTATCGTGCCAGCCGGGTTGCTGGTCCAGAACTTGTTCTTGGCCTTCACGCGCGAGCTCTTCGTCTCTCGTCTCATCACCCTGTTGTCAATGATGCTGAGGTCGACAGGTACGGAAGACTTCGCAACGAGCTCGGAAACAAAGTCTCCGACGCAGATGATCCTCGATGGATTGGCAGACTTAACAATCTGTTTCAGGCGGGCTATGCTGCTCTCTCGAGGCCCTGGAATAAGCTCGCCCATGGGCGCCTTCAGTCTGCTTCTCAGGTCCTCTGGCAGTCTGAGCCTACGCATCTACCTCACTCGAACGGCGTACCTACCTGGGCTTTTGACTCCCATCTTTCCAGCCACCTCTGAAGTCTCAGGCCGAACAACTATCAGCAGCCCAGTCCAGTCATCACTCAGATTCGTAGACTTGCAGTTCGGACAGAACGGTCCATTACTCAACATGTGACAGTTCTTGCAAGCCTTCTCAGGCATCGCCTTTCTCCCCTCTCGCCTTCTTCACGTCCTCCTTGATCCACTCCAACTTTCCCAAGAACGGCTGGCGCATCGTCACTCCAATCTTTCCGCCAACTCCTCCCTTGGGGAAGCTCACCGCTATCACTCTGGCCCTCACCTGATCCCCCTTTGCCAGCTTCCTCTGGCTCTCCCTTCCAAGCAGGATCCCATGCCTCTCATCGTACGTAATGAAGTCATCCATCACTTGAGAGATGTGAAGCAACGCGTCTTCGACCCCGATCCTCACAAAGGCGCCGAAATCTGTGATCTCGATCACCTCGCCCTCAACCACCTCGTGAATCTGAGGGTAGAAGGTCAGAAGCTGGAACGTAGCCCTGTGATACGTGGAACCGTTCCCCGGAAGAACCTTCCCCACCTGGTCGATTTCCACATTCACAACAAGCACGACGTATCCAAGCTCTTCGTCCACCATGTTCTCGTACTTCATCCTGATCTGCTCTATGGCGACCTTGTCGAGGGGTTTCCCAAACTTTTCAGGAGGAATTCTGACCGTGTCCTCGACTGAAAAAAGCCTGAACATTTCCTTCAGGTCCCCTTCTTGCCTTTGACGCTTGACCCGTGGGCTCTAGACATAGGCCGGTTCGATACCCTCGATTGTGAGGCGTAGATCCTTTGTAACGTATATCACCGGGATATTAGCGTTCCTAGCTCTCTTCCGAAGTTCCTTATCTCCTGTGGCAACTATCCCTCCCACTTCTCGGGCAATTCGTGTGAGATAGTCATCCGTAGATTCTCCGGCGGCTGGTTTCCCCTGCCACTCCTTGCACTTCTCCGCTAGCTTCAACGCCAAGGTCGCATCACGCCCTCTCTGCGACTTCTCTCTGCTGATCCCTGACAGCTCCGCAACCACGGCCTTTGGCGCGATGAATTCGATTCTGCCCTCGAGTGCTGTCCCTATCTGATGAAAGACGTTGACCCGTCTTCGAGCCATAATCATGAACATGTTCGTATCTAGAAAGACCTTGAAAGCCAATAGCCAACACGTGCTTGAGACTACTTTATCTTGCCGACCCCGATGAGTCTCCAGCTTTCGCCTATCCTTCTGCTGAGGGCTACCTTGGAGGCGGGCTCAGCGCACACAGGTTTTCGAAGGGCGACATCGATCAGGTCTTCTCTTGCAGAAGTTACGACGCCCGAAGTCACACTTGTAGCCACGTTAAGGACGAGCGCCTCATTTGTCCTGATTTTTTGAACAGTGACCATGTTCTCTGTTCCGACAGCCTTCTCGAATAGCTCAACGTCAAGGGTCAACTTGTCCGATGATTCAGGGAGTGTGCCTAACCTCCCGACAACATTTCCAACCAGGCCATCAGACTTTGTCAAAGAGGAGTCCAGTGTGGAGCCAATCGCGACGAGCCCGCCGGAAGTTGCTTCTTTGACTGATCCTCCCCCGGTCTGGAGGCTTTGAATCGTCGTGGTTACAGGTTGGTATCGCACTTTTCCGCCGGACTCAGCTCCTATACCCGGTCTTATCTCGACTTCATCACCGACCTTGAAGACGCCTTGAACTATTGAGCCGCCAATGACTCCGCCAACGAGATCTTTCGCCTGGGTCCCAGGCTTGTTCACATCAAACGACCTTAACACAAACATCTTCGGAGGTGCCGCAACATCTCTCTTCGGGGTTGGCACGTGTTTCTCCAGAGCCTCAATGAGGACGTCTACGTTCAGCTTGTGTTGGGCAGATACAGGTATGATCGGTGCCCTGCTCGCGACCGTTCCCTTAGCGAACTCTCTTATCTCCTTGAGGTTCTCCATTGCTCTTTCGCGATCAACTATGTCTATCTTGTTCTGAACCAACACGATGTTCTTCAACCCGGCAATCTCGGCTGCGAGCAGATGTTCTCGATCTTGGGCTTGAGGACACTTGACATTGCTCGCGAGCACGAACATGGCTCCATCCATGAGAGCTGCTCCTGAAAGCATTGTAACCATGAGACTATGGTGACCGGGACAATCGACGAAACTGACGGCACGTAGAAACTTCACCTCCGAGCCGTGCGTGGGACATTTCTCCTCCGTGGTGTAGCAGCCAGGGGGCCTACATTTCGTACACTTGTAGAACGCAGCGTCGGCGTAACCCACCCTTATTGTGATCCCTCTTCTCAATTCCTCAGAGTGCCTTGCCGTCCACACGCCCGTCAATGCTTGTACAAGAGTGCTCTTCCCGTTGTCAACATGGCCGAGGGTGCCTATGTTGCATTCAGGCTGTGGCCGAATGTCCTGGTCGTTTTTCTCTTGAGGAGACAATCGGAATCGGCGTGTAGTGTGTGGGGGTTGAATAAAAACGTTGGCCGGTGGAAAGCAAAGTCACGAAAGGCTGTTTGACAGTCTCACTGTAGGAAGCGGGATCTCGCAAAGGTTTTCTATTGCGGCGTTCATTCAGGCAGAATCGTTGGAAGACCCAACAGAAGCGCAGCCGATTGGAGACTCGACTGATCAGGATGGGCGCAGAAGCAAACCTCTACCTGGCAAAATGGTTAGGCAGAGAGGTCATAGTGAAGGAAAGGATAAAGAAGTCGTATAGGCTGGGACCCCTCGACCATCAGATCAGACGTTATCGCACGGTTCATGAGGCACAAATGATGCACGAAGCAAAGAAGGCAGGAGTCTCGACCCCAGTCATATATCTGATCGATGAACCCAACTGCAGAATATTCATGGAGTATCTCCAAGGCCCCCGGCTGAAGGAAGCTCTCTCAGTCATGCGCCCAAAACGGAGACTTTCCATCTGCCATTCGGTTGGAGCCCTGATCGGAAAACTGCACAAGATGGAAGTCATCCACGGCGACCTGACTACTTCCAACATGATACTTGTCGACGAAGCAAAGATATCACTCATCGACTTTGGATTGAGTTTCCACTCTGGTCAGACAGAAGACCAAGGTGTAGATCTCCACCTCGTCAGACGCGCCCTGAATAGCACGCACTTCTCCTATGCCGAGCCTTGCTTCGAATCGGTCGTCAAAGGGTATCGGTCCGTGCTAGGGTCACGGTTCGCAAAGACTGTATTGACGAGAGCAAGAGAGATAGAGAGGAGAGGGAGATACTTTGCAGAGAGACAGGCCTGAGATCTACTTCGCAACATCGAACGTGAACAAGTTTCTTGAAGCTCAATCGATTCTTGCAGAGTATGGGCTGCAGCTGGTCCAGGCGGACCACAAGAGGTTTGAAATTCAGTCCGACAGCATCGAAGAGGTAGCCAGGGAATCGGCTAGGTCTGCAGCCTGCAAGGCCGGCGTCGCTACACTAGTCGAAGATGCCGGACTCTTCGTCGACGCATTGAGAGGCTTTCCGGGACCATACTCTTCCTTCGTCCATGCAACATTGGGCTGTGACGGTATTCTGAAGCTTCTGAACGGCATCTCGGACCGCAAGGCCAGATTCGTTTCGGCGGTCGCTTTCTGCGAGCCTGACAGCCAGCCTAAGTGCTTCTCTGGAGTAGTGGAAGGCGCAATAGTGACAGAGGCGAGAGGCATGTTTGGCTTCGGGTTTGACCCAATATTCGTCGCCGATGGTGCGGGCGACAGGACATTTGGCGAAATGCAGACCAACGAGAAGAATAGATATTCACATCGAGCAAAAGCTTTCAGAGAATTCGCCAGATGGTTCGTTGGCACGATCAAACCTTAAATAGAGACAGTTCCGCTGATACCTGATCCAAATCCAATTCGACGACATGAACAAGGTAAACCCATCATGGCTAGGCTGTACTCACATAAGCGAGGAAGATCCGGTTCCACCAGGCCTCTCAGCAAGAAGTCTCCAGCATGGTGCAAGTACAGCGCAGAGGAGGTTGAGGCATTGGTGATCAAACTGGCTAAGGAAGGAAGCAACGCGAGCACAATCGGAACAATACTCAGAGACCGATATGGAATCCCCCTCACAAAGCCAATACTCGGAAAATCAATCCAAGACGTTCTCAAGTCTTCAGAAATTGCTCCCAAGATTCCTGAAGACCTAGAGATCTTGATGAGGAAAGCCGAGAGCGCAAGGAGGCACTTGGAGAAGAACAAGGCAGATAGCATCGCCAGGCGCTCCCTCACTCTGATTGAATCGAAGATATACCGTCTGGTCAAGTATTACAAGCAAGAAGGAGTCTTGCCTCGTCAATGGGAATACAAGCTGATGGCTGCCTCAGTTGTCTGAGCCAAAAAACCGTGACCCCAGCTCCCTAGAAGCCTGCGTATCCAAGTCGGCCGAGCTTGTACGCGAGCAGGCAAAGAAAGGGTCGCAAATTCTGGTGTTGAGCCACTACGACACGGATGGACTTGCCTCTGCCGGAATACTTGGAGCTGCACTGCTCAGGCTTGATGCTTCAACCCACATTCGCGCCGTGGAAGGCTTAGACGAAGAAACGTTGGCTCAAGCACTCACCGACACCGTAGACCTCGTAGTCCTCGCGGATCTAGGGAGTGGAATGCTTGAGCTACTGAATCAGAAAATCAGAAACAAAGCATTGGTCCTCGATCACCATCAGCCAGTAGGGCAACCAGACAGGAAAATCCTCCAAGTCAACCCACACGAGTTCGGCTTCGACGGGGCGAGAGAGGTGAGCAGCGCCGGAATAGCATACCTTGTCGCCCGAGCAATCGACGCCGAGAACCTAGACCTCTCAGTTCTAGGCGTCGTGGGAGCCCTCGGAGACATGCAGGATCGAGGAGAAAAACGATCGCTACACGGGCTCAATTCCACCATAGTGGAGGACGGAGTGAAATCAGGATGTCTCAAGCTTGACACGGACCTACTGCTGTTCGGAAGAGAGACGAGGCCGATTCACAAGGCGCTTGCGTACACGTCAAACCCTTTTCTTCCGGGACTCAGCGGCCAAGAAGACAAGTGCCTGGCACTCTTGACATCAGCCGGAATAGCTGTGAAGGAAGACGAGAGATGGCGAACCCTTGCAGATCTAGCTGACAACGAGAAGCAGAACCTTCTCTCTGCAATAATCCGAACCGTCGCGTCCAAGGGTGCCGCTGGCAAGGTGGCTCTCAACCTCATCGGCACAGTGTACACACTACCCAAGGAGGAGAGAGGCATACCCACGCGAGATGCGAGAGAGTTCTCGTCCCTTCTCAACGCGTGCGGCAGAATGAATCGACACGGCCTGGCGATCAGCATCTGCCTCGGAGAAAGGGGCGGCCCTATGGACGAAGGTCAAACAGTTCTTGCCGAATACAGGAAGACCATAGCCCAGTACATGACTTGGGTGACAGAATCGCCTGATCGTGTCGAGGAACTCAACGCGATCTATGCAGTACACGGAGAGGAAAAAATCGATCCGAATATGACTGGGGCCATATCAACAATCTTGATCTCCTCCGGAACGTTCGATCCAATGAAGGCGATCTTGGTCCTGGCTAGAACACGCGAAGGTGAGCTGAAGATGTCTGCACGAGCAACAGAGCAACTCGTAATATCTGGAGTGAATCTCGGAAAGACCCTGCAGGACCTTACCTCCAAATACGGAGGATCAGGTGGAGGCCACGACGTCGCCTCCGGTGGCAAGATCCCAACAAACGCACGAAAGGAATTTCTTAGCGAACTTGACTCAGAAGTTGAGCGAGTCATAAGGCAGAGAAGTTGAGAACGCGGATAGTGCTTGAGGCTGAAACTGCTAAGGAGGCAGAGGCGATAACAAGAGCGCTCAACCCAGATAACTCAGTTCTTCCGCACGGGATGAAGATATCTGTAAGATCGAAAGGATCAGACATCATAACCGAGATCAGATTCTCAGGGAGAATACAAACCTTGATGTCCACAATCGACGATCTCTTGAAGTGTGCTCAGGCCGCTGACCAGACCCTCAAGTCGCTATCCAAGACAGGAACTCTCCCTCTGTTCATCCCATCTGACAAACGTTTTTAAAGCTGCAGCTTAGGTAGGAAGGCTCTCGGTTGAGGGAGAGCCATGTCAAAAGCCACAAGGAAAGTCAGAGACAAGTGGCGCTCCAAGGACTGGTATTCAGTGTACACTCCCTCATACTTTGGCGAGCTGAACGTTGCACAGATCCCATGTGAAGACCAGTCAAAACTCGTCGGCAGGGTTGTTGAAAACACCCTGTATGACATTACGGGAGATTTTGCTCATCAGTCAACCAAGCTCCACTTCTTAGTCACCGGTGTATCGGCGGACAAGGCGGAGACCACACTCAAAGGCCACGAATACTCTGCGGATTATCTTCGGAGCCTTGTCAGACGCGGGAGCACTAGAGTTGACAGTATAATGGAAGTGAAGACCAAAGACGCGTTTACGACCATGATCTCGCTTGTCGCCTTTGCCCGTGGAAGGCTGAACGCCTCCCAACAGCACGCCATCAGAGCTACTATGCGAAAGATTGTTGAGGAGAAGGCGAAGAACCTGACCTACGACCAGCTCTCACAAGAAATGGTCCTTGGCAAAGTCGGATCGGATGTCTACAATGAAGCGAAGAAGATAACGCCGCTGAGGCACGTCGGGGTAAGAAAGTCGAGGCTGACCAAGCTCTCGCCTGAGCTTGAGCAAAAAGCTCTGCAAACCAAAAAGAGCTAGCTACATGAGCTGAGCGCTCAGAACATTCCTATTCACTCTTGCTGAAAACTGAAATACGCTCACAGCTGGTACTTAACGCAGAATCATGGAACTACAGACTTCAGGTCTATTCGGGACCTCCGGAATCAGACGCATTGTTGGCGTTGATCTCGAGCCGCTTCTCGCAATGAGGATAGGCCTGGCGCTGGGCTTCGTCCTCAAGAAGGGCAGGTTGACCTTGGCCAGGGACACCAGAACATCTGGTGAGATGCTCTCATCAGCATTGGCAGCCGGGGCACTCAGTGGAGGGCTGGAAGTCATGGATCTTGGGGTCCTCCCGACTCCGGTCCTCGCTTACTTGACAAAGTCGCTCGGGGCAGTGTCAGGAGTCATGATCACGGCGAGCCACAACCCCCCAGAATTCAACGGACTCAAGGTTTTCGATAGTGATGGAAGAACCTACTATGAATCGCTTCAGAACCAGATTAAGCGCGTCTACAGTAGCGGAAATCTCGCTAGGGCTCCGTGGAATCAACCCAGCGATGTATCCTCGTCGGACCTCTCATCAGAATACATCGAAATGGTTCTTCGGCAAGTAGACCTAGACAAGAAATGGAAAGTGGCAGTCGATTGTGGATCAGGAGCCGCCTACCAACTTGCCCCCGACACACTTCGGTCACTTCATTGCGACACGATCTGCCTCAACGACCAGCCCGACGGATTCTTTCCAGGAAGAAGCCCTGAGCCGACGCCGCAGTCCGTGTCCGCACTTCTGGCAATAGTTCGAAACATGAACTGCGATATCGGCTTCGCCTATGACGGAGACGCTGACAGAGTACTCTTTGTCGATGAGCAAGGACAGTGCGTTGATGGAGACATTGCGCTAGCAGCCTTTGCATCCTACAAGGTTCGGAAACAAGGAGACGGGCAAGTTGCCCTGCCGATTGACGCATCCCTAGCCGTTCAAGAGGCCGTCGAGAAGAGTGGCGGAAGAGTAGCCTGGACGAAAGTAGGAGACGCAAACGTGGCAAACGCCATCGTGACAAAACATGCCATATTCGGAGGAGAACCGTGCGGGGCTTGGATTCATCCTACTTTCCACTTTTGCCCTGACGGGATCCTATCTTCCATCCTACTGTTGAAGGCGATTGAGGAAAAAGACACAACCACAAGCGAATTCTTCTCAGGAATCAAGAAGTATCCCATGAAGAGAGCACAGATCCCATGCCAAGATAGAGCAAAGACCGAAATTATGAGGAAGGTCGAGGCAAGCCTTCCGGAGGCTTTTGGCGAGAAAGCAGATGTCATGAGAACTGACGGAATCCGTGTACAGGTTCGAAACGGATGGATCCTAGTCAGAGCCAGTGGAACCGAACCGGCCATACGCATTACTGTTGAGGCCCGATCTGAACAACTAGTAGAAGATCTTTTCAGTATCGCTCACAACCTATGTTCAAGTATAGCAAAGGAATGGAAGATTTGAAGGCCGTCATCCTCGCAGCAGGAGAAGGCTTGCGGCTTCAACCGCTCACTGACAATAGACCGAAGCACTTGATTCCCATCGCGTGCAAGCCGATACTTGATCACGTCCTAGAGAATGTGGCAAAGTGCAACATATCTGAGGCTCTCCTCGTTGTCGGCCGATGGAAAGATATGATTCAACAATCATTTGGCGACGGAAGGAGCAAAGGCCTCAGAATAAGCTACGCTGTCCAGCCGGCAGTTCTCGGCACAGCCCACGCGATCGGCATGGCACAGGAGTTCGTCGGCCAGCATCCATTTCTCGCACTATACGGCGACATCTACGTCGCGAGCCAAGCCGTAGAAAGAGTCGTGGAGACATTTGAGAAGAAGACTTGTCAGGCTGCGATGGCTGTGGTACCCGTCTCGACTCCACAATTCTTTGGCATCGTCACTGTCAAGAACGGTTGCGTGGAATCCATTGTAGAGAAGCCATCGAAGCCTGCTGAGGGCAACTTGGCAAACGCCGGCATCTTCGCCTTTTCCCCTAGCATTTTCGAAACGATACAGAAAACCGGGAAGTCAGAGCGAGGCGAGTTTGAGATCACCGAGTCGCTAAGATTGCTGATACAGAGCGGCGCTGAAGTTAGGGCAACTGAGTTGAAAAGCGGGACTTGGAAAGATATCGGCAGACCTTGGGATCTTCTCGATGCGAACGAGCTGGCTCTTCGAAACATCAGGCCAGATATTAAGGGTAAAGTTGAAGATGGCGCACGGCTTGTCGGACCTATAGTCGTCGAAAATGACGTAGTCGTAAGATCTGGAACATACATCGAGGGACCCGCCATCATATCAAATGGCGCGGAGCTGGGGCCGAACTGTCACATTCGTCCGCATACAAGCGTAGGTAGAAATGTCAAGATTGGCAATGCATGTGAGGTGAAGAATAGTATTGTGATGAACGATACGAAGATCCCCCATCTCTCTTATGTTGGCGATAGCATCATCGGAGAGCGATGTAATCTGGGTGCGGGCACAATCCTAGCGAACCTCCGTTTCGACGAGAGAGCGGTGAGGATGATGATTTCGGGAAGTCTGGTGGATAGTGGTAGAGCGAAGCTCGGAGCAGTCATTGGAGACGATGTGCAAACAGGGATCAACGTTAGCGTCATGCCAGGAGTGAAGGTTGGGTCTGGGTCGCTCATCGATCCTGGTGTCACTCTCGACCGCGACGTTCCGCCGCGAAAGAGAGTCGTGCTGACGCAGAAGCACCAAGTAGAACCTATTGGAGACGCCATCGAAGAATAGTCTTCGACCCCAGTAATGCGGAGAACCTATTCGACGTTTCTGTTGCCTCGCTAAGCGGCTAGATGGTTGCGCCATGCCCACCGAATAGTACTTTCAACCTCTCTTCTTTGCGCTGACAATTGAGATCACGTCTCGATCCTTCAGCAAGTAGTCTTCTCCTATTCGCATCTTCGATCTAGCTTCCACGCCGAAGAGGAAACCTTCTCCCAAGTCTGTGTGTATCATGTAAGAGAACTGCCTAGCGGTCGTGCCATAAGGTGTCAGGTATGCGTCTGGAAGGACTCTTCCCTTGTGATCAGCCAGCTTCTCTACGTCCTCAACTGGAAACACAGTTATCATTCCGAGAAGCTTGAAGAAGCCGAAGTTTATGCTCTCTTGGACTCCTGTAGATCCCCACTTCATCAGAATCTTCTCCTTGATGGTGTCAAGAGCCGAAGCCTGTTCAGGCCTTAGCTCAGACGGCCTCAATATGTTGAAGTTACTGTCACCTGGCTTGTAGTCCGTCAAACCCTTCTCGGCAGCTCTTCTTAGAGCCAATTCAGCCTCCGCGCAGCAGGGGACTACCAGATGACCGGATTCTCTCAGCCTCTCAACATTTCCCTCCGCGTAGGGGAGATCGATCTTGTTTGCGGAGATCATCATCGGCTTCGACTGCACACGAACTTCATGCACCAATTGGATGAGGTCCTTTTCGCTCCAAGCAGTTGGCGTCTCTCCGTTCAGGCCGGTCCTGTGGAGGGCGTTGGAAATTTGGGTTCTACTTATTGCTAGACCTGTGAGACGGTCTTCAAGTAGAAGAGATAGATCCTCCTTCGTTTCTTCGGCTCTTCTGGCGATCCTATCCCAATCTTTCTTGACTATTTGAAAGAGCCACATATCCAGCTCTCTCTCAAGGAACTTCACGTCATCGAGGGGGTCATGGCTTCCTGGCTCGCATTGCATTCCTTCAGTATCCGTTGCGCCGGCAGCATCGACTATGTGAATCAAAGCGTCAGCTCGCCTTATCTCGTCCAGAAACTGGTTTCCAAGACCTCTTCCCTTCCAAGCGTCTGGAACCAGCCCGGCACAGTCAACTATCTCAACAGGAATCAACCTGATTCCGTTGAAACATGCAGAGTTGACTGGTTCATCTTTGACATTGAACTCAGTGCACACGCAGGGAGTTCTGACGTATCCCATCCCACGGTTCGGCTTGATGGTGGTAAAGGGATAGTTCGCAATTGGAACGGAGACCA
>Ga0209725_1001713_pt1 | contig 12223 bp, 6 predicted proteins | sample I18A1metaG_FD_184145 | JGI IMG/M metagenome (GOLD analysis project Ga0209725, IMG submission 184145) | Lake sediment bacterial and archeal communities from Gulf of Boni, Indonesia to study Microbial Dark Matter (Phase II) - ​I18A1 metaG... | ecosystem: Environmental > Aquatic > Freshwater > Lake... | reverse complement strand
TTCGTCCCTCACCGTCGGGCGCGTTTTAGTCGGCCGCCTTCGCCACTGGTGGTCCTCCCGGGATTATAGGATTTCGCCCCTACCCCGGGACTACCGCCGACCTCCCTCGCCCCCAAGCCGAAGAGTATTCCCCGCAGCCCAGCGATTGGATCGCCAGATTTAACGGGGAACTTTTCCGGCCGGCTACGGACGCTTTAGACCCAATAATCGTCCCAACCACTCGGGGAGCTGGTATTACCGCGGCGGCTGACACCAGACTTGCCCTCCCCTTATTCACCCGGCTAGTTAGACCAGGCAAAAGCCATCCTCAGCGGACGGCACTCGGGGTGACCCCGTCACGCTTTCGCGCATTGCGGAGTTTTCGCGCCTGCTGCGCCCCGTAGGGCCTGGGCCCTTGTCTCAGTGCCCATCTCCGGGCTCCCGCTCTCACGGCCCGTACCGGTTATAGGCCTGGTGAGCCATTACCTCACCAGCAACCTGATCGGACGCGGCCCTATCCTCAGGTGAAACTAGCAAGCATGCCACTAGCTCCTTTTGGGTGAGGGACCATTCCAGGCCTCCCCACCTATCGGGTATTAGCCTCAGTTTCCCGAGGTTGCCCCCGTCCTCAGGGTAAGTTAGCCACGTGTTACTGAGCCGTGCGCTGCGTTCCCACCATGGCTAGAGAGCGCACAACTCGCATGGCTTAGTCCCACCCCGATAGCAGTTGGGTCCGCCAGGATCAAGCGGAGTTGGCAAGCTGAGCAAGTTAGGACGATTTAGAATTCCGGCCGTTTAAGGAATTGAACGGACTGGAATTTGGCAGAGTGACTGCAAGCCTATCTTGGACCTAAACTTCTCATGAACGCGATAAGCGCCCAAGTTTGTTTAGGCCCTCATTCTTGTTCCCGCAATTGGAGGTCAACAGTTCATCCGAGGGCACAAGCCCTACTAGTCAAGTTGACGCCGCCGCCGGGAAATCGCGGGAAGTCAACGCCGTCGAAGAGACGCGCTGACAAATCATGCTAACGCCTTCGGCGCCAATATAAGCATATCGATGTTAAAGAATCGAGAATACGTTCCATTTTCCTCAATCGAAACCCATAGAATAGATCGTAGAGAACGCTAGCACAAAGCGGTTTTTGGTAACGGGTCTTGCAGAAGAAATCAGTCGACCTCATCATAGCGCATGCACGCCAAATCGTGACGGTGCAAGGACACTGTGAACGCCCTTCTGTGGGCGCTGAGATGGAAGAATTAGGAATTCTCGAAGACGGAGCGGTCGCAGCTCACAACGGCAAGATAGTGGCCGTTGGAAATAATGACGAAATACTCGATAACTTTTCAGGACGGACGCAAATCGACGCTTCCGGAAAAGTCGTAACCCCAGGTCTAGTCGACGCGCATACGCACTTCGTTTTCGCAGGCTCACGCGAGAGTGAACTCGAGTTGAAGATCAAGGGTGCAAGCTACATGGAGATCCTCCAGCGAGGAGGAGGAATACTTCGAACGGTCCGGGACACTCGCAGCGCGTCGAAAGACGAGTTACTACGCGTCTGCAGAGGACGAGCAGAAAATCTGCTCGTTCACGGGACGACTACCATCGAAGCCAAGAGCGGCTACGGACTGAGTTTGGATGACGAGATGAAAATGCTCGAAGTCATTCAGCAATTGAACGCTGAGGGGCCACTTACCTTGGTGCCGACATTTCTCGGGGCCCATGCAATTCCACCTGAATTCCGGGGAAAGGCCCATGAATTTGTTCATACAGTCTGCGAAGTCTGGATTCCCGAGATCGCGAAACGCCAACTCGCGAAGTTCTGTGATGTTTTCTGCGAGAAAGGTGTCTTCGAGATTAGTGACTCGCGAAGGATCCTTGAGGCGGGCAAACGGGTTGGACTCTTGCCAAGAATTCATGCCGATGAGTTCTATCCTTTAGGTGGTGCCGAATTAGCTGCGACGGTCGGGGCGGTCTCAGCTGACCATTTGTTGTACTCTTCGGCGTCAGGATTGTCTGAAATGAAGCGTGTTGGAGTCATCGCAACTCTTCTTCCCGCCGCATCCCTGACACTTATGTTGGATAGGTATGCTGACGCAAGGAGGTTGATCGATGAGGGAATAGCTGTGGCGCTCGGGAGTGATCTTAACCCGAGCTGTTGGGTTGAGAATTACCAATTGATCATAGCCTTGGCCTGTTACAGATTGAAGATGACGCCCGCCGAAGCGCTCACGGCGGCGACAATCAATGCTGCTCACTCTCTTCGTATGGGGCCTGAGATTGGAAGCATTGAGATTGGAAAGCGAGCCGACCTTGCAGTTTTCAATATACCTGACTACAGGTTTCTGGGTTACAGACTTGGTTCAAACTTGATTGACACGGTTGTTAAAGATGGAAGAGTCGTTGTGAAGGATGGTTGCTTGGACAAGTGAGTATCCTGCTGAAAGTTAAAATCACTTTGTAGACGACTACTAGCTGACGGGTTTTGCTGAAGTTCAAGCCGTCAGTTGCGGCAGTCGCTGGGAAGAACCTTCATTGCAGGAACTGGCAGATCGAAGGCGCCTACAGGATGCTTCACAACGTTCTTGATCCTGAGGTGGCGAAGGATCCAGAAAGTCTAATCGTATACGGCGGAACCGGGAAGGCAGCGCGCTCCTGGGAATCCTTTGACAGAATTGCTCATACTCTTCAAGAGCTTGAACCTAACGAGACTTTGCTGATTCAGAGCGGCAAACCAGTTGCAGTTTTCGAGACACATGAATGGGCTCCGCGCGTCCTGATTTCAAATTCAATGCTTGTTCCGAAATGGGCTACTTGGGATTACTTCTACGAGCTCGAGCAGAAAGGGTTGATAATGTTTGGACAGATGACCGCGGGTTCTTGGGCCTTTATAGGGACGCAGGGAATTCTCCAGGGCACTTATGAAACGTTAGCCGCTGTTGCGAGAAAACATTTCGACGGCTCGCTCAGGGGCCGGTTGGTTTTGACTGCCGGGCTTGGAGAGATGGGTGGTGCTCAGCCTCTGGCGATCACGATGAATGAGGGCGTGGCGTTGGTTGTTGAGATTAACAAGGCCGCAATTGAGCGGCGTCTCAGACATGGATTCGTTGAGAAATGGACCAACAGCCTAGACGAAGCTTTCCGAATGGTTAAGGCTGCGAAGGAAGAGAAGCAGAGATTAAGCGTCGGGTTACTGGGCAACGCGGCCGAAGTTCATCCGAAGCTTGTAGAACGCGGCATTATCCCGGATGTTGTCACCGATCAGACTTCGGCTCATGATCCGCTGCGAGGATACTACCCCGCTGGCCTGAGCAAGGAGGAAGCGGACGAGCTTAGAGTGCGCGATCCGGAAGAGTATCTACGTCGAGCCAAAGAGAGCATGAAAGTGCACGTTAGAGCTATGATTCAAATGATGCAGAGAGGCGCGATCGCATTCGAGTACGGAAATAACATCAGACAACAAGCATACGACGCAGGTCTGAATGAGGCCTTTGCCTTCTCAGGATTCGTGCCTGAATATATCCGCCCAATGTTCTGTGAAGGACGCGGACCATTCCGGTGGACCTCTCTCGTCGGCGAACCAGACGACATTTTCAGAATTGATGAGATGGTCGTTCGTGAGTTCGGTTACAACAAGGAACTTGTACGTTGGATCGAGAAAGCGCGCGATCAGGTGAAGTTTCAGGGACTTCCGGCCAGAGTCTGCTGGTTGGGATATGGAGAAAGAGCGCGATTCGGGCAGGTTGTGAATGATATGGTGGCTTCTGGAAAGCTGTCCGGTCCAATCTGGGTCGGTAGGGATCATCTGGACACTGGAAGCGTTGCCTCTCCGCGTAGGGAAACGGAAAATATGAAGGATGGTTCGGACGCCGTGGCTGATTGGCCTATTCTGAATGCTCTTTTGAATGCGGTGGCCGGGGCCACATGGGTTTCAGTCCATCATGGTGGTGGCGTCGGGATCGGTTACAGCATTCACGCAGGCATGTGCCTAGTCTTGGATGGAACGCCAGAAATGGAGAAGCGTGCCAATCGAGTCCTAACCACCGATCCTGGGATAGGCATAGTGAGACACGCGGACGCTGGATATGAAAGCTCGGTAAGGATCGTGCGAGAAAAGAAAATCAAGATGCCGATGCTCGACTGACGCTTTCACCTTCAAAGTAAGAAATATCCAAAGCCTATTGTACTGGTACATGAATGGCCAGAAGAGATAAAGCGTCTGACCGCGGAAGGGCAAGGAAACCAAGAGAAGTCGCGGAGACTTAGTCTTTGGTATATGTCTCTTCATCGTTGTCGTCTTGGTTGCAGTGTTCAGCGTCTGGTAAGGCCTCAGGCCCATGGGGCAACAGAACCAGTCTCAAAGTCTGACCACGGTCAGCCTCTATACTTTGCCTCCAGACGACCCTACACTCACAACCTGCATTTCCGCGAGCAAGATCGTGATGCAGCTTAAGGTGAATCTTCGAGCAGACGCGAATCACAAGATACTGATGACGGTCAACGGCAAGCCAAGCCTAGATTATGAGAACCACGTCTTGATGGATGGTGAGCAAATAGTCATCGTCTACACCTGAGGATGATTTCGAATCAACTGGTCAATGTGTAGGTAATGGTGTAGCCGCCAGGTGCGCGACGAGGCGTGAATACAAGACCGAGAATGAGCCCTCCCAGCAATCCGAAAGCATGCGCGAAGATATTTACGCCAGGTCCGCTGCTTTGAACGAACATCAAGATTGCATAGACTAATGCCATTCCCATATGCCGAGCCTTCCTCTCAAGCGCGACATATGAGCCTACAAGACCGAAGACCGCCCCAGATGCGCCTCCTGAAGGAATGTTTGGGGGAATGAGGTACAGGGATGCAACATTTCCAAGCAGACCTGAACCGAAGTATATGGCCAGAAATCTTGGAAGGGAGAAGTATGTTTCGTTCAATCGCCCGAAGTAGTATAGCCCGTACATGTTGAAGAGAATATGGAATATTCCAAAATGAACGAACATCGATGTGAAGAGTTGCCAGTAAGAGCGATCCTGAAAGAAAAGAACGCCGGTCTGCGCTAGGAGGAGTAGTATTCGATCCCCGCCGATCAAAAGCGCCACGTAGGCCAAGATGTTTGCGATTATGAGGACGATTGTTGGTGAGGATAGAGGGCTTTCCCCTCTATGAGTTTGGAATAATCCGACCCTCTCCGCGAACACCGCATGGCTTCCCATCTCCTTATTTAAGAAATTAGCAGCATTGAAAACCTACTCAAATGCCGCTAAGGAGAAGAAACCGGTCAAAAGGGAAGGTTCAAACAACCCTGTCCACCAAGAGTACCAAGCTGAAAGGCTCCGATAAGAAGCGGAGGATCAAGCGTGAGAAGAAGAAGGAGACTATAACAGGGCTTGCGATCGTCCTTGTGATCGTAGTTGTGCTTGCGGGTGCTGGGTGGTATTTCATTTCACCTTCTCTTTCCTCGCAAGGCTCATCCAACACGAGGATGACCAACACATCACCCACAACCGGTACACAAGATCCAACATTGACCACCTGCATAGACGACGCAAACCTGGCTATGCATATTCACGTGAAACTGAGCATTGTGATCAACGGGCAGCCTGTACCGATTCCAGCCAATGTTGGAGTCTCACTCACATGCACTAGGCCTGTGCATACACATGACGAAAGCGGGGAGATCCATGTTGAATCACCGGTGATCTACCCCTACACTTTGAAGGATTTCTTCTTGGTTTGGGGTCAGCCTTTTGATAACGCTCAGATTATGGAGTATAAGATTGATTCAGCGCATACGATCAGGATGACTGTGAACGGTGCGCCGAACACACAATTCCAGAACTACGTCCTCCGTGACGGTGACCAGATTCAGATTACCTACGGCCCCTTCTGATTGTTTTCATCGTCTCCCGCAATGTTTGTTTATTCCGCTTTACAGTTCCTATGTGGGTTGGCGAGTTGGTGGGCGACTCCGGGCCCATGTGAGGGCTTGAGGAAACTCCATCCACACGGCGGAGGCGTGGCACCGTGAGGTGTCGGCTGAGAGGTCGGGTTAAGGCGCAGAAAGATACCTCCGTCAGCGCTGGGACGATGATGCGCATAGCGTTGAGGAGGCTGGCGTGAGGGTGAAAGGCCTACCCACGCCGTGAAAGGGATAATAGACGCCTGTGAACACCGCTGGAGGCGCGGGTATCCCGATCAGATGAATGTCGCCTAAAACAGAAGGTGGGTTACGGCCAAAACGCCAACCCAAACCATCTCTAGAATATCGTCCGTCTGGAGATTCTGATTCGATGGCGAAGCCTTTTTTTCTTTCTTAATAGAAGCAGGCTTTTCCTGTCGGACGAGTAGGTTCTAACGATCGTTTCTTCACATTTCGGAGTCTCTATGTCCGCTCTCTTGAACCCAATCGAAATTCGAGGTCGATGGCCCTATTGGCTCCCGAACGAATTTATCCTTTGGAGACCTGGCGTGTCAGGGGCGTCGCCGTCGTCGGAGTAGATAGATGGATGCGGCTAGCGCTGAGAAGTATACTAACGTAACCGTCTTGAATTCAGGTATCAGTATCCCGCTCTGTTTGAGTTCAAATGTGATGCCCGTCGTTGATTGTCCGTCGCTTATGTGAATTGGTGAGCTGATCGTGTAGTATCCTATGTTGCTCTCAGGTGTCCAAGCGTAGACGATCAAGTCGTAGTCACCCGCGGGTAGGTACATGTCATAGATAGAGTCCCAAGTCCGCGTTGTGAAGGTGAGATTTTCTGAGGATGCTTGAACGATCAGCCATGACTGCGTCCGGAGTTCACCGCCTCGAACGTACGCGTACACGTGACCTGTGATATGCCCGCGTTTGTCGAGTTCGTTTACGACCGAAGTTTCGGCCCCTAGATGCGCGTTGGGCACAGCCCAGAGCGAGCGCTGATAATAGGGTCCCAACCCGTTGGGGGCGAGGCTACTGCCCGTGTACCCGAAGGGGTCTGCTGGGTGGCCGGGAATCAGGTGAAAGCTCTCCCCTTCCAGCAGTCCTTCCACTGGTGGGTACCAGTTGGATATTGGCGGTGACAATCTCGGTCTTGTTTGGAAGTTTGGTTTTGGATATTCGTTCCAAGTATCAACCTCAATCGTCCAGGTACCACTGTAGCTGTTCAGAAATGTAGAGGAGAAACCATCAATTCCATACCACATCGATGCAACCTTCATCCCAGTTTCGGTAGCGCTGTCCCAAGCTTTCGTGTGCAGTATGCCCGCGTTGAAGTCGTCAAGGGGATCGCCGAAGGGATCGTAAATCCCAGCTATGAGTACACGCACCTCGTCTGTGCCGAATGGTATCCATGTCTTCCATTCGAAGAGGCCCCACCCATTCCGGTTGAATTGGAAAGTCGCGAAGTTACTGACGAAATCCCGGTCTGGGTCGCTGTCGAAGGCTTGCCATCCTCTCACAGAACTGCCACTCGGACCAACGCTCCAAGTCCCGTGCCATAGAAATGTGTCACCTGTCTCTCTAGTAGTCCCATCGATAGTGAGCAAGCCATTGTCGAAGGAGGGTGATGAGGCGAATGGATCAACATAGTAGGTTTCGAAGGTGGGGGCTCCCTTCCTACCAGCGTGGGGGAAGTTCCCGAAGACCGCCGAAGAGTCGGATAGAGTGTCGAAGGGGCTGTTCGCAAGTGGGTTCCGATTGCTTCCAGTGAACCTGCCTAGGCCGAAGAAGGTGAAAGTGTCAGAGGCGGTTGCGAGATCGCTGCAGTAAAGATTGATGCAGCCATTATCGGGTCCTTTGGAGGATGCTGTTGCCACAAGGTTGCCTGCATCGTCGAATACTCGTACCCGCATCGTCATGTTGAAGTCCGTCGGCGTGAGAACGCCTTCTCTCTTCAGTGGAATGTTGATAGTTATGTTTACGCCTTTGAGGAGGTTCAGAATAGCGTTACCGAATCCGCCTTCAGTCGCGTACTCGCTGAACCCCTTGTGCTGGACGTAGCCGTAGGTGAAACCGAAGACTGCGTACGTGTCGGAGGCCAAGGCGCTATTAGGTTTGAAGTTTTCAGCCCCCCCGAACCTGTAAAGGCCGGGGTTGTACAGGAAGCCTCCGCTATCCCACCAAGGCCTGAAGTTACCACCCAAAAGAAGAGAGGTGAAGAACGGAACCTTATCCGGGCCGAGGCTGTCGGCGGCGATGAATCCGTCCCATGCATTGATTATGAACGTGTCTCCGAGCTGGTCTGTTGGATTGATGGTTTGAGGATTACCGGTAGGGCAGAAGGGTGGGTCGAAAGACTGGATGAAGCATGCGGGTTGCTTATTTGGGTCGTCGCTCCGTCCGCCCCCAGCGGCGTTGAAGTTCGTGTAGCCAACGTAGAATCGGCTCTCTCCCATGCTGTTGAAGACGTATATTCGGAAGCGTGCACCGGGGAACTGCCATGGTCGCTCGACTCTCGGGTTCTCCCAGTCGATGCTGTTCGCTGTGATGTTGAGGCGTGCGCCGCGATGGACATGGTTGCTTATTGAAGCAGGGTTACCGCTCAACGTGAGCGAGATGGATTCCTGGTCTGATTGAAGGTAGCCGCGCATGTACACGTAGACCTTGTAGGTGCCCGCATGCAGACCGTAATCTCTGTAACCCTGATACCTGAAATATGAATATTTCACGCCAACAAGATCAGGACCCATCATACCGAACCCGTTAATCTGAACTGTCACAAAATCGATCAGGTCTGCTGTCCTGGCACAGTCAGTAATGTCTGGGTCGTATTGGCAGTCGTTGACGATGGTGAAGTTCATGCCAGCGAGTTTTCCTTCGTTGTCCCGGACTTCGGCAATTAGGAATCTGGGACCGGTGGATAGACCCTGGGCTCGATTCCCGGCGCATCCGTTGATTGGACAGTCCTCTAGGGTGTTCAGCTTGTCATGGAAGTGCACGGTCTTGATGATCGTGCTTCCCACGCGGAGGTCCATGGGTGTGAAGATGTCTCCCGCCCATTCGTACTTGCCAACCTCGAAAGAGTATTCGTCTAGGGTTACACCATCCTGCAATGTCTGGGTGTAACCGTTAATCCATCCCCTCAACCAGTAACGTCCCGGTTCGAGGCCGTTCACCCATGTCGCGAGGGTCTGCGGCACATGGCCATCCATGTCCGTTGGAGCACCGTAGAGTCCTTTCGCTCCGAAACGGAAGATGAAGCTACTTGACCCTCCACCGTTCGTGAAGGTCCCTGCAGCGTCAACCCACCAGTATTGGGCCTGGCCCACGCCGTTGGGCTTACCGCACTGATCAAACTTCCCACCACAGGTTGCGTTCGGATGTGAGATGTAGTTCGGGTTTGCAGGTGGCTTCGTGAAGTTCTGTTTGTAGTATGAGCCATTAGCGAGGGGTTTTCCCCATGCTGCGAATAGCGCAGACCAGGGGTAGGCTATGGGTCTAGGTGTTGGAATACTATGGAACATGTCCCAATCGTAAGTCATGTAAGGTGGATGGGTCAGGTTGAGCGGTGAGTATGCAACCACATTCTCGTCCTTGTACTCATTGCTATTGTAGATCTCCACGTAGACTGGTCTTGGAGCCGTTGGCCAAGGTTGTTCAGCAAACTGATGTTTACTGTAGATTCGGCCATGAATTTGTGGGCCAGGGTTGATGTAGCCGTCCCTCTGGAAAGCTTGGGCTGGAAGAACAGAGATGCCTTCCGCTATGAGCTGCGTCGGGTAACCCGCCGCGGAGGCGTAGAGGTCGTATGTCCCCGGTGCGAGACCCTCAAGTTCGTAGTGACCTTGAGCTGACTGGTTGAAGTGGGCCATGCCCCAGAGTGGTCTCCCATCCTCCGCCACTCCCTCAGCCCAAACCTTCCCTGGGAGATCGATAGGTCTCTGATAGAGGCTGATGTTGTAGGAGCCGTAGCGAATTCGTCCGATAATCGTGCCCGGGTCTACATCCCCCTTCACGAGGAGGACGGGCCAGTTCTCAACCGAGACGGTGGCGTTCGTGGGTCCAGAGAAAGGTACGCGAAAGGCAGTAAACCGGTCCGGACCATTCAAGCATACACCTGGAGCGGGATTACATTGGAATCCATTAATCTCGAACGTTCGCTGCATTCCCGGATAAACGAAGTTGAAGAATTGATCCGAGAGAAAGACTTTGAAGAAATATTTGCCGGCGATCTTTGGAGCAATCACGTCATTGATGCGAATGTAATACCATTCCCTGTAATCGTGTTGAGGCCACCAGTGAATATCTCCCTCAACGTGAAGGATCCACCAGTAGGGGCCCCAAGGATCCCACTTGTCCGCCTTGGTTATCACGAGATCGTTAGCAGTTGAACCGAAGGTCGATTCCACTAGACCTGGATTACTCATAGCGGAGGAGAGGTCGAATTCCGGGGGGATGTATATGGTCACCCCTGTGTAGTTGGCGCAGTAGCTCACGCCGGGCCCGCAGAAGGGCGTTGGGTTGGGAGGAACCTGCTCGCGTCCACAGTTATTGTCCACATCATTCCATCCGAACTTACATGGCGTGCTGAAGTTCAAAGCGAATATTAACGGACCCCTGTTGGGATGGTCGTCCGTGGAGGTCAAGATCGCCCCGAAAGGCGAGAGCCTCCCCTCAAGCTGATAGATGGTTGAGACTTGGCCTGGAGGGTTGCCACCGGGAAATGGAGTCTGATAACCAGGCGGGAAACCTGCCAGAGTGCCAGTATAGGCAGCTAAGCCTCCACCGGGCCACACATACGCCAAGGGTCCCGCAACATGCGGGTCAAAATCATTCTTCCGGAAACGCATGGTCGGAGTGTAATCACCGAGCGTGAAGTGAGCTGAGACGGGCCTCGCGACTGCGAGGATGCTTAACAGGAAGAGCGCTATTACTAGTGTCGCGAATAGCTTTCTCTGCAACTTCCCCTATTTCTCCGCCGTCCTCTCTTCGAACAACCAGCTCACCTTATGGGTGGGGGTCTCTCATCGCGTGCATCTCTCGCCCAGACGTAAACCGTTCCAAGTAACGGGCCGAAGCTGATGGGAGTGATCAGCGAGGAGGCGCTTGGAGCAGGTGAGGGTGTTGGGCAGACTGATGGATCAGCGATCGGGCAGAGTGGTCCGAGAGGCGGAAGGAGCGGATATGTACTGTTCCAGTTAACCGTCAACAAGACTGGGGACTGAGTCTGGTAGAACTCCACTGAGAATGTGATGTTATATGTTCCCGCGGGCAGGAAGAGCGCGCCCTGCGCGTTGTATCGTCCATCCAATGTTGGAACAAAACGGCTAATCGTCGCGTTCACCGCCTCCACTCGAACCCATGAGAGCGGAACGGTTTCATTCGTCTTGGCGAAGGCAACCCAACCTGCGACTAAGGCGTTCGGATTCGTCCGTGTCCCATGAATAACCCTCGCCATGGATATGACATTCACGAAAGCGTCCCGGCGGAAGAGGAGGTCTTCGAAGGTTATCGAGACGATCGCCGAGATTCGCATGAAATGCTTGTTGAATCCGAACTCAGGAATTTCAGCCGTGTAGGTTCCAACATCGAGACCTACGTCATAGTAGCGGGTTCCTTCAGGTGTGACGTAGAAGAAGTGACCTTGCCCTGTAAAGCGTCCATCGAGCATCTGCGCGCCAAAGCCGAATACGGGTAGATTCAGAGTGGTAATGCCAGCGGTCAGATTCCCGTTAATCGCACCGCTCAGGCCGTTGCTGAAGACCTGACCTATGACGTGATCATGCTCCGGGATCCGCCAGAAGAGATTCGGCTCAGCGAAGATTGGCGCTGTGATTACAATATCATTCCCTATGAGGAGCGCTAGGAATACTCTTGAGAGACTGGCGAGATCGCCGAAGGTCACAACATCCTCTTGCTGAACATAGCCAAGAGTATAGGCCTTCACTGTGTACCTGTCACTAGTGATGTGGGTGGGAATGTAACCGAAGAACCAAATTTCTCTTAGACTCCAGTTCATCCCCGCGAAGAGAACGACGAATGTGGTTTGGGTGACACCGTTGACGCCCTCAACCAGCGCACGCTCCACATAGCCCACCTCTCTTCCCGCGGAATCGTAGAAGTAGACCCTTGCCCTGATTGGGATTGATAAGTTGAGGAATCTGAGTGGCTTTTCAGCCTGAACGGCGCGAGTTCCGGGACGGTTGTTGAAGGAGGTCACAGTGACTAGTATGGCTCCGCCCCTGTCCATACGCACAGTTACTGTTCGATTCGAGCCTCTAGCTAATGATATGGTCGTTGTGCCTTCCTGTTCATAACCTCTAATATAGAC
>Ga0209725_1001712_pt1 | contig 12226 bp, 12 predicted proteins | sample I18A1metaG_FD_184145 | JGI IMG/M metagenome (GOLD analysis project Ga0209725, IMG submission 184145) | Lake sediment bacterial and archeal communities from Gulf of Boni, Indonesia to study Microbial Dark Matter (Phase II) - ​I18A1 metaG... | ecosystem: Environmental > Aquatic > Freshwater > Lake... | reverse complement strand
ATGTAAGGTAAGAAGAGGAATCCGGCGATGATGCCGCCGAGCCACAGGTATTTGTTCAAGAGAAATTTTCTGTTTTTGGTGAGGAGGAGGCCAGTGGCTATTCCGAACCCGAGAAAAAGAGGTGAGACCTTGTTTTCCAGGCCAACCCCGGCCGCGGCCCCGAAAAGCAGCCAGTATTTCGGGTTGTCTGTCTTCACGATACGGATGACGATTAAAATGCAGGCCTGCCAAAAAAGAATATCGATAAAGTTCATAGAATAGATATGAAAAGTAAAGAAATTTCCGGTCGGAGCAAATCCGGCCATGGCGGCAAGGATCAGGGCAAACCTCTTCCCGCCGAGCTCCCTGGCCATTAAGGCGGCAAGAAAAATAAGGGCGGCGCTTCCCAAAGCAGGCAAGAGGCGGATGGCCGCAAGCGAATCGCCGAAGGCCATCCGGACTCCTCTCAGAATGACAAGTGAAAGGACCGGCTGGTCGACGTAGCCCAAGGCGAGGTGGTTGCTGGAGGCGATGTAATACAGCTCATCCCGGAAATAATTGTACTTCTGGATCACGAGCGCATGGAGGGCCAGGTTGACCAGGGCGATAAAGCTTATAATTACCCAATCCGAAAGCCATGGACGTCTCGAGGGAAGAGGGCTCAACTCTTGCATTCTTTTCCTGGTTCAGAGGGAATTATACGCTTAATAAAGTCGGGAATCTGCATCCCTTAGAATAAATATTAACGGTGGGAGATCAGAGAACCACTAGAGCAGGCCCATTTTTTGGAGGGCGCCTTCCCCCCGAGTCCACTGCGGCTCTTCGCCAGGGATGTAAAGCATGACCCCGCGCCGTGTCGGCCTGATAACTATTTTCCCGTCTTCGGCCAGCTTGCCTGTGACCTGGACGGGGTTCTCTCCTTCGAAGTACAGCCGGAACGCTTCATTGAACCCGCTGTAAACCGAGTGGATTCCCTTGAAGCTGCCCGTCCTCAGTTTTTCGATGGCCAGGTTCACAAATTCTTCGTGAGACAATTTTTTCTTCATTGTTCGCCTCGCGGATGATTTTTCTGAATTGGCTTTAGAATTGAAAGACGAATCCGCGTCTAGCTTCTTCTCACGAAGGAAGAATTCTCAAAAAACGTAGAGCAGGCCTAAGGTCAGAGTGAAGTTGCTGATATCCAATTCGCCGCTTTCGGGGATAAGGACTTTAGCGTCATGATATCTTCCCTCTCCAAAGATGCCGAGTCTGCCCAGGCTGACCTGGACTCCGCCGCCGACATTGTAGCCTCTGTTGGAACCTTTGCCGACGTCGTCAAGACGGACTGAATAGGTGCCGTAGCCCGCCATAATATAGGGTTGCACAATGGGGATTGGAAGAAATAGCTTTCCGTTGATTCCCCAGTAGGTAAACCCGACGCCGGTTGACTCCCAGGGAGTGGGAAGAATTGAAGTGATATCGTGCGAGCTCGTGAGGACGTTTCCTTCAACGGCAAAAAAGAGGAATTTCAGCCCGGCTTTCGCGCCATAGAGAAAGGCCCTGTCCCCCTCAAAGTTAACATCGGTCAGACTCCGAATCGTGAAATCGGGGGCCGAGGAGCCGCCCTCAACACCGACATAGAACCCGGGGGAAGCAGCCGCTTTTGCAGGTAGAAAAACAACGACCAGCGCGCACGCCAGAAATAACACTAACTTTTTCATCAGGTCCTCCTTCGTGTTTTCAGAAAATATGGAATCAGGATGAATTTTTATTTTAACCTCCCGAAGCCACTAATGCAAATCCAGGGATGTTCCTATTTGAGAGCGGGGATTGCGGGGGGAGCTATACCCGCATATAATTCCTCCCTTGAATTCAAGAAAGGATGAAGGCCATGAAAAAACGTGCTTTTCTTCGTCGTGTTTTCGATCCGCTCATTTTTCTTTCTATTTCGGTTTTATTTTTGTCCTGCGCCAGGGGCCGGAAGCCCGCAGTTCCCGCAGACCTGATCCTGGAAAACGGAGCGGTTTACACTGTCGCTTCTTCGCAGCCGTGGGCGGAGGCTGTGGCGATTGCCGGAGGGAAGATTATTTATGTCGGAGACGATTCCGGGACAGCCAGGCTCAAGACGCCAGCCACTCAGGTGGTTGATCTTGCGGGCAAAATGCTCTTGCCCGGGTTTCACGATTCCCATGTCCATCCCGTTACCGGAGGCGTCGAGCTTGGGCAGTGCAACCTGAACGACCTTAACACAAAGGAAGAAATTTTTGCTGTGGTCAAGAAATATGCTGCTGAGCATCCGGAGAAGGAATGGGTCGAAGGCGGCGGCTGGGCCTTGCCCGTTTTTCCGGAGGCCAACCCAACCAAAGAGGAGCTGGATAAGCTCGTTCCTGACCGGCCGGCCTATCTGACAGCGGCAGACGGCCATTCGGCCTGGGTCAATTCGTGCGCCCTGGAGATGGCGGGCATCACGGTAAAAACCCCGGATCCCAAGGGCGGACACATCGAGCGTCAGGCCCGAACGGGTCAGCCGTCGGGGACGCTGCGGGAGGCGGCGAAAGCGCTTGTCTCACGGCTCATTCCTGAAACGACTGCCGAGGAATATTTGGCCGGTCTCGAAGCGGCGCTGGCACTGGCCAATCGTTTCGGCATCACCTCAATCCTGGAGGCAGACGCGGATGAAAAGATCCTTGATACCTATGCCGACCTCGACCGCCGCGGCCAACTGACTGCGCGCGTCCTGGCATCCGTCGATGTCGACCTGGACAAGGGGCTTGATCAAATCCCGGGACTGATTCAAACGCGGGAGAAATACAAAGGCCGTTATTTGCGCGCAGAAGACGCCAAAATTTATGTGGACGGCGTAATCGAGTCTCACACGGCCGCCCTCCTCGAGCCGTACCTCGACAGGCCCGGCGACCGAGGGGTACCTCTCATTGAAGCCGAGGCTTTGAATCGGCTGGCCACGGCGATCGACAAGGCCGGGTTTCAGATTCATATCCACGCCATCGGCGACCGCGCCATCCGTATGTCTCTTGATGCCATTGAAGCCGCCCAAAAGGAGAATGGGCGGAGAGACGCACGGCATCACATTGCCCACCTGGAATTGATCGACCCGAGTGACATCCCGCGATTTGCACGCTTAGGGGTCGTTGCTAATTTTCAATCCTTTTGGGCCTATCCAGATCTTTATATTACCAAACTCACTGAGCCGATCCTCGGGCCGGAACGCTCGCGCTGGCTCTATCCCATCGGCAGTGTGGTCAAAAGCGGAGGGACGATCGCCGGCGGCAGCGACTGGTCGATGTCCTCCATAAACCCGCTTGATGCTATTCAGATCGCGGTGACGAGAACGGCTCTCGAGGACACGGCTGGAGCGGGCTGGTTGCCTGATGAACTCGTCGACCTTCCGACTATGATTGCAGCCTATACTATCAATGGCGCCTATCTTAGCCATCAGGAAAAAATAACCGGGTCCATTGAGGTCGGAAAGGCCGCGGACCTTATCGTTCTGGAGAAAAACCTCTTTGAGATTCCGGCCAACCAGATTCATAAGGTGAAGGTTGTGCTGACCCTCCTCGACGGGAAAGAAATCTCGGGGACGCTCCCCCTTAAAGAGCTCAAGATTAGCTGATATCATGACAGGGTTGTTCCTCGCATCCCTATGCCCATACTTGAAGGCAACGTGAGAGTTTACGGCGTGACGAGGGTGGCCATCGGTGCCTTCTTCATCCTCATCACTTTCTTTTTCCTGGTCAACACGCTCATCGAGAAGCCAGCGCAGGCCTGAGCGTCCATTCTCTGCATGCTCTCAGGGTTGCCCTTTTAGTTTTGTTTCAGGAAAAAACGCTCTGCTCAATGAGGTTCAGTTACCGAACTTATGCGGCAGCTTCCACAAAGAATAGTATCCGATGATCGCCTTCTCGTCTGCCGCTCTAATCTGTTTCAGCCCCGGCGCTCCGCCTTTGAAACCCAATTCTGCGAGAGAAAGCTTCTCGTCGTAAACGAACGTTTCTGTAACGCCTTTGTATTCCAACGTAATGATATTTCCTTTGGCCGACCAGTGCCCCGTTGTTTTCTCTGATTCGCGTTTCTCGTACTCTCCAGGAGCCCAGGTCGACATGATGATTTCAGCGGCACCACCCTCTTTCAGGGTCAGGATTACATTCCATTCCGATTCTGAAACACTGGCGTAGGATCCCTCCAGAGAAGCCTGTGTTGTCTTGACGCAAGAAGTTGAAAAGAACGCCCAGATAAAAAGAACCACAAGCAGAGCCGGTCTCGACAGGTAAGACTTTTTGCTTTTCATCTTATTTCCCATTGGCTATTTCCTCAGCGTCCGTCTCAAAAAGAGAAAAAGCAGGATGACAAAGATGATTATGCCTATGATTATCAGAATTGTTGAAAAGATCACCGTCCTGGCCGTTTCTTCCTGGCTCTCTTTTGGGATGACGGGAAGCTCGATATAAGAGGCCGCTTTCCCATTCCGATAAACCGAGACCGTGGGGGCAGGGGATGGCTCCGGGGTTTCGAAGTTTGGCTGGTCAGCGCCCGTTATGGCAACCCGAATACGGTGGCCGGCGTTAAAAATATTGGAAGTCGGGTGGAGGTCAAAAACGAGCTCAACCGGCTGGCCAGCAGGAAGCGGCTCCACATCCTCGGCGAAGCTGCGATGGTAGGGGAGATTCATATAATTGTAAGGTGCCTGGCTGAGCTTGCGGTGAGAGGCGCGCAGGACTCCTTCAGTGATATAGTGGGAATAACCGCTCTCGTCGACTTCTTCGAGGTAGGCAAAAAAATCGCCGTCTTCAGCCGTCGAGCTCACCCAGAGGTGGACAACAGGATGGCCGGTGACCTCGATATCTGCTTTCAACGGAGCCGTGGTGTAGGTGAGCGCTTTAACGTCGTTCGCAGCCATATCCTCATACTTAAATCCACCGCCGCGGCCGTTGTGCCAGCGCGTCGATGTTCCCGATGAGGTCGTATAATCCACGACATAATCGTCTCGGCCCGAGTCCTCCTGCGGTGGCTTTTCCTGGAGCGTCCCGTCATTGGCCGAGCTGATGCTTCCGGAAAGACCGGCCTGGAAGTAAAACCGCGTCGGTTTCTGTTCGGGGAGAGGCCACTGCCGTGCAAATTTCCAGGCTTGGCCCTCGGGCGCTCCCATGGTGAAGTAGTAGACCGGGGGCTCGGACATGATGCCGTTGTCGATCCCCTTGAGCCAGTAGTCGAACCAGCGGAGCTGCTCTGCTCCACAGTCGAACTGAGGGACAAATCCAACAAGTGACTGCATCGACTCTTTCCACCCCTTGGCGGAATCATGGCTGTGGGACCAGGGAGTGATGATGATTTTTTGGGGATTGCTAAGATTATTGAACCAGGTGACCGCATCCCTCGGCCACATATCAAACCATCCCGAGACATGATAGATGGCGATCCTCGCGCTGTTTTCCTGAATGCCCTTCAAGTAGGCATGAGGGCTCCATTCCATGTTCTGCCGAAGCGTTGTCCTGGGGACGATATCGTCTCGATACTTTGCCTGGACCGCCTCCTCATAGGAGTACCTATTTTTCTCGTGCTCTTTGAGCGCTTCGGCTAATAATTTGGATTCGGGATCGTCGTCGACAGGCACGGCCGGAGCAACCGTATTCACCGTCTTAACAAGGTTGCTCCAGTCCCTGATGAAGTCGTCCTGAAAAACGCCTCCGGGAAAGCTAAAGGAATAGACGTCGAACATGGCCATATCGGGCATGATGGCGACAAGATGAGGAGGGGCCGTGCTGGCGGCCATGTACTGGGTCATACCCTGGTAGGAGACGCCAAACATGCCGATTTTTCCGCTGCACCAGGGCTGGGCGGCAAACCATTCAGTGATATCATATGCGTCTGCGGCTTCGTTGGGAGAGAAGGCTCCCGGGGAAAACCCGAAAGAGGCACCACACCCCCGCAGATCCACAGACGCGACGATATACCCGTGCTTGAGAAGTGTTGGCAGCCAGGACATCTGTTCGAGAGCTGTGATCAATTTTCCGTTGGGAAGTCTGGCCGCCCGCCGGTATGGGGTCAGCGTCCAGATGAGAGGCAGCGACTCAGAAACAGGCGTTCCGTTGCGGGTTGGTCGAAAAATATCCACAGCCAGCCTGGTTCCATCCCTTACGGGAACATATTGAGATCTGCGGACCCATCCGTCATACAAGGGCTTGGAATAGCCCTCGTATTTTCCCGGGCTCGAGATTTTCTTTTCGGCCGCTGTATTTTGCTCTCCCCTCAGGAAAAAAATCGAGGCCGCCGCAAAAATTAAAACCAGGCCGAATGCACTGATACGATATCCTTTGCTCATTGTGCGCTCATCTCCTTTTTCAGACAAGCCTCAACGAATATTTACCAAATCTCGCGGCTCAAATCAATTCCTGAGGCGGTTTGACTTCTTCCCGGCATTCCCATAGACTTCTTCTCAAATACGTTCGGGGAATATAGGCAGCCGCAAGAATACTCTATTAGGCATTGAGGCATGAGCGGCGGCATGCTTCCCCGCTTTCTCATAAAAAAGGAGGGAATCATGAGAAACAAAACGACGGTCTTTTTGGTGGTGGCGTTTGGCCTGGGGCTTTTTGTTATGGCTGGGCCGGCCTTAGGCCAGGAACAAAAATCACAGCTCTATTTTGTTGTCGAAATCCACGTGAAACCCGCCATGGTGGCGAAGTACGAAGCTGTGGTCAAAAAAGAAATCGAGCTGAACTATCCGCTTCCTTTTGAAACGTACGGCACGGATGATTATATCTATTACGCCCTGTTTCCGATTGAGAACTACGCGGGAATCGATCATATTAACAAAGCCGATGCAGAATGGATGGCCAAAATCGGGAAAGAATTTGACGCTCTGATGAAGAGCGCCGAGGGGACTATAGATTATTACAAGTATGGGGTCATTCACTTAGCACCCGAGCTTTCTTATGCCCCGAAAAAGCCTCGCTTCAAGCCCGAGGAAATGAAATTCATCTACTGGTATTTCGTCTACCTGGAATTCGGCAAGGAAAAGGAGTTTGAGGATCTCTGCAAGCAATATGTTGACCTTTACAAGAGTAAGGGTGTCTCGACGGGGTGGAACACCTTTGTCGCCGAAATGGGAGTGGAACTTCCTCTCTATGTGTTTTCGATGAGCGGGAAGAGCCCGGCTGAATTCTTCACGGAAGATGAGAAGCAAATGAAGAAATTCGACAAGGAGAAAATGGGGGAAATGGATAAAAAGTGGGACTCCCTTATAAGGAAAGTCGAATCCAAGATGGGCGGCCCGCGGCCCGAACTCTCCAATATAACGAAAGCCAAATAGGTAGCGAAATCAAATCAGCTAGCAAATAGCAGGAGGTTCTCAGCAAGAAGCACCCTCGGGTGCCTATTTCATCGACTCCCGCATTTTTGTCTCTGCTTCGGGTGTCCAGTAGCCGCAGTCGAGCTCCATAAAGACGGAAGTATAGGGGAGGGTCAGGCTCGACTTGATCATAAGGATGCGGAACGTCTTCGCGACCTGGTCAAGGCGGGCAATCAGGTCTTCGTGGGGGACGGGCGTGACTGCGCGTCCCGTGAGCATCGTTCCGAGTCTCGCCCGGCAACCTTCGATCCCGGGAGCCAGGTCCTCTGTCACATAGGCGAGTTCTTTATCGAGATAGATCCGCGGACGGACGTGTTTGCTCCCATCAACCGCTTTAAGGACTTTCTCTAAAACCGCGAAGTGGTCCTCCCCGGCGACGACAAGATCAATCCCGGGGCTGACCTGGCTGGGATAGGCGGAGTCGACAACGACGATCCAGTTGCGGTGGCCGAGAGCAGGCAACGCCTGGTTGAGCTTCTCCTCCCAAGAAATTGCGCTTTCTTTTCCTTCCTTCTCGGCTGGCTCACACGCTGTGAGGAAGAAGGCTAATAAAGCCAGGATCACAACTGTAAATGCGCTTTGTTTTCCCAACATGGTATTTTCCTCAATAATAGGCGATTGCGGGAACTAACCGACAAGATCCTTGAGCGCCTTTGAGGCAGTGTAAAGACTCCCGACCCCGGTCAGCTGATAAGCAACCCGCAGTGCTTCAGCCATTTTCGACCTCCTTTTTCGTTGAGCAGATATGGACGTCGGACCTCTTTCTATAAAGCAGGGTTGGCGTCTTCGAGTTTTGTATCACAGCGGGCTCTTGAGGTCAATTCTGCCGCAATACATCTCCTCACAATTTGTTGATATAATACCGGCGAAGGAGGTGGCCGTGAAAAAGAAGACGGATTTTGTCCATCCCTACATTCCCAACTCTGTTCCGGCGGTCAAGGAAAAGATGCTGGCCGAGATCGGTGTGAAAAGCATGGCCGAACTCTATGAAGACATCCCGGAAAAATTGAGGCTGAGAAAAGCCCTGTCGCTACCCGAGCCCAAGCTCTCCGAGCTGGAACTCAAGCGTCACGTCCAGATGATCCTCGATAGGAACACCTCCTGCGAGGAATTCACGAGCTTCCTCGGCGGCGGCTGCGCCCATCATTATGTTCCGGCCATCTGTGATGAGGTCACCCGCCGGTCGGAGTTTCTAACCGCCTACGCCGGCGAACCTTATGAGGACGCCGGCCGGTTTCAGGCGCTCTTTGAGTATGAGAGCCTGATGGCAGAGCTCCTTGACTTCGACGTAGTCAACGTTCCAACCTATGACTGGGGCCAGGCGGCAAGCACGGCGGTCCGCATGGCCGGGCGCATCACCAAACGCACGAAGGTCCTTTTTGCCGATACTCTTTCCCCCGACCGGCTGGCCGTCATGAAGAACTACTGCCATCCGGTCATGGACCTCGTCCCTGTTGGCCACGACCCTGGGACAGGTCTGCTCGATCTCGCAGACTTCGTCTCCAAGCTGACCGATGATACGGCCGCCGTCTATTTTGAGAATCCCTCCTATCTCGGGTTCATCGAGACGCAAGGCCAGAAGGTCGCCGACCTGGCCCACGCCAAGGGGACGCTCCTCGTCGTCGGCGTCGACCCCATCTCACTGGGAGTCCTGAAACCTCCCAGCCACTATGGCGCCGACATGGCCTGCGGCGACATCCAGGGCCTGGGCAACCACATGTATTTCGGCGGTGCCCTGGGCGGGTTCATCGCCACCCGCGACGAAGAAAAATTCGTCATGGAATATCCCTCCCGCATTTTCGGCATCGCCGAGACCTCGGTCGAAGGAGAATGGGGGTTCGGCGACGTCGCCTACAGCCGGACCTCGTTCGATAAAAGAGAAAAAGGAAAGGAATTCGTCGGGACAGCGGCCGCCCTTCATGGAATCGGAGCAGCAGTCTATCTGTCATTGATGGGACCCCAGGGCATGCGAGACCTGGGCCGGCACACTCTCCAGAAGACCCAATACGGCATGAAAAAACTCGGCGCCATCAGAGGCGTGCGCATCCGTTTCCGCTCCGCCCCCTTCAAGGAGTTTGTAGTCGATTTCACCCGAACCGAGAAGTCCGTCGCCAAGATCAACAGGTACCTTCTCCGGCACCACATTTTTGGGGGGAAAGACTTGTCTCACGAATTTCCCGAGCTCCGCGGCTGCGCGCTGTATTGCATCACGGAAATGGTGACCGGAGCCGATATCGACAATCTCGCCGGAGTCCTTAAGGATTATCTGCGGTAGAAGGAGGAACGCCGATGAACATCCATAAAGGCAGCAAACTGAGGAATTTTCATCAGGCCAAATGGGATGAAAAAGTCATTTTCGAGTTGAGCACACCGGGCGAGCGAGGCATCCTTATCCCTGATGTTGAACCGGAGATTAAAGCCTTGACTGGCGACGGCCTCTCCTTTATCCCTAAGAGTATGCTCAGGACCGAGCCCCCAGCACTCCCCGAAATCGCCCAGATGCGGGTCCTGAAGCACTTCCTTCGCCTGTCCCAGCAGAACCTTGGCGCGGACCTGAATATCGATATCGGCCAGGGCACTTGCACCATGAAATATAATCCGAAGATCAATGAGATCCTGGCCGCATCACCCAAAGCGTCCGCTCTCCATCCTGCCCAGGATGAATCCACGGTCCAGGGAGCGCTCGAGATCATGCACTCACTGGACCTCTTTTTGCGCCAGGTCTCCGGCCTGGACAGGTTCACGCTCCAGACAAGCTCTGGGTCGCACGCCATCATGGTTATGGCCTCCCTTGTCCGGAAATACCATGAGATAAGGGGGGAGGGGAGCCGTCGGGACGAGATCATCACCACGATCTTCTCTCATCCATCCGACGCAGCCGCGGCAGCCGTGAAGGGCTATAAAATCGTCACCGTTTATCATGATGAAACTGGCCTCCCTGATATCGAGGCTCTTAAGAAAGCTGTTTCCTCAAGAACGGCGGCGCTCTTCATCACCAATCCCGAGGATACGGGGATCTTCAACCCGAAAATCGCGGAATTCACCAGGATCGTCCACGAAGCGGGAGGGCTGTGCGGCTATGACCAGGCCAACGCCAACGGTATCCTCGGAATCACCCGGGCGCGCGAAGCCGGGTTCGATATGTGTTTTTTCAACCTGCACAAAACCTTTGGGACTCCCCACGGCTGCGGCGGACCGGCTGCGGCTGCGCTGGGTGTGAGCAAGAAGTTGATCGATTACCTGCCCGTTCCCCTGGTGGAATTTGACGGCAAAAAATATTACCTCAACTGGGACTTGCCCCATACGATCGGCAAAGTCCGGCTATTCTATGGCACTTTTGCTGCCATCGTGAAGGCTTACGCCTGGATCATGAGCCTCGGGGCGTGCGGACTCGAGGAAGTGGCCAATATCGCGGTCCTCAATAATAATTACCTCTTGAAGAATATTACGGCCATCAAGGGTGCGACTGTTCCGTTCACCGCCGGCGAGCGCCGGATCGAGCAGGTCAGGTACAGCTGGGAGGAGCTTTATAAGCAAACGGGTGTGACCACTCACGACATCGCCTGCCGGATGGCAGATTTCGGTTTCCATCTCTGGTCGAGCCATCATCCTTTCATCGTTCCCCAACCGTTCACGATCGAACCCACCGAATCGTATTCCAAAGAGGAGCTCGATGAGTATTTGGATGGACTGCGCCACATTGCCAAGGAAGCACGCGTTGAGCCCGAAACCGTCAAGGCCGCTCCGCACCGCAGTGTGGTCCACAAAATTGACGAAAGCACTTTCGATGACCCGGAGAAATGGGCTATAACGTGGAGGGCCTATCAGAAAAAACACGGAAAAAGTTCTGCCTGACAGGTTTAATTTAGTTCAGGAGATGGCAAAATGGCTCTAAATAAAAAAGCAACAGAACTTCTTTCGCTCAACGGAAAAGTGGCCCTGGTTACGGGCGCGGCTTCGGGAATAGGCCTTGGCATCGCGACGCGCCTGGCCGAGATGGGGGCCGCTGTCGTGCTTCTTGATATTGATGAGAAAAAAGGAGCTGAAGCGGCGGCGGAAATGGCGGGCCGAGGACTCACGGCCGAGTTCATGAAATGCGACGTCCGGCTGGATGAAGATTGCCGCCGCGCCGCTTCGGAATCTGTGGGTAAATTTGGCCGGATTGATATCCTCTGCAACAATGCCGGAATCGCCATCCGCAAGGATTGCGTGGAGTTAAAGGAGGATGAGTGGGACAACGCGCTCGCCGTGACCTTGAAGGGAGCCTACCTGCTCTCTCATCATGTTATCCCGCACATGATCCGGAACGGGGGCGGAAGCATCATCAACATCGGCTCCGGCTGGTCGCTCAAAGGCGGGCCCAAGGCGGTTTCCTATTGCGCGGCCAAGGCCGGCCTGCTCAACCTGACTAGGGCGATGGCCATCGACCACGGCAGGCACGCCATCCGGGTGAACTGCGTCTGCCCGGGCGATATCGATACCCCTTTGCTCCGCAGCGAATGCGCCCAGCTGGGCGAGGATTTAGAACAGTTTATGAAAGACGCGGCCGCGCGTCCGATCGCCCGTCTGGGCACGCCTGAAGACGTGGCCAATGCCGTCCTTTTTTTCGCCAGCGACATGTCCAAGTGGGTGACCGGCGCGCACCTTGTCGTTGACGGAGGCGGAACAGCGTAACTCGATTGTGAAATCTTTGGATCGGGCGCTATCAGACGAATACTTTATTGCCTGCCCCCATCCCTCCAAGTGCATTCTTCTTGATGGCAGTATGTCCTGCTGTCTGATGGGTCGTAAGTAGAGCCACCCGCTCCCTTTGGGCCATAATTAAACTCATGAGTCACAAAGGCCACGTAATTAAATTTTACTTTTGCGGGCGGTTTCCCTTTTTCAATAACTACGCGAAAC
>Ga0209725_1001711_pt1 | contig 12228 bp, 10 predicted proteins | sample I18A1metaG_FD_184145 | JGI IMG/M metagenome (GOLD analysis project Ga0209725, IMG submission 184145) | Lake sediment bacterial and archeal communities from Gulf of Boni, Indonesia to study Microbial Dark Matter (Phase II) - ​I18A1 metaG... | ecosystem: Environmental > Aquatic > Freshwater > Lake... | reverse complement strand
GCCCTCACAGATGCACAATCAGGTCTGGTGGCAAAGGCGTCTGCAAAACAAGAGTGAACAAAGAAGGCAAGCTCTACACGCTGATATATGGCGAGGTGACCTCAACCGCAGTTGATCCAATAGAGAAGAAGCCCCTCTTCCATTTCTGGCCGGGAAGCCAATCCTTCTCAATATCCGCGGTGGGCTGCAGCTTCAAGTGTCCATGGTGCCAGAACTACCACATTTCACAGACGGAGCCAGGAGATGTCTTCGCCGACCAACTAGAACCAGAGAAGATCGTAGAACTCACAAAGAAGTATGGCTGCAAGTCCATATCTTACACGTATAACGAGCCCATAATCTGGCACGAATATGTCCTAGATACGGCCAAGCTCGCAAAGAAAGAAGGGATACTCAACGTCTTGGTCACAAACGGATACATAACTCCTGACACCCTGGCCGAAATTGGTGACTTCATCGATGCGGCAAATGTGGACGTGAAAGGATTCAACGAATCATTCTACAAAGAATACTGCAAGGCCGAACTGAAGCCTGTCCTCGATGCAACAGAACAGATGAAGAAGAAGGGAATTCACATAGAAACGACGACCCTGCTCATACCGAAACTGAACGATGACCCGAAGGAGATCACTGAACTCTGCAAGTGGCACATAGCAAAGCTAGGTCCGGATACCCCCCTCCACTTCAGCAGATTCTACCCAGCCTACAAGTTCTCGAACGTTCCTCCGACGCCCGTTGAAACAGTTGCAAAGGCCCGCGAGATAGCGGTCAATGAAGGAATCCGATACGTCTATACGGGAAACATGCCCGGCGATCCCAGCGAGAATACTTACTGTCCCTCATGTAAGGAACTACTCATAGGAAGATATGGTTATGACATCGGTCGATGGCAGCTGACAGGTGACAACCGCTGCCAGAAATGCATGAATCCGATACCGATCGTCGGAACTTACGAGCAACGGCCAGCCACATTTTCGAGGCTAATATTCAGCGCTTAGCAACAAAGGGATAGAACTGAGAAGAGAACACTAGGTTTTGACTACGACTGTCTTGGCTACGATGTCTCCTACCCGCTGCTTCTTCTCTGTGACTGAAATGACTACTATTCCTACCAGCCCAATCACTTGGCTGTCGATCAATCTAAGGAGGTTCCGAACAAAGGCGGAACCATAGTCGCAAGGCGCACCATCCGCCTTAACCACCTTGATATTCATGATCTTCTTGCCGATCGTCTGGCCGCGGGTTCCTTCAAAGTAAGTGTAATAGCAGATCGGAATGAGAAGACCTACAAGCCACATCCATGGTGCCCACATCCACGGTACTGCAGACATCATGCCCGCTCTGAAAAGGCCTAGCGTACCCAGAGTTGTAAGTGCGAAAAGGCCGGCCAATACTCCAACGACCACTCCCACAATGATCCCGTCAACTATCGCTCCGATTATCCGCTGGCTTAGGTCAGCATAGGCCACTGACGCCATAGTGGGCGCAGGCACTGCTGTTGGAGGGGGAGCAGCCATAGTCACGGGAGTTCCACAGCTGGGGCAGAAAGCCGCTCCAGATGGAAGCTCCTTTCCGCAGTTTGCGCAATACGGCATTTCTTATCACCGAACTGTTGAAGTATCACTCTGTATGTCATAAAAACTTTGGCAATCCTCTTCGGGACAACGTTCACAATTGAAAAAGATGAAGATCGCATGTGGGCGGCTGTAAGACCAGACTCGATAGCTGTGCTCAAGGATCCAAAATGCAAGAGGAGTCTTTCAAGATATTTCGATGTCTTTCAAAGAAAGAAGAAAGCGAAGTTCATCATCGCTCGATCCCTTCCAGTCGTCTTCTCACTGGAGGAAACACAAGAGCAGCTTTGGCTGAAACACAACCAAACTCTCAACACGTTCGTCGGTCTTGAGGAATCGATTGACACAGCAAAGGCGAGTCTCGATGATCCGAAAGCTACGTCGCAATCGTTTCTATCGCTCAAGGCCGAGCTTGCGAAACGGATCCTTCCGAATTGCCACTTGTGCAGGCGAAGGTGCGGCGTCGACCGGACAAGCGGAGAAGTGGGGTTCTGCGGTTGTGGAGCGACAGTACTGGTCTCCAGCTTTTTTGAACACATGGGTGAAGAACCTGAACTGGTCCCATCAGGAACGATATTCACTTGTGGATGCACGATGCGGTGTCTACACTGCCAAAACTGGACGATAAGTCAAAACATAGAGACAGGAGACATGCAATCGCCTGAGGGACTGGCAAGAATAGTGGACCTTCTACGGCGGAAAGGGTGTCGAAACGCCAACCTTGTAGGTGGCGAACCGACTCCCTGGCTCTACCATTGGCTTGAGACATTCATGATAGTCAAGGAGAATGTTCCTGTCGTCTGGAATAGCAACAGCTACTACAGCTGTGAGACTGCGCAGCTACTCTCAGGCTTCGCTGATGTCTACCTCCTCGACTTCAAGTATGGGCCAGGAGATTGCGCCGCAAGAATCTCAAGTGCACCGGACTATTGGAAGGTATGTACGAGGAACCATTTGATGGCAGCGAAGTTCGGAGAACTCATAATCAGGGTCCTAGTCCTGCCGACCCACAACTCGTGTTGCACGAAACCGATCTTGGAATGGATCGCCCAGAACCTTGGACGTGAGACACGTGTCAATCTGATGGATCAATATCATCCAGAGTGGCGAGCGCATGAAGCCCCAGAGCTACGTAGGAGACTGACGGCGTCTGAGTTCCACGAAGCGTGTGAGATAGCGCGTGATGTCGGACTGACGAACGTCATTACCTGAACGTATCGTCTTCAGATCGATTTTTATTCCGGCTATGTGCATGAAAGTCTTGGGTCGTCGATGATCTGTCAGAGTTAAGAGTGAACCAAGTGATCTTGAAGGTATTTGACTGAGGCGGCCCGAACCAAAGAGCCCCGAGCACACTCCTATGGCTTGACTGCAACTATTCGATCACCTTTCAAGACGGCAGCAATGTCGAAAACGTTCACTCTCGCGCAGAAGTCCACGTCATCTGAGAAATGAATCGAATCGAGACGCTTTGCGTGAAACCCTTCTCTTATTACAGAACGAAGGTTTGACCTCGCGTCCATCCACGCATGAGCAGAAGCCCAACATCCGTCGTCCAACAGGGCATTGTGCTGCATCAGTCTCCTAGATATGGCTCCAGCGCAAAGGAAATCCTCAAGCGAGAAGGCGCCGCCTGTGCCTGCTGTTACAAGAGACACCCCCCTTCTTGAGGTCCGAACAAGGCGTAGACAGAGTCTCGCTGTGGCTTCCAAGTTCAGAAATGAGCCAACAAGCATGCCTCGCGCCTTCTCACCGAGAACTATCGCCTTGGTGCCACTCGTAGAGGTGAGCACAACAGTTCTGCCTTCAACGGCCTTTCTTTTGAATTCAAGAGGGGAGTTACCCAGCTGGAACCCTTCTGGTTTTATCCCCTTTCTCTCACCTGCCAAGACAGCCCGATGCGCCTTGGCCAGTGACCGCGCTTCACTAAGGCTGATTGCCGGTATGATTGCCTTGGCGCCGTTTGCGAGGGCTGTCACGATCGAGGAGCTACACCTTAGGACATCTATTGCCACAATGATGTCGCGTCTATCTGCGGCGACTGGAGACTTCCTGTATCCCATCTCTAATCTAACATTGAATTTAGTTGGTTGCTTCTTCAATGGGTATCCGCTCGTTGACGCACCAGACTCTCAGTCCATCATTCAATGCTCTAAGTCAGCGTTGACAAATATGCTTCTTGGGAAGAGAAGGGGTCTCTTGAAAAGCGTAGACCAGGATTTGGAACATCAGATGTCTTTGAGTACTTCGCGGTATCCTTGGAAGTCCACGTGGCCCATCCCGCTGATGTTGAACACTATGACCTTCTCCTCATTCCTCTTCTTCATTTCGAGCGCTTCGTCGATTGCAGCTCTCACAGCATACGCTGACTCAGGAGCCACCAAGAACCCTTCCACCTGCAGAAAGGTTCTTGCAGCCTCGAACACGTCTCTCTCATCGATGGCGTAGACTCTCGTGTCGATGATTCCCTTGCTTCTCAGCAGGCTAAGCACGGGAGCAGTCGAGGTCGACCTTATGCCTTCGGCTCTGATCAGAGGCAGAGGTGTGTCAACGCCCAGAGTGTACACCTTAGCCATGGGCGTCGACTTTGAAGGCTCCGTGAAGTCGTAACGGTATTCTCCCTTGGTCAGCCTGGCGGCTGCAGCTGACTCTGCGCCTAGGAACCTCACATCCTTCAAGCGGCCGTCGAGCCGTTCCTTGAGGTAGGCCGAGATGAACCCATAGAAGTTGCTTCCCCCGCCGACGCATGAGATCATCACGTCTGGCTTTTCGTCGATCTTTTCGAGCTGCTTCTTCGTCTCCAGGCCAATGATGGACTGAGTGAGAAGCACATGGTTCTTTGAACTTCCTACCATGGCAAAACTGTCTTCTCTCGAGGCGGCATCTTGCAGTGACTCGGCTGTGGCGATACCTAAGGAGCCGGGATGTTTCGGATCCTTCTTCAGGAATGCTCTGCCTATCTCCGTCCTGTCCGTGGGTGATGGTAGAACTTCTGCGCCAAGCATCTTCATGTATGTCGCTCGATCCGGTTTCAGGTTGTAGGCGAACCGCACAAAGTATATTGTGCATTGCAGTCCGAATATCTTCGAGGAGAATGCGAACGCGGTTCCGGTCTGCCCGGCACCAGTCTCAACCGCGAGGCGAGAGATTCCCTCCTTGGCGGCGAAATATGCCTGCGCGAGCGTGGTGTTCATCTTGAAGCTGCCAGTCGGTGAGAGATCTTCTCGCTTGTAGTAGATCTTGGCCGGCGTCTTCAAGTAACGCTCAAGCCTAAGAGCTCTCTGCAACGGTCTGGGCCGGCCAACGTGAACGTAGAGATCCCAGACCTCCTCCGGGATCTTGATCCATCGTTCCTTCGAGGCGTCGAGCTCCAACGACTTTTTTGTGTATAGGTTTTCAAGTTGAGCGATCCTTGAGGGCCCCTCCTCGGGATCTTTTGCCGGCGGGAGAGGTTCAGGCAGGTCTGGAACTATGTTATACCATTCTTTCGGCATCTCGTCGACTGTGAGATTGATTACGTCAAGCTTCATTTCAAATCACTAGTTGGCTCTTACCAACTCAGCCGTAGCTATATAAGATTGCACAATCCCCAATCATGAATTCATCCATCCGACATGAGATCGAACAACTCTTCGAAATCCAGAGCTGTGAGTGCCTTTGGACAATACTCATTCACGTCGCGGATCAACAACCGATCTCCTTCTTCTATTGATGGCTGTGATTTGGGGAGCAAACTTTGCAGTTGTCAAGCAGACGCTGAGCGAGATGCTTCCTCTGAGCTTCAACGCTCTACGCTTCAGTCTTGCCTCAGTCTTTCTCTTCTTTGCACTGAAATTCTCAGAAGGAGGCTTTCTTCTAGATAGGAAGGATCTCAAAGGAATATTGGTTTTGGGAGTAATTGGACACACGGCTTACCAGCTACTCTTCATAATGGGCATCTCTAGGACTACTGCCAGCCTCTCAGCGCTTATGTTAGCGACAAGCCCGCTCTTCGTGGCCGTTCTGAACTTGTTGACGAGAGTCGAAAAGCCCTCCAGAAGGATGTCCCTTGGCATGTTTCTTTCTCTGGTAGGAGTGTTCATGCTCGTAGGAGGATCTAGCCCTGACCTCGCTTCGGCCCAGACGCACGTCATCGGCGCCGCTCTTGTTCTTGCTGGCTCGGCATGTTGGGCCGTATACACTCTACTATCGAAGCCATACCTGGTCAGGTACTCTCCTCTGAGGCTGACCGCGACAACTCTGGTCCTCGGCACGATCTTACTTGATCTCTTGGCTGTCCCGTCTATTCTTGCCCAGGAATGGCAAGCCATAACGTTTGGAGGATGGGTCGGCCTGCTGTACTCGTTCGGCTTTGCGCTTGTTCTTGGATATGTCATCTGGGATATTGGAGTTCACAGGATAGGGCCCGGAAGAACTGCGGTCTATCAGAACCTCATACCAGTCGTCGCAACAGCGGTCTCGTACTTCTGGCTCCAGGAGATGATCGGAGTACAAGAGATAATCGGCGCAGCAATGGTCCTGGTGGGCGTATATTTGACGCGGAGACCTTAGCCTCTGTTCGACCGAAAGAGCGTTCTAGTGCAGGCTCAGCGACGGCGATAGGAGTGTCGTCCAGATAAATAGGAATTATCTTCTGCTCAGTCGTCATCAAGCCAATTTCAGTTGTCGCTCGTGAATCGGAAGTTATTACTACTCCCTCGCCTTCGTCGGAAGCGCACTTGAAAGCGACGACTAGTTTCAATCCGGGCCGAGCTGCAATGGTAGAGGTCTAGCTTCTTCTCGCCTTCCGAATGATGATGTCGCCATTGGTAGTCAAGTATTCTACTTCATCTCCTGCTTTGATTCTTAGGATTTCAGCTATCTCCGGCGGCAGGCTTAGTCGCAGGGAGCCCCCGATGCGAACAACTTTTCTCTTTAGCACTATTGGCATATTTGGACCGTTCCAATGCGACGTAGCGAATCGCTACACTTGTATATCTTTCCCGGCATATTAGTTTGCCAACAAAGTCAGCCTAGGTCTTGGCAAACTTTCTTGCCCCCTGAACGTGTGGTTTTTTAAGATAGCTCCTGAAAAGCCTAATATTATCGGGAATCTGATTGGATCTCTCTAGAATATCTGTATCATTGTTCGTAGTTGGCGTGCTTGTCGCAGGTTTCAAACAAGGGTTAGAAGCAGAAGCACCGTACGCACTTTTTCAAACTACATCGACTTACACAACGTTCTCGACTATCATTTCAACCTCATACCAATACCGAACCTCGACTCTGTTCAAAACGTTTACAACCATTACGCGTTTCACGCAGAAAGAGACAAGCGGGCCATACTTGAAGATTGAAATAGTCAAGATCTCTGTCGATCTGGCAAGAGATCCCACCTACGGCTTCCTATACAACATAGTGACCATCTACCTAAGAGTTGCAAATCTATTGGATGTGCCAGTTGAACGCGGAATGGCTATCAATTTCGGTGTCACGAAAGGGTTCTCTCCCTACCCGTGGGGAGAAACGGCAAACATAGCACTGTATTTTGACAAACCGATTGGTCCGAAGGAGGCCGTTTCGATAGAAGGGAAGAACCGGGTTGCAGAAGGGTTTGACAATGTCTTTTTCAAATCAGTTGAAGTCACGTGCGGGATAGTTGACAAGAACCCCATTGCTACACGCACCTACTCTGAGGACTACACTTCAACCATCGTCCGTAGTTATGTAACAAGCACTATTATGTTTACGATAGGAGCCACGGAAACCGTTTTGATCTTATTGATGTTAGGCGGAATCGCAGTTGTCATAGTCACCTTCTTGGTGAGAAGAGTCAAACATCGACCTCAACGCACGCTACTTTGACAATGGATCAAGATAGGGGTCTAGGTCAGCACTGTGAGGTTTGCCTTGTCGCAGATCATTTTCAGTTTGTCGGTCCAAGACTGAATTGATTGGTTCAAGAGGGGTAGAGGGTTTCTTTTATCCCAAAAGAAAAAATAATTTCGAACCGTGCAGGTTTAGGCATAGGAACGCTTTTGTAACGTACCGAGTTCAGAATGTAGTCTAGGAGTAGTCTATGGAGAGTATAGCCGTCGAAAAATCGTTGCTAGAGTGTTCTACTTGCTGCAAGCAATTCGATATCCCGCAAGTCCAACTTGAGAGGAAGAACCATGAGAGACCATGATAGAGTCTCCTCATATCTCGAGGAACATGAGTCAAGGCTTCATGAGATAATTAGAGCGATCGTCAGCAAGCCGACTGTTAACCCGCCAGGAGACACGACGGAAGCCGCTGAGGCAACTGCGTCTCTTCTATCCTCGATCGGGTTCAGGGTAGAGTTGGTGAAAGGAGCTGACCGCAAGATCAACGTCGTTGGAGAATGGGACCTAGGCCGACCCGAGTCCGTACTGTTTAACGGGCATCTCGACACCGTTCCTATCGGCGACCAGTCTCTTTGGAGCCACCACCCATACAAGGGCGAAGTCTCAGATGGTTGGATTTATGGCAGAGGCGTGGCCGACGATAAAGGAGCGGTGGGCTGCCTGATAGCTGCCCTCGAGGGACTAAAAGGACTAGGCTTAGAGCCAACAGTCAATGTCATAGCTCACGCCGTTTGCGACGAAGAAGTCGGAGGGAAGCTTGGTACCTCATACCTTGTCGAGAAAGGCTACGCCAACAAGGCTGACTATGGTTTCGTCCTTGAGGCCTCAGCAAGAAGGGACAGAATCTTCGTCCGTAATTCCATGAAGGGAGGCGCCTCGCTTAACATAACTGTACAGGGAAAGACGGCTCATGCTGCCAATCCGAAGGCCGGAATCAATGCCAACCTGAAGATGTCAAAGCTGCTCATGGCTCTGGATCGCACCAAGCTTACCTTCAAGCGTAGCAGATACCTGACTCCTCCGACCATCGCAGCTGGAACCTTGGTGCAAGGAGGAGAGAAATCAAATGTAATCCCAGGCAAATGCACATCCTCATCAGATATCAGATACTTGCCTGGAATGACGCAGGAATCGATAAGGCGAGACATTGATCGGGCCATCAGCCGAATCAAGAGAAGCGATAGAGCTCTACGTGCGTCCTACGAGTTGAAGCTCGGAATGCACAAAGCAGTAGAGTTGGATGAGAACCAGCCAGTCGTAAGAAAGGCAAGAGGCATGATAAGAAAGGTCGCTGGCTACAAGCCGCGGATCACAGGAGGATACGGTGCAACAGACGCATCATTCCTCATCCTAGATGCGAGAGTGCCCACATTGGTTGGATTGGGCCCGGGAGACATTGACTACGGAAATATTCATGGCGTCGACGAAAGGGTTTCGACAACGAAGTTGCTGGAGTTCACAAAGATCTACGCTGGCCTCATGCTTTCATGACTTGGCCTTAGTCTCCTTCCAAGAGCTCACTGGGACTGAGAATTGCTTCTCGATGTCGGGACGGTGAATACTGTTCATTGTGCAGAACGGAATTATCCGCCCGTCTGGGACCGCATAATGTATGCAGCATCTCTGAACTCGCTGGAGGTCAAAGTTGTACGGATCCATGAAGTGCATACTGCTAATCATGATCATCTTGCGCATGAACTTCCCCAAAGCCTCGTAAGACCCGCTCGTAAGAACTCCAGTCATGAGCCCCTGTAGCATATCGAAACCTACGTGTCGCATTGCCATCGTCATCTGGAGCTTCGCTCGAGTCCTCTGGCCTTTCGAGGCGAGATCGTACACCTTCCTCATTGAATCCATGAACTTGTCGACATTTACGAGACGCGTGATCGGAGTGATCTTCCCATCCTCTACGAGTATGAAGGTGGCAGCTCCGCAGTGTTGATGCGCCGTGAACTCTGAGTATAGTCTTCCTTTGAGAGCTCCCACAGCCTTCGCTACAGGGACCACGAACGGAACGGGGTAGAAATCCGAGGCTTTCAAGATGCCTTTCGTCTGTTCCTCAGCGAGCCTCAGAAAGTCGCTGATTGTTACCCTCATCTCCCTGAGTTTCGATCGGTCGATTCTTCCGCAGATGGAGACAGGTTGGAAATTCACGCCTCGGACAACGTCACGGTTCTTTGCAGCGAAGAATAAGATCTCTCCTACTTGATGGTCATTCACTCCTTTGACCAAGGTCGGCACTAGGACCATACTGTCAAGACCGACTTTCCGCGCATTCTCTATGGCTTTCATCTTCACATCTAGAAGCGGTATTCCCCTGGTCTTGCGGTAGACGTCATCGTCTAGGCCATCGAATTGCAGATAGAACGTGTCCGCGCCAGCATCCATGAGTTCCCTGATGTAGTCCGCGCTCTGGGATATCTTGATACCATTTGTGTTAATCTCCACATGCTCGAAGCCCAACTCCTTTGCTCTCTGAGCCAGCTCCGGCAAGTCCTCGCGTACAGTAGGCTCCCCTCCGCTGAACTGAAGAGCCGTCGGTGCGATGGGTCTGTTCCTCCGGAGGTTTCTCAGCATTTCTTCGATCTGTTCGCGAGTGGGCTCGTAGACGTAGCCTGTGGCCGCCGCGTTGGCAAAGCACACAGGACATGTCAGGTTGCATCTATTCGTGATGTCGATTATTGCTAGGACTGTCTGAGACCTATGTTCCGGGCAGATGCCACAGTCATAAGGGCAAGCCTTGACCGTCTTCGTCCGGGGGTTTGAGATGCCGTCACCTACGCACCCGTACTTCTCGAACCTTGCGTACTGCCCGTAATCTGACCAGTATGTGTCCTCGAACGACCCGTGCTTGCTGCAAGCCTTGACCAATACCACTCTTCCGTTGTCCTCAACCACCTTCGCGTCGACGACGGCTAGGCATTCAGGACAGATGCTTTTCGTCTTCTTCAGGAGCCGGGGCAGAGATGACACCACCGAGAGTTGTAAATATCGGAGGTAGACAATTACCTGACCATATAAAGGGATTTCCGAACGTCTCAAACGGTGAGAAGTAGGAATGTCGATCAGCGATAAGACGAGAAGGGCCCTGCAGGACCTTGGACTCACAGAATATGAGGCCAGAGCCTACCTAGCCCTTCTGAAGCGAGGCGCCATGACCGCAAGCGAAACGAGTGAACTGGCGCCAGTGCCTTATTCGAAGGTCTACGAGGTTCTTGGAAGCCTTGAGCGGAAGGGTTGGATTGAAACGGAGCCCGGGCGGCCCTCGAAATACTATCCGCGATCACCGACAGACGCGTTAGAAGCCACCAGACTTCGACGTGAAAGAAATCTCAGAGCGAATGAAACTCAGGTCCTCAGTGAGTTGACTCCGATCTTCGAGAAGAGAGATTCACAGGAAAGACCTGACATCTGGATCGTTCGAGGCGAATTCAACATACTGTCAAAGATAAGAGAAACGTTGGGTAGGTCCACAAAGGAGATACTGATAGCCGTCCCAACCCTGTCTAGAGAGATTATGGACTTGGCGTCTCCGACTCTACTCCACCTGAAGAGCATAGGCGTCAAGATCCAGTTGATGACCTCCGAAAGTATCGATCGAAAGACTTTGGATGAAGCTTGCGAATTCGCCGAGGTGAAGGTCAGAGGACAGATGTTCGGAGGAGGATTAGTTTCAGACATGCAAGAGGTGATGCTCCTCCTTGAAGGAGAGGGAGAAGGGACCGCTCTCGCCATCTGGTCGGACCATGTGGGCCTTGCGAGATTCGCCAAGAACTACTTCGAATACCTCTGGTCAGATGCTTCGCCCTACGAGAATCCACGAAACCCTTGAAAGTGCACCAACGGCCGATCCATAAAGGCAGACAAGCGCTGCCTGTTGCGGCAGATCGGGCTTGAACTGCTTCGGCTCCATCGTGGGGTGATATCACCCCCCTCATCTGCAGGTGTGGCCGTTCCTCAGACCCATACAATGATTCTTTACGCGCAGTCATCAGCACCTGCCCGGTCGGTCTCCGGTTGATGTGAGAACCCGGTTCAGAGTCGCATTCGCACTTAGTTACCGATTGCCGTTACCAAAAGCGGTACCAATAGGGGGGCGTGGTGCCACCTTGTGCGCATAATGGCCCTTTGCCAGGCATTGGGGCAGGGTGTTGATGCGAGCCGGATCACTCGTAGTGAATGAGGCCTTTCTCTTCGAGAGTTCCCTGAAGTATCGTTACGGCTCGATGGACTTCCTCCTCCTTCTTCGCTCCGGTGCACACGAGTTTCCCGCTTGCGAAGAGAAGGATGACAACCTTGGGATCGTCCATGCGGTAGATCAATCCCGGGAACTGCTCAGGTTCGTACATCGTTCTCTTGAGCGAGTATGTGGATTTCTCAAGGTCTATTGATCCACCCAGCCCGGCAGAGGCGACGATGTTCTGTATCTGAATATCCGGCTTGCCCACGATGACTATTCCGTTCTTTTTGAGGTCGTCTACAACCTTCATTACTGCTTTCTTGGCCTGCCTTTCGGACTTGGCTCCTGTACAGACCATCTTCCCAGAACTGAAGATTAGTGTGGCAGTCTTGGGCTTCTTCAATCTGTAGACGAGGCCGGGAAACTGCTCAGGCTTATATTCGACTCCTGGAAATACGCGCACGATAGAGCCGAGATCTATATCTTGTTTGAGAGTCGCCGAGGCGACGACGTTCTCAATGTTTATGAAAGCCTTCCTCTTTGCCAAACCTGTACAACTCCGGGCAGTTACTGTGGGCAAGGCCCACGCAGATATACGTTGTCTTTATAT
>Ga0209725_1001710_pt1 | contig 12235 bp, 10 predicted proteins | sample I18A1metaG_FD_184145 | JGI IMG/M metagenome (GOLD analysis project Ga0209725, IMG submission 184145) | Lake sediment bacterial and archeal communities from Gulf of Boni, Indonesia to study Microbial Dark Matter (Phase II) - ​I18A1 metaG... | ecosystem: Environmental > Aquatic > Freshwater > Lake... | reverse complement strand
TCATGCCTTGAATGACACTATAGCATTTGCACTCGCCTTCCTGCTCGTAGGATAGTTTCCGCGTCGACTCTGTTCAAGCAGTTAGATTCAAAACCAGCATAGACGCAAGCTTTTCAGGAGGCTGATCGCTTTGCCAGCGGAGAAGATGAAGGTGGCTTCCAAGCATTATGGAAGATCTCAGCGCAAATAGATTAGAAGCGAATATAGTCATTGTTGAGCCCTAGAAAGATCCAAGCGGGCTCCTAGATTTGCTTCTGTTTAGAGCCGTCGCATTTAAATCAGCCTCCTATTCATCTTTGCGTAGAAGGTTGGTCTAATATTGGCACAGGCGATAGCAGGGAACATTGGAGGACAACCTATTCTAATCTTGAAGGAAGGTTCCAGTGAAAGCAAAGGAAGGGAAGCTCAACGTGGAAACATAATGGCAGCGAAGATTATTGCTGAAACAGTAAAATCTTCTCTTGGACCGAAGGGCATGGATAAAATGCTTGTAGATGGTATGGGAGACGTAACCATAACCAATGACGGCGCAACGATCCTGAAAGAGATGGATGTGCAGCATCCAGTAGCCAAGATAATGGTCGAGGTTGCAAAGACTACAGATCAAGAAGTGGGTGACGGAACAACTTCCGCAGCCATCTTGGCTGGAGAACTGCTCACAAACGCTGAGAATCTCCTCGAGCAAGGAGTCCATCCGACAATAATAGTCGGCGGATATAGAGAAGCGACAGAGAAAGCTTTGAAGTTTGGCCAAAAGATAGCCATGACTGTCAGCCCAACTGACAAAGAGGTTCTTCGCAAAGTGGGAAGTACATCACTCGCGAGCAAGATGGTTTCTGAGCATAAAGACTATCTTTCCGACTTGGGCGTTCAGGCTATTCTGCATGTTGCGGAGAAACAAGGAGACAAGTACAAAGTTGAACTTGACGATGTGAAAGTTGAGAAGAAAGCTGGAAAATCTCTTGGTGAAACTGAACTGATCAAAGGGATAGTCCTTGATAAAGAGGTAGTTCACTCAGGGATGCCTAGAAGAATCGGCAATGCCAAAATAGCGCTTTTGAACTGTGCTTTGGAGATAGAGAAGACAGAGTTCGACGCAAAGATCAATATACAAAGTCCGGAGAAGCTGAAGGAGTTTCTCGACGCTGAGCAAGATATGCTGAAGGATATGGCCGACAAGATCGCGGAAACAGGAGCTAACGTCGTCATATGCCAGAAAGGCATAGATGACGCGGCGCAACATTACCTAGCAAAAGCAGGAATACTGGCTGTCAGAAGAGTCAAAGAGTCTGATATGAATAAATTGGCGAAGGCAACTGGCGGCCACGTGATAAACGCTGTAAATGCTTTGACGAAAGATGATCTAGGATGGGCGAAGACCGTTGAAGAGAGAAAGATCGAGGAAGATAAATGGACATTCATTGAAGACTGCAAGAATCCGAAATCGGTCACTCTTCTCATAAGAGGAGGAACGAAGAAGGTCATAGAAGAAGCTGAACGCGCGATGCACGATGTTCTATCAGTTGTTCGAGATGTTGTCGTTAACCCGAAGATAGTCGCCGGTGGAGGAGCGCCTGAGATAGAGATCGCCTCGAAACTCAAAGGATGGGCTGAAAGGCTTTCGGGGAGAGAGCAACTCGCAGTTCAAGAGTTCGCTAGAGCGTTAGAATCGATACCGACAATTCTAGCTCAAAACGCTGGTCTAGATCCAATAGATGTACTGGTCGAACTCAGAGCGAAACATCAGAAGGGAATGAAATGGACCGGCGTAGATGTCTTCGGAGGCAAAGTAAGTGACATGGAGAAACTCAACATCTATGAGCCCTTCTCAGTCAAAGAACAGATAATCAAATCCGCCAGCGAGGCCGCTACCATGATCCTACGAATCGACGATGTAATAGCTTCAGGCAAATCGAAGATGCCAGCCGGACCGCCACCAGGTGCCGGAGGAATGCCTCCGGGAATGTCGCCAGGCGAATATTAGGTCGCGCCTTAGAATAGGGCTGAAATTCTCTCTCATTTTTTGGAGATCAAAACAGATTCAAGATCTCTTCGAAACCTATTGCAGACTCGCCAATCAGCCGAATCTGCTGTAGTCATACTTATCAGCTCACCATCGCTTCTTGAATCAAGTGAAAATCTGCGGTTGATGTTCACGTGGAAGACGTAGTTTTACTGAAAAGAGAGATACGGAAAAAGATCTGGAGAATTATGGAAGAACGGAATGTAGCTAGGTTCCCCAGACCTGTCTTCAACAGAATTCCGAACTTTGAAGGAGCAGATGAAGCGGCCCATAGACTTCAAGACTTTCAGGTCTTCCACGATGCTAGAGTTCTTAAAGTCAATCCAGACTCTCCTCAAAAGCCTGTCCGAGAATCCGTACTTTCCGATGGAAAGATACTGGTTACTCCAGCTCCACGCCTCAAGTCGGGTTTTCTACTCTTAGACCCAAAGTCTATTCCATATTCAGCTTTCAGTTACGCTTCTACAATCAAAGGTGCTTTCAAATATGGAAAACAAATAGATCTAACTGAGCTTCCTAAAGCCGATCTGATCATTGTTGGGTCAGTTGCAGTATCACTTGACGGAGCAAGGATAGGAAAAGGCGGAGGATACAGCGAGATCGAATGTGGAATACTTCGAGAATTGAACCTGATCGACGAGAAGACACCTATAGCAACGACAGTCCATGAGATTCAAGTCCTAGAGAAGATTCCGACAGAGGAACATGACATACCAATCGATGTTATAATCACACCGAAGAGGATTATTGAGACGAAGACGAGATACCCGAGGCCGAAGGGAATATTCTGGGAGAAAGTCACCGAGAAGATGCTTCAAAAAATTCCAGTCTTGAAGGAGCTTAAAGAAATGAAGCATGCTACTTAGATCCGAAGTAGAAGTCAAGATTCAATCTAGGTATAATGGCCATCAAAACAGCTTGTTCACTTAAACTCACTCTATCTAACAGCCCTTTCGACAGGACTCCGATTGCGCCTACACTTTCTCCCAGATCCTTGATGCCAGTCAATTCATCCATAACCTCACCGACCTCACGATTCTCATCTAATACCTTAGAGACAACCTTCGGAGGATACTCGAAACCGGAGTTGCAGCCGACAGTCAATCTTCCTTCACGATCAACGATGGCACACCATTGAAAATCCACGTACCCAGTGATCGTTCGAGGAAACTTGAATAAACCTGCTTCAAGCCCAACACCAAGATCAGCATCTCCTTTAACAATAGCCTCCCTCGCCCGGTTCGCAGCTCCCTCAATCGTCTCGTCGCCGAAAGGTTGAACAGAAATCCTAGAATCAACCTCAACACCGAGAACTTCTACTCTATCTTGGCCATAGATTCTCGAAAATATCCTCCTAACTGCCTCGATCTTCACACGATTCTTGGAGCCCACAGCAATCCGCACAGCTTTCCGCCCTGAATAAAATCTCCAGACCATCATATATCACAGTTGAGACGGCTTTCCGACATTGAGGGCATCTCTGCAAAATGCAAATCTTAGCCCTGCGTTTCATAATGGTCTTAGTCACGTTTTAACTCGTCATCCTCCATGTCCAATTGAAGCCATAAACATGGAAGAGCATCAGAAAGAACCTATTTAATAGAATAGAAGGTGTCATTAAATCACGATTCAACTTACAGATAGACCTGAGACAGGATAGCCGGGAAACAGGAGCATACTTATGAGATGCAGAAGATGCGGGTACAGAAACTCGAACTGGGAAGATTTCTGCTCGAATTGTAGAGCGAATCTCAGTCCTAGTTTGCCGTATCTGCTAAAGGCAGAGGAGTTCGTGTATCCTGAAGACAAAGAAGCCTTGGATAACTTGAAGCAGACAGAGCCGCTCTCATCAATAATCAATCTGGTAGTAGATTTTATTCAGCAACCGATGATGAGAGCGAAACTTCTAGCTGGAGGAACATGGGTAAACCAGCGCAACAATCCGAGGGTCCACGATCTGGCGAAGGCATGCGCCAAAGTCTTGGCCCTAGACTGCTTGCCGGAAATATGTATCCTAGAATCGCCGAAGATGAACGCGTTCACAATTGGGAGAAGAGACAAACCGATAATCGTCCTCTTCTCCGCACTTGTGGAACATTCCTCTGACGGAGAGCTTTCAGCAGTAATCGGTCATGAGATGGGCCATGTGAAGAATGAACATCAACCATACCATACACTGGCCTACCTAATCTCGAGAGGGATAACGATGCTCGGCACTCTTTCAATACTTTCACTTCCGATAGACCTCGTGCTACGTTCATGGTATAGATACTCCGAGATAACTGCGGACAGAGCTAGCCTAATCGTCACAGGCAACCCTGATCTGGTAGGAAGAGTTCAAGTTAAACTTGCTCTAGGTATTCGCGATTTACCGGAAGACAGTTCGATTAAAGAAATCTTGGAAGAACAAAAGAAGCTTGAGGATACAGCTATTTCACAGTTCTCTCAACTTTGGACGTTACACCCATTCACGGTAAAGAGGATACAGCGAATTGAAGAGTTCGCGAAGACGAAAGAATACGCCAAGATAGCGGAGAAGATACAGAAGGCAAAGCTTCACCACTGCAAGTTCTGCGCAGCAAGAATTCCTGACGACACGCTTTTCTGTCCGGAATGCTCAAGATGCCAAAGATAGATGGTGAGAAATGAGACCTGCAAGGAAAGCTCTAGTTCTACATAACCGAGACAATGTTGCCACGGCTTTAAGCGACATTGAAGTCGGCACGTTAGTAATAGTAAAGGTCGGCGATCAGACTATGGAGCTAATCGTAAACCAAGCAATTCCATTCGGCCACAAGTTCGCAATAGAGAACATAGAGGAAGGTCAACCAGTCTACAAGTATGGGGAAAAGATCGGGAAAGCTGCCAAGCCAATAAAAGTAGGGCAGCATGTCCACACCCACAACCTAGAAAGCATACGAGGCAAAGCTAACCAGCAACAGTAGGAGGCGGAGCCCGATTGAATTTCCAAGGCTACAGAAGACCAGACGGATCTGTTGGAATCCGAAATCACACGCTCATCCTTCCAACGGTAATCTGCGCGTCCGAAACCGCTTCAAGAATAGCAGCCCAAGTCAAGGGAACGGTTACGTTCACTCACCAGCATGGATGCGCGCAGATAGGCCAAGACATGGAACAAACCTTCAAGACGCTGGCAGGCATAGGACGCAACCCGAATGTAACGGCTACGCTAATCATCGGGCTTGGATGTGAGACGATAGGCGCCGAGAAGATTCTCAAAGCGATCGAGCGCGAAGGAAAGCCAACTGAGATGCTGAACATACAAGACGAACATGGCACTCGGAGGACTATAAAGAAAGGAGTAGCTATCGCAAAGAGAATGGCGAAGACCACGATCAGAATGAAGAGAGAGCCGTGCAACGTGAGCGAACTTGTAGTAGGCCTTGAATGCGGAGGATCGGACGTAACGTCAGGGATTGCTGCGAATCCAGCTCTGGGAGCAGCCTCAGATATGGTAATCAAGGAAGGCGGAACGACGATTCTCTCAGAAACAACCGAACTGATTGGAGCGGAGCATATAATCGCGAAGAGAGCATCAACCCCGCATGTCGAAGAGAGAATCTATGAAATCGTCAAGAGAATGGAGCAGAAGATCAAAGCAACATGCGCAGACTTCATAAGTGGACAGCCGACACCAGGCAACATGAAGGGAGGGCTGACAACGATCGAGGAGAAGTCGCTAGGATGCATCTTCAAGGCTGGAACAGCTCAAATCAAAGAGGTTTTGGAATACGGAGAGAAGCCCAGCGAGAAAGGCTTAGTGATCATGGACACTCCAGGACATGACGTAGAATCAATAACAGGGATGATTGCTGGAGGAGCACAGTTGATCGCGTTTACCACAGGGCAAGGAACCCCTGTAGGGTCAGCGGTCGCACCGGTCATTAAGATAACTGGAAACCCAAGAACCTACCGAACTATGAGAGAAAATATCGACGTAAACGCTGGGACCATAATCGACGGCAAAGAGACGATTGAGCAAGTCGGAAAGAGAATCTTCAATGAAATCATAAAGGTAGCTTCAGGCAAACGGACGAAAGCCGAGAGCTTCGGGTATCATGAATTCGCTATAAACAGGATCGGGCCCACGCTATGAAGCAATCGTGCTAAGTGGTCGGCTTACGGCGATAAGCTTCACGTTGAGAATAAAGTTCTTCGAGTAACTTCTCGACTCGTGCTTTGCATTTCGCCAAGTCTTCCATGTCCCTATCGATCTCTTTAAGCGACAAAGTCATAATGAACACTCAGGAGATTGTAGTTGCTGCTGGATATTTAACGAGGAGAGCCAAGTGAAAGTGTTGGTTCGGCTATTGTCTCTTTCTTGAAAGATAACTGAATGCCGAGAGTGAGGCTTTAGCCCCTTCGCCTGCCGCAATGATTATCTGTTTCTCAGGGACGTCAGTTACATCTCCAGCTGCGAATATGCCGGGAACGCTTGTTTCGCATCGAGCATTAACCTTGATCTCGCTGAGCTTATTCTTCTCAACGATATCTATGAACTCTGAGTTCGGCGTATAACCTATTTCGATAAAGACGCCTTGCACATCCAAAGTCGTCTCATCCAGCCGCATGACACGTATGGCTGTGACCATGCTGTCTCCAAGAATCTCAAGCGTCTTGGTGTTCGCCCAGACCTCAACGTTCTTCGCTTGCAAGACTTTTCCCTTCATTATCTGATCTCCTTCAAGTTCAGGGTTGATCGTGATCAAGTAGATCTTGCGCGCTATGCTGAGGAGTTGGAGAGTAGCGTCCATAGCGGAGTTTCCTCCGCCGATCACAGCGACATCCTTTCCAGCGAAGAGTGGACCATCGCAAGTGGCGCAGTAGGTAACTCCTCTATTCTTGAACTCCTTCTCTCCCGGTATCCTAAGCTCCTTAGGCTTCGCGCCAGAAGCAATGATGACGCTTTTTCCCTCGTATGTTCCTTGATCCGTTGAAACTCCAAATGTATCATCGTTCTTCCTTATCCCAGTCGCTTCCTCCCTCTCATGAAACTCCAAGTCGAACTCTTTCACATGTTCCTCAAACTTCCGGGCTAATTCAAAACCGGAAATGTACTGGTAGCCGGTGTAATTCTCAACAGCGCCGCTTAAGGCAGTCTGACCGCCAACATCCTTAGAGACCGCAAGAGTCCTCAACTTCTTGCGTGCAGCATAAATTCCAGCTGTAATCCCAGCAGGCCCAGCACCGACAATAATCAAGTCGTATAAGCCGGTCATCGTGCGTCCCGAAGAACTTTTATTGAGTACTTCTGGATTAAGCGTTTCCAAATCGGTATGGCCGAGTTTAGAAGAGAGTAAAGCTTTGAAGGCTCTTGTGTGAGGATTGAACAGCTAACAGGACCTACTGAAACTCCATATGAGAGCCAAGAAAGACCCTGACGAGGATCAAGAAGGAAGATCGATTGGAACCGCATGTGAAGAAACGGCTACTATATCTTAACCTCTCAATCTTCACAGCCGCCCTAAGCATTAGCCTATGGACCCCTTTGCTTCCAGTTTACGCACAGAAACTAGGCGCGACATACCTAGACATCGGTTTAATCGGAGCGGCGGGCGGAGCACCGTACATGATCTTGCCGTTCATAGCGGGGAGCCTTTCGGATAGACACGGGAGAAAGAGATTCTACTATACGGGACTCGCGTTAACTGCTGCAACATCAGCGCTCTTCACAGTCACGAACAATGTGCAACAAGTAATTTTAGTGAGAGCCTTCAGCGGCATAGCCTACTCCCTTATATGGCCATCTTCAGAAGCGTTGATCTCGGACCTAACGACGTTGACGGAGAGAACCAGAAGTCTTGGGTACTTCACGTCTTCATGGGCCTTTGGAATGCTGGTTGCTCCACCGATAGGCGGAAGGATAGTACAAACAGCAAGCTTCACAATTCTATTCTTAACTTCACTAGTAGTAGGCATAACGGCCACCATGTTTGCAGTCCTAGGACTCAAAACTCTAAGAGAGGAAAAAACACAGAATTGACATGTCGAGAAGCAAAGCTATACTATGGTAGTACTCCTTCCGGTCTTCTTGGTGGCTGTGGCTCTAAGCACGGCTCTAGGTGTGGCCTTCAACATATTTCCCGCTTATCTAAACAACTTGGGAATGGACCCTTTCCAAATAGGAGTAATATTCGCGGCACTAGGCTTGACGAGAGCGATTACATTCTCGCAAACATCCTATGCAACCAAAATCGGAGAGAACCTATCGATGATGATAGGGCTCATAATCCTAGCTGTATCGCTATTCGCGACATCAACAGCAACAATGTTTACTGAGATCATTGCAGTGGTCGCGTTCCTAGGTGTAGGCATGGGGATATTGGGGCCGCTCTCAGTCTCAGTCACCAGCAAAATGGCAACGAAAGAGAAAACAGGCGCGGCTATAGGAGCAACAGAATCCTTCTACGGCTTAGGATGGGGGCTGGGGCCTCTGATGGGAGGAGTAGTAGCTGAAACCCTAGGTCCAACTACACCATATATGGTGACAGCCATTCTGATCGTGGCATGCATGATACCGCTCGCGAGAACGATGACGCGTAGAAGCGCAATCTAAGCGGGGAAACTTTTAATTTCAAACCACATTCTTAATCTAGAGCTCTCTCAACAGAAATCGCGAATGAATCACTCAGTAATGGTGAAAGTAGATCATGTACAAGCAAGGAGCGGTTGAAAGGATAGCGGGACCGGTAGTTGTAGCCAAGAATATGCTAGGCGCACAAATGTATGAACTCGTGAAGGTGGGTGAAACAGGTCTCATAGGAGAAATAATACGAGTCGAAGCGGATAAGGCTACAATACAAGTCTACGAGGAAACTACAGGAATCAAACCCGGGGAGAAAGTGGAAAGAACTGGAAAACCGCTCTCAGTCGAACTGGGTCCAGGGGTTATCAGCCAGATATACGATGGAATACAGAGGCCGCTGCCTGTCCTGAGAGAGACAGTTGGAGCATTCATTAGAAGAGGAGTCACAGCACCAGCAATAGACCGGAAGAAGAAATGGCGCTTCACGCCGAAAGTCAAACAAGGCGAGGAGGTCACAGGAGGAGACATACTGGGCACTGTACCGGAGACAGTACTGGTAACTCATAAAGTACTAGTTCCTCCAGAGTTATCAGGTAGGATCAAATTGATAGTCGACGAAGGAGAGTACACGGTCACAGAAGACATAGCTGAACTTGAGACAGGAGGAGAAACAGTCAAACTCCAATTGATGCATACGTGGCCTGTAAGAAGAGCTAGGCCATTCAAAAGGAAGGTCTCGGCGGACACACCTCTCATCACAGGCCAAAGAATAATGGACTTCTTCTTCCCAGTATCCAAAGGAGGAACGGCAGCAATTCCAGGAGGCTTCGGCACAGGTAAGACTGTCATGCAGCATCAGCTTGCGAAGTGGGCTGATGCCGAGGTTATTGTTTACGTCGGGTGTGGGGAGAGGGGGAATGAGATGGCTGAGGTTCTTGAGGCCTTTCCGAAGCTTCAAGACCCTAGAACAGGACAGCCGTTGATGTCGCGCACTACGCTTGTTGCGAATACTTCGAACATGCCTATTGCAGCTCGTGAGGCAAGTGTTTACACGGGCATAACGATGGCTGAGTATTTCAGGGATATGGGCTACGACGTAGCCTTGATGGCTGACTCGACGTCAAGATGGGCGGAAGCATTACGGGAGATATCCGGTAGACTTGAGGAGATGCCTGGGGAAGAGGGGTATCCAGCTTACCTAGCGTCGAGGCTGGCGGAATTCTATGAGAGAGCAGGAAGAGTCGAAGTCCTAGGAAGCGGGTCTAAACTTGGATCAATATCGGTCTGCGGGGCAGTCTCACCGCCAGGCGCTGACTTCTCTGAGCCTGTTACACAGAATACGCTTCGAATAGTGAAGGTCTTCTGGGCCCTTGAAACGGCGCTAGCTCAAAGGAGGCATTTCCCTGCGATAAGCTGGTTGACAAGCTACTCTCTCTACCTCGATTCTCTTGAAGACTGGTTCAAGAAGCAGGAGGGAAGCGAGTGGATCGATCTGAGGCGTGAAGCTATGTACCTTCTCCAAAGGGATGAGGAGTTGAGAGAGATAGTTATGCTCGTCGGTCCTGATGCTCTCTCAGAAAGCCAGAGGGTCATCCTTGAGGCTGCTCGAATGATCAAGGAGGACTTCTTAATGCAAAGCGCAGTACACCCGGTCGACAGCTACAGCTCGACGATGAAGACGTTCAACATGATCAAACTGATAATGAAGTTTTACGATCGAATGAAAACAGCGGTGGAACGTGGAGTGCCCCTCCCACGGATATTGGAACTCCCTGTGAAAGAAGACATAGCCAGAATGAAGATTCACCCGCCGAAGGAGTTCGATAAGATCGCTGAAGACACAGTTGCGAAGATTGATTCTCAATTCAATCAGCTTGTCACAGAATTTCTAGGAGCAAGTGGAGAATGAGATGTCAACTATAGGAAGAGAATACTCAACCATCCACGAGATCTCAGGCCCTCTTCTCTTCGTTGAGCATGTAAGAGGGGTCGGATACGGGGAACTAGTGAGAGTCTCGACACCTAGAGGAGAAGAGAGGCGTGGACAGGTCTTGGAAGTCAGCGAAAATGTGGCCGTTGTACAAGTCTTCGAGGGAACCTCTGGACTTGACATATCTCGCACAACCGTAAAATTCAGCGGTGAAACAATCAAACTGCCAGTCTCCTCAGATATCTTGGGTAGGATACTGGACGGTAGTGGGAGACCTATAGACGGTGGACCTAGGATAATACCCGAAGACTACTGGGATGTGCATGGTGCTCCAATAAATCCCTACGCTAGAGCCTACCCTCGAGAGTTCATTCAAACAGGAATATCGGCTATAGATGGAATGAATACGCTCGTTAGAGGGCAGAAGCTCCCCCTCTTCTCGGGGTCAGGCCTACCCCACAATATTACAGCAGCCCAGATTGCTAGACAGGCCAAAGTTAGGGGTACAGAAGAACCTTTCACAACGGTGTTCGCGGCGATGGGCATAACCGCGGATGAGGCACGGTTCTTCAGAGAGGACTTTGAGAAGCAAGGGGCATTCGAACATGTTACAATGTTCGTCAATCTAGCGGACGATCCGGCTATAGAACGCATTCTAACCCCGCGACTCGCATTGACTGCGGCAGAATTCTTCGCGATCAATTTGGGTATGCATGTCCTAGTAATCTTGACGGATATGACTAACTACGCGGAGGCGCTGAGAGAGATCTCCGCAGCAAGAGAAGAGGTTCCTGGGAGAAGAGGATACCCAGGCTACATGTATACCGATTTGGCTACGATCTATGAGAGGGCTGGCCGTACTCATGGCGGGAAGGGATCTATAACACAGATGCCTATCCTCACTATGCCGCATGATGACATAACCCATCCTATTCCAGACTTGACTGGCTACATTACTGAAGGCCAGATAATCGTCGATAGAGGCTTGCACAGGAAAGGCGTATACCCCCCTCTCGATGTTTCACCATCGCTCTCAAGACTCATGAGGGAAGGAATCGGCAAGGGGAGAACGAGGGAAGATCACCGGGAGGTCTCAGACCAACTGTATTATGCTTATGCTGAAGGTCGGAGCTTCAGAGATCTAGTCGCAGTGGTAGGTGAAGAAGCTCTTTCATCAAGAGACAAGCTCTACCTGAAGTTTGCGGACATTTTTGAGAGGCGCTTCGTCAATCAAGGCGTCTATGAAGACAGGGATATCGATCAAACACTAGACCTAGGCTGGGAACTCCTATCGATGCTTCCTGAAACCGAGTTGAAACGTATAGATCCGTCAACGATCAAGAAATATCATCCCAAGTATCGGCTGAAGGCTACAGCGTAATGTCTCAGATTCTAACGGGGATCCATCCAACAAGGATGGAGCTGCTCGCTCTAAGGAAGAGGAAGCAGATAGCTGAAAGGGGTGGAGACCTTCTCAGAGAGAAACTGGACGCCCTCATGATAGAGTTCTTCCAGTTCGTCCGCGAAATCTCCGCTCTAAGAATGCGCTCTCAACAACTTCTCTCAGACGCATACTCACAATTCTCGGAGTCCCAAGTCTCGCTTGGATTCAAAAAGTTGGAAGAAGCATCTTTAGGAGTAGACGATCGCTTCCTACTTGACACAAAGTCTAGAAACGTGATAGGCGTCGCGATCCCATTCGTCCAGATCAATGTAGAAGCGATCGACGGATTTC
>Ga0209725_1001708_pt1 | contig 12237 bp, 10 predicted proteins | sample I18A1metaG_FD_184145 | JGI IMG/M metagenome (GOLD analysis project Ga0209725, IMG submission 184145) | Lake sediment bacterial and archeal communities from Gulf of Boni, Indonesia to study Microbial Dark Matter (Phase II) - ​I18A1 metaG... | ecosystem: Environmental > Aquatic > Freshwater > Lake... | reverse complement strand
ACATTCGCAACATCTCCTCTGACTATTTCAACCCATAGTATCAAGTGAGGGTTTTAATGATTGCTGTATCAATCCATAGCCCGGTTAACGTTTTCGAGGAAACGTTTAAGCTCTTCTAAGTTCTTGGCCGTTTCGTCGGTCGCCATCTTGTCGTACAATTCAGGCGGGATCGCCTCTTTCATTGCTTCCTTCATTTTACGTGGTAGCCAGACGATCTTTTTCCATCCACCGTCTGCTTGGAGAAATTTGCTCGATCTCATGTAGTTGACCCCTATGCCGAGGAAGCCTTCGGTCTGTCTCCCGCCTCCGGCCAATCCTGCCATAGATGAGAAAGACATCCCGTTGACTGTTGGCCCTTTGAATTCTCTGTCAACGACCCCCATGCCGTTGACTTCTGGGATGTAGAATACTATAGCCTCGAAGCAGCCGCAGGAGGTGTGCGGATATTGGAACATGCTGTGAAGGAAGACCCTGTCAACTGTGTTATGCGATCTTTCGTAGACTTTCTTGTTCACGCCTTCCCATTCGCCTTTCACTGGGTCAAGACACTTTCCTTTCGGAACTAGAAAGTTCGGACCTTGTGGATCGATGCTCTGTGAAACCTTCGCGTCTATCCAAGTCGTTGCTCCGCAGAGGCTTATCCTTTCGGGAGTTATGACGCATGCGTGAACGGGGGCAAAAGACTGGCAGAGGGCACATCCGTAAAAGGCGTCTACGTTGTCTTCAGTCAACTCCTTCATACGTCCGTCCCTCTCTTCATAGAATCTTTTAGCTTCAAGAATTGATTCCTGAACTTTCTTCTCGTCGGTCAGGATGGTGACTTGAACTTTATCGACTAGCGCTGGGAATGTCGCTCGGAGCATGGTGACTATAATATCACCTAGGTTTGAGATTTGAAATCCTTTCTTGAAAGCCTCCTTACTGATGCGAATCCAAACGATATCGCGGGACGCTAGGTGCATTACGCCTTCGGCTCTATTCAGGAACTGATGAAGTCTACGTTCGAGGACAGGCTCAAAATCCTTCTCAAGTTTAGCCCCGGCCACATCCACGATAATGCCTAGAGCGTGGGCTTTCCCCTCGGGCATATCCGCTAGGTCAGGGCCGAGGACCTTCACGTTTCCATCGACGATCTCTTCAGGGCTCCCCTTGCGTACCAATTCAAATGCGACGCTTCGACCCCCGCCGGACTCCAAGTACATCTCCTCTTTCCTTATGCTCTTCCCCTCATATGCAGAGCTATAGTCCACTGGGATCGGCGGCTTCACAACAACCTTGGTTTTGATCTTTTTTAGAGCACACCCCGAGCTGACGAGCGTTCTATAGTCCAGTCTTGATAATAGAGAGCCTGAAGTTTCTGTTACAATTTGATCTGTAACGACTGGAAGCCCTAACGCGATCGCTCCGAAGCCTGCTGCAAGCGTCAGGGCATCGAGTCTTCCAAGTGAGACTATGAATGCTGGAATGCGTTCCTTCAAGTATCGAGTGAGTTCATTCTTCTTTCCAGGTTCGATGTTTCCGAACATTAGAGAAGCTCTGACAGCTAGGTTTACAGCGTGTATCAAGGATGATGGTTCGTCGCCTAAAGGAATTAGGTTCTGGTCTAAACCGAACGTCACTCCAGATTTATGCATTTGATCGATTACTCTGCCGGACAAGAGACCGAGAAGGTTCCGGCTCCTTATCTCCCTTCCGAGTTGGGCTGCTGAATGCTGATCTCTAGCTTCACCCGTAACTACGACAATTCCAGGTATCGTCCCGTCGGCTAGACCTAGGCTAACTCTTCTGAAGAGCGCGTCTGTTATGAAGCCGACGTAAGGATCTTTGTAAGGATCTCTTTCGAGAGCGTATCTTGCACCCTCAGCCGCTTCGAAGGCCATTAACGTAATCATCCCGTTAGACAGCATAGCCTCATTCGTAAGTTCATTCTTCACTTCTCCTTTGATTATGGAGAGAACCCTAACAAGGTCATCTACATTCTCCACACGCTTTCCCAATAAGCCGTAGATCATCGGAAGATAATAGTTCGTCTCAGGAAACGAGATCGATGCCTCTCTTCCCAATTTGTCGAATGCTTCTTCGACTAGATTCGAAGCCATACTCAGGGCTTTCCCAGTTCCTTCAAGTATTCTGCCTGGCAATTCTGTCAATGCTCAATCACTCTTGAAAGGTGGCGTTCTACAACATTCAGAATAACACTATTAAGATTTGCTAAGTCGATCGAGCTTCCTCACGCCGTTCTAACGCCTTACATAGCCTTGGTGGCTGGAGCCGCGTCCATCGTCCTGGCGGTCAGAAGAACGCGCAAACCCTAAAACGCTCCACCCTTTTTTGAAGCCTTTCTCAAGGAATCAAACCTAAAGTTTAAGCTCTTGCCGCCTTACTTCTTTGATGAAGAGGATTGAAGGCTAAAGGAAGGAAAGATAGGGATAAGGGGAAACGCAGAGCCAAGACTGGCGAGTTGGCGGGGTTCCTAGTCTTAATGGTCTTCATGGTCCTCGTAGCCTACCTTATGGTTTCTCCACCGACCTCGCATAGTGGGAATCAGCTGGAAACTAGCACTTCCACAAGCCAATCAACGACAGCCAGTACGCTCGTTTTGAAGGCCGCCTTAGTAGACCAACTGAGCGTCCATTCTCCTAACCGAGAGTTGATCGATGCGGCCAAAGAGATGATGTTGCGTGAGGGCTTTGATGTGGACATCTACAACCCGAACGAGGTTACGATCAACCTATACGGGTCTTTGGCCAAGTATGGTTACAAGCTTATAGTCTTCAGGGTTCACGCTGGTGTAGAGGTTAGATCATGGGACCCAGAGATCAAAGGAAAACCAGTTGGGCTCTTCACCACTGAGACCTACAGTGAGCTGAAATATCCTCAAGAGCAGTTGTATGATTTGGTAACTCCAGCTCAAGCCTTCAACGATAGCGAGGTAGTGTTCGCTGTCAATCCTGAATTTATTAAGCAAAGATCCGCGGAATACGGCGGCGCTGTAATCGTCTTGACAGGGTGCTTCGGGCTCTTCAGCCAAGACCTACCTCAAGCCTTCATAAGTCGGGGGGCATCTGTGGTCATAGGCTGGGATGGGCTTGTCGATGTCAAGCATACGGATCAAGCTACTCTCACCCTGCTGAGGATGATGCTTCTGGAGAAAAAGAGTGTCAAAGAATCTGTAGGGGTTGTGATGAATGAATTGGGACCTGACCCTGTTGAAGGCAGCGTCCTAGGCTACTACCCGCAGAATAAAGGTAGCTCAACCTTCTCCGAGCTCTTCTTGAAAGAGTCCTTGATTATATCGGATAGCTGCTTGCAAGTGAGAAGCCCATTTCTTGACTATGATGATGTTGAAACTTTCTTATTCTCTTGAGCCTTTCTAGCCTTCTGTATTTTGTCCCCGAAAATTTGCTGTGGTAACTCTCTTTCAATACGCTCCAAGTCGAAAGGAGTAGGCTGTTTAGCTCGAGAGAGTAATCTTGAAAACCGCGCTGTTCCTACAGATAGCCGGAAGGTAGTATCCGTGACATACACCCTAGAAGACCTCACTAGAGTTATCGCCAAGCACAACTTCTGCGTGTTGGCCACGCAGGGCCGAGACGGTCCCCATGTTGCCGGGGTAGGGTACTTCGCCCGAGGCTTGGACATTTACATTCCAACCGGCGCAAGGACTGTGAAGGCTCTGAACCTACGCCGGAGTCCGCGCGTCGCGGTACATATTCCGGTGCCTTGGCCTCTCATTCACGCTCCGCCGCGGAGCATCCAGTTTCAAGGTATTGCCGAAGTCCTGCCCTCTGATGATGCGGAAGCCAATGCAGCACTAGACCGGGCGCCCCTAGCGTTCCGACTCATCCTCCGCCGCCTAGCAAGAAGATCAGACACAGAACTCTTTGGTGAGAATATATGGATTCGCGTTCGACCTAGAAGACGCATCGAGACCTTTATGATAGGCGTGTCCATGACAACCATCCTCCGCGACGAGAAGAAAGCCATCCAGCACTTCAAGGTACCTACGGTGCCGAACAGAGACAGCGCAAGATAATTATTTTGTGCGTGGATATTGTGGCGGGCACACACACGCAAATTTTCCTTGCTGGGTAAACGCAAGCGGAGGCCAAACTCGAAATCGTTAAATTCTCAGCTGAGAACCTAATTATTTGGTTGATGAATCTTTGAAGATTAAGGCTTCAGCTCTATCGCTGTTTCTTCTAATAGTCTTGGTAGTTTGCATAGGAGTTCCAGTTGCTTTGGCTCCAACGCCGCCTCCTCCTCCGCCTCCGCTCAACAGCGGATGGGCTTCAAAACCGCCTACTATAGACGGCGCTTTCTTCCCAGACGACGAGTGGACGAATCCTCAATTAGAGATCACGAGTCCGATACATACATACGTCTACATCATTAATGACGGAAGCTACCTTTACATTTGCGTGGATGCAGGAACAGTGACGGGTGATTACACTGATGATACTGGCAATGCTCTCGACGGTGACTATTGCGTACTCGCATTCGATGTCGGTAATGACGGTCTCTGGACGGAAGACGTTGACACTGTTTTTGTCTTGGGGTATTTCTCCGGCATTAAAGATTTGGAACATAATTTGGCCGCGATTTCCGGGTCCCCTGGATCTCTCAAGCTTCATTGCTATGCTTCAGAGGGTGAGCATCTAGGTCTTGCTGGCGGAATGGGATTCGGATCAAGCCCGACCACACCCATAGATCACAGGATATACGAGTTCAAGATACCATTGAACCTGATAGGAGCTTCCCCGGGAAGCACAGTCGGATTCTCCTCACCCGAAGAATGGGATAGTCTACCCCACGACTATAACGGAGGGATTTCTCCCCGCCATAATATCTGGCCTATTGGCGCCGTTTGGAATGACTTGGAAGGCTGGGGCGACATAGCTCTGGCATCTCGGCGCGCGGTTGGAGGAATCTTAATCCCAGTTGCGAAAGTAAAGATATTGGCGCCTTGGATGGCAGTAGCTCTAGCAGCCGTAGCGCTCACGATCCTCGCCACTAAGAAAAGACGTTGACTCTAGCAAACCCATCTCTTCTTTTTCTAGCAGCTGTTTCTTTTGACTTTGCGAGCGTAGCGAGCAAACCGCGAAAGAAAGAGGGGTTTTAGGGGATTCCTCCCCTAACGTGAAGGAATGAATTTTCGTGTGTGTGGATATTGTGGCGGGCCCGCGGGGATCTATACCCATTCGGGTTCAAAACCAGCCCAAAGAATCACCCTCTCTGACGGTTCAAATTCCAGCGCCCGCACCAGCCTACCAAAATTGACGGACTGACCGGTTCGAATTATGACGCCAAAGGATACACACACAACGAACAGCGCGTTGAGTCCACTCTTGCTGGTCTTCATCGTGTTCCTATCATCGTTCGCTTATGGATTAAGATCCAGAGAGAACTCGCGAACATAACCCTTCTAACCTTACGAGCCAGTTACGCAGCCCAGAAAAATTAGATTGCGAGCACACATAATCTCAAAGCAACAAAGCTAAAGTCTTGAGTAGTATTCTTAGATTCTCAAGACCGAGTTCGGGGATGGTTTGAGCTCCAGATGGGATGGGACACAATTGTTCCTGTCGCCTCAAACGTTGGGACAAAACTAGGCAGGTTAATATGGGGGGAAAAGGCGTAAAAAGTAGAGTAACTTCTATAGTGCTAAACGCACCCAAGGGCCCTAGATGTGGGAACGGCACAGGATGTGATGAGAAGTGATAGGCTTCGAGTGTTCGGAGACATACCATGGCTAAAGTAAGGCTTGTAGACTTAACCAAGAAATATGGGCATACTGTAGCCGTAGACTCGGTACCGCTTGACATAAACGACAACGAGTTCTTTGTTCTACTAGGTCCATCAGGTTCCGGCAAATCAACCGTACTGAAGCTTATTGCGGGCCTTGAAAAACCAGACGAAGGCGAGATCTACATAGACGACCGACTAGTCAACCCCGTCGACCCCAAAGACAGAGATGTAGCAATGGTTTTTCAGAGCTATGCTTTGTATGCGCACATGTCCGCCTTTGACAATATCGCTTTCCCACTAAGGATGAGGCGCAAGAAGCTGAAATTGACTAGCGCCGATATAAGGAAAAAGGTAATTGAAATGGCTAAACTCCTAGGAATCGATCATCTTCTCGACAGAAGGCCCACTCAACTTTCAGGAGGAGAGCAGCAAAGAGTAGCACTGGCTAGGGCATTGATCAGGAATCCCAAGGTATGGCTTCTGGATGAGCCTCTAAGTAATCTTGACGCGAAGCTTAGAACCGAAATGAGAGCCACCCTGAAGCGTCTCCAAAAGGAGCTGGGCATAACGACGGTCTATGTCACACATGACCAGGTAGAAGCTATGACGATGGCCGACAGACTTGCTGTCCTGGATAAAGGTCGGGTAATGGCCGTGAGTGCCCCCAGGGAGCTTTTCAGCAACCCAAGTAATGTTTTCGTTGCAGGCTTCATAGGCTCACCTGCAATGAACTTATTGCCATGTGAGATAAGACGCGTAGATTCCGGTTACAAACTTGTTTTTGAGGGATTAGATATTGATGTTGGAGAAGCGATTATTTCAGAGATAGTTAAGGGAGGCTATGGGCCCAAAATACTATTGGGAATAAGGCCCGATTACATAACACTGCAAGCGGAAAACGCCCCGTCGAGCTATCCAGCAGAAGTAGTCGTTTCTGAACTGCTGGGTTCCGAGGCAATTGTCAGTCTGCGAGTCGGAAAGAGCATCATAAAAGCGAAGGTTGACAGTGCAAAAGCGTATGACATTGGGGAAAAAGTCTACTTTTCAATTCCTGCGGACAAAACGAAGTTTTTTGATCCCGACAGCCAGCAGTGCGTACAATTATAGCTATCTTTGAGAGCATTCTGCAAAAGCACAAGAAAATCTTGAAGAGAAGAGACGGATTGGGGGGACCATCTAGGTGGAAGAAATAAACATAGTTCTTCTTGGCGCTGGGAGTCTAAGCTTCACCTCTTCTTTGCTCAAGGGATTAATGGCGAGCGACATGGCCAAAGAGAAGTCGGTGACAACAGCACTAGTTGACATAGACCCCGAAACCCTCGACATGAATTACGCAGTCGGCACTAAAATGCTCAATCTCTGTAGGAAAAAATGGGGCATTAAGCACTTCAAGATTAGCAAATACACCGACAGAAAAGAGGCTTTGGAGCATTCGGACTTCATCATATCTACAATTGGCGTCGGGGGAATAGAAGCAACACATTTGGATGTTGAGATCCCGTCCAAGTACGGCATCTTGCAATCCGTTGGCGATACCGTAGGACCTGGGGGGATATTCAGAGCGTTAAGACATATCCCGGTCTTCGTCGAAATTGCAAAAGACATAAGAGATGTTTCTCCGTCAGCGTATTTCCTCAATTTCTCAAATCCGCTGACTCCGCTGACTAGGGCAGTGATTAGGGAAACACAGATCAAAGCATTCGGGTTCTGCACGGGCATATTCGGGATGTGGGAGTTTCTGTCTGAATACTTCGGTGTTAGCGCAGAGAAGATAAGGATATTCGAGGGGGGGACAAATCATTTTTCGTGGATTCTCGATTTTACCGTTGAGGGAAAACGTGGGTACGAACTCCTTCCGGAAAGGATAAAGGAAAAAGGTGTACCGCAGGGCTATTTCGGTCCTCTAACATTCGAGCTCTACAATGTTCATGGTTTGCTTCCAGTGCCAGGTGACAGGCATATAGCTGAGTTTCTTCCTCACATGTATATGAACGAAGAGGCAGCCAAGAAGTATTCGTTCCCTCTTCTGCTGAAAGACACTGTCTATGATCCCATACTTAGACGACCTATTCGAGAGCAGTTAGAGGGCATAGCGGCGGACACCAGAAAAGTCGATGAACTCATCGACCAAGAAGGTTTGGAGGAGGAAGGGTTAGGCGTAGTTAAACTGATTGAAGCTATCGTTCTAAACAGGGATTACTTCTACCCTGGCGCAAATGTGACCAACAACGGAGCCGTTCACAATCTTCCGCACTGGCCAGTAATTGAAGTGCCCGCACTAGTTGACGCAGCGGGCATACATCCACTGAACGTTGGTTCGTTACCAGGAGAACTCGCGGGGATAACTACGGACCGTGCTTATGCTTTCGAGTTGGCGATAGATGCGGCCATGAGCCGAGATAGAAATTTGCTTCTCAAGAGCCTCCTAGCAGACGGTTACGTAGATTCAACAAGCAAAGCCGAAGAACTCGCAAATGATATGCTAAAACATGAAAGGGAGTGGTTACCGGCTGATTGGTACAGGAACTCCTAATCTGTCGAGTAACTAAGTGACATGACAAGACCTATTAGCGGGAAATGATCAACTCAACTATGAGGAGAGGAATTTATGTCGAGCACGAGCAGAAAAATGATGTCTCTCTTCGTAATCACCGTCATCATTGCTGCCGCAGTTTCGTCAGCTCTCACATGGTACTTCACCACCACATATCTGACGCCAGCAGGACCTGGCACTACCCCAAGTAAACCCAAAATAACAGTGGCGATGGAACTTGGAACTGGGGCCGCTGACATCACTGTGAATCTCACGCTGAGATGGGCCGAAAAACACAACGTTACAGTAGAGTTCATCAACGCGCCTGACGCGGATGTAGCATATGGGAAAATGGTCACCGCAGGGCAGGCAGGTGAGACTCCATACGATATAGTCTACATGTGGGGTGACTTCATTCCTTCTCTAGGCGACAAAAAGCTAGTTCTGCCACTAGACAACTATATCAGTGCCAGTGAATTGGAGAGCATCGCGCCATCAACATTAACGCCGATGTACTACAAGAACACGCTGTACGCGTTTCCATATCTGGATGACAATCAGATTCTTTGGTACAGAAAGGACCTGATAAGTGAACCTCCCCGAACAATTCAGGAACTACTGAGCATGTCAGAACGAATATACGCACAAACCAACAAGCACGTGTATGGATACGTAGATTCATGGTCAGAAGCCAGCGTTCCTCTAGTCTGCAAGTTCATAGTATGGCTTGCTGCTGCAGGTGGCAAACTGTGGGACTATGACAGAAATGTCCCCGTATGGAACAGTAGCGAGGGCGTAAGGGCACTGGACTGGATGAGAACGTTGGCACAATCGAACGCTACGGACCCAAGCTCTTGGACGAATGAAGACTGGGTAGGTGAAGGTGATGCCTTTGCTGCCGGAAACGCAGCCATGATGGTGAACTGGGCAGGAGTTGACGTGCCTCTTAATCCCGAGACATCTAGCGTGACGGGGAAGATCGGTTGGACCCTAGTACCGGCCATCAAGACCTCAGGCACTGTCTCAGCCCCTGACGGCATGGTCGTATCGTCCTACACAAAGTATCCAGAATTGGCAATCGAACTAGCCAAGTTCATAGCCTTAGACTACCCACTCACGGTGGCGCGCGTCAAGAATAGTCCGTACATACCCTCACTGATATCGGCCTTACAGGATCCCGGGGTTGTTAAAACACTGGAAGACAGAGGTCTTTCTGACATCTTCAAAGCGATTACAGAGCAAAAAACCAACTATCCGGTAGGGGAAAAGGGTCTCATTCCGCAATGGGGAGACATAGTGACCGTACTAGGACAGCAGCTTTCAGCAGCTCTTCATGGTGAAAAATCCGCCCAACAAGCCCTAGACGACGCTGCAGCGAAAGCATTAGAACTGGTTCGGTAGAAAGTGAAACTCGGGAAATCTTCCTTCAATACTCCCCTTCTTTTTATTCTGCCCACTTTGTTCGTGATAGTCGGTTTTTGGATTGCGCCAGCTGTCACGTCAGTCTACCTGTCACTCACAGATCCGAACAACAATTTCGTTGGCCTGGATAACTACATCAAAGCATTGACGGACGTGTACTTTCAGAGGAGTATTACAGCCTCGTTGCTTTACATGGGCGGTAATGTTGCAATATCTGTGCTGATCGCACTAATCATGTCTTTCTTAATGAATAATGTGCGGGGAGAGCAGTATGTCGCGGCTACCTGGTTCCTTCCATGGATGTTTTCGACGGTTATGGCAGGGCTTATGTTCAGTTGGTTGTTCAACCCTTCGTTTGGGCTGATTAATGCAATACTTCTCAAGCTTGGGATAATTGATATGCCGATCCTCTGGTTGTCATCGTACCCGGAGGCAATGATAACAATAATCATAGCGGGTGTTTGGGGTGCTTGCGCGTTCGGAAGCCTAGTGATATTGTCTGGGTTGAAATCTATACCAAACGAGATTATTAACAGCGCCAAACTAGAGGTTCCCCATTTCCTATCCATGTTCAGACACATATACTTCCCATGGATAAAGGGCCAAGTAATTTTGTTCGCAACTCTTCAAACAATATGGACTCTGCAGGAGTATGGCTTGCCCTTGGCACTGACTTCAGGCGGCCCAGGCGGCAGAACCGCATTCATATTCTACTATGTGTACAAGGAGGGATTTCTGAGCATGAAGTTCAACTTGGCTGCCGCACAAGGATTCATTTCAGTGTTGTTCATCTCGTTATTCATTATAGTCTACACAAAGGTCGTTAAACCCACGGAGATATACTCCAGGTGACAAACCCATGAGATTCCGAGATTTCTTCAAACCAGTTCTTATGCTGATATTGATACTGGTCTTCCTTTTTCCCTTCCTTTACGGGCTACTGATAAGTTTCAAGCCCCTATCGTACATCAGAATGCCTGTGCTCGATTTTTCGTTCAAAAGAGTCTTCTCACTAGACGGCTTCACCTTAGACAAATACGCGAAAGTGCTGTTATCCAGTGATTTTCCAAGATACGTGTTGAATACATCAATAGTTTTCGTTCTGACATCAGTGATAGTTATTCCTTTGTCGTTTTTCTGTGGCTATACTCTGGCAAGGTACAGAACTGCCTTTCACGGCTACTTCAGGATGCTACTTTATGCCGTGATGATGATCCCGGTGTTACCTGCACTGTTTACGCTCTACAAGTGGATTAGCATGCTGGGTCTTTATGATACCCATCTAGGTCTGGCTCTACTCTATTCTGTTGGTTCCATACCGTTTAGCGCATTCTTGTTGGAAAACACCATCAAAGCCATCCCGCCAGAGGTAGAACAACAAGCAAGGGTTGACGGGTGCGGCACTATTGGAAGGATGCTAAGAATAGTTCTGCCGTTGTCTGCACCTGGCATAGGCGCAGTGGCCATCACACTACTTGTGTCGGTTTGGAATGAAGTCTTTACAGCAATAATATTCACAGCAAATAGAGCTAAGACTGTTCAGGTTGGGTTAGCCGACTTTGTTGCAAGAGGGTATACGGATTACTCTGCTCAAGCCGCGGCTCTCGTAGTGGCATCTTTGCCCATGATAGTACTGATAATAATCGGTTACAAACAACTTATCAGAGCCATGACTGGCGGCTTGAAAGGGCACTGAAAGGCTCAGCGACGACACACGGGGGGGAATCCGATGGGTAAATTGTGTGCTCTAGATAAAGGAAGGAAGGACATAGAAACATAATTCCAGTCTTTTTTGAAAAAGGAGAAAAGTCGTACGTTACCGAAGACGACATTAGACGAACGCTGAAGAAATGTCGAAAGTTTACAGTGCTTCACAAACAAAAAGAGTCAATGTTTAGTTAGTTAAAGTTGGCGGGCACACACACACAAAATAATAGAAAAACAATGGTTGAAATTCAGTCGGGCCCGCTAAATGGATCGACGACGAGTTTTAATAGGCAAAGCACAACTTGCTTAGCGGTCTTAAGATTCACTAGAGTGTTTTTTCTGTTCTTCCATGGCTGGTTTCGTGAAGACATAACCCAGTATAGTGAAAACTGCCCACATCACAAACGATGCTAAAGCCAGACCAGTCAGGTTGAAGGAAATAAAGATTAAGTTCACTACTACGCCAAATAGACTGACGCCCAAAACTTCAAGAAAGATAAGCATCCTACGTTCCCTTGTGAGTGGGGGAACATCTTTCATGAAATGGAAACCAGCAACATGGATGGATACCAGCAAGAAGGTAAATAAGCAGATCAGAAAATACAGGAGGAACAATGTTGCTTGTATTAGTATTGGGCTTGGGTCTGAAAATCTAGTGATGAATATGACAAGCGTTGTCATTGTGAAACCTTCAAAAATAGAAATAATGTAGATGGAATTTGACATGTGCCTTAGAAAACCAGAATAGTCCTCTTCACCTTCAGGCATTCCCAATTACTCCAATGATTTGAACCTAGAACACTTATCGGATAGATTAGGGTATGGAT
>Ga0209725_1001707_pt1 | contig 12238 bp, 14 predicted proteins | sample I18A1metaG_FD_184145 | JGI IMG/M metagenome (GOLD analysis project Ga0209725, IMG submission 184145) | Lake sediment bacterial and archeal communities from Gulf of Boni, Indonesia to study Microbial Dark Matter (Phase II) - ​I18A1 metaG... | ecosystem: Environmental > Aquatic > Freshwater > Lake... | reverse complement strand
GACCCTGTGAGAAACATAGCGGTTTTCAATTCTTCGATCAGTAGCGAGAGCATCTCACGCAGATTTCTTCTTCCAATTACCGCTGAACGCAGGGCTGGAAGAGCTAGTCCCGCGGCCCTTGCTCCAAGCGCTATTGCTTTAGCTATATGAAGCCCATTCCTAATGCCGCCTGAAGCTATTACAGTCAGCCCAGTTGACTTTGTAACTTCAATTACGCTGGCTACGGTCGGGATGCCCCAACTCCAGAAAGTCTTTCCGAGCCTTTCACGAACTCTATTTCTAATCTCTCTTGCTCTATGGTATTCCACTGCGGCCCAACTTGTTCCTCCGGCGCCAGCCACATCGATCCCGTCAACCCCGGTTCTTTCGATAGCTCTTGCAACTTCTCTTGATATGCCTGCTCCAGTCTCCTTGACGATCACTGGAACGTCAACTTCGTGAGCTATCTCTCTGATCTTGTTGAGGCTGCCTCGAAAGTTTGTCTCGCCCTCCAATTGAACCGATTCTTGCAGTGGGTTAACGTGAATCATGAGAGCGTTAGCGTCGACCATCTCTATGGCATTCTGGGCTTCTTCTTTCCCATAGCCTTTTGTAAGTTGAGCGCATCCGAGATTCGCGAACACCATCGTCGTCGGAGCTTTCTTCCTCACGATTTGATAGGTATAAGCCAAGCGAGGGTTCTCTATCGCTGCCCGCTGGCTGCCCACTCCGATCCCGATTTGGAAGCTTTCCGCTGCCTCCGCTAGAATTGCATTGATTCTTGCGGCTGAAGGGGTCCCTCCTGTCATCGATTCCAAGATTATCGGTGCTCTTAACTCAAATTCGAAGATTCTGGATGTCAAGTCGATTTCATCCTTGTTTATCTCAGGTAGGGCTTTGTGAATGAGGTGTACATCCTCGAATCCTGTTCCTATTTGAGACTGTACCTCTTTGCGAAGGGTCATCTCTATATGGCTCAGTTTTCTTCTCTCAGTTTCTTTGAACATGCGCACTCAGCACTTAATTGAGATATGGTTACATCTTGTTAAGCCAAACTCTAACGCCAAACTTGTCTATCTCAACGATGTAAGTCTTTCCGCCAGCTTCTTGAATCGCGTCTGCAACTGCCTGTTGCGCATCTTTCTCAGTGAGCGCAATAATACATCCTCCTCCTCCTGCGCCCGTCAGTTTCGCTCCGAGAGCTCCAGCCTTCAAGGACGCTTGAACTAAGCGATCCAGACTCTGACTTGATACTCCTATTTTTCTCAGGATCTCGTGGTTTGAAATCATGAGTTCCCCTAGAGTTCGAAGATCGCCTTCTTTTATTGCGTCAACAGCTTTACTCGAAAGTTCGCCAGCGTTCTTTGCTAGATCGGTAACAAAATCTCTCCGCTCCTCGAGGAGCTTCCTAACCTTGGCCACCTGCTCGCCAGTGGATCTGGCTTTTCCAGAATTGCCTACGACTATCGGAAGTTGATGTCTCATGGGTATAGATGCGAATCCTTTACTGGGCTTGTATTGAATAACTCCTCCGTAGGTGGAGGTTGTCTGGTCGATTCCAGACGGTTTTTCATGTATGCGTCTTTCAGGAACGAAAGCTAGATCGCAGATTTCCTCTCTTCGCAACTTGGCTTCCAGCGACTCAGCGACGGCTGCGATTGTGGAGACCGCTGTCGCCGCAGATGATCCGAGTCCAACAGCGACGGGAATCTTTGAGTCAACTTCGATGTTGAAACCTGTATTAACGCATTTCACGTGTTGGCAAACCGCGTCAGCCACCATCTTCAGGGGTTCAAGAACTCTCCGCGCTTCTTCGCCGCCTCTTTCCATCTTGAACTCATCATTCTTGAAACTTCCAGATGTGTTCAGTGATAGTGACTGTATGTAGATTGAGGAGTCTCCCCTTCTTTCAACGTTCACTTCTGAATTAAGGCTTATCGCCATCGCTACTGCCTGTTCACCTAGAACGACGAAGTGTTCTCCCAGAAGTATCGTTTTCGCTGGAGCTGTTGCGTGGGCCTTCATATCGGCCACATGTTCTTTGAAGACACAGTTCATGTTCTATTTTGAGATAGCAATCGAGGCATATCCAACAACAGCGTCATAGTCGCCAGTTATGTCTCCACTAGTCCTGTAATTCAGTAAATTCGCTTTGCTAGCTCCAAGTGTCTTAGCGCACCTGATAGCCGAACTTACAGGTCCGTAACCGCACATGGATATGTTCTTCGATTCAATAACGTCTTGCAACTCTTTCTCATCGAGTTTCAGAATGGAGTCTATCGCTGTTCTATCCTTCTTTTCAGCTGACTTCTGAGGTTCATAATGAGTCATATCTGACGATGCTATTATGACAACGTCCTTGCCTTCAGTCGCTTTGGCTATAGCCTCCCCAACCTCTACACTCGTACTCAAGTCCTGCATCATCATGCAAATCGGCACAAATCTGATCTCAGGTCTGTATACATATTGGAGAAAAGGCAGTTGAACTTCTATAGAATGCTCGAAAGCGTGAGCTTCATCATCGACATCTATGATGCTTGAGTGCTCACAGATGAGGTTCGAAATATCTGAATCTATAGAAGATTCGCCCAGCGGAGTTTGCCATCTTCCTTCAGACATGATAGATACTCCACTCCCCATTCCCGAATGATTTGGCCCGAGTATGATGAATGAGTCAGGCGTGCCGTCGGTTGCCAAGCTGTCGTATCCGCTCGCTGCCACATGTCCAGAGTACATGTATCCTGCATGCGGAGAAACCAGAGCAACGATCCTTCTTTGACCTTTAGCTGAGGCTTGAGGGATATGTTTCGGGCCCAGCTCGTGGAGAAAACAGCTTCTTATCTGCGCATCTAATTGCGACTTGTTTCCTGCGTAGAATGCTCCAGCCTGTGCCGGCCTTCTAACTTTCAAAGCTCACCGCCCGGTCTAGGAGATACCGCTGCCAACTTGGTTTCAAAATCATCAATCGTATGTGATATATTGCTGTCAGCAGGGATTTCTCCCCTTTCACGGACAACTTGCCGTGCAAGCAGCCAGTAAGCCATCGCCAATGCTCTTCTACCCTTGTTGTTCACGGGTATGGCTAGATCTACACCGCTGAACACGTTATCGGTGTCGCATAAGGAGATAACGGGTATTCCAGATGACGATGCTTCTTTTATCGCTTGCCAATCAGCTCGCGGATCGGTTGCGATGACCGACTGTGGTTCAGCATGTTTCGGTTGAAGAGGGTTTGAAATGAGGCCGGGCATGAACCTTCCGACGATCGGGACACAATGTGTGACTTCACAGAACTTCTCCACAGGAGTCTTCCCGTAGAGTCTAGAGGAAACAACTAAGACTCTTGACGGTTCAAAACGAGCGATAAACTTTGCAGCCAACCTTATCTTCTCATCGGTCTTTCCAATGTTGAGAATGAAGAGTCCGTCAGGTCTGACGCGGAATATGTACTGTTCCATGTCGCCCGTCTTTATCCTTGTGCCTATGTGAAGTCCCGCCGCAAGCATTTCTTCCAGTGGAAGTAGAAGATTTTCTGCCTTTGGCATCATCTCTTTTTCTTCAGTCGCCATTGAGATTTCCTCTAGACATTGATTGAAGCCATCTTGGCTCTATTGCCGAATGCTTCCTGTATTCTGAAAAGCTCATTTATCTTTGCCACTCTTTCTCCTCCAACCACTCCAGTCTTGATTATCGGGCACTGGAATGCGACAGCCAAATGCGCGAGCACGGATTCAGGCACATCTCCTGACCTATGTGACATGACGGGAACGTATCCAGCGAGCTTCGCTCTTCTAGCAGCCTTGTAAGCGTCGGTCAACGTTCCGACTTGATTGGGCTTTATTATAGCAGCGTTTGCGGCGCCATGCTTCAAGCCTTTTTCTAGTCTCTTGATATTCGTTGTAAACAGATCGTCTCCGCATACCAAGCAGCCTTTCACTCTCTTCGTTAACTCGCCGAAGGCTTCAAAGGCGTCTTCTTGTAATGGGTCCTCAACGTAGATCAAGTTGTAGTCTTCAATCAAATCGAGAACGAAGTCGATTTGCTTCTTCTCTTCGAGACGCCTTTCATCCCTCTCGTAGACGTACACCTTCTTCTTCGGGTTCCACAATGTTGAAGCGGCCATATCGAGCCCCAATCTCACCTCAATGCCCATATCGTCTGACACGACTTCGCAAGCTTCTGAGAGTAGTTCAAGCGCTTTATGTGTCTCGAGATCTGAAACCCAAGCTCCTTCATCTCCCTTTCCCCCCACCGTGGCTCCAAACTTAGAAATCAGCTTTGGGACCTCTGAGTGAACCCTTATATTCGCTTCAGAAGCCTCCACCGCCGTACTCGCTTTCGTAGACAGTACCAAGAACTCTTGAATGTCGGTTCTCCTTCCTTTCGCATGCATTCCTCCCCCGATCACATTTCCTATCGGGAATGGAATTTCATAGGTGAATGTGCCTGAGAGGTGCTGAAACAGCGGAATGTCTTTCGAGGATGCCGCTGCTAGGGAAGTAGCGACTGAGACTGCGTATGCCGTGTTTCCGCCTATCTTGCTGAAATTGTCAGTTGAATCAATTTCATGCAGAACGGTATCAATCGTCTCCTGCTTATCCGCATCCATTCCAACTAGTTTCGGAGCTACGGCTTCTTTCACATTCTCAACGGCTTGATCAACTCCGCCGGAAGGATATGACTGGACTTCCCATTTGCCTTTGCTTGCGCCGGCTGGCGCGGCGGCTCTTCCAAAACTGTTGTGAGTCGCAATATCGACTTCAATCGTTGGGTTCCCACGACTATCGAAGATCTTTCTAGCTCTTACTTCTTGAATTACGGTTGGAGCGCTCATTCGCATGCCTCACACTATCTTGTTCCTCTTCTTGGCCGAAAGCTCAGCGAACTTGAGGAAGTCGTCTATTATCTCAACGTGGGAGATGAACATTCTTCTGCAACAGTACCTCTTAAGACCGAGATCATCAAGTATATGATTCGGCTTCTCTCCTTCCTTGACTCTCCTAGAGAATTCTTCCCACTTGTCTCCTATGACTCTCCCGCAGGTAAAACAGCGGACAGGAATAATCAAGGCAAATCCTCCAAGGCTAGCGGTACGACTTCTGCCGTCTCCGTCGAGCTCCGGGGCCCCCGAACTTCTTCGGCTCGGTATGTCTCGGGTCGCCTGCCAACATGCCTCTATCATAGCTCAGCAACATTCGCCGTAACTCGCTACTCTTCGTCCACTCGACCAACCCTCGAGCGATCGCCATTCTTGTTGCCTCGGCCTGCCCCATCACGCCCCCACCTCGAACGTGCACTCTTATGTCGACGCCTTTCATTCTCTCACCAGCTACGACCATAGGTTCCATCATCTTCATTCTGGCAGCTTCAGGTGTAATCAATTCAACAGGATACTCATTGACAGTGACTCTTCCTTTGCCTGGCTTGACGACAGCGCGAGCTATCGCCGTCTTTCTCTTTCCAGTTACAAGCACAATTTTTCTTCTTTCACTCATGCTTTGTATAGCGCCCCTATCTCTTTAACGATCTCCTCTACTGAGACATATGGCCCTCGAAGCTTTGATACTTCCGCTTGAGGCAATCGACTCGTTGCCTTTCCGACCAACTCTTCGGGAAGACCGATGCAAACTTTGACTCTTCTATAAGCATCTTTCCCGTGAGGTTTCTTCCACGGAAGCATTCCTCTGACGACACGCCTAATGAGTGTGTCGGATCTTCTAGGGTGAGTCGGGCCTTTCTCTAGAGAACCTAAGGTCCTAGTTCTCAAGCGAGTCTTTACTCTTTCTAGAATCCTTTTCCTTTGACCGGCTATCACAGCCTTCTCCGCGTTGACAACGACTACATAATTTCCCTCAAGCGCTTTCTTTGCAACATGGCTCGCCATTCGGCCCAAAATAAGGTTAGATGCATCTATGACGATCGGTTCTTTGCTCATTATCCTTTCATCTCAAGAGTCTTATGCCTGTTCCATGCGGGTTCTCTTTCAGGACGTCGAGAATCGAAATGCATCTGCAATCTGCTTTTTCGAGTTTCTGCTTCGCTTGAGGGGAAAATCTGAAAGCAGCGACTGTCAATCCGTGGCGCGCCGTTCCTGCTCCGAGCACCTTTCCTGGAACAACTATCTTCTCTCCTTCAGCCGTATTCCTCATCAATTCAGCCACGTTGATTATAACTCGAGAACGCTTCGATCGACTCAGGAGTTCAGCGGCTTTCCTCCAGATTGGTGCATCATGTTGTCGCGCCATTCTTTCCAACTCCGTAATTAGCTCTTTGAGTTGCGGATTGACGACTTTAGATTTCATCCATTTCCTTCCCTTTCATTTCTCCAGCGCCTTTATCTGCTTGGATAAGAGAGTGGATTTCTTGTCGAGTATAGCTGCTGCTTCCCTTACAATTTCTTCAACAGGCATCGAGCCAGTCGACTCGACGTAGAATATGAACGTAGTATCATCCCAGTCTATTGTTATCGGACTCGGTTTCATTGGGCAGTGTCTTATGCAGTCTGTGCAAAGGGTACAGTTCATCTCATTCTTAACGACAAGTTTTGATCCTTCGATGGCGAATACGTTCCTCGGGCAGAATTTCACGCATTCTCCACATGCATCACACTTCTTTATGTTCACGGTGACCCGCGGCTGATACTTGTAAGTACACGCTGACACAGGTTGCCATTTTGCATGTTCAATACCTCTTCCGAGCCTCGCATAGGCTTCTAGCTTCAATTTCTGTCCGGGTGCAAGCTTCACTACTGGGATCTTATCTACAATGGGCTTCACATGAGGGTCCTCGGACTTTAGGTCTCCAGAGTAGACAGTTATCGTATCATCTGTAGCCTCAGCCTCTAACGTGAAAGATACTCTGCATTTGCTGCAGCCAAGTTCGCTCTTACAGTCGCATTCATCAGGTGAAACGTAATCTTCAGTGTCACTGGATAGAGGAATTAACCCGAGGCGATGCGCAAGAATCTCATCATACATGACGGAATTATTCTCAAGAATTATCACGTTTTCAATCGCCATAGTCTCAACCTCGCCTATCATCGTTCTTCTCAAGGCATTGGCAAAGGCAGGTGAGACTTTGCTTAACGTGAATCTAATCGAGTTCTCATCCCTTTCGATGAACTTGACTTCCATATCCCTGTCATCCTTTTGACCGGCTTTCAAAGCAAGAAAGCCAAGTCATTACTTATACTTTTCTATGTCAGTTAAGCGCGTTTCAACAGAATCTATCTTCAATTCCTCTTAGAACGCTTTATTCACGCACTTTCTTCATCTTTCGCTTGAAAGTGAAGCGAAAGGAATATCTACAGTCTCCATTGAATACTAGTAGACGCTTCAGCAAACTAGCGGCATGAGACGCCTTCGGACGGAGATGAAATGTCAGCATATAAGTACATCTCTAGCGCATGGCGAAAGCCAGCTCAATCCTACGTCGGAGAGCTAGCTCGTCAAATGGCGATAGAATGGAGAAGAGAACCAGCGATAACTCGAATTAGTAACCCGACGAGACTCGATAGAGCCAGAAGACTTGGATACAAAGCCAAGCTGGGGTACGTGATGGTTCGAGTACGCGTTAGGAAGGGCGGAGCGAGAAAGCCCAGACCGGTATCAGGTAGGAGGCCGAAGGCGATCGGTGTAACGAAGTTTGTTCGAGCGAAAAGTCTCAAGCAGATTGCAGAGGAAAGAGCGGCGAGAAAATTTCCGAATCTTAAGGTGATAAACAGCTACTGGGTTTGGGAAGACGGAAGAAACACGTGGTTCGAGGTTGTGATGGTCGACCCAAAACAGACTTGAACCCGTAACACAAAAGGTTACCTTTGGTTACAGCCCCTCGCCTCTCCAAGACGCTGACACCACGGCTCTCAAGCATAAGCGAGCCAAAGCATTGCTAATACACTATAAGACCTTTTCATACATTTGAACCAACATACCCTTGACCTGCTCGTATTCTGGACCTTTCTTCTTGAACCCCAACGATTCGACAAACTTCCTTGTGGCGAGCTGATTCGCCAAAATGTTCACATACACTCTCTTGCATTTATTTCGCCGAGCAAATCGAAAGAACTGTTTATACATGAGCTTGGCCAGCCCTTTGCCCCGATGGTCTGGATGAATCGACTGATGCTCGCCTAAACATCCGTCCTCCCGAACATTGGCTTTGTACATGCCGACAATCTTGCCTCGGATTCTGATGCCGAAGTATCGGTATCCACTATCCATTTCCTCTTCAATGTCTCTATGATTTAGCGTTCTCTTCTTCCTCCACTCTTCAGGATATTCCTGGGCGGTCGGCCAGACCTCCTTCAGTAATGCTTGGATTTCTCGGGAATCTCGTTTTCCCAATCTAAGGACCCTAATCTTTCCCATCCGGCGCATCCACAGTATAGTTTACCGATATCTTAAGTGTACAATTAACCTAGTGATTCCGTTTTCTAGTCAACGCTTAATAAAATGATTAGTGTAAATAGTCTTCCATCCCTAAAACTGAGTGTGACGGTGGAATTTGAAGCAGAGGAGCCTGTTTGAAAAGCTGATGGGGTCTGAGGCCAAGGCTGAGCTCCTTATGGTATTCCATGACGAACCAGAGACAACGGATACACTTGAGGGTCTTGCTAAGAGAATCAACAAGGATGCGAAGGCTGTGAAAGACGATGTGGAAGATTTGGTCGAGCTGGGCCTACTGACAGAGGTTAAACTATACTCGTTCAATAGAGAGAAAGACTTGGAGCTTCAAGGTGAAATATCATCTCAGCTGGCTGAGGGTATAGTCCTAGCGGAACGCGAAGGAATTCCCACAGAGAGATTTAGGACAGGTGTAAGCGTAATCGATGATCTCATGATAGATGGATACCCAGTTTCGTCTGCGGTACTTGCTCTCGGAGATCCAGGCGCGGGCAAAGCAACTTTCTGCCAACAGCTTACCGGTGAAAGATTGAAGAGAGGAGAATGCGGAGTCTACGTGATACTGGACAACTTCCCTGAGAACATCCGGTTGTCTATGATGCGCATGGGGGTCGACATAAAGACGTATGAACGTCAAGGCAAGTTCACATTCATAGACTGCTATTCACAACACGTAGGTACGAAGAGCTCCGAAAAATACAGTGAAGATCCTGCGAATATCTCGAATCTTAGCATCACTATCTCGAAGGCATTGTCAGAGCAGAGTAAGGTTGGACCAATAGTATTCATTCTAGATTCATTCAGCACTTTGATTCAAAGATCAGGTGTCAGAGCTTCGCTTGAATTCTTCAGATCTCTCATAGGGAAGCTAAGAACTGTCGAATCAACATCTCTATTCCTCTTGAACCGTAGAGCGTTTCATCCCGCAATACTAGCCGCCGCTCAGGATATCGCTGACGGCGTCGTCGAAATGAAAATTGAAGAGGAGCCTTCTGGGCTTCTGAACTACTTGCGCATTACAAAGATGAGAGGCGCGAGGCATTCTACAGCTTGGGCTCCTTACGAGATACTTCCAGATCGCGGTCTTGTAAGGAAGAGTCGAACGTGAGCCTGAATCGCAATCCCCTTGCTATCTTCGATAAGTGTTCAAACGCCTCGTAGGTTAAAGAAGATTAGCTGGGAGGCTGCTGCAATTTGAAAAAAGGGCCTACGATAATAAAGCTCGGAGGATCTGTTATCACCGATAAACGCCGGGAATTCTTCGCCAAGGTTGACATGATTGAAACGATAAGCAGAGAGATCGCGAAGATAAAATCAAGTTTTATCCTAATTCATGGCGCAGGTTCCTTCGGTCACCCCATTGTGAAGAAGTACGGTCTTCACTTAGGATACAAGAAGAAAAGGCAGTTGGAAGCGCTCTCTGAGACCAAGTCTAGACTGATAGACTTGGATAAGATCTTAATCGGGCTACTGCGGAAACATGGAGTTCCTGTTGTTCCTTTCATGCCTTCGAGCTTCATGCTTGCGAGTCGAGGCAGAATCATTAGAGCCGACTTGCAGCCTCTAAAGACATTCCTAGAGTTAGGCGTGGTGCCTTTACTGTGCGGAGACGTCGTGCCAGACGAAGAGACGGGTTTCTCAGTCATCTCTGGCGATCAAATAGCTATCTACTTGGCAGAGAGGATGAACGCACGCCTAGTCATATTTGGATGCGATGTCGACGGGGTCTATTCAGCGGACCCGAAGAAGAATTCGACCGCAACCTTGATGGAGGTAGTTACATCTTCCACCTTCAAAAACCTCTTGCAGACCGCCAGCGAGCCCGCATCGCCCGATGTAACTGGCGGTATGCTAGGTAAGATTCAAGAGAGCTTAAGGCTTGTCGAGAAAGGGATAGACGTAGTTATCATGAACCTCACGAGACCTCAAGATTTAGTTAAGCTGTTGGAAGGCAGGAAAGTGAGCTGCACGCGACTAGCATCCGATTAAGATCTTCCAGCACTCATGAAGCTCTTTTCTGGTAAGAGCGATTTTCAGACTCTTCCAAAGATGTTTTAACCCGCGGAACTTTAATCCATTTCTCAGCGGGGAATTTGGAGATGAGCATTATCGACACTCTCTCTCGAGCTGGTCGCGAAGTTGACGCAGTAATCTTGAGATACTTGGAGCGGGGTGCCTCTAGAGACTTCCTTCCGGTCGTCCTTCATCAGGTTGAAGCTGGGGGAAAAAGAGTCAGATCAGCCTTGAGCATGCTATGTTGCGAAGCGACTGGAGGCGATCGGGCGGCAGCTCTGCGTCCAGCAGCGATGATTGAGCTCATCCACAATTACTCGCTTGTGGCGGATGACATAGTAGATTGTGGCGAGATTAGAAGAGGGTTGCCTACAGTCAGAGCCAAATACAGTGACGCCATGGCTCTTTTGGCCGCCATGCACTATAGGGAGGTTCTTGATGAGATTGCAAATGATTGTCCGAGATCAGACGACATGAGGAAACTCATGATCGAAACGATAAAGGCGACGATCGAAGGTGAGAGGCTCGACATCCTTTTCGAGCAAGCTGGTAGGGACGAGGACTACATAGTCAAACATAGGTGTAAGAATGTTTCTTGGGATCTATACTTTGAAATGATCGGAAAAAAGACAGCGGCGCTCATTAGAGCATCATGTCTAGCAGGCTCCTTGGCGGCCAGCGCTTCTGACGATGCAACTGATGCGCTTGCAGGTTACGGATGGAAGATAGGACTGGGCTTTCAAGTAGCTGACGACTTCTTAGACATTTTTGGGGAAAAGACTGGGAAGGAGAAGGGCAAGGACATAATTGAACACAAACTTGGAAACGCGGTGATCATTTCTGCCCTAGAAGAGCTAAGCGACAGGAAAGCGAAAGGCCTGCTCGCGATTCTAAAGAGTTCGAGAGTAAATGCTTCAAAGTTAAAAGAGGCTATGGAGCTAATTGACGGAACCGGCGCAAAGACGAGAATATATCGATTGGCTGAAAAGCTAGTAAACGAAGGTAAATTAAAACTAAAAATCTTGCCGGAATCTTCAGCGAAGAACGCGTTAATTCAATTGGCTGACTTCATCGCAACTCGAGTTTACTAGTTTCGCAGGCCCGTGTTGGAGCATTAGAACGGGGCGAAGACTATCTTACTTCCGCCGTCATCGATACAACACCCCTATGTTTCCAACCGAGGGATAGGATCTATCCGTTTCAAACTTGAAAGGGACAAAGGTCCAAGCATTTGGCTTGAGCCAGAGGTGAACAACTCAACTTCACCCCATCGAACATAAACTTCTTACAGAAGAATGAATACTTCAAGGACTATTGATCAATAGAAAAAGAGGATTTACAAGGGGCGCTCCCACAAGGTAACCAATTGCTTTATTTCCGTGCTGCTCTTACAGACTAGAAGTCCAGTTGGGAAGATGCGTGAGTTGCGAGGTCGTCGATAGCGACGTTTTGGCGATAGAGGCGGGTTTCGCGCTACTGGTAATAAGGAATCCCGCAAGCTAGACGGGGTGGCTAGTAGTGAGCTATGAAGCCGTCGAAACAGACGTTCTGATTATCGGAGCCGGAGGAGCTGGACTTAGAGCCGCCATCGAAGCGTCACGATACAATGTTGACGTAACCATAGCTGGCAAAGAGATGTTCGGAAAGGCTCATACTGTGATGGCCGAAGGAGGCTACAACGCAGCTCTTGGAAACGCAGATCCAAGAGACAACTACGAGTCACATTTTCGCGACACAATTGAAGGAGGCGCATGGCTGAACGATCAAGACTTGGCTGAAATACTGGTGAAGGAGGCTCCAGATAGAATATTTGACCTCGAAGAGTTCGGAGCTGTCTTTGATAG
>Ga0209725_1001706_pt1 | contig 12240 bp, 11 predicted proteins | sample I18A1metaG_FD_184145 | JGI IMG/M metagenome (GOLD analysis project Ga0209725, IMG submission 184145) | Lake sediment bacterial and archeal communities from Gulf of Boni, Indonesia to study Microbial Dark Matter (Phase II) - ​I18A1 metaG... | ecosystem: Environmental > Aquatic > Freshwater > Lake... | reverse complement strand
TTCCGCAAGAGGAAGTAAGCCCGTTCAAAATGGGCTGGGAGAATACGTGGTGGGCCGGGAGAGACTTGAACTCTCGACCTTCTGCGTGTCAGGCAGATGTCCTAACCAAGCTAGACGACCGGCCCAGGTTGTCTTAAATTTATGGTTGTCCTATACTGGTTATGTCCACCTTTCGGTGCTTGTAGCTTGTATGATAGGCCTTCTGCTAAATGGTTTTCGGGTGATTTATGCGTTAAGCGTTGGTTGGGGAAGTATGGGAGTGAGTCGACGCGCCATGGCTATAGTTATGCGCTTTATGGCTGGATGTGTTGGCTTCGATCGGTGAAGCGGGTCCAGCTTTCACCTAGGGACCTGATCAAGGAGAATCTCAGGAACATCTACCAGAGCGGAAGAGATTGTTCGAACAATTACAGGTGCGCTGTAGAAAAAAGATGAGATTCATGGGAGACATCGCCAGTGTACGGGAGGTTCAAATCTTGGAGACTATGACCTCTTCAAGCTTCTTGTTAAGGCATGCCTTTCTTGCGCGTCACTGATCCTGACCTGGAGTGTCTTGAGCTTTTTTCTAGCCTCAGATATTCCTCCGTTTGCCAACTTTTTCAACAATATTCTGTATGCTTGTCTCACTCCTACTGTACCACCGAGGGCCTTAAGCGGGGACGGGTTGGGAGCTTTGGAACGCCAGTTGAAACCTCTGAGCGGCGTTAGAAATTCTAGAATACCCTTCTCTGTGAACGGTATATTCTTGGTGTCACACCATTTGTAGATATCCGCTGCCAGCCAATTCAGAGAATAGATTCCGATGCTCTTCAGAATCAGGTGATTCGCATAGTCTTCAAACCCTTCTTCAAAGAGTTTCTTTAAAACGCTCCAATAGACCTTGATAAAGTCATACTTCGCCTCGGAACCGAGGTTCTGGAAGGACTGCACTGCGAATAGCGGTTTCATTGATGTCACAAAGGAGTTGAGTTGGACGGGTCCCATCCCGCTGGCACCAGATAGGTTAATCATCCTTTCCATAGGCGAAGACTCCGTATTCATACGATAGCCAATCTCAGCAGCATCAACTCTCCAACCTTCTCTTTCGATAGCTGGTATTCCTCGCATGCCTGACTTTTGGATAAAGAATTGAAGCATGTCCTTCAGAGATGGCGTAATTCCTCTTTGGGTCTTGTTAAGCGTGTAGAAGACCGCTCGCTCTACGTCTTCAGCCATAACCTTCTTTCCCACGAAGGTCTGCTCTCGATCTTTCTCGAGAACCTCCGCGGCCGACTCAGAGTCCAAGAAAAGAACAGGCACTTCATAGTTAAGGATCCTCATTGAGTCCAACCAATCCAAGCCTTGCTCGCTGTTCTCGGCTCTCATTTCCGTCAACTGCTCCGCATACCATTCAAACCCAGACACACGATGTTGACCGTCAATAAGTATGATGCTACCCTTTTTCTTAGGGATCTCCAGAGTCCCAACTTCTCCGCCATCGTTGGTGATGAAATTTGAATCCCCCCTGATGCTGACGAGAATGGCAGGAATAATAGGGATGGGGCAGCTCTTCAGATACCGAGCAATCTCCCTCCTTCTTTCCTCATAGACACCTCGCTGATATCCGTCGAGCTGCATCGTACTCCACCGCTTCAGATCATAGAGCGCAAGAATATCAGCCGACTTCATTTTTCCTACGTACGCAGTGACGTTTCCCTGCCTTAACTCTACGGCGCTTATTCTAAGCATGTCGCTTTGTCGCGTTGCTTTTTCATCTGTATTAGGGAACGGGACAAAGGTGTTTGCTATGTCATTAGGCACTGAGGAATTCGTCGCTTTATCTGGGAAGGAAAGGGCCGGATTATTCCAGCAGCGGTCACAAGCATAGTCTGTAACGCCTGACAAGCGGCGGTATGGACCGTGACGATTTCCCTGAATCTCTAATCCACAACATGTGCATATCACGTTGAACCTCTCCTCTTGGGTGGATACAAGCCGAAAGCGTCGTCGAAACCATTCGCCTTGTCAAACTTCTCTATTAAGGCCCTATAAGGCGGAAAGGCTCCTCCATAGCCTATTACTCGCCTAGCTTCCTCAACCATATCGAGCTTTTTCAAGTCCCATTTGGCTGCAACATATCCGTTCTTTTCGTTGGCATCGATAGGAATATACCGCATTGGGTAGCAAGCTACTCCCCAATGCAATATCTCCTTCACTCTCTGAAGGAATTCCTCGGGATCATCAGTGTAGTTGAAAAGAGCGTAAAGCAGAATTTTTCTCTTTTTCACACCATAAGCATGAAGCCGTTCTATGGCCTTTTCTACGTGGGGCCGCATCTGGCGATAGTCGTAGGCTAGTCTTATGACACTGTCTATTTTCATCTTCGAGATCTTTTCAGCTGCCTCCTCCGAGACTAATCTCGCGTCTAAGCCTTGATTGAAGTCAACTTTCAGACCGAGCTTCAACAACTCGTCGAATATGCTCCGCCAACTTGGACTCGCCAGTATGTTATTGTCGAAGAAAATCACCCTTGAATGGTGTTTCTTGTCGCAGCAACCCTCTTCCTTTTCATGTCCAGGCCAAACCAAATGTTTTATAGATTGCTTTGCAGAACTGATTCCTCCCTCCAACCTGGGAACTGCGCAATATCCACAATGGTTAGGGCATCCGCGACAGGAAAATATGATACTGCCATCCCATTCAGGGACCAGATCGTAATCCGGCAACAAGTCCTCGGCTTCCTTGAACAGTCCCTCATGCACATAATCAGCCTTCGAAAGCCTTGCGTCTTCTGGTTTGAGCGAGGCATAAAGACCTCCAAGCCAAACTGGAACGCCATTGAACCATGACTTGAAATATCTCACGGCATGCCAAACAGACTTCCACTCCCAAGTGTAAAGACTGGTAACGTAGACAATATCAGGTCTAGCCTTGGGAAAACTGCTACCTTTCCTGAAAGATACAAGTTCCGTTGTATCTCCCCTTATTTTGTGATATGCCGAGAGCTTGAGCAAGCCCAATGGAGGAAAATGCGTATGGTATCGAGGTTCGACTAAGACCACGTGCTTTCCCATGAGGGTCTCCTCGGGATCCCTACGAATAGGGATCCTTTAAATCCTTCGGCACACAGGTTATCTATCGGCGCCGTTTATTAATCCTGGCCACCAAGGCATACCGTCTGTCTCCTTTAGCGCGTATGTCCCACTCTATTCGATCGCTGGCCTTCAAATTGAGAGCCTTGGCCACTGCTATGGGAATAGTTGTCTGAACTGAAGCGGTTCCTTTTCTCGCCTTTGTCACTGATGAAGCATACTTGCCTAGGGATTCCATAAGCCTACCTACCGATGGTTGTTTTACGACTCTACTCGCTCATAAGCTTAGATGCCCGCTGACAGCTTCAGATGCTTTCAGGTTGCTCTTCGTCAGACTGATGACATGATGACAGCTTGAGGAGGCCAAAGGGGTAGCGAGTATTCTGGACCCAATACGCCTTAGATGATAAACTAATTCGCGTACTGAGTCACAAGTTATAGGCACATATAAAAGCGATGCCCTACCCTAGCGTATTGCTTGATTGAGAGTCTAATTTGGGGGCGATGCAGACGGGCGATACGTCGGCAATCGAGTGGACAAAAAGCACGTGGAATCCGACTACCGGTTGCAGTAAGATTAGCCCGGGTTGCGATAACTGCTACGCAGAACGGTTTGCTCTTCGCCTTCAAAGAATGGGTGTACCACGCTATGCTAGAGGATTCGAGTTTACTGTTCACGAGGATGCGTTAGGCCTGCCTTTAATGTGGAAAAAGCCACGTATGATCTTTGTCGACTCAATGAGTGATCTCTTTCACGAGAATACTCCGATCGATTTCATTGACAAAGTCTTCGAGGTGATTCGAGCAGCTCCACAACACATCTACCAAATACTCACGAAACGATCCTATTTGATGATGAAGTACTCAGAGAGGCTGGGAGGTTTCCCAAACCAGGTCTGGGCCGGAGTGAGCTTTGAGAATGCGCAATACAAGTTTCGAATAGATCATCTTCGAAGAATAAGAGCACGGATTCGCTTTCTGAGCATCGAACCCCTGGTAGGCCCTGTTGGTCACATCGATCTCAGCGGCATACACTGGGTAATTGTCGGAGGAGAATCGGGATCGAACTTTAGACCGCTCAATCCCGATTGGGTGCGCGAAGTAAGAGACCAATGCACCGAGAAAGACATTCCATTTTTTTTCAAGCAATGGGGTGGGAGAAACTCGAAGTCAGGTGGCCGAATGCTTGATGGGAAAATATGGCACCAATTCCCAAGCAAGGAAGGCGCCGTAGTACTCAAACCTCAAAGTTTTTCTGGAGACAGACGAAAGATTACCTTGCAGGTGTGATCTCTGGTAGACACTTTGTTTGTGCCGGGAAGACGCGTCAAGGACATCGATTGCACCCCATACACAGAATTATTGGAAAGCGAACGTGCAGAGGTTCCGACCACCATTGCGGCTGTTTTCGAACTCGTTGACAATCCTATTGAAGAACGCCTCAAGAATCCAAGAAAGTTTACGAGAAATAAGCCTTTGAAAATAGAGATCTTTCTACATGACCCGACTCAGAATCAGAACGCGTCATTGTTCAAGGAAAAACCTAATCCTTATCCGACGATTGTTGTGCAGGACAACGCCGGCGGAGTTGACGAAAAGGATTTCTCGAAGTTATTCAGGTTTGGAGAGCCGGGAGATGGCGCAGAGCATGGCATTTCAGCCTACGGCCGTGGCGGCAAGAGAGCGAGACTGAAGCTAGGTAATCGTCACGTTGTGTTCAGCAGGCGCAATAGAGAATTTTATGGCTTTCACGTTATCAAGACCGGCTTGAAACCGGATTGGAAGGTGACTCTTTATGTGAGAGACCCTCCCAGACTGCCTCGTGGTGTCACACAAGTCGTAGTCTCAGACTTGCTTTTTACTATGACTTCAGACTGGATCGCGGAACTCAAAGACCAACTCGCAAGAACATACGCTGACATACTATACGACGGTCGAACTCAGATCTACGTTAATGATAAGCCTCTTCAGCCTCAGTCGATCGACCAATCGATAGAATGGTCCGGTTCCGCCCACATAAAGCCATGCCGGATGAGATTCTCATACACAGCGCCTGTCATCGACCGAGGCCCCAACAGAGAATCCTTGCTTACACAGCAACCTGTGAGGGGCGAGGTAATCATAGGACTGCTTACTTCAACCAAAACGGGAGGTGATTTTGGATTTGACATAATATGCAACGGCAGACTACTGAAAAGGTATGTCAAGGAAGAGATCGGCTTTCAGCCTACACGACTTGGAGGATGGGGACCACCAACGCAAAAAGTCTCCATGATAAGAGGCATCATTCGTCTTTACGGCCCGAGTAAGGCAATGCCATGGCGTTCAAATAAGGTGGAATTTGACGATGAGAAGATGAAGCCCCTAAGGGACATTATCGTCGATAAATGCCGGTACTGGGTCCAAGCGGGAAAAGAAATCGCGAAAGCCAGTGCCGGAAACATTAGAGGCATATTGGGCGTTCCTTTCACTGGGGCGATTCGTAACATAACGGAAACGCCCAGAAGAGCGTACAAACCACCGACACTCACTGGAGAACAGCAGCCGGTACGAGTCAGTTTTGCGACCAGCAGAAGGGTGTTTGAGCTGGCTAAGCGACTCTTTGAACTAGAAACGAAAAGAGAAGTGAATGACAAGGCAAGGGAAATCTTTGAAGAAGCCATTCAAGGCGAAGTACCAACAATGCGAACAAGACCTAGAGGGGATACTACGGTCGAGTTCAAGGACCTTGTTAGAGCTGGAGTACCATCACGAATCCTAACTAAGTTAGGCATGGCTGGCGCTGATGTTAACTCCTTGCTAAAGGGCATCTCAGAAAAAACAGATAAGGAAGCAATCGAAGAACTTCGTCGGTCAGTAGAGAATCTTTCTGACAATGAAGCTAGGCAACTGCGGAGAGTCGTTGCGAAAATATTTAACAGACAAATGTGAAGGAGCTATGCTCGCGGGGAAGAAAGATTACGCTCCTTCTAAAACCCCGCTAAAAGACCGCGTCCGATTCAGGATACCCTACTACGTTTCACGAGTGATACAACCCGGATGTGATTGGGCTTACGTAACCCTCGGAGGCGCATTGCTTACTGATGTGAGACGCCTCCTTGAGGGATTAGACCCAAAACATTATCCACGGAAGATAATCAGTCTCTACTTCAATCCCGACGATGACCCTAAAGTTGCCAACGAGATGATCAAACAGGCTGAGACCAACGCCGCTCAGATACAAGCTGACTATCGGCTAAATTCGAGTATTCGTTGTCGATGGGGAACTGTGGAAAGCCTAGAACCTTCGGAGTTAAGATCAAAGAAGCTTGTGATGTTTCTAGATTATGAAGGTACCCTCGAAAGCTATTGTCACGAGATAGGCGCATGCGTCCGCAATGGCGTATTGAAGAAAGGGGACCTCCTCTTTGTCACATCATGTGCGAGAGAGGAGCTTATAGAGCCTTGGCGCGGAAAGCATAGACATCAATATCGCATAAGAGCTGAGAAGCCAGTAGCCGCATTCCTAGGAATCCGCCCTGACCAAGTGACATCTGAGGATATATTGAAGTTCCATGATCTGAACAAAATCAGAGATCAGGTACGTGACTCCAGTTTTCATCATGAGAAATTAGATTGTAGGCCAATTGGGAATCTCGTTGTATATGAAGATACGATTCGAATGCTCTGGTTGCCTCTCCAAATCGTCAAGCTGAATTCAAGAATCGGTCCGCCTGGTCCAAAGCTGGAGTTTCTCAAACGCACCTAGCATTACCCTCTTGAGATATTGCATCTCATGGTGCGTTATCGAAAGCAGCAGTTTCATGTTCGAGGACCACGAGTGACTCTAGGGATCTCTATTTCGTCCTCAAAGACTCCTTTCTCGTTGAGGTCACGGACGATATTTGATATGAATCTCATCTTGGTTTCGGGACGACTTTCGCCCATAAGTGCCCAAATTTGTCGAGTGGAGATCTTCGTCTGCGTCGAGTTGATCGCGAGATAGAGAGCCGGGCGTTCATTCTGTGCCGGATCCGGAATGGCGACAACAATGAGCCTGTCCCGTTTGCGGCGAGGAGCGAGTTGGTTCTCGAATTGCCGCATTTCTGTGAAATCCCTGTAGCCGTAGAGCCTGTGCTGGCCGTCGATGATTTCCGCAAAACAGTAGAATGGCGGAATCTTGATCCAGCCTGATTCGATAGTCATGCCGCCTTGCCGTGCGTCAGCCTTCCAATCGATCTTGCGTTTACCCTCCTCATCGAAACTGACAAGGATGCTGTTTGGGAAGGAGTTGGCGTAGTCTGAAAGGTACTCATTGATCGACCGAAGCTTCATGGGCTTCAGGTCGCGTTGGTACCCTTCCGGGTCTCCATTCTTGAGCCGATACACAACAGCGAGTTTAAGTAACGTTTCAGGTTCGATTGCAAAAACGTAAGAATATCGTGGCTTTTTCCCAGTCTTTTGGCGAGCTGCTCGTAATCTATGTGTCAAATCCGACTGTCTTTTCTACATACATGCAGAACTCATCGTACGTCAGAACTTCTATACTCGGACTCATACTCTCCTTTACTCTAATCCTATTCAGTCCATACTCAGGAATCCGAAATCCAACAATCAGATAACATCTTGGTCGATCAAAGCACGCGCAGGATACCAGCCAATTCGTTAGCTATCTGTTTTCCTCTTTCGATTTTTTCTTCGTTCATCTTCCGACACCTCATTTGGATGTTGATGAAAGATGATTCCTCCATGGTGAAACTACAATAAAATCTTGTTTCTGTGCCTAGCAAGGATGAGCTTAACAAAGTGCAGTAGATGCTTGGAGCAAAGGCTGCACGCTATAGATCTCGAGTCCAGCGAAAGGCTTTCTTTGGGACAGAGATTCCATTCTCTATATCGGTCAAATATGATCTGCTTTCTAGCTTTGATCTCGGCAAGAATCTTTTCTGCAAGATCGATTAGGTGAAGGTTCCTAGTGAAGAGGCATTGACGAACATCCAATCAGCAAGCACAGGCAAAGCTGGAAGAGTAAGGTTAAGATAACTCGATTCACTATCTCGTCAATCATCGGCTTAGGATCTTCTGGATAGCCACAGCTTAAGGTGTGGTTGATTAGAGTTGAGCGATTTGGGTCCGGAAGGCGAAATGCCTCAAGGGCTTCTAGCCGCTCGACAGGCAATGGAAGAGCGCCTTTTCTTCGAAAAATTCGATGATTTCATCAAGGCAAAATCAAAAGTTCGAGAGTCACGAGAAGCGAGATATGGACGAGAGAACATCATTGGTGTGGGTATAGGCTGGAAGAACTGGCCGGAATACCTTCGGCCAAAAGAATACGATTATGCCAACTTGTTAAACGCGTTGAGAAAACGGCGCTACGACCCAGACCTACTGTTCGTAATTGCCCACGAGTTTCTTCACCGTACGATGAAACGAAACGAAAATTTTGGTAAGTGGTGCATACGGGTGCTTGTAAATCGGAAGGCGCCCGAGAAACTCGTAGAGCCCGATGTGCTGGTCTCCACTGCAATGAAGGAATCGGGTTTCGAATTCCTAACAGATGTCGTCGAAGTCGGCGATGTAGTACTGGCCATGAATAACGCTGTATATAGACCCGTCACTTGCGGCGTATCGGGTGGACATGGTTTAGTTCAAAGTGGTGGTACATTGGGATGCGTCGTAACGAGAAGAATCGACGGAAAGCCCCTGCTGCTAAGCTGCAATCATGTCGTGGCAAACTTGAACAATGGTGTGCGTCATCAAGACCCTGTTATTCAACCTAGTAATGAGGATAATGGGCAAATGCATCACAAGATCGGTGTGTTGGACGACTTCATAGATCTCGATTTTTCCGGAGGTATAAACTATGTGGACGCGGCTTTGGTTGATATCGATCCCCAAATTCAAGTCGATCCTTCGATGGAAGGCGCGGGCTTTATTCCAAAAGGGTACGTCTCTCCACGTCAAGGTCAATCTGTAAAGAAGGTCGGACGTACTACTGAGCTGAGATTCGGGCTTGTTAACGGAATCCATCTGGGGATGCAGGGTGTTTCGTGGGACATTCCGTATAACAATCTTTCCGCGAAATTTTCGGATATTTTCTCGGTAGGCCACATTTACTTGGGTGTGTTTCCTCCAGAACCTTTCGCCGCAATGGGAGATTCAGGCTCACTAATAGTAGAGCACGAAACCGGAAATAACCACGCTGTAGGATTGCTCTTTGCGGTTAGCGAAAAGGTCGGAGATGCCTATGGATGCGCCTTCTCAAGGATTGATTCATTGTTGCATGTCACACTGTAACATACCGTAAGGAGGTGATGAGAGTGTCAGAGGAAGAGGAAGTACGACTGATCTTTAAGAAGCCGGTGGCCAAGATGATACAACCAGCAGGGCTGGGAGAAATCAAAGAAGCGACAGTGGCCAAACTTACCGACGTACTCAGGTGGTTCAAAGGATACAAGGTTGATTCAATCGAACTATGGATCGAAGCTTCTGGAAAGACCGAGAACATCGTTAACCTGTTCGTATCGGCTGAGGGCAAAGGAGGCATGAAGGTCACACTCAAACCCGCATGAGCATACGTACTGTGTCGTACATACATACATTTTCTAGGAGAACCGGAAAAGTTCGCGTTTCTGAGTGAGCATTGAATTCGATGAGCAGACTGGAGATCCTCAAACTCCTATTGGTTGTAGGGGCAATTTGCCTCTTGACACGGATACATCTTCGCCTTCGGCCTAGAGATTCAACTGGCAACATATTCTGAGTACAAATAAACAACCAAGAAGAAGCTTCTTAACCAAGTTGGATCGATCCAAGCGCTTTCTCGAAAATCTTTGAAGCCTTGTCGCGAGCCGAGAGAGTAGCCTTCATGCTCAAGATCTTGTCAACCTCCTCTTGATTCTTGAAGTAACTGTTATAATTTATCTCAGTGTTCTTGAATGCTTTTCTCCATCCTCTATAGGCTACTTCGAAGAGCGAATCTATCACTGGATAGATTTGTTTCCTGAATGCTCTCAGCGCTTTGCTTCCCTCATCGTTATTCTCCCAGAAGGCAATCCACTTCTTTTGCCAATCTTGCGAATGCGCTAGGCACTCGTAGAGAGCTTTGAGAACGAAATACGTTGCGGGATTCTTGAACACCCATTCTTTTGGGAATCCGTGGAAGCGTGCGCTCGTGTAGGACTGGTATATGACCCGTTTTAACAGTAGCGGTGCGAGACAGTTGAATGTGGACAAATCGGAAGTGAAGATATCCTGGTAGGCTTCTCCGAAGAAATAGTCGTCGCCTTTGGAGGCAGCGATCGACGGATGCAGATACACTGCCGACAGTACCTTCGCGATGTCACTGTTGCTGATGCCGCTAAATTTGCATTGATCGCTGATATTTCTGTCTTCCTTGGCACGTGTCTCGAAATCTTGTCCTCTTTTGATCTCGTAGAACCACCCTTTTTTGAAGAACTCATGGTGAAGTCGGACTTGGACTGGATCGTTGGATTTTAGATCGCGTTTGAGCACTGGATTAGAACTGTTCTGATACAGAATCATGCTATCCATAAAAGCTTGGTCTTGACTTTCTACGACCCTAACCAAGACTTCCGCACCCGTGTCTTCCTTGAAATTCCGAATCGTGGTCACAGTTTGGCAGCCGTTAATCACCTCAGGATCCAGCAAATGAATGTATTTTTGTTCCATGTTGAGTGAAGCTGAATTGCACAGAATTGTGATCCCGTTATTGTAAAACCAGAAGTTCTTTTGCGTGTCTGAATGCTTGAGCGTTTCCATCATCCGCGCATTAGTCTCGCTCCTTCTTGTAATGAAATCTCTGACATTCTTACGGAAGAGAAGATGGTCGGGATAGTGGATAGCCATGTCCCTTAAAGCATTTGCACTAACAGTCAATATCCAGGAATGGTGCTTCTTTGAGCTTTCATCCTCATAGGTCTTCACTATCGCGTTGTCTGAGGACTTGTATGGAAGATTGTAAGGTGTATTCTGTGGAACAAAGTCCCTACTCTTATCTGCCATTGTCGCTAAGATACTATCGTAGCAAAAGACTCTGAACTGATCCGGTGTAAACTGAAGCGTGTCTCTCAAGAGCGGTTCAACAGATGGATTCTCTTTGTGGGTCGTTATGAATATGAGTTCGAGCGTAGAATTGGTAGGGGGAGAGAGTGCCTGAAAAGCCTCATCGAGTAAACGTTGAGTAGCTAGATTCGCCTTGTGAGTAGCTGCTGCTAGTGCCTTTCTTGATTTGAAGTAGTCTTTAACGCTGGCAAGAAGTTTCACTTCATTCTCTCTTAGTTGGGTTTTGTTTCCCGTTCGCTCGAACTTTGACTGGAACACCATAACCATCCCTTCTACCTTGTCGATGAGAACGGCATCGATGCCCTTGTCATGCGTCCCATCGCAAAGAGCGTATTTTATTGCGTGCTCATCCTTTCCGTATAGCGTTGCGATAAACCAGTAGACAAACGCGTGATAATCATGCTTGACGTTTTTCTTCTCTTGAATGTATTCGATCTCGCTGAGGACGTCTTCGAAATTCGGCTTATGGATTTTCACGACTGAATCTGTCATATACTGGCCTCGAGAAACTTTATTTGAACTTCATTTAAATTGTGTCACTTCCAAGATATTAAAACTCTTATCGAATTAGTCTATACCACCTTATGAGAATGAAGTCAAGGAGCTGGGTAAACTCGAACACTGCGAAAACTGGAGAAGATACTTTCTAATATTTATAGACGCCCTAAGTAGCCGCCTACTAGATTTTGACAACCCAAAATGAAGTTTTTAACCAAGCTAGACGACCGGCCCAATCGCAGTTAGTTGAAGTTCGCCAGTGCTAAATGGTTTTCGGCGTTCTTTTCTCGATTTCTTAAGAGATTTCAAGGGATGCCTACGCCCATTTCGACCAAGTATTTCTGGATTAGATCTATGCTGTAGTATCCTCCGTAAGCGCATATGACGAGCATAACGGTCTTCCCTACGATCGCGCTTGCGAGTGCTTTCACTTTAGGGTACTTCATCATCCCTAAAGGTATCCAGAGTAAGTCGTCAGGTGTTAGAGGTGTAACTGCGAAAAGGAAGATGAGGATAACTCCATACTTGTCCAGTCTAGCTTTCCACTTCTCCATGGATGCTCTCCTCTTCTCTGAGAGGAGGAATCTACCACCTGCACCCACGTAAT